>Ga0224496_10001897_pt1 | contig 12717 bp, 8 predicted proteins | sample SF_Jul11_sed_USG_2_FD_168127 | JGI IMG/M metagenome (GOLD analysis project Ga0224496, IMG submission 168127) | Sediment microbial communities from San Francisco Bay, California, United States - SF_Jul11_sed_USGS_8_1 | ecosystem: Environmental > Aquatic > Marine > Sediment | place: USA... | reverse complement strand
AGGCAAACGGTTTTGCCGGCTCCATCAAGCTGATGGCCGACGAATTATTCCGTCACCTCGACGATCCGGATCCCCAGACCGGCGAGCTTTCCCGTGGGCTGGCGGTCTGCTCCTTTGTGGATCTCACAAAAATGACCAGGACTTCCTCTTTCGGCAGATACCTGGCGGAACAATTGATGAGCGAGTTTCAGCAACACGGCTACCGGGTGGTGGAGATGCGTAAAACCAGCAGCCTCCTGGTTCAAGAAAAACGCGGCGAGTACGGCTTGTCCCGCGACCCGGAAGAGATTGCCGATTCGCTGGCGGCGCATGCCATGCTTACCGGCACCTATACCCTGGCCGGCGACCATGTCTTGGTGAACGCCAAAATTATTGACAACCGCAACTCCGCCATGCTTTCCAGCGCCACCCTGATCTTCCCGCGCACCCCGCTGGTGGCGAAACTTCTCTCAGACAGCGTTTCGGCCAGTACCGGAGAGCAAGCAGTTGTTTACATGAAACGTCTTGAATTATAATGGGCAAGACGATTTTTTTAAAAAAATGAAATTTCAGGATACGGACATCTGAATGATTCCAGGGAGGAATTGAGATGAAAAAGATCGTTACGTGCTGGGCAACATGCGGCCTCGGGCTGGGATTGCTGATGAGTTCCGGCTGTGCCGCCACGAAACCCTCGCCGCCCCCGCCGGCGGCGCAGCAGGAAGCCGTCCGCGAGCCGACCAATGTCACCATCAATGTCGTCCAGGGCGCCCAGGAGCCGGCGCCGCAAGTCGTTACCGACGTGCCATCTGACCAGGAGCCGCTGCCGGCGGCCACTGCCCCGGCGCCGGAGGTTGAAAAAACGATGCCGGCCGTGGCCACCGTGCCGCAACGGCCCGCCTCCCGGCCTGAGGACGTTGCGGCCACCGGGGCGCCTTCTCCCGCCGAAGAAGCGGTCAGGAAGCCTGCGTCGCCCTCTCCCTCTCCGGTTGCCCTGGCGCGTACGGCACCTGCTGTTTACCGATACCAGCCCGACGCCTCCCGGTCTCTGGGTACGGAAAACATGCTTTCAGAAATTTGCAAGGAAGTGGCGGGCAAGGTCTATTATGAACTGAAACAAAACGGAGAGAGAAATCTCACCTCCCGGGTGGCGGTGGTTGCCGCCGTGCCGCTCTCCGACCTGAAGCGGGAAACCGAATTCGGCCGCCTGATCGGCGAGGAACTGCTGACCGATCTTGCCGACCGGGGCCTCAAGGTCATAGAATTACGGCTGGGCAAGGAGATCAACATCCTGCCGCAGACCGGTGAGTTCATTCTCTCCCGCAATATCGGTGAACTGGCCAACGATATGCCGATGCTTGATTATGTCATGGTCTCTACCTTTACCAACACCCGGCAAACTCTGATCCTGCAAGGCCGCCTGGTCGGCTTGAAGACGGGGCTGGTGGAAAGCTCCTGGCGGTATACCCTGCCGCTGAATCGCGAATTGCTCGGCCTCTTCCATGAGCCGGAGCAGCCTTTCACCATCGCGGTCAAGGGCATGCGCCGATAAAAAGGGGGTAAGACAGCAATGACTCGGGATATGAGAGAGGATACCACCATGCACGTAGCAAAAAAAATGTTTCAGCTTTTCATCGCAGCCGGGCTGCTGCTCCTTTTCGGCATGCCGATGATCGCTGTCGCCGGCCAGGCGGACACCTCTGGTCATCCTGGCGAGGCACCGGTCGTCGCCAGCAACGGCGTCGCCGACTACGGGACCTTGAGCGGTCTGGCAGCCGCCATTGGCAACGATGCCATTCTCCGCTTCAACGCTTTTTTCCGCCCGACCCCGGTGACCGTAACCCCTTTTGTGACCATGGATGATAATATCCATCGGCCGTCCTTGTTCGGCGTCATTCTTGCCGATCAGATGCTGGCCATGGTCAACAATGAAACCAGCAGTCGTTTTGCCGACAACAACGACCCGGCTGTCGGCACACAGCAACTCTCCGGGGTTCTGCAGGAGGTTGACGGCTACCTCCGTATCCATATCAGTGGCCACAATGACCGCGGCGAACAACGCTCCTATGTGGTTGCCGTTGAAATGTCCGAGCCCCTTTTTCGGGCGTTGCACACCTATCTGACCCCGTAACCGGAGTTGATGATCCATCAGGCCCCCTCAAAGGTTCGTACCAAGTGACTTTGACAACCGGATGATACGCCATGGCTGACGAAGAGAAAAACACCTCCGCTGAAATCGACGATTGGCTGGATGATTTTGAAGAAGCGGACAAGACCGGCGCCCAGATCGATCAGTCTGAGATCGAAGCCCTGCTCGGCGGCGGCGACGCGCCTGCGGCGTCATCGCCACCTGCAGCGGCGGGCAGCGCCGAAATCGACCAGGCGGACCTGGATGCCCTCCTGAACGGCAGCAGTGCCGAGGCCGCTCCGGCGCCTGCCGAGGCACCACCGGCCGAGGCGGGCGGTGGCGACATCCTTGACCAGAGTAACATCGATGCGCTTTTGGGCGCGGACGACGCGCCTACGACTGTGGCGACCGAGGCGGGCGCCGGCGAAATCGATCAGAGTGACATCGACGCGCTGCTCGGCGGCGGCGACGCGCCTGCGGCGTCATCGCCACCGGCAGGGAATGGCAGCGCCGAAATCGACCAGGCGGACCTGGATGCCCTCTTCGGCGGCACGGCGGAAACTCCCCCGGCCACGGCAGCCGCCGCCGGCGGCGACGAAAGCCCGGTCAGTCAGGACGATATCGACGCCCTGTTTGGTGGCGGCGACGAAGCAACGGTGGTCGCTCCTGAGGTGGAAGCCGCCGCTCCTCCCCCTGCCTCGGCGGCGGCCCCGAGCAGCGGCGGCCCGGTGGATCAGGCGGAGATCGACGCCCTGTTTGGCGATTTTGGCAGTGAAACGGAGGCGGTTGCCGGTGCCCCTGGTGGGGCGGAACAAAACGAAATCGATCAACTTTTCAGCGAGTTTACCAGCGATGCCCCGGCTGAGGAAAAACCGTTCAAGTCCGAAGAGGTTGACTTCACCGACATGATGGAAGAGGGCAAAGGCGGTGACGAGGCGTTCACCCTTGGCGATGATGACTTCAGCCTCAACAGCAGCGATTTCACCCTTGACGTCGGTGCTGCAGTCGAAACCGGCGGCGATGCCGCCGCAGAGGATATCTTCGGCGACGAGGAGGCCACCCAGGCCCTGCCTGATTTTCTGGCCAGCGACGCCGGAACCCAGGACACCATGGAGATCAGCCAGGAAGAGAAGAAGTTTGCATTCCCCTTCCATATTCCCGAGGCCATGAAGGGCAAGACGGCCATGGGGGCGGCGTTGTTGGTCGTGCTGCTCCTGGTCGGCGGCTATCTTTTCCTGAAGCGGGGGGGGAAGGAGCCGGCCATCGTCCTGCCTCCCACCGAGCAGCAGGTAGCGGCCCTTGACGTCGCCGGCGAGGTCAATACCGCCCCGAAGGCCATCTCTACCACATACCAGATGCCCAAGGGCGGCGGCGAGGTTCCCATTCTGCTTACCGCCGAGGACAAGGAAGACGATGCGCTCACCTTTGAAGTGACGGTGCCGCCGGCCCATGGCAGGCTCTCCGGGGAATTGCCCAAGGTTATCTATCTGCCCAATAAGGATTTTCCGGGAGAAGATCGGTTCACTTTTCTGGCCAGTGACGGCAAGGCAATCAGCGATCCGATGGATATCGTCATCTCCGGACCGAATCTCAGCGGCAAGGCGGCCACCGCCGTTGCCAAGGCGGTGCGGCCGAAAAAAGTCCCGGTGCTGGCCGAAAACGTCGATATCACCATGCGCAGCACCGATACCCTTGATCTCGACTGGCGGCGGATCTGGCAGGAGGCCAATCACGCCCCCTTCGGTGCCAATGTCGGTGTCGAGATCATTGCACAAGATTTGCACGGCAGCTTGATCAAAAACGGTCCGGCCCGCCATCGCTATCAGCCGGACCCTTATTTCAGCGGCCGGGAAAGTATCAAGTACCGCTTTAAACGTGGAAAAACCGTGTCGAAAACCAGGGAGGTGCGTCTGGCACTGGAAATGGGCGCGCCGCCGCCGCAGATCCGCCTGGCGCCGCTGGCCTCGGCCTATCATGTGGGAGAACGGGTGGTTATGGATGCCAGCGCCAGCCGCGACGAAGACCGGCAAAGTCTGCGTTTTGCCTGGGAACAGACCGGCGGCACGCCGGTGCGGATTGACGCGATGAACCCGGAAGGTTCGATCATCTCCTTTGTAGTGCCTTCTTCGTTCTACTCTGCTTCGCAGTCCGGCCCGACCTTGCGGCTGACCGCCATTGACAGCAGTGGCCAGCAGACGAGCCAGGAGGTTTCGATCACCACGGTATCCCGGCGGAAGACGGCTCTGTGGCGGGGCACGGCCAGCGGTCGGGTCGCTTTGGAGCCGGACTGTCCCCAGGGCCGTTGCCCAGGGCGTCTCCTGCCCTGGCCGTATCCCAACTGACGGGGAAACGAAGTCAGAAAAAACGGCGAAGGGGGAATTTACAATGTGTAAATTCCCCCTTCGCCGTTTGAGCGCATTGGCGTGCGGCAATGGCCCCACGCCAATGCGCATGGGGTTGTGCGGCGGCGGCCGTGCAACCCGTCTCAGCCCAAAATTTTCTTCATTTTCGCAATAACCGCCTTGTAATCAGGCTGACCAAAGACCGCCGAGCCGGCGACAAAGATGTTGGCTCCGGCCTCGGCCACCGGTCCCAGGGTCTTGGGGCCGATGCCGCCATCAAGCTCGATGCCCACCGCGAGGCCCCGCTGATCGATCATCGCTTTCAGCCGCCGGACCTTGTCCAGGGTGGAGGGGATGAACGACTGGCCGCCGAAACCGGGGTTGACGCTCATCAGCATCACCAGGTCGAGATCGTCGAGGATGAAATCGAGGCTTTCGAGCGGGGTGGCCGGATTCAGCACCGCCCCGGCCTTCTTGCCCAGTTCCTTGATGGCGTGGATGGTGCGATGCAGATGGCGGCAGGCCTCGACATGGACGGTGATCCAGTCGGCCCCGGCCCGGGCGAAGCCGCCGATATAGCGGTCCGGGTCAGAGATCATCAGGTGAACGTCCAGGGGCAGGTCGGTGACCTTGCGCACCGCATTGACCACCAGGGGGCCGATGGTGATATTGGGCACGAAGTGGCCGTCCATGACATCGATATGGATCACGTCGGCGCCCGCCTTGGCCACCGCCTGGACTTCCTCTCCCAGCCGTGCGAAATCGGCGGACAGGATGGAGGGGGCGATCATTTTGCCTTGCATGGTTGTGCTCATTCTGTCTTCTCCGTGGTCCCGGATGCCGGGGGGGGGGACGCTGATGCGGGAGCGTTCGGTGCTGCGGCTTCCGTCGACGTCGGTGCCGCTTCCGTTACCGGAGGAGCGGTAACCGGCCCGGCTGGTGCCGCCTCAGGGGGCGACACAGCTTCCCCTGCCGGTGCCTCCGCGCCGACACTGATCATCACATAATGGTTGGGCTGGATGTATTTTCTGGCAATCTCCCGCACCTCTGCCGCGGTTACTCTTTCAATGGCCTCCACGTAGCGGTTGCCGAAATCGAGTCCAAGGTGATACGTCTCGTCCAGGGCCGCTTCCAGGGCCTGGGCGCTGTGGGTCTGGAGCCCCAGTTCGTAATGGCCGATAACCACATTTTTGGCCTTGCGCAGCTCTTCGTCGCCGAGCAATTCTTCCCGCACCCGGTACAGCTCTCGCCAGACCGCCTTCACGGCCTCGTTCTTCTTGTCCGGACTGGTGCCGATATAGATGCCGAAGGAGCCCGTGTCAAGCCCCAGCAGCGAAAAGGAGGAAAGACTGTAGGCGAGGCTCTGTTTGTCGCGTAGTTGGGTGAACAATCGGCCGCTTTGGCCGCTGAGCGCCGTGTCCAGCACCTCCAGGGGGTAACGGTCGGCACCGTTCAGGGTGGAGCCGAGGAAACCGATGATCAGGTGGACCTGTTCCTTGTCGCGGTCAATGGTGATGATCTCGGGCGACATCGGCGGGTCTGGCGGCAGAAGTTCCTCGGCGGTTGCGGTGTCGTTGCCGGCCGGGGCCTGCCAGTCGCCGAACAGGGAGAGAATTTCCCGATGCACCTGCTCGGCCTTGACCGCGCCGGCCACGGAAATCACCATCCGGTCGGGCCGGGCGTATTGCCGATAGAGCTCCTGGAGCTGACCGGTGGTGACATGGGCCAGCACCTCTTCGGAGCCCACGGTATTCAACCCGTAGGGATGGCCCTGGAACAGCACCCGGTTGAATTCGCGGAAGGCCAGGGCCGGTAGGGAATCCTCCTGCTGCTTGAGCTGGGCGAGGAGCTCGGGGCGAACCTTTTCCGCCTCGGCAGGATCAAAGGCCGGGGTGCGGACCACGTCGCGGACCAACGCCATGCCCTGGTTGAAAAACCGGGCCAGGAAGTCGCCCTTGACGCCGAAGGTATTCTTGCCGTTGAAACCGCCGAGTTCGCCGGCCATGTCGGCCACCGCCACCGCCATTTCCCGGGCCGACATTTTCTCCGTTCCCTTCCCCAGCAGATCACTGATAAAGGCAAAATCGCCGTTGGTGGCCACGGTTTCACCCCGCAGGCCGCCCGGGAAGACCACTCGGATGGCCACGGTGGGTACTGCCGGGTTCTCCCGCACCAGCAGCTTGATGCCGTTGGGGAGGACAAAGCGATGCAAATTGCTCAGGAAAGCATCGGCCACCAGGGAGGGCGGCGCGGCGTGGCTGGCCGCTTCGTCGGCATTGGCGATCAGAGTGCGAAAATGGTCCAGATCCGTGTCGATGGCAGTGGTGGTGGACACCAGGAATCCTGCGGTGACGTGGTTTCTGGTCAGGTATTTTTTTGCCACCCGCAGGATATCCTCCCGGGTGACGGCCCGCACCGTGGCCAAATAATCCGTCTCCCGCGGGTCGCCGGTGAGAAACTCAAAGGAGCCCAGCGTCCGGGCCTGCCCTTCCATGCGTTCGAGGTTGAAAACAAAGTCGCTTTCCAGATTGCGCTTGGCTCGCTCCAGCTCGTCTTCGGTCACCATCACGTATTTGAGCTTGAAGGTTTCCTCCAGGGCGGCGTCCAGGGCCTGCATGCCCTTACCGGCGTCCAGGGTGGCGGTAATCTCCAGCAGGCCGGGATCGCGGGGGGTGAAGGCGGTGGCGTCGATGCGGTAGACAAGCCCCTGTTTGTCGCGCAGTTGGTAGTAGAGGCGTGAGCTCTGCCCCTGGCCGAGGATCATGCTCAGCACGTCGAGCGCCGGGGCGTCGGCATCCTTGAAGGCGGGGACGGGAAAGGCCAGGGCCAGGTAGCTCTGCTGGACATCGTCCTTTACCGTGAAGAGCCGCGATTCGTTCTGGGGCGGCTCCTGGGGCAGTGCCGGGGTGGTGCCGTTGCCGTCGGGCAACGCCCCCATCAGCGTTACCACCTTGTCCCGCACCTCCTCGTAGGCGACGTCGCCCACCACCACCACGGTGAGGTTGTTGGCCTGGTAATGTTTGGCCATGTAGCGGAGGATGTCGTCGCGGCTGAAGGAGGAAACGCTCTTTTCGGTCCCGATGATCGGTTTCCGGTAGGGGTGGGTGGTGTAGGCCTCGGCCATCAGCTGCTCAAAGAGCTTGGTGGTGGGGCGATCGCGGCGCATGTAGAGTTCTTCGAGCACCACCTTTTTTTCCCGTTCCAGTTCCTCGGGATCAAAGGAAGAGTGGAGCACCGCGTCGGTGAGCACCTCCATGGCCGTGGCCCAGTGGCGGGCCGACAGGGTGGCGTGGTAGACCGTGTAGTCGTAGGAGGTATAGGCGTTGATCTGGCCGCCCACCCCTTCCACCGCCTCGGCGAGTTCACCCGGTCCCCGGGTGGGGGTGCCCTTGAAGATCATATGTTCGATGAGGTGGGTGATGCCCGCTTCATCGGGTTCCTCGAAAGCGCTGCCCGCCTTGACCCATATCTGCACCGTGGCCACCTTGGCGCCGGGCACCTCTTTGACCAGCAGGGTGAGGCCGTTGTCCAGGGTTTTCTTGTAAAGATGCGGGGCCAGCAGGGCTGCTTCGGATTGCCTGATTGTCATGGTCATCATCGCCAAAAAAGTGAGCAAGATTGAAAAAAAGGGTACGAACCGCCGTTGCATCGGAAACCCGCTCCTGGTGCCGCCTGATGGGGCGGAATTTGAATTGCCAATATGGCGTTGTGGATGAGTCGGCCGTGGTGATCCTGAAGGTTGGGCCGACGGATCTTTCAACATACTGTAAAGAGGTTCCGGCCGTCAAGCGCTCTCAAGGAAGAGCCGGCCGGCGGCGCCGGAGGGCGAAAATCAGCAGGCCGGCCGCGATCATCACCCCGCTCAGCAGCTGTCCCATGGTGAGCGGCCCGAACAGAAAACCGAGCTGCGGGTCGGGTTGCCGAAACAGCTCGCCGAAACAGCGCAGCACTCCGTAACAGAGAAGAAACAGCGCCAGCATGGACCCGGTTACCCCCTGCCGCTCCTTGGCCCGCCAGAGGATGGCGAAGAGCACCACCCCCTCGAGCAGGCTTTCATACAACTGCGAGGGGTGGCGCGGCAGCGGGCCGCCGCCGGGGAAAACCATGGCCCAGGGCACGTTGGTGACCCGGCCGTAGAGTTCGCCGTTGATGAAATTGCCGATCCGCCCCAGCCCCAGGCCCACCGGCCCGGCCACCACATAGAGGTCGGCGGCCCGCCAGAAATCGAGGCCATGGCGGCGGCAGTAGAAGAGGCCGCCCAGCAGCAGGCCGATGAGGGCGCCGTGAAAGGACATGCCGCCCTCCCAGGTGGCGAGGATCTCGCCGGGATGGTGCAGGTAGTAGGCCGGGTTGTAGAAGAGGACATACCCCAGCCGGCCGCCCAGGATGAGGCTCAGGAGGAGCACAAAATTAAGGTTGTCGAAATGCTCCTCCATCTCGGGAAGCTTGAATTTCCGTATCTGATGCTGGACCAGCTGGTAGGCGGCGAGAAAGCCCAGCACGTACATCAGGCCGTACCAGCGCACCTGCAGGGGGCCAAGATGGATCAGAACCGGGTCGATGTCAGGATAGGGGAGCATGGGGCAGGCCTTGTTGGCATGAGGGACAGAAATAGGTGGCGCGGCCGGAAAGCACGGTGCGTTCGATGGGCCGCCGGCAGCGCCGACAGGGGGCGCCGCCGCGGCCGTAGACCGCAAGCTGCAGCTGAAAGTAACCGGGCTTGCCGCCGGCGTTGACATAGTCGGCAATGGTGGTGCCGCCAGCCTTGATGGCCCGGCGCAGCACGGTGCGGGCGGCCCGCGCCACCCGTTGCCACTGGTCGCGGTCAAGCCTCCCAGCCGGGGTAAGCGGGTGAACCGCGGCGGCAAAGAGGATCTCGCTGGCGTAGATATTGCCGATCCCCACCACCACCCGGCTGTCCATCAAAAAGCTCTTCACCGGCAACCGCCGACCGGCCCCCCGCGCCACCAGATAAGCGGTGGTAAAGGTCTTGCCGAGGGGCTCGGGCCCCAGGCCGGCAAAGGGATCGCAGGCGGCCAGCGCTTGGGCGCTGAACAATTGCACCGAGCCGAAGCGGCGGGCATCATTGAAACGCATCTCAAGGCCGTTGTCCAGCAGGAAGCGCAGATGGTCGTGCCGGTGGCAGGGGGCGGCAGCGGCAAAAAGGCCCAGCCGGCCGCTCATGCCGAGATGGATCACCAGCAGCGCGCCGTGGTCGGTGGCAAGCAGCAGGTACTTGGCCCGCCGCGCCACCCCGGTAAAGCGCCAGCCCACCAGCTGCCGCCGGAGGCCGTCGCGATCCACCGGCTCACGAAGCTCCTTGCCGCTCCAGGCCACCGCCTCGACGCGCCGGCCGACAACCAGCGGCCCAAGCCCCTGCCGCACCACCTCGACTTCGGGCAGCTCGGGCATGGCTACAGCTCCGGCCGCAGCTTCTTGACCACCTTGGGGATGAAGAAGGAGGCGATGAAGAGGGTCAGCGACAGCAGCGTCTGCCAGTTGGCCAGTTGCCCCCAGTCGCCGCTGGCCCACACCTCGGTGATGCTGGCGAAAAAGAAGGTGAGTACGAAGCCGCCGACGAGGATGCCGAACAGGGTGCCGAGAAAATAGTCCCGGAAGGAGACCCGGGTGAGCCCCATGCCGAAATTGAGCGGCGTGAAGGGAAAGAAGAGCAGCCGCAGGTAGAGGGTGGTGGCAAAGCCGTTGGCCGCGATCTTGTCGTCGTATTTTTTGAGTCTGTCGCCGATGAGCGAGGCGGCGAAATCCCGGCCCAGGTAGCGGCCGATGTAAAAGGCGGCCGCAGCGCCGAGGAGCGCGCCGGCCTCGTTGTAGAGAAAGCCGTGCAGGGTACCGAAGAGCAGCGCGCCGAGGCCGGTAAAGAGTGTGGCGGGCAGGAAAAGGCAGATGCCGGCCGCGTAGATAAGGATGAAGATCAGCGGACTCCAGACCCCGAAACTCGCCACCAGCTCCCGCAGCCGCTGGGGATCGAGCCACTCCCGGAGCGAGGTGTAGCGGAAGAGGAGTACCGCCCCCACCAGAAAAAGCACCAGCACCGCCGCCTTGGCCGCCCCTCCTTTTTTCGTCACCGGCGCGCTCATCGTGGCTCCCCGAGGGCCGCGCCCTCCTTGGCATCCTGCTGCCACAAGGGGCATTGCTTACCGATGCATTCCTTGTTGCGGGCAAACTGCGCGCAGGCAAGCTCCTCGTCGGCGCGCAGCGCCACCGGCAGCAGCTCCCGGGAGATGGCCGCCGCTTCCCGGAGGGCGATTACCGACTCCCGCTGGCAGCAGCGGCCGGAGCGGAGGGCGGCGATTTTGGTCAACACCCGGGCGGTGACCGCCTGCACCTGCTGGCGGGCCCTGGGGGTGAGCGGCGTCGCTTCGAGCAGGACGCTGAAGGCGATGCCAACCCCGGCCGCAGCCCCGCAGTTGCCCCAGAAACCGCAGACGCCGCCCGGCACCTTGCTGCCCCGTTCGATGCCGGCAAGGATCGCCTCGCGGCCGATGCGACCGCCCCGGTTGCGATAGGTGGCGAGGATGATTCCCGGCACCATGGCGTGGTGCTCGGGGCCGTGCAGGGGGATGGCCGGATGGCGGCGGATCTTTTTGAGCAAGCGGATCATGTCCTGCTCGTCGGTTTCGGCGCAGAACAGCCGGATGACGGAAAGGCCGTCCTGCTGGTGGCAGTTGTCACAGACATAATGCTCATGGTCGCAGAGGGCGTTGGTCCGGTACCGGCCGCCGCAGTAGTGGCAGGTGGCCTCGCGCTCCCGGGCGAGATAGGTAAGGGCGCCGCCGCAGACCATGCAGCCGGCGCGATGGCGGCCGTTTTCCGCGTCCATGGCCGAGGCCAGGGGCTTACGCGCCGGGGCCAGGGTGACGATCTTGTCAGCGGCGGCAGGGCCGCAACAGCCGCCGGGCTCCGGCAGCACCGCCGCGCCGGCCAGGGGCAGCGGCACCACTTGCGGGGTGGGGGGGGCGGCACAGCAACTGTTCGCCATGGCAAGGTTGGTCACCGCCCCGGCCGCATCAAGGACGAAAACCGACTCGTCGAGGCGCGCCGCCTCGGCCAGGGTGAGCCGTACCCGCTTGCCGCGCGGCAGCAGGCATCCAGACTCGGTGGTCACCGCCGCGAACGGCCCCCGGTAGATCACCGCCACCTCCCGGGCCGGGCCGGGTTTGCAGCCGGCAAAGGTGAGCGAGTAGAAGGTGACTCCGCCCTCCTCGCGGTAGGGGAAGCGTTTCATCAGCCGCAGGCCGACAAAACCGGTGGCGCGCAACATGGCGAGCAGCTGCTCCTGCTGGAGGGCGCCGCCCAGGCACTCGCCGCGAAACCGCTGGTCGTTCTTGATCGTGACCGGGATGGCGCCATCGGTGACGATGTCCGAGACCACCAGCCGGCCGCCGGGTTTGAGGATGCGGAAGATCTCATGAAAGGTTTGCCGTTTGTCGGGGCTCAAATTGATCACGCAGTTCGAGATCACCGCGTCGGCGGTCTCGTCGGCGAGGGGAATCGCCTCGAGATACCCCTTGCGGAACTCGACGTTGTCGTAGCCGAGACGCGTGGCCACCTCGGGCTGGGCTTTGCGGGCCAGGGCGAGCATCTCGTCGGTCATGTCGATGCCGTAGATTTTCCCCTTTGGCCCCACCCGCTCGGCGGCCATGAAACATTCAACGCCGCTGCCGCTGCCCAGATCCACCAACACCTCGCCTGCGGCCAACTCGGCATCGCTCACCGGCGAGCCGCAGCCGTAGGATTTTTTCCGCGACTCGGCCGGGATGAACGCCGCCTGCTGCTGCTCCGGGGCAAAGGGGTTGGCGATCTCCTCGTTGGCGGCGCGGGCGGCGGCGCCATAGAACTCGCGCACCGAGCCGTGGCCCTGATCGGCGGCGAGGGAAATAACACAGTTGCAGTGGGTGAGCGCCACCTCGCCGCCCTCGGGGCAATCGCAGCGCACCTCGCCCATCCGCAGCAAAAGGTCGCCCGCGGCGCGGGCCGGATAACGGCTGGCCTGGCGGACGATGAGCCACAGGGCGAGGCCGTTATACAGTTCGCCATAGCGGTCGTGGCCCACCGGCTCGCCGCCGGCCAGGAAGCTGTGGTCGATGTCGCCGCCGCCCACCAGAAACTTAAGGGGATTGCCCCGGGAGCTGGCCGCATCGACAAGCGAAGCGCTTCGCACCGCCTGCAGCACCGGACTCTCGCGCCACACCGTGGCGAGGCCGTCGGCGAGCGGCCCGCAATCGAGTTCGGCCACCCCCACCAGGG
>Ga0224496_10001896_pt1 | contig 12721 bp, 6 predicted proteins | sample SF_Jul11_sed_USG_2_FD_168127 | JGI IMG/M metagenome (GOLD analysis project Ga0224496, IMG submission 168127) | Sediment microbial communities from San Francisco Bay, California, United States - SF_Jul11_sed_USGS_8_1 | ecosystem: Environmental > Aquatic > Marine > Sediment | place: USA... | reverse complement strand
TGAGGAATATAAGTTGAATCCAGTCATTGTAAAAGCACTGGAACGTATTTTGATTCTTCATGCGGATCATGAGCAAAATGCCTCGACATCTACTGTAAGGCTGGCCGGTTCCAGTGGTGCTAATCCATTTGCCTGCATTTCAGCAGGGATTGCTTGTCTTTGGGGACCTGCGCACGGTGGCGCGAATGAAGCTTGTCTAAATATGCTTGAAGAGATTGGTGATGTTTCACGTATTAATGAATATATCGAACGCGCCAAAGATAAGGATGATAATTACCGGCTGATGGGATTTGGTCACCGGGTGTACAAAAACTTTGATCCCCGTTCAAAGCTGATGCGTGAAACCTGTCATGATGTATTGAATGAATTAGGGTTGCATAATGACCGCCTTTTCAAATTGGCGTTGGAATTGGAACGGATTGCGTTAGAGGATGAATATTTTATTGAAAAAAAACTCTATCCGAACGTGGATTATTATTCCGGTATTGTGCAACGTGCCTTGGGAATTCCTACTATTATGTTTACTGCTATTTTTGCTATGGCGCGAACGGCGGGGTGGGTAGCTCAGTGGAGTGAAATGATTTCTGATCCGGAATACAGGATTGGACGCCCACGTCAACGCTATATCGGTGAGGCAATGCGAGATGTTCCATCAAAATTTTTCTGTAAATAGCTTTTTTTATGGCGTTTTTCTATCGTTGTTTGCGTAAAATGATGTCTAATATATTTGATTGCTATGTAAATTGTTATTTTTTGATACCAGACAGTGGCAATCACATTCGTTTTTTAAATTCCTAGCTATGAAAAAGCAATTTCCTGAAGATTCATTGTTGTTTGGTTCGAATGCACCATTTATTGAAGCGGTTTTTGAAGATTATTTGAGAAATCCTGCGTTAGTTTCACTAGAATGGCGCAAATTTTTTGAAAAAATTCAACGGCCAAATAATACAAATGCCAAGGAATATGTGCTTGACAAGGCCATTGAATCAGAAACTAAACTGGTTCAAAAGTCTTATGATCAGGTTGAATTTGGAAAAACCATACTGGCTGATACCGGCGAGCGGAAGCAAGTTGCGGTATTGCAGCTGATTAATGCGCATCGTTATCTTGGTGTTTACCAGGCTAATCTTGATCCGCTGGGATGTCGGGAAAAGCTTGATGTGCCTGAATTGGAACCAAGTCACTATGGGCTATCCGATGAGGACATGGATAAGGTATTTCATACAGGTTCGTTTGTTGGTCCAGAACGCGCGCCGTTAAGGCAGATCCTTGAGTCATTGCGGCAAACCTATTGTGATTCGGTTGGTGTGGAATATATGTATATGGCCAACGTGGAGCAAAAACGTTGGATACAGGCGAAGATTGAAGGTAAACAATCCCGGCCCACTTACTCCCCTGAATATAAGCGACATATTCTGGAACGGTTGAATGCCGCAGAAATTTTGGAGCGATATCTGCATACCCGTTATGTCGGGCAGAAACGCTTTTCAGGGGAAGGTAATGAAAGCCTGATTCCACTCCTAGATAATTTATCACAACGAGCAGGTCAATTGGGTGTGAAAGAAATTGTTATTGGCATGGCACACCGTGCGCGGCTAAATGTTTTAGTCAATGTACTGGGGAAAATGCCATCTGATCTGTTCAAGGAATTTGAGGGAGATCATATACAGAACCTGCCATCAGGCGATGTAAAATATCACCAGGGTTTTTCTTCTGCGATCACGACGCCAAGTGGGATTGTTCGCCTGACATTGGCTTTTAATCCATCCCATCTCGAGATCGTCGATCCAGTCGTAGAAGGTTCTGTTCGTGCGCGTCAGCACCGACTGAATGACAAGCATGGGGACCTGGTTTTGCCGGTTTTACTTCATGGTGATGCAGCATTTGCTGGGCAGGGTGTGGTAATGGAGACGTTGAATCTATCACAGACGCGTGGCTACGGTACTGGGGGAACGGTACATGTCATTATTAACAATCAAATTGGTTTTACGTCTTCTGATCTACGTGACACACGATCGACACTTTATTGTACCGATGTGGCGAAAATGATTGAATCGCCCGTTTTTCATGTTAATGGCGACGATCCAGAAGCCGTGGCAATGGTTACTGAAATTGCACTGGATTTTCGTATGCAGTTTAATAAAGATGTTGTGATTGATTTGGTTTGCTATCGTCGTTTGGGCCATAATGAGCAGGATGATCCCATGGTTACGCAACCGGCGATGTATAAAATTATTAAAAATCATCCGGGAACGCGTCAGCTTTATGCCGATCAGCTGGAAGCTGAGGGTGTAATTAAGGCTGGCGAAGCAGAGGCTTTGGTGCAGGCTTATCGTGATGCAATGGATGCCGGATTAAATCCAAATAAAGCGATTTGTTACAAATCCAAGCCAGCTTATTCAGTCAATTGGGCACGTTATCTGAATCCAGGAAATTGGAACCAGGAGGTGAAAACTGGGATATTTCTTAAGGACTTAAAACACTTATCTGAGCGGCTAACTGATATTCCAGCCGATTTTAAATTGCATCCCAGGGTTGAAAAGATTATTGCTGATCGTCGTTTGATGGGAAAGGGCGATTTGCCGTTAGACTGGGGTATGGCTGAAAATTTGGCTTATGCTGCGTTATTAACAGAAGGGTTCCCAATTCGGATATCCGGGCAGGATTCGGGTCGCGGTACTTTTTTTCATCGTCATGCTGAGTTGCATGATCAGAATCAGGAGAAAGGGAGCGATGGTATTTATATACCATTACGCAATATTATGCCTGATCAGCCTGATTTCATGATTATTAATTCCATTTTGTCAGAAGAAGCTGTGCTGGCCTTTGAGTATGGCTATGCGACGACGCAACCTAATGAGTTGATTGTCTGGGAAGCGCAATTTGGTGATTTTGCCAATGGCGCGCAAGTTGTCATCGATCAGTTTATTACTTCGGGTGAAGCTAAATGGGGCCGGTTATGCGGATTGGTCATGATGTTGCCACATGGTTATGAGGGGCAAGGACCAGAACATTCGTCAGCACGGTTAGAACGTTATCTACAATTATGCTCCGAATACAATATTCAGGTTTGTGTGCCATCGACGCCTGCACAGATGTTTCATCTATTGCGACGGCAGATGATTAGGATAATGCGAAAACCACTGATTATTATGACGCCAAAAAGCCTGTTGCGGCATAAAGAGTCAGCTTCACCCCTTGATGAGCTTGCCAAGGGTTGCTTTCAACCAGTTATACCGGAAACAGCGCAGCTTGATCCAGTTAAAGTGCGGCGTGTCATTGCTTGTAGTGGAAAAATTTATTATGAATTAATAACTTATCGACGCGAGCATGAGATTAATGATATGGCAATTATTCGTATTGAGCAGTTGTATCCATTTCCGCATGATGATTTTCAGGTAGAGATTAATCGATATAAAAAAGCCAAGGAAGTCATTTGGTGCCAGGAAGAGCCAGGTAACCAAGGTGCATGGCACCGGATTCAACATTATTTATTGCGGCATATGCGCCCGGACCAGGAATTGGGTTATGCTTTACGACCATCGTCAGCTGCTCCGGCAGCGGGATATTTAGCAAAACATAAATTTAAACAGAATGAGTTAATTGTAGCGGCTTTCAGAGAGAAAATTTAGCGAAAGGGGATGCAGTCATGTTAGTTGACGTTAAGGTGCCCGTATTATCTGAATCAGTTGCGGAAGCGACATTGGTTGCGTGGCATAAAAAGCAAGGTGAACAGGTTGATCGTGGTGACAATTTAATAGATGTTGAAACCGATAAAGTAGTGCTTGAATTGCCAGCGCCGAGTGCCGGTGTGTTAACTAAAATTATTAAGAATGATGGCGCCAGTGTGCTCAGTGGCGAAGTCATCGCAACCATTGATACAGAGGCAAAAGGCGCGGCGACTGAAACGGCCGTTGATGAATCACAATCACCAGAATTAAAAGCTGTAAATACAACCACGAAAGAAAAAATTGAGGATAAGCCTACTGATCAGAGTGAGCCTGTTTTGATGCCTGCCGCCAGACACTTGGCGCAGGAAAATAAGCTAAAGATGACTGAAATTAGCACTATCAAGGGATCGGGACGTGACGGACGTATTACTAAAGAAGATGTACTGTCCTTTGTGCAAGGAAAATCCAGTATGTCGTCAACGTCAACGGATCAAGTGATGTCAGCAGCGGTTGTTTCAGCACCAGAGATGGCAGGCCGGACGGAAAGAAGGGTTGCGATGTCGCGCCTAAGGATGCGTATTGCTGAACGACTAGTGCAGTCTCAATCTACTGCTGCGATTTTAACGACGTTTAATGAAGTCAATATGCAGGCGATTATTAGTTTACGAACTCGATATAAGGTTGAATTTGAGAAGCAATATGGGGTTAAACTAGGCTTTACATCATTTTTCGTTAAAGCGGTTGTAGCTGCATTAAAAAAGTATCCAATTATAAATGCGTCCGTTGATGGAAATGATATTGTTTATCATGATTTTTATGATATTGGGATTGCAGTCGGTAGTCCACGCGGCTTGGTTGTGCCAATTATTCGTGATGCTGATCGTTTATCGCTAGCTGAGATCGAAATGCAGATTGCCGATTTTGCCGGACGCGCTCAAAGTGGCAAGCTTACAATTGATGAATTGACAGGTGGAACTTTTTCCATCACCAACGGGGGCGTGTTTGGCTCTATGCTTTCTACTCCGATTATTAACCCACCGCAGAGCGCCATTCTGGGCATTCATGCAACCAAGGATCGGCCAGTGGTAGAAAATGGCCAGGTGGTTATTCGGCCAATGAATTATCTTGCGTTGTCCTATGATCACCGAATTATCGATGGTCGAGAAGCAGTGTTATCGTTAGTGGCTATTAAAGAAGCATTGGAATATCCAATAAGTCCGTTGTATGAGGTTTAGTATACCGAATAGCCGACATTGATCAATAAATGATCTTGATATTTTCTGCCTTGAAAATTGTCGATAAGGATTGTAACAGGTCATCATGCAGCTCGACTCGCCAAGCATCTCCCAGTTCAAGCTCGCAAGCTGCCTGTTGGTTATGATAACTCATTAAAACTGGGCAGTAATAATGACCATTTTCATGGCTGATTTTATCCGGATGCGTCATTTTATCAGGATTACAATAAGGGGCGAGTAACTCTTTTAGTTTGGTGATGTTTGGTAAGGATGCCTGGTGGCAATTCAAGCTGATTCTCTTGGCGTAGCGTGAACGCGCATTCGCAAGATCAAAGATTTTTTCAGCGGTGACCCTTAGTTCACCGCTATTTTCATGGTTGTTACTTCTCGTGTTCACCTTTGCTTCAACGACTAGCAATTGGTCTTCTTTCAACCAGCCGCGATTAGCGTTAAATAGTTCATCAAAAACGACTAATTCTACCTGCGCGTTTCCGTCATCCAGAACGATAACACCCATTCTTCCTCGCCTGGTTTTTTGTATGCGGATGTTGTAAATAATGCCAGCTAAAAGCTGTGGCGTTTGCTGGGGGTTCAGGCGGTCTAAGCGGGAATGTATAAATTGTTTCAGTTCTTGTTGATAAGTATTATATAAGTGTCCGCTCAGATAAAAACCCAATCCAAGTTTCTCATTTATAAGCTTATCTCTTTCATTCCATGGTTCTGATCTATTGAGTTGGGGTTTGAGGTCAGTTTCGTCGTTGTCTTGGAATAAACTTGCTTGTTTAGTCGTGCGACTGATTTGTTCAGCCGACTCAATGGCGATCCCCACAGATGCAAGCAAACTGGCACGGTTTTCATTGACGCAGTCAAATGAGCCCACGCGAATAAGCGCTTCCATGACGCGACGATTGACAATACGTCGGTCAATCCGGCCACAAAAATTGAATAAATCGGTAAAATATCCGTTATTGTCACGCTCGTTAATGATTGAGATAATCGCGGATTCGCCGGTTCCTTTTACTGCACCCAAGCCATATCGAATGGTGTTGCTGTTAACCGGCGTAAAATGATAGACAGATAAGTTAATATCCGGCGGCTGGATAGTTAGGTTATTCGACAGACTATCTTTATAAAAGACATGTACTTTGTCAGTATCGTCCATATCTGCCGATAAAGTTGCCGCCATAAATGCCGCTGGATAATGGGCCTTAAGATAGGCAGTTTGGTACGCAATTAACGCATATGCTGCTGCGTGTGATTTATTAAAGCCGTAACCTGCAAATTTTTCCATCAGGCTAAATAGTTCTATTGCTTTATTTTCAGCCAAATTGTTTTTAACCGCACCCGCAACAAAAATATCCCGTTGTTGCGCCATTTCTTCAACTTTCTTTTTCCCCATTGCCCGGCGAAGTAGATCAGCACTGCCGAGACTATATCCACCAATAACCTGGGCGATTTGCATGACCTGCTCCTGATATATCATAATGCCGTAGGTTGCGCTAAGAATGGGTTGTAAACGTGGATCAATATAATCGATACGTTTGCCATGTTTACGTTCTATAAATTCTGGAATCAGGTCCATCGGGCCGGGGCGGTACAATGCGACTAACGCGATAAGATCCTCGAAACGATCTGGTTTTGATTTCTGTAACAAATCCTTCATGCCACGGGATTCAAACTGAAAAACGCCAACTGCATTTCCTTTACGGAGCAACGCATAAGTGGCGGAATCATCCAGTGGGAGCGCTTCCAGTGTAAACTGGCTCTCATCGGCCATTTCATTAATAGAAGTTTCTTGTTGTAAAGCAAGATTCTGTTGCCTGATAAAATGGACGGCGCGGTCGATAATGGTGAGGGTTCGTAATCCCAGAAAATCAAATTTCACCAGGCCGATTTTTTCTACATCATCCTTGTCCAGTTGACTCACGACTGAGCCACCGGATTCGGTGCAATAGATGGGACAGAAATCAGTAATTTTTCCAGGAGAAATTAATACACCGCCGGCATGCATACCTACGTTACGGGTGAGCCCTTCAAGATTCTCAGCGAGATCAAGCAAATTTTTGACATCTTCCTCTTCACGAGCGCGTTGATTTAATTGTGGTTCAATCGCATGTGCCTTTTTTAACGTCATGCCGAGTTCAAATGGCACTAATTTTGCGAGTTGATCGACAAAGTTATACGGCAAATCCAGTACCCGGCCAACATCACGAACAACCGCTTTTGCGGCCATGGTGCCAAAGGTAACGATTTGTGAAACGCTTTCAGTACCGTATCGTTGCTTAACGTAGTCGATGACAAGTTCGCGCCGTTCCTGGCAAAAGTCGATATCAAAATCAGGCATCGAAACGCGTTCTGGATTAAGGAAGCGCTCAAAAAGTAAATCGTAACGCAATGGATCAAGATCAGTAATACTAAGACAGTAGGCAACCAGGGAGCCAGCGCCAGAACCACGTCCCGGACCAACTGGCACCGCATTTTGTTTTGCCCAGTTAATAAAATCAGCAACAATCAAAAAATAACCGGCAAAACCCATCTGTATAATGGTGTTGACTTCAAAATCAAGTCGCTCGCGATATTTTGGAAACTGTAACTGGTATTCATCAGCCACTGGAAAAAGTGCACGCAATCGTTCAGAAAGACCAGCAACCGCTTGATCGCGCAAATAATCTTCCAGACTCTCATTGTTGGGTGTTGGAAACAGCGGTAAACAGTTTATACCCAGTTTTAATTCAATATTGCAACGTTTGGCAATCTCAATGCTATTGGATAATGCAACGGGAACATCAGCAAATAATGCAGCCATTTCAGACTGGGTTTTGAAGTACTGTTGTTCAGTAAATTTTTTTGAACGGCGCCGATCCCCCAACACATAGCCTTCCGCAATGCAGACGCGTGCCTCGTGGGCTTGATAATCTTCCGGGTTTAAAAATTGTATGGATTGTGTTGCAACAACTGGTAGTTGAAGGTTTGATGCAAGTTTTACTGATTGTTGTACGATTGTTTCTTCATTTGGGTGACCCTCTCTTTGTATTTCGATGTAGAATCTGCCTGGGAAGAGATCTGCCCATGTTTTAGCACTCGTTTCAGCTTGAGCCAAATTGTTTTGCAACAGGGAAAGCCCAATATTGCCTAGACGTGCGCCTGATAAAGCGATCAATCCGTCTGATCCATGTTCACTTTGATCAAACCAGGATTTTTTGAGTTCAGCTCTGCCGCGATATTGATTTTCTCGGAAGGCACGGGACAACAAACGAGATAACAGCAAATATCCAGCGTAAGATTGGCATAGCAGTAAAAGCCGCGTTGGTTGGTCACGGTCAGATTCATTGCTGACCCAAACATCGCAACCAATAATTGGTTTAATGCCATTTTTATTTGCACTTTGATAAAACTTAACCAGGCCAAATAGATTGGAAAGATCAGTAAGTGCCAGTGCTGGCATGTCATCAGTGATTGCTTTTGAGACGGCATCGTTGACACGAATGATACTATCCAGGATTGAATATTCACTATGTAAACGTAAGTGGATAAAAACAGGCGTATTGGGCATGATGTTACAATTTTGCACTAGTCGATCGGATTTTTATTAACCAGGATTATTTTACATGATGTTGAAATCGCCCGAACTCCTCCTTCCTGCTGGTTCGTTAGAAAAGATGCGTGCAGCTTATGCGTTTGGCGCAGATGCGGTTTATGCCGGCCAGCCACGTTATTCTTTGCGCGCTCGCAACAATGAGTTTGGCCTGGAACAACTTCGTATTGGTATTGCCGAAGCGCATGCAATGGCAAAAAAATTCTTTGTCGCCAGCAATATCATGCCACATAATGCAAAAGTAAAAACTTATCTTTCGGACATGGCACCAGTTATTGAATTGAAACCGGATGCGCTGATTATGTCTGATCCAGGGCTTATTTTGCTGGTTCGTGAAAAGTGGCCAGAAGTTCCCATTCATTTATCCGTGCAAGCGAATACAGTTAATTATATGGGCGTCAAGTTTTGGCAAAAAATTGGTTTAACACGCGTTATTTTATCACGAGAATTGTCGCTTGATGAAGTCGCGCAAATTCGTCAACACTGCCCGGATATGGAACTTGAAGTATTTGTTCATGGCGCATTATGCATCGCTTATTCTGGGCGTTGCTTATTATCTGGTTACTTTAACCATCGAGACCCTAATCAAGGTACTTGTACCAATTCGTGCCGCTGGGATTACAAAGTGAAGTCTGCAGTGGCTGATGCTTGTGGGGATGTCGAGGCAACGCAAAAAATTGATTTTGATTTTAATCAAGCAGTTGAACAATCGAATAGGCCGCAGGATCTGGCAAATAGCGAGAAACAGGAGATTAGGCGTCATCCTGCAGCTGATAAGGTTTATTTAATTGAGGAAAAACAACGGCCCGGGCAAATGATGCCAATTATGGAGGACGAACATGGTACTTACATTATGAACTCCAAGGACTTGCGGGCAATAGAGCATATTGGACGGCTTGTAGATATTGGCGTGGATTCACTAAAAATTGAGGGCCGCACAAAATCGCTCTATTATGTGGCACGAACGGCGCAGGCATATCGTCAGGCGATTGATGATGCAGTAGAAAAACGCCCGTTTAATCCCTCGTTACTTGGAGAGCTGGAAGGGCTGGCAAATCGTGGGTATACCGATGGTTTTTATCAGCGGCACCATAGCAATGAAACACAAAATTATTTGCGTGGACACTCAGAATCAAATCGTAGTCAATACGTGGGTGATATTACTGGTTTCGATAATGCCAATGGAATGGCGGAAGTATTGGTGAAAAATAGATTCCAGGTGGGTGATCGGTTGGAAATTATTCACCCTTCAGGGAATCAGACGGTCAAGCTTTCACAAATGACCGATATTCATGGCAACAGTGTAAATATCGCTCCAGGTAGTGGTCACCGGGTCAAAATTCCTTTGACCGGTAATATAGAAAAAGCCCTTGTAGCAAGATTTTTGTCGTAACGAAAGTGAGTTGATTTGCAACTATTCAGCTTGCCTTTTTAATTCGCCATTGCGGCCGTTAAAAAATGATCATTTGTATGTGTAAACTTACATTTTGTGCCTTGAACTGACGAATGTTAGGAGCAATCTGAACAATTACCGCGATGGTCTGAAATAGTTACAAAATTACCAATGCAAAGCACGCAACCGGGATATTTTTTTGTGTTGATGATCTTGCATGCGTTTTAAAACCGCATTAAGCGAGCGCAAGGCATCCAGTATATAGGGCCCTTTATTCAACATTACACATTCTGCACGTACACTCATCGCCGCATCAGTAAATTCAGGTCTTGAGCGTGTGCCATATTTGGCTATGGATTCGAGCACTTGCGTTGCCCAGACAACCGGAACATGCGCTGCCTCAGATAACCAGAGTATTTCTTCTTGTATCTCAGCCATGCGCACGTTACCCAATTCTACTGCCAGATCGCCACGAGCAATCATGACGCCTAAAGGGTGGTTCATCATGTTAGTAAAGAGTATTTCAGGTAGATTTTTTACGGCGAGAGCAGTTTCTATTTTTGCAATGATTGGCATCTTTGAAGCATTACGAAGTTTCAATTCGGCAATTAATTCACGCATGTCATCAGCAGTCTCGATAAACGAAAACCCAGCTATATCAGCATGTTTGCAAATAAAATTCAAGTCCTCTTTATCTTTTTTGGTTAAAGCAGGAAGATCCAGTGTTGTTTTAGGCAAATTGAATCCTTTGTCTGATGTAATTTTTGCGCCTTTTGGCCCGGTTTTTGATATACGAAGGACGACAAAGTCATCGGTTTTTTTGCTGACATAAGTAGATATTTTTCCATCGTCAATCCATACAGGTGCACCCAATTCCAGCCTATCGATCAACTTCTGGCACTGTGCAGCTAATATGGGCGGCGGTATGTAATTCGTTACTATCTGGATATTTTTCGGCAAAATTCGTTGTCGGAAATTTGTGTAGAAATAAATTATCGCCGATATGGAGATGAATATTGTCATAAATTGGGTTGAGCTTAACAAAGCTGAAGATGTGTAAATCCCGGTACACATTATTTGAGTGGCGTTGCCATGTAATTTTTGTACCAGATGTTAGATGGATGGATTTATTGCAAAGTCCAGTGACATGATAAGGAGACAGGGAAATAGAAATTTTTATATATCGTTGTTTTTTGCGTGCGTCAATAAAGCTAAACCGATCGTTGTTGGCTAGATTGGTATAAACTGCTTTCGGTACCGGGAAAATAAATGCATTATTTGATTTTCCAGCATCGGTATCTTTACTTGATTCGTCTGAGATGATTTTGAACTTTATGGCGTTTAAATTACCCTTGTTAATATCTTTCTTGATTTTGATAATTGGTAATTGTGGCCCACTCAAAATTGGTCCGGTACGTATTTTATGTCCAGCCAAATCCATCAGAATGCGACATGTGGATTTTAGCTCCGCACTTGCCTTGCGGATATTTTCGATTATTTTTCGCCAAATGAAAATATCATCGTGTGCGCAATTAATTCGTGCAATATCCATGCCTTCCTTGACCAGGTCATAAACCATTCTGTAGTCTGTGGCCGCATCGGTGGGTAAAGTGACCATGACGCGGGCGATGCGTTTATGCTGATACATGCCAAGCACTTTATTCGCGTTCCTGTCGAGAATATCAAACCCTTCTTTAAATTTTGGGTAACAAAAGTTGGTTTTGATGTTGACAGCGCTTTGCAGTGCTTGACAGAGCATATTCATAATATTTTCCAGATTTGCATAGACATGTGGTTCCGCTCTGCCAAGTGAAGACAGGCCAGCCTCAGCCAGCTCCTCCTGAAGTGGACGCAAATCAATCTCACGTAGGGCAAGATATTGCGCTAAATTAACGACGCTCTTGTTTAATGGTCTTTTTTCATCAATATTGGTGTGTCGGTTAATGCGTGCTATGCCCTGTTTGTATATATGCTGAATAAGCTTCTGCATTTCATCATGTAGGTGATGAAGTGGGGTATTATTGATGCCATAACTTACAGATTTCATGTGAAAATAGTGCCAATGATTAGTTAAACTAACGTACGGTTTGATGACAAATAAGAAAGAAGTGCGCAAACTATCAGCTTAAGTATAATATATAAAATAATTTCAATATCCAGCAGGATGAATGGATCGTTTTGATGTTGGTGTTTATTCTACAGCAGCCGGAAAATGTCTAGTCATTTGATAAGTCAGTCCCATGCGCAAAATAGAATTTGCTATTAAACACGATATCAGCACTAAACATATTTTTGATTTGCTTGCCAAGGCGTATTCGCTCAACGAAAAACACCAAGTGTGCATTCATCGGCAATATCTCGATTCTTTTGACTGGCGGATGTATCAAAAATCTTATATTTGTGGAGTGGATAAAAGCGATACGGTAAAAAAATTTTTCCTGAAAGCAAGAGAAACTGACGAATGCATTTGCACGCTTCTATTGAATGAAACGCCAAAATTTCCACAAGACATACCACATACAAAATGCCGTCGACTTCTCGAGGATATTCTTGAGATTAGAGCACTTATGAGTGCCGCGGCGGTAAACATTAAACGAAAGCAGTTGTTTATTCTAAATAATGAACATAAGACACTGATTAAGCTTTATGCTGAAAGCTATACAATCCCCGGCCAGGCAGGTTCAAAAGCAATTCCTGGGCGACTGATTGTTTTCCCAGTAAGAGGCTATGAAAAGGTATGGCACGGAGTCGTGCAGTATATTTCTGAGCAGCTAAAACTCAGCCAGGTAAAAACGAATTTGTTGGATGAAATACTGCTAAAAATAGG
>Ga0224496_10001895_pt1 | contig 12725 bp, 10 predicted proteins | sample SF_Jul11_sed_USG_2_FD_168127 | JGI IMG/M metagenome (GOLD analysis project Ga0224496, IMG submission 168127) | Sediment microbial communities from San Francisco Bay, California, United States - SF_Jul11_sed_USGS_8_1 | ecosystem: Environmental > Aquatic > Marine > Sediment | place: USA... | reverse complement strand
TTTCAGAAGAATGGGAAACCGGAAAAACGTACTTATCGTTTAATACCAGCTGAGTTTAGGCCGCTTCTGAAGGATGCCTGCCTATGATTTTACAGAAAAGGAGTTGCACAATCTATTAAATCTACAAATGAAGCTTTGCATATGTTAAATTTATACCAATTTTCTTATTACTTTTAAGCTGTTTAGCCAATGAACCCCGAGAATATTGAGCTTTCATATTGGTCAAATAGAGAACGTGAAGCTGATGTAGGCGTTTTGCTAAACATTGGAAGCGAGCCATAAATACAGGTTGGTAGCCGTAGATCCGCCCAACATACAATCACCTCTAATCAAAAACAATAAGAAAATTTAAAAAACCCGTCAGGATTTTAGGTTTAATTCTGGCAAATCGTTCAACTTAACTTTAGTATCAAAACAAATCCTAGACAAAAACCGCTGAATGGCGGTTGCAAAATTATGGGGGGGAGGGGTAAAACCCGAACCGCTTTTTTTTCGCGTTCACTTGATATATGACCGATAACATGTATTCTATATTGTACGGTCAACTAAGAATTGGCGATATCGATTCATGATTTGTTCCATAATTGGTTCAAGTTCGTCCGGTTGAATGACAAGAAGGTCTCCCTCTCTTGCCTTTGAAAAAAGATAATCAACAGCTAATCCCAACTCTGAAACAATTTCAATATTTTCATCGTCAATACCTCCCTTGATTAATCCCTCCCGAACTAATTCAGGAGTTTCTCCTAGCGGGCGGTTACGAGGATCAAAATCTGCTAAAAGAATATAATCATAAATTGATGCTAATGCCCTGCCATACTCGATAATTTGTTCGTTTGTGCGGTTGCCGGTCCCATGACATAAGGCGATTTTTCGCCCAGGCGAGAGCCGAGGCAATAATTTAGCCAATGCACGGACTGAGTCTGGGTTATGCCCATAATCCAACAAGACCTTGAATTGGTGAAAATCAAATAAATTCATTCTGCCAGGGTTCTGATTCGGCGAAGGATAAAATGTCATGATGCCATTACGAATTTTCTCCACAGATAAATTTGAGCCATGTAGAGCCCCGACAGCAGCGAGAGCGTTAGATATGTTAAAGTCAGCAATACCACCAAAGGTAATTGGGATTTCTTCAATCTTGCAGACAATAGTTTCTAGGTTGTTATTTTTTATTATTACATTTCGGTTATTGAGTGTAACAACAGTTCCACCTGACTGTAAATGAGCTATAAGGTTCTGGTTATGTGGGTCAAGTGAAAATAAAATAATTTCCCCGCGAGCACGATCAAGAACACTCATCGTCATGTTGTCATCTGCGTTTAGTACCGCTGTCCCGGATTTTTTAACGATTTCTACTACTGTGGACTTCACTAAACTCAAATCTTTCTGAGTTTCGATCCAGTCGGTTCCTATGTGGTCGCTTCCAATGTTTAGCAATACGCCTACATCAACTTCTTGGACCCCAAGGCCGCGTCTTACTATTCCTCCTCGGGCAACTTCCAAGACGATGTGGTCTACAGTTGGTTCCGCTACAACAACCTCAGCTCCCTCTGGCCCACTGTAATCCCCAACAAGAATAGTGTTTCCATCAACTTCAATACCAGTTGTACAAGCTAGTCCTACTATTTTCCCCGAATACTTCAGTGTATGAGAAATTAATTTAGCTGTTGTCGTTTTACCATTTGTTCCAGTTATAGCCAATATAGGAACCTGAACGTAAGCCTCTGGGAAAAGCATGTCTACTAGCGATTTTGCAACAGAGCGGGATTGGCCGTTTGTTGGCTCAATATGCATCCGGAATCCAGGCGCTGCATTTACTTCAATCACCTTGATTCCAGATTGATCAAGAGGAAGTGAAATATCGGTTGCTAGAGCATCTATTCCCACACAATCTAGTCCAATAATTCGAGCGACGCGTTCAGCCATAAATCGAATATCGGGGTTTACTTCATCAGTAACATCGGTAGCTGTTCCCCCCTGGCTTAGATTAGCCGTAGCTTTAAGATAAACCTTTTCCCCATCTCGTGGGCAAGAATCTAGCGAAAGCCCAATTATAGATAAGAGATTCTTAGTCATGTCATCTATTTCGATTCTCGTCAGAGCTTTTTCATGTCCAAATCCACGCCTGGGATCCGCATTGATTTTTTGAATTAGCGTTTTTATAGAGGATATCCCATCACCAATTACATGTGCGGGTTCTCGCTTGGCGGCTGCAACTAGCTGTCCATTTATCACCAATAGTCGGAAATCGAAGCCCTCAATATACGCTTCAACAATCACTTCATGGTGTTTGGCTTGAGCCACTTGGAAAGCCTTTTTTAGTTGATCTAAACCGGTGATATTAATCGTGGCGCCATTTCCATGATTCCCTATATCTGGCTTGACAACCACAGCAGCTCCAATTTCATTGAAAGCGGTTATGGCCTCTTCTTCAGTTGTAACCATTCGCCCCTCTGGAACAGGAATACCTGACTTTTTTAATTGGTTCTTTGCTCTTGTTTTTTCATCCGCAATTTCTACAGCAATGGCCGAAGTTTGACTGGTGATGGAGGTCTGTATCCTTTTTTGATAAGCACCAAAACCTAATTGAATATAACTATCTTCATTTAGTCGAATGAATGGGATTCCCCTCGACTTTGCTTCTTTAACAATACTCCAGGTAGTTGGTCCTAGCATATCATCTTCGCGCAAGACTTTTAGGCTAAAAACAACTTGGTCAACATCAAAGCTTCTATCTTCAGCCACGGCTTCAAAAAGCGATATGGCTTCCTTCGCTGCTTTTAGTCCCGCAGATTCAACCTGGTACTGGAAGGCCAAGATATAAATCCCCTTTTCTTGTGTGTCGAGAGTTTTCCCATATGCAACTTCAATCCCGGCTAAACATTGAAGCTCAATGGCAATATGTTCAATAATATGCCCCGCCCATGTTCCATCTCGAAGCCTTTGGATAAAGCCACCAGGGTTTCCAATCGAACAGCCGTGTTCTTGTAAGGTTGGAATAAGGGTTAATAGCCGATCCGAAAAGCCCTTGATTTTATCGGAAGGCTGATTTTCGTACTCCTTTATATCCAAGACCATAAATATAACTGGTTTTCGGGAATGCCGATTGGGACCGCGTAATGCCCGCAACTCTTTTATTTCAATCATCATTGTTCTCCGTTTTATTTTGAACTGGTGCAAAAAACAATCTATTTTTAAAATCGTATCGATATCCGCTAACCAATGAATGAATTCGAACATTTTCTACGGCAATCGGTTTACCCGGTACAATATCCATCACATTGGAATGGACTATATCCTTGCCATCAACGATAACGACTTGCCCCATACCAACAACTTCTAAAGTTCGATCCCCTTTTAAAATAACACCTGAATCCTCGCCAATGCCAATCCCTATCACAGTTGGGTTTGTGGTGACAATCTGGATTAGCCGCCCAATGCGACCTCGCGACATAAAGTGGGTATCAAAGACAATATTTTTCACGAAACTAAATCCCGATGTAGTGAGAACTCTTCCTTTGACTAAACCCTCTTCACTCTTACCTTCATAAATCATGGTGTCAGAAAATACAGCAGCTCCAGCACTGGTGCCAGCGATAAGAGAGCCAATTTCTAGTCGTTTTCGAATTGCTTCGAGGAATCTTGATCCACCCAGAATAGATGTTAGTCGTAATTGGTCGCCTCCAGCAAAGAAAACTAAATCAACATCTTTAAGGGTTTCGACGATTTCTTTGTCGTTTGCTTGAGCCCGGTTTCTAATATTTGATATTTCTATTGAAGATGCCCCAAGGGTAGTAAATACCTGTTTATAATCTTTTGCTCTTTGTTCGGGTTCCATGCTAGCCGTGGTGATAACACATACCTTGTATTCGGTTTTTCTAATTTCTTGAATAACTCTTTTGAGTACAATTAAATCATTTTCTTTATCTTCATTCCCACCAATAGCAATTAACCGCCCTCGAAAAAAATGTTTAGACGCCATGATCGATCTCCGGAAGACCGCAAATCTTCTTATTTAAATGGGGCTTTTGTTTTGGGAAAGGGGTGTATAACCTTTTCATAATTATACACCAATATTGACCTGCCCCCCTAAACCTGATCCAGTTACAAGGAGAGGATCAAGACAAAAAGGAGACAGCCAATGCCTAAAGGAAAACGAAGAAACTCAATAAAAAACAGACCGTGATGAATGTGAATAAATACATAGATAACTAAATTAATTGTATGGAGGAATTTCCGTTAATTTCCCCCGATGGTCAAGTCGGATTGATGCGATAAAATCTTCCATTGTTGAGTCGTTTGGTCCTAATTGTGGGAGTACCCCCGCCGTGACTCGAACACGGGTCTCTAGCTCCGGAGGCTAGCGCTCTATCCACTGAGCTACGGGGGCAATCTTTCCCATACATTATACCTTAACCACTGTCAACCGCGATTCCTCATTTCCCAAAATATATCCAAGAAAGCACCTCCCCGGCTATCATCATCCCCATCAGCTTAATGCCGCCCTCTGCAAGCGGCCCAAATGCCCCTGACCGTCAAACACTTGACCTCCCTGTCAAGTTCTCTCCATTTCCCTAAAACTATGCTATCCTCATAGCCAAGCCCACATAAACCGGCTGATAGCTTCCTTCTGACAGCTGATGGCTGATATCTATCCGCTGACCGCCAAACAAAGGGAGGACCACACTGTCCTTACCCTAGAAAATCCACCTACAACAACCTACAACAGCCTACAACAACCAACAACATAACTTGACAAATTCAGCATAAATTCCAATATTCATTATTGCCCCATTGCCCAGCACTTTCCCCATCAACGGTATAATACCCGCATAACCGATCCCGCCCGCGATTTTGGGAAAACATATTCTCTTCGGAGGCCGCCATGAATTCCAAAGTTAACTACGACCTTAAATCCGTCAAACTGCCCTATCTCTCCGGCCTGCCGCTGCGCCTGTTCGTCTGGCTGCTCGAAAGCCCGCTGGGCGTGCTGCTGCTTCCCAAACTCTTTACCGACGCCGGGATCACCGCCTTCCGGGAGCAGCAAGTTGACGAGCACACCACCATGCACCCGCTGCACTTCACCGGCCGCCTCGCCGGTAACGCCACCTCGCTGCCCCCCGCAGAACTACCCGGTCCCACAGCCAATCCCGGCCCCGGCTTCCACTACACCACCGCCCACGATTACGCCCAAGCCTACCGCGATGGGCGCACCAACCCAGAACAGGTCGCCCAAAAAGTAGTAGCCGCCATCTCCGCCAGCAACGCTGCCGAACCACCCCTGCGCGCCATCATCGCCTCCCAAACCGAAGCCATCCTCGCCCAGGCCCGCGCCTCTGCCGACCGCATCCGCAGTGGCCAGCCTCTCAGCCCGCTGGATGGCGTCCCCGTAGCCGTTAAGGACGAGTTGGACATTGCAGCCTATCCCACAACAGGAGGTACCGCTTTCTTAGGGAAGAGTGCCGCTGCCCAGGATTCCACCGTGGTTGCCCGCCTGCGCGCGGCTGGCGCACTCTTGATCGGTAAAGCCAACATGCACGAGATCGGCATCGCCGTCACCGGACTCAATCCACACCACGGCACCACCCGCAACCCGTATAACCCCCAGCATTTCACCGGAGGCAGCTCCAGCGGGTCTGCTGCTGCAGTGGCCGCCGGGTTATGCCCCATCGCCATCGGAGCGGACGGCGGTGGGTCAATCCGTATCCCTGCGGCTCTCTGTGGTATCGTCGGATTGAAAGCCACCTTTGGCCGCGTCAGCGAATACGGGGCCGTGCCGCTGGACTGGAGCGTGGCTCATATCGGCCCGCTTGCCGCCACCGCTGCCGATGCCGCCCTGGCCTATGGCATCATTGCCGGCGCCGACCCCAAAGACCCGCTCTCCTTGCACCAACCCACACCCACGCTCGATGGGTGGCAGCAGCTCGATTTGAGCGGTTTACGCCTTGGCGTTTACCGCCCCTGGTTTGAACATGCCGACGCCGAGATGGTCAGCGCCTGCAGCACATTGCTTGATGAATTCGTCGGGATGGGCGCTGCAGTCCACGATATTGAAATTGCCGGCTTAGAAATGGGCCGCATCGCTCACTTGATCACAATTGCCGGAGAAATGGCCCAGGCGATGGACTCCTACCACGACCAGCACCACAAACAGCACGGGCTGGATGTGCGCACCAACCTGACTTTGGCGCGGGCTTTCACCACCCGTGATTATGTCAAAGCCCAGCGCGTGCGCACCCGGTTGATCGAAAATTTCAACGCCGTATTGCAGCAGGTGGATGTCATCATCACCCCAACCACCGCCATCCCCGCCCCTGCCATCCCCCCGAATGCGCTGCCCCTTGGGAATTCGGACTTGACCACCCTCACCGAAATCATGCGCTTTGCGCCTCCTGCCAATTTAACCGGCCTGCCCGCCATCTCATTCCCTGCCGGCTATACCCCAACCGGGCTGCCGCTAGGCATGCAGGCCATTGGCCGCGCCTGGGACGAAGCCACCCTGCTGCGTCTAGCGCTGGCCGCCGAGGGAGTCGTGGAGCGCCAAGCCCCCCAGTGGCATTATTCGCTTTTGGCGTGATCCAAGCAGTTGGAAACAAATAAGTCAAGCTAGCAGTAGGAGCAGGCACCATGCAGTCAATCGCATTCCAAGATGAGATCCAACACAATCACTGTTATGGCTGCGGGCCAGTTAACCAGAATGGCCTGCAGATCAAGAGTTATTGGTCTGAGGATGGAGAACAAGCCATCTGCGATTGGCAGCCCAAAGATTTCCATTTGGCCGGCCCCGCCCAAATCCTCAACGGCGGCATCATCGCCACCATCTTCGATTGTCATTGTGTGTGCACCGCGATTGCCGCCGCCTACCGCGCTGAAGGACGCTCGATCGCCTCCCTGCCAGATATCTGGTATGCTACCGGTTCAATTCAGGTTAAATATCTGCGTCCAACCCCGATTGCCTATCCTGTGACGCTGCACGCCCGCATTAAAGCCGCAACCCAAAAGCAGACCATCCTAACCGCCTCGCTCTACTCACAAGGCCAAGAGAACGCCGTTGCCGAGGTGCTGGCGGTACGCGTCCCCGACACCTGGGGAAATTGATCCCCATCTACTCATCCACATCGCACGGCGACCAATCCTCGCCAAAGCCGAACAGCTCTTCAGTAACTGCGGATATATCCAGCCCCAATACCGGTTCAACAAAACGCTCCAAGAACGGGCTGCGCGGCCGGAATCCGCGGTCACAATACCGGTTGCTGCCCGCATCCCGCTCCGCGGCGATCCCCTGCACAATTTGGCGCAGCCCATCAACCCCATACTCTTTTTCAATATATTCCCAAAAACACGCCGCTGTATTGCTGTAGCGCCGTGCCGCAATAGTCTTCTGTGAGGTTAAATCCTCATAAGGCCACAAGGTCTCTTCAGCTTGTCCCGGGTATTCAGTATAGCCATTCTCTTCACACCGGATCGCCGGGACTTGAGCATACCAATTGGCGCGCTGTGGATGGGTCATAAACACACCCAACCCTTCAATCAACCGCTGGTGGATTGGAGTGTCCACCATGAAAGCCTGCGTCACGCGATCCGCTTGCGAGCATTTGCCTGCCAGCATATTCTCCCAATTCCAAAAAGCGTCCACGCCCGCCAAGATCCCCCGCAAATTAGCCGTATCCGTCCACAGCACGATCCCGACTCCCGGGTTCACATAATACCCCTCGGGATGCTGCGAGGCCTGCTCACTGGCGGTCACTCGGCCCACCAGCGGGTTAAAGGGTTGTTCTACCCCCAAGTATTCTGAGATAGCCTGGTCGCAAGCCTGTAAATCGGCCAGCCACCAGTTTGCCAAGTTCTCAAATCTGGCCAGCACAATGGCAGCGTACTTGCCGCTTTGCTTCTTGATCTCATGCGGCGCAGCCAATGCATCCGTGCGCACATTGGGCAGACAGCTCTCCTGGCTCCCTTCGTCCGCTCCGGCGCAGTCTTCGAACGCCGCCTGCCTCTCCGGGTTGCTTGGCCGCAGCCGGCGCACTTCCATTTCCTCGATGCGTACTGCTTCATGCCCATCCGCCCTGGTCAACCGGACGGTCACGGTCGCCATTTGCGGCTCTTTGATCCCAAAGAAGGTGAAGTCAAAGAAATCATCATACACACCCGTACACGTGCGGCCCGCCAAGCTGCCGTTAAACCTGCCGCCAATCTCAATATCGTTCGCACTGATCCGTACACTGAAGTTTTCGGCGGGGACACCGTCCAAATTACAGATCGTCGCCTCGAACGTCCCAAATTCGTTTTCGCCGTTATAGCGCAGCAGCACCTGCCAGATCGCCAACCCTGCAGACGGCACCACATACGCTGTCGGTTCCAGGGTCGCCGTGGGCGGGGGCGCCATTGTTGGCGTCCATGCCGGCGAGGGTGTTTCGCTGGCGGTTGGAGCCGCCGTTGGCAGCGCCAAAGTTGCTGTTGCCGCGGGGCTGACGCTGCTGCAGGCGCTGATCATCCACATCACTGTAATGAATAGTATAGATCGTTTGTTAACCATAATTGCCCCACATTATACCCTTTCCCCCTGATCCATCATCCCCGCCCGCCTCTCGCTACCGCTCCCAATACACCCGGATGCTTTTATCATCCTCAACATACCGGAAAGAGAACTCGCCCTGATAGGACCGCGCCAGCGAATCTCCAATCCGCCGGGCAATGTTCACCCCGGTGGTGGTCACCAAGGTATGCTCGCCCAGATCTTCAATATCCATAATGCGTTCAAGCGGGCGATCCGCTTTCTGCACAGTTTCAATATTGCGCACCAGGTTCAATATTTCTTCGCGGTGCTCGTTAAAAAATTCGCCCTTCAGTTGAATGAATCCTGCTGGGTATTTATCCGCAATCCGCCGGCATGCCGGGCAGGCTGCCCGGACCGCATCCGCAGGCGCCGGGTTCCACGTCCAGCGGCCTTTGTTGTAATATGCCTCGCATTTTGGGCACACTGTCGGTTCACTCAATTTTGCTCCACTACGATATACATCATGCAACTGGTCTTTAAGTAATCGATTTTTCCTTTGCGTTTGTCCCTGTCTCATACCTAGCACCTCCCGGGAACCAGAAAACAACCAAAACCTCACTGATCAGCCGGGGGCACTTGTGCTTCTTTGTTACAACCATGGTCCCCTGCAACCCGTACCTTCCCAACACTTCCCCCGCCTGATTAATACCAGTATATAGGAAATTTGCTCCCGGAGCAATAATCACTTACCCGCCAAAACACCATCCGAGAATTGGAAACGTTTTTCTCCATCACCTTCAATGTATCCATGAGGCTGCTCTGATCCCAACTCAAAAGCCAGCGCCTCATCCACCTGCACATGCCGGCCATCGCCGACATCAACCCAAAACGGCGCCCAAGCGCGAGCCCCACGCACAAAGTTGAATGCCCGCCGCACCGCCCAACCCAACGAGATTACCCGGTCTGCCTCAGTTGGGGCTCCCTGGTAGCTGGCTCCGTGGTTGGGCTGCGGTTTGCGCGGCAGCTGCTCCAGCGCCAAAGCCTCGATGAGCATGTCAGCCCCAAGGCTTGCCGCCAAGCGGTCCAGTTCCAGATCCCTGGCGCCCTCCGGCCAGCTTGCTTCCCGTTGCGCCACAATATCACCCGTATCCGTCCCGGCATCCATGCGGTGCAGCGTCACCCCGGTGCGGGTATCTCCGGCGCGCAGCTGCCAGAACATCGGGTATGGCCCGCGATAAGCTGGCAGCAGTGAGGGATGCAGGTTCAGACAACCCAAGGGGGTCGCCTCCAGCCACGCTTCGGGCAGCAGCCGCGGGAAGCATGCCACCACGCCAAGGTCTGCTTTTAGGGCTTTGAAGGCGTCCAACGCGGCCGCGCTCTTTAACGCGCCAACCTCGAGGACCGGGATTTGGTGCCGCGCCGCCAGGGCCAAGATATTGGGTTGCGCCGGGCTGAGCAATAAATTTCCGCTGCCAATTGGTTTAGCCGCCGCCGGCAGCCAACGCGGGCCGCCCTCAGCTCTCCCCGGCCGCGGGAAGACCACCGCGGCCACATTTGCACCAGCGGCCAACAGCTTCTCAAAAGGGATGCGTGAAAACTCCCCGGCCATCCCAAAGTATACGATCCTGCGCCCATCAACAACCATTGATTAATACTCCTTACTATAATATACTTGAAAACAGTTAATAATATCCTGCAAAATCTAGTCCCAGCTGCGCGCTGGCAGAAAGTGTAATCCAATGGCCGAAGAACAAGCACAACGCACCGTAAACTGTATTAAACTGGGGCGCGAACTCCCCGGGCTGCAGCGCCCACCTCGTAACGACGAATTGGGGCAGCGCATCTTTGAGAAAGTCTCCGCCCAAGCCTGGCAGCTCTGGCAAGAACAACAAACCATCCTGATCAACCATTACGGCCTCAATATGGTCGATCCCCAAGCCCACGAATTCCTGTCCCAGCAAATGGAAGAGTTCTTCTTCGGTGAAGGCGCCCAACTGCCCGAAGACTGGGTGCCCGAAGGCCAAGGCGGCGGCAAAGGCGCCTCTGGCGGCAAGGGCGCTCCATCATCTGGTGGCAAAGGCGCGCCGGCCCCAGCGCGTAAATGACCGCTCCCCCCACCAACAATCTCTCCGAAATCCTGCTGCTCTCCACCTATGAGTTGGGCCACCAACCGTTAAGCCTGGCCTCGCCCTTGGCCTACTTGCACCAGGCCGGCTTTAACGCCCAAGTATACGACCTCTCCCGCCAGGATTTTCCCGCTCAGGCAGTCGCTCAGGCCAGCTTTGTCGGCATTGCCGTACCCATGCACACCGCCCTGCGGTTAGGGGTACAAGCTGCCGCCCAAGTTCGCAAACACAACCCAGACGCGCATATATGTTTTTACGGACTATACGCCTGGTTGAATGCCGAATACTTGCTTTCCGGATATGCCGACAGCGTGATCGCCGGAGAATACGAGCAGCCCCTTCTCGACCTCATCGCCTTACTGCAGCACGACGCTCACTCCGCCAGCTTGCCCGGCGTTTACACCCTCGACAATCCGGCCCAACCCCACCTCGCCCGTTTGCCATTCCCAATACCCCAGCGCAGCCAGCTCCCCACCCTGGAAAGCTACGCCCATTATACCGACGCCAACCGCCACACTTTAGCCGGCTACACCGAGGCCAGCCGCGGCTGCCTGCACACCTGCAGTCACTGCCCTGTCGTGCCGGTTTATCACGGCCGTTTTTTCATCGTGCCGCTCGAAACCGTGCTCGCCGATATCCGCCAACAAGTTGCTGCTGGCGCTGGACACATTTCCTTCGGCGATCCCGATTTCCTCAACGGCCCAGGCCACGCCCTCAAGGTCGCTCAGGCTGTGCACGCCGAGTTTCCCGCGCTCACCTTCGACATTACCGTCAAGGTTGAGCACATCCTGCAGCACCGCGATATTTTCCCCCAATTACGCCAACTGGGCTGCACCTTCGTCATCTCCGCATTCGAAGCCGCCAGTGACCATATCCTCGAGCGCTTGGGCAAAGGCCACACCGCCGAGGACATGCAGTCCGCCCTCCAGATCCTCGCCCAGGCTGGCACGGCCGTGCAGCCTACCTGGATGCCCTTTACACCATGGACCTCTTTGCAGGATTATCTCGATCTGCTTACCTGGATCCGCGAGCAAGACATCATCCCCCATGTCCCCGCCGTTCAGCTTTCTGTACGCATGCTGGTGCCGCCTCACAGCGCATTGCTGGACCACGCCGACACCAGTTCCTGGCTGGGTGATCTCGACTCCGCCAATTTTTCCTACACCTGGGCTCACCCTGACCCACGCATGGATGCCTTACAGCGCCAGGTTGCCCAAATTGCCGAGGCCAACGCCGGCGGCGATCCCTACCAAAGCTTCGCCGCAATAGAAGCGCTTGCCTTCGGCCTCGCCGGTATGCAAGTCCCGATCGCCGCCGCCCCCGCCGAAGCTCTGCCCTCGCCGCCGCGCCTCACCGAAGACTGGTTCTGTTGAGCAGAGCCCACCGCCGGTCAGGTTGACCGCCTCCTCCAACACCCAGATAACATTTCTCGCAAAAAGAAATAGCCGCATATCACCCAGTTAATAAATGAGAGTTTTCCCATTTTTTTCTTCCACCCCCAATATATAGGGTATAATCGCATTCCTCCCCCATAGACGCAATCAAATTACTTAAGTCCTAGGGTTCATTATTTATATTTGTGATAAAATCCCGGTCGAATGGTCGCAAGACCGCCCCGGCAAGATTTTCGTCCGGGAGCAAACTAATCAACATACGGAGTGAATACTATGAAGAGGCGCATAATCATTTTTGTTTCTCTTTTCATCTTGATAATACTGACTGGTTGGTCGTCATCTCTGGCTGCCGAAGGTGATATCAAATACTACAAGATCAAAGTCAACAATTACTCGGACGAGGTTATGGTCCTGTACTTGCGAGATAAAGAGACCTTGGTCTTCGAGCTTCCCCCAGGTGAAAGGAAGATCAAAGTTGCCGAAGGCGAATATGAATATTTCTTTGAGATTTGTGACGGCGATTTTTATGGAAGCGTAACCGTCGATAACAACGACATCGTTTTCGAGATAAAGAACTGCTCGGAACAGCCCATCCCCACAAAAATTGCCATATACAGCCATTTCGGCGATCCCACCGCGGTGACCTTGGCCAACTTGGATGAGGACAGTGAAAGCTACAAATTCACCGTGGACTTGGGTAAAACCCGC
>Ga0224496_10001894_pt1 | contig 12728 bp, 24 predicted proteins | sample SF_Jul11_sed_USG_2_FD_168127 | JGI IMG/M metagenome (GOLD analysis project Ga0224496, IMG submission 168127) | Sediment microbial communities from San Francisco Bay, California, United States - SF_Jul11_sed_USGS_8_1 | ecosystem: Environmental > Aquatic > Marine > Sediment | place: USA... | reverse complement strand
GGAATTGATTGCCCCGATCGCGATGGAGCAGGGGGTGCGGTTTGCGGTGCGCGAAGGAGGCCGGACGGTGGGGGCCGGCGTGGTGACGGAAATTGTCGAATAAGAATTAATGGTGAATGGAAAGGGTAGGTTTTTGTGGATCGAGACCGCAGAATTCGAATACGTTTAAAGGGCTTTGATTACCGTGTGTTGGATCAATCTGTCCGAGAGATTGTAGATACGGTCCGCCGTAGCGGAGCTCTGATTGCCGGGCCGGTTCCCTTGCCTACGCGTATTGAAAAATATACCGTTCAGCGTTCAACTCATGTTGATAAAAAGTCCAGGGAGCAGTTCGAGATCAGAACTCATAAGCGATTGCTGGATATTATGGAGCCAACTCCAGAAACGATGGATGCTTTGATGAAGTTAAATTTAGCAGCCGGTGTTGATGTAGAGATTAAATTGTAAGAAATTTATACGATCATAAAAATATAAACTTATAGACGCGATACGTAAAATGGTTAAAGGAATTTTAGGCAAAAAACTCGGTATGATTCAAGTGTTTAATCAGCAACGGTGCTTGGTTCCCGTTACGGTTATTGAGGCGGGTCCTTGTGCAGTCGTCCAGGTTAAGGAGAAAAATCCAGACCAGTACGAGGCTGTCCAGATAGGGTTTGATGAGGTTCCTGAAAGAAAATTGAATAAGCCTGAGTTGGGGCATTTAAAAAAATCAGGAAATCGTCGTTGGCGCCATTTGAGGGAATTCAAGGCTGATGGTGAAGCTAAGTTGGGTGAGATGATAACCGTTGACATTTTCTCAAAGGGAGATCCAGTCAGCGTTCAGGGTATATCCAAGGGTAAGGGATTTCAGGGGGTTATGAAGCGTCATAATTATAGTGGTGGACCCGCATCCCATGGATCCATGTTCCATCGTGCTCCGGGATCAATTGGTCAAAGCTCATTTCCTTCAAGGGTTTTCAAGAACAAAGATTTGCCAGGTCATATGGGAAATAAGCGGATAACAGTTAGGGGCTTAAAGGTTTTTGATGTTAGATCGGAAGAGAATATATTGTTGGTCTCTGGTTCTGTGCCTGGACCAATTGGTGGAATGGTCATTATTAGGAAGGCAGGATAGAGGCTGTATGGATGCTTTTCCGGTATACGGCGCAACGGGCAAACAGGTAGACACGGTTCAATTGAGTGAAGCTGTGTTTGCTTCAGCGATTAATGCGCCACTTGTTCATCGGGCGGTAGTAATGCAGAGGGCTTCTGCCCGGCAAGGGACGGCATCAACAAAGGGCCGAGGAGAAGTTCGTGGGTCAGGTAAAAAGCCATGGAAGCAAAAACACACTGGAAGGGCTCGGGCAGGTTCAGCTAGATCCCCGATTTGGAGGCATGGTGGAACTGTTTTTGGGCCTAAGCCTAGACAATACGGGAGCCCACTGCCAAAAAAAATGTACCGCTCCGCATTGAAGGCTGTATTAACTTCAAAGGCTTCATTGGGAGAGGTCGTGTTAGTTGATTTAAATTTGGACGAATTGAAGACTAGTGCGTTGGTGCGGATGCTCTCGCAGGTGGGAGTTAATGGGAAGGCCTTGCTAGTGGTGGAAGAAGGGCAAGCCGACATTCTCAGAATTGGAAAAAATGTGAAACAGCTCAAGGTTATGCATGCAAAGGATTTAAATGTTTACGATCTTCTTTGGTGTGACAAGCTTGTGATAGCCAGAGCTGAACTCCAGAATATACAGGAGATTTGGGAGTAGTATGAATCCTTATGATGTCCTTATTCGTCCTTTGTTGACGGAAAAAATAACTGCTATTCGAGAAATTAAGAATAGCGTAGCTTTTGCTGTTGATCGCCGTGCAACTCGTATAGATATAAGGCGGGCTGTTGAAAAAGTTTTTAGTGTGAAGGTGGCTTCGGTAAATGTGGCTAATGTTAAGGGAAAGAAAAAGCGTCAGGGGCGCTATCTAGGGAAAAGGGCTGATTGGCGAAAAGCTTTCGTCACCCTTAAAGAGGGCGAAAAAATTGAACTTTATGAAAGTGCGTAGTTGTAAATCTTCCATATTGATTTTTTGAAAGAAAAAGAAAGTTATTTATGCCAATAAAGGAATATAACCCCACATCTCCTGGCCGCCGTGGAATGACGGCGGTTACCAATGAAGGGCTTTCTCCCAATAAGCCCCAAAAAAGTTTGACTAAAACTATTACGGCAACGGGGGGAAGAAATAACGCTGGGCGAATAACAGTTCGATTTAGGGGTGGTGGTCATAAGCGCCGTTATCGAAAAGTTGATTTTAAGCGAGAAAAGGCAGGAGTTCCAGGCAAGGTAGCCGGTATTGAGTATGATCCTTATAGAACTGCAAGAATCGCTTTGTTGCATTATGCGGATGGGGAAAAACGGTATATTTTGGCACCTCATGGCCTTGCCGTTGGTGATTCCGTTAGGTCTGGTCCGGGAAGTGATGTAAGGATTGGAAATGCGTTACCACTCATGGAGGTACCGCTTGGGGTCGTAATTCATAACATTGAATTGAAGCCTGGTAAGGGTGCGCAACTGGCCAGAAGTGCAGGTGTTTCGGCGCAGGTTATGGGGCGTGACCAAGGGTATGTCCAGCTCAGGTTGGCCTCTGGGGAAATGCGAAAAATTTTAGGAACCTGTATGGCGACAATCGGCCAAGTAGGGAATCCTGATCACGGAAATGTTACGGTTGGGAAGGCTGGGCGGTCTAGGTGGTTGGGTAAATTGCCGCATGTGCGTGGTGTGGTGATGAATCCCGTTGATCATCCGCATGGAGGTGGTGAAGGTAAGGCTGGTGCAGGGAATCCTCATCCAGTTTCGCCTTGGGGCCAACCCGCTAAGGGATTTAAAACTCGGAAACCAAGAAATCAAAGTTCACGATATATTGTTGCCAGCAGAAAGAAAAAGGGCCGATAGATAGGGGGAGCCGATGCCAAGGTCTGTTCACAAAGGTCCGTTCGTTGATGGGCACCTACTCAAAAAGATTGAGAAGGCAAGGGATTCAAGGGAATCAAAAGTAATTAAAACCTGGTCACGTCGTTCAACCGTGACGCCGGATATGATAGGTTTAACATTCGCGGTTCACAATGGGAAGAAATTTATTCCTGTGTTTGTGAGTGACAATATGGTCGGGCATAAGCTTGGTGAGTTTTCGCCTACTAGATTTTTTAAGGGGCACAGTGCTGCAAAAAGTGAAAAGGGTGTTGCGTTAAAATAATATTTGAAATTCTTAAAAGGCTATTTGGCCCAATGAAGTTTGAGAGAGAAAAATATGTCTGAAGCAAAGGCGGTGTTACGTCATGTGAGGCTATCGCCCCGCAAAACAAGGCTAATAGTTGATATGGTGAGAGGGCGGAATGCCGCTGAAGCCTTAGTGCTATTGAAGTTTACGCCACGGTCTGCGGCCAGGGTTGTTGAGCAACTCCTTTTTTCGGCCGTTTCTAATGCTGGACTGAAGGACTTGGGTGAGCCGGAAAGCCTGAAGGTTTCTAGGGCATTTGTAGAGGGAGGGCCGGTATTGAAACGTTTCCAGCCTCGATCTATGGGGAGAGCGAACCCAATTAAAAAGCGAACGAGTCATATTACTATAGTGGTTAGCCCTTTTAATTAATGAAGTGGTATGCGACGCCTAAAGGTGGCGTGTAGTTAGGGGAAAAATTCATGGGTCAAAAGACGCACCCTTACGGTTTTAGATTGGGTTATACAAGGACCTGGCGTTCTCGATGGTATGCAAAAAAGGATTATGCGACGCTCCTCCATCAGGATTTGTCAATAAGATCTCTGGTGAAAAAGCGTCTCTATCATGCTGGAATATCTAGTGTGGAAATCGAGCGATCAGGTAACCAATTGAAATTGATTATTCATACGGCGAGGCCAGGTATTATTATTGGAAGAAAGGGCGCAGAGGTCGATAAACTTAAGGCGTCTCTTGAAAAAGAATATGGAAATGAAATCTTTGTGACCGTTAAAGAGATAAAAAAGCCTGAAATTGATGCTCAATTGGTGGCTGAAAATATCGCTACTCAATTGGAAAAGAGAGTATCTTTCCGTCGGGCGCTAAAACGGAGCGTAGCCTCCGCTCTTCGGCTTGGAGCCTTGGGGATTAAAGTGTATTGCGCTGGTCGTTTGGGTGGCCACGAAATCGCCAGAACAGAATGGTACCGGGAGGGGAGGGTTCCTCTTCATACTTTGAGGGCCGATGTGGAATATGGTTTTGCTGAAGCCAAAACCGCAATGGGGCAAATAGGGGTTAAGGCTTGGATTTATAAAGGCGATGCGCAAATTCCATCTTTGGAAAAATCCGAGCCATCATTGGGATTTTTGTAAAACTTTTTATCTCTTCTTTTGGAGAATTTAGAAAATGTTAGCGCCGAAACGCATAAAGTTTCGAAAAGTTCAAAAGGGCCGTATGAGGGGTAAGGCCTATCGTGGAGGGGAAGTCTCATTTGGTGAATACGGACTTAAGGCTATGGAGCCTGGTCGTATAACGGCAAGGCAGATTGAAGCCGCCCGTATTGCTATGACGCGACATGTGAAGCGTGGTGGAAGAATTTGGACCAGAATTTTTCCTGATAAGCCGATTACCCAAAAGCCGGCTGAAGTTCGAATGGGGAAAGGTAAGGGGAATCCTGAGTATTGGGTAGCCGTTGTAAAGTTGGGGCGTATTTTATTTGAAATGGATGATGTGACCCGCGAAACAGCAGAGGAAGCTTTTCGGTTAGCTGGGCATAAGCTTCCAGTTTTAACGAAATTCATTGTGCGCGGAGAAATCCCGGTATTGTAGTTTTAGGGTAAATGAAATGAAAATTGATCAAATGCAAAACCTAGAGAAAACTGAATTGGTAGAGAAGATCGGCCAATTAAAACAGGAGCTATTCCATTTTAGAAGTCAATTGGCTTTGGGTCGAATGGAAAATCCAATGCGGATACGAGATACAAAGCGAAGTATTGCCCGCGTTCATACGGTCCTTCGCCAAAAGACCTTATAGATGAACTTTTCGAAGGAAAGTAATTAATTTATGACAGAAACAAGGCCAATCCCTCGCTCGTTAGTTGGGAAAGTTATTAGTAATAAAATGCAGAAGACGGTGGTGGTGGAAGTGGTTCGAATCGAAAGACATTCCCTTTACGGGAAGGTCCTTCGGCGAAAAACAAAAATTAAGGCTCACGATGAACTTAGTAAATGCCAAATAGGCGACCAAGTGAAAATGGTGTATTCCCGTCCCTTAAGTAAGGATAAACATTGGCGGGTTGCTGAAGTTATTAGTGGGAAGGCTGCTTCATAATTTTTACGCCTTTGTATAGAGAAATTATATGATACAAATTTATACCTATTTGGATGTTGCGGATAATTCTGGGGCCAAAAGTGTCCGTTGTTTTCACGTGTTGGGGGGGACGAAGCGGCGGTATGGCTCTTTGGGGGATTTGATTGTGGTATCTGTTCGTGAGGCTATTCCTAGGGCCTCTGTTAAAAAGGGTGATGTAATGAAGGCTGTCATTGTCAGGACCAGAAAAGGTTCCAGGCGAGAGGATGGATCGCATATAAAGTTTGATCGAAACGCTTGTGTTTTGGTGAATGCTCAGGGTGACCCAGTTGGCACACGTATTTTTGGTCCTGTTGCAAGAGAGTTACGAAAGAAGAAATACATGAAAATTATATCATTGGCTCCTGAGGTAATTTAGGTAAATACTGATGGCTGGAAAATTTAGAATTAAAAAAGGCGATACCGTAATGGTGATCGCAGGCAAAGATAGAGGAAAGACGGGTAAGGTTTTGCATGTTGAGACCAAGGGTGAGCGAATCACGGTTGAGAAGCTTAACCTTATAAAGCGGCATACCAAGCCGAATGCCAAAAACAAACAAGGTGGAATTCTCGAAAGAGAGGGATCAATAGCGATTTCAAACGTTATGGCCTATTGCGAGTCCATTGGAAAACCATCACGAGTCCAAATGAAAATTTTTGAAGATGGGCGAAAGGTGAGGGTATACCAAAAGGCTCCTACGGAAATACTGGATAAAAGCAAATGAAGTCAAAAGCCTCAACAAAAGAAGCAGTCAAAGCAAAAGAAAAGGTCGCGGTCTCAACGGCCGTTAGGCCAGAAAATTATATTCCACGTTTAAAGGTCAAATTTCAGGAAAAAGTTCTCCCGGTGATGATGAAGGAGTTTGGGTATGAAAATCCCATGCAAGTTCCACGAATTGAACGAATTGTCTTGAATGTTGGAATGGGAGAAGCCGTTCAAAATGTGAAATTGCTGGAAAGTGCCGCCGCAGAGCTAGAGCAAATTACTGGCCAAAAACCTGTTTTGACCAAAGCAAAAAAGGCTATTGCTGGTTTTAAGTTGCGAGAGGGCGTTCCTATTGGAGTAAAGGTGACTTTAAGGGGCGTCAGAATGCATGAGTTTATGGATAGATTGATAGCTGTAGCTCTGCCACGAATTCGGGATTTTCGTGGTATCTCTCCTAAGGCTTTTGATGGGCGTGGGAATTATACTTTGGGCCTAAGGGAGCAGTTAACATTTCCTGAAATTAAATATGATGATATCGCATCCATTCATGGGATGGATATTACCTTTGTGACGACAGCCAAGCGGAATGACGAAGCCAAGGCTTTGTTGGCTCATTTGGGGATGCCCTTCCGCGCATCCTAATAGGGAAAGGAGCGTCAGTGTCAAGGTTAGCACTTAAGAATAAGGCCAAACGGGAGCCTAAATTTTCGTCTCGTCAGTATAACCGTTGTCCACAATGTGGTCGGGTAAGGGGATTTTTACGAAGATTTCGTTTATGCCGAATTTGTTTCCGATTTCTTAGTTTGCGTGGAGATATACCAGGGGTAACCAAATCAAGTTGGTAATTTCCATGGTAATTGAAATTTAATTCAAGGCTAGCTGGTTATTTAATAAAAGGATTAAATCCATGTCGATGACAGATCCGATCGCGGACTTATTTGTACGTATTCAAAACGCAGGGCGGCGTGGGCATGACTTGGTAAAGATCCCGGCATCGCGAGTTAAAGGGGAAATTCTTCGTATATTTAAGGATGAAGGCTTTATTCGGGATTACCAGACAGTCACAACAGAAGCTCATCCGTATTTCGAGGTGGCTTTGCGGTACGCTCCAGGAAGGCAAAAGCAATCTTTCATCACCGGTATTAAGCGTATCAGCAAACCTGGGTGTAGGGTTTTTGCTGGGAAGGACGATATTCCAAGAGTCATGAAGGGCTTGGGGATCGCAATTCTGACCACAAACCGTGGCCTTTTAACAGATGAACAATGTCGGAAGCAGCAGGTTGGTGGGGAAATTCTTTGTCAAATGTGGTAAAGCTTCCGGAGATTAATTAGAAAATTTTTTGTAATAATAGGACCATCATGTCAAGGATCGGACGAAAACACATAGCAATCCCACCAGGCGTGGATGTTGCCGTAAGCAATCGGGAAGTTGTGATAAAGGGCCCTTTGGGAAGGCTTCAATGGTCGCTCAATCCTGGCATACAGGCGGAGGTTGAAAACGGTGTGGTTCGCGTTACTCGTAATGGTGATTCTGCCAAGTTGAAAGCGATGCATGGTTTAACGAGGGCAGAAATTTCAAATCAGATAGAAGGAGTGAAAGAAGGATTCAAACAGGAGCTGGAGGTAATGGGCGTAGGATACCGAGCCCAACTGCAGGGTGCCGCCTTATCCTTTACGGTTGGATATGCCCATCCTGTTTCAATTGAATTGCCTAAAGGGGTGGAGGCAGCTGTTGAGAAGCAGACCCTTATTTCTCTTAAGGGAATCGATAAAAGGGCAATTACGCAAGTTGCTGCACAAATCCGCGAATTGAAAATTCCTGATGTGTATAAACATAAAGGGATAAAGTATGTTGGCGAAATCCTTCGCAAGAAGGCCGGCAAGTCTGGTAAGAAATAAGGTGAATTTGTGAATATATTAGAAAAACGCAAAAAATTTGATAGGCGAAGTAAGAGGGTGCGTTTGCGAATTGTTGGCTTATCATCCCGCCCACGATTGAGTGTGTTTAGAAGTAATTCGCACATATATGCGCAGATTATAGATGATGTTGGTGGGATTACCCTGGCTTCAGCTTCTTCTTGTGACCCTGGATTGAAAGATCGCATAAAATCTGGCGGAAATATTGAGGCGGCAAAAATGGTCGGGGAAGCCATTGCGGAACGCGCAAAAGCTATTCCAATTGAATTGGTGGTATTTGATCGTGGTGGAAGATTGTATCATGGTCGTGTGAAGGCTTTGGCCGATGCGGCTCGTTCGGCTGGTCTTAAATTCTGATGTCGCCAATTCTTAAATATGCGGACGGGAAGGATATACGCCTGTGAGGGTTAATGTCGAAGAACTTAATTTAAAGGACAAGCCTGTCGCGATTAACCGCGTGGCAAAAGTCGTTAAGGGTGGTAAGCGGTTTTCTTTCTCTGCCTTGGTCGTGGTGGGCGATGGAGAGGGATGGGTTGGCATTGGGAAAGGGAAGGCCGCTGAGGTCCCCGCAGCTATTGCTAAAGCAGTTGAGCATGCCAAGAAAAATCTTATTCGAATCCCATTGAAGTCTAATTCCATCCCCCACGAGGTTCATGGGCGTTTTGGTGGTGAGCATATTATGCTGAGGCCTGCGAAGCAGGGAACTGGTATTATTGCGGGTGGGGCAGTACGAATATTATTAGAGGTTGCCGGCACTCAAAATATTGTCGCGAAAACTTTGGGCCGTGGAAATCCTTTTAACGCAGTAAGGGCGACAATTGAAGGATTGCGGCAGCTTAGGGATCCTCATGAAGTCCGAGCAATGAGGAAAGCTCCAATTGATTTTGATGAATAAATATTATTTTGTTTAATTCCTGAGGTGAACGAAATTTATGACCACGTCAGCCCAGTTATCAATAACGTTAAAGCGGAGTCCTATAGGCAGTCCAAGTAAGGTTCGCCTTTTCCTCTTGGGGTTGGGCTTAAGGAAAATTGGACAAACCGTTTCACGCCCTGACACGGCCCAGGTTAGAGGGTTGGTGAATAAAGTTCGGCATCTCATTGAGGTATCAGTTTCATGAAACTACATGATTTACATCCATCACCTGGGTCTAGGACTAAAAGGAAGCGTTTGGGACGCGGGCCTGGGTCAGGTTTGGGGAAAACGTCAGGGAAAGGTCATAAGGGGTTACTTGCCCGTGCTGGTCGGGCCAATATGGCTGGGTTTGAAGGCGGCCAAATGCCCTTGGCACGTCGATTGCCCAAGCGCGGATTTACCAATATTTTTCGTATCGACTATACCATAATTAATCTACAAACTCTCGCCGCCATAGAAGGTACCACGGAATTCAGCCTCGCAGTTCTAAGAGAATTGGGCCTTTTAAAAGGCCGACTCTCGCGCGTTAAGATCCTTGGTGAAGGTGACATTAGTCGCCCGCTTGTTGTAGAAGCTCATAAGTTTAGCGCTGTAGCTAAACAGAAAATTGAGACCGCGGGTGGCCAAACTAAGGTGATTGGCCGTGCTTGAGCGGCTTATAACGAGCCTTCAAAACATCTTTAAAATTCCTGAGTTACGTAGCCGAGTTTTATTTACCTTGGCTATGCTTGCGGTTTACCGGATTGGGGCGCATGTTCCCACCCCCGGCATCAACAACGAGGAACTTTTTAAATTTCTTACGGAGCGTGGGGGGGCCCTTATGGGCTTCCTTGATATTTTTTCAGGAGGAGCTTTATCGAGGCTAACAATTTTTGCTCTTGGCATCATGCCTTATATCAGTGCATCAATTATTCTCCAGCTTCTTACCGTTGTCGTTCCCCATCTATCAAAATTGGCCAAGGAAGGTGAGCGGGGAAGAAAAACCATAATCCAATATACAAGATACGGCACAATCCTGATTGCCTTTATCCAGGGCTTCGGTATTGCCCTTGGGCTTGAAGGAATGAATGATGGAGCTTTTGTATTGGATCCTGGTTGGGCTTTTCGATTCATGACAGTGATCACCTTAGTGGCCGGAACAGCGTTTCTCATGTGGCTGGGTGAGCAAATCACTGAGCGTGGTGTGGGAAATGGTATTTCATTGATAATTTTTTCTGGAATTGTTGCCAGCCTTCCAAGCGCAATCGTTCAAACATTTGAGTTGTACAAGGTTGGACAAATAAGTCTTCTCCTCTTGCTCATGCTGGTTGTAGTGATGTTAGCTGTCATGGCCGCAATTGTGTTCTTGGAAAGTGGGCGACGAAAAATCGCAGTTCAATATGCCAAGCGTGTAGTGGGTAGGCGGGTCTATGGTGGGCAAAATACACATATTCCATTGAAAATTAACACTGCGGGTGTTATTCCACCAATTTTTGCTTCTTCGATTATCGCGTTTCCAGCGACGATAACAAGTTTTATTCAGGTCCCTTGGGTTCAGGCATTTGGGGCCCAATTAGCCCCTGGTTCTTTGCTGTACACATTCATCTATGTTGGTCTCATTATCTTCTTTTGCTTTTTTTATACAGCGGTCGTGTTGAATCCTGTAGATATGGCAGACAATATGAAAAAGTATGGGGGATTTATTCCTGGCATTCGTCCTGGCCAAAAAACAGCTGACTTCATTTATAAGGTATTAACCAGGATTACTTTTGCCGGTGCCATTTACTTGGCAATTGTTTGTGTTATTCCGGAATTGTTAATTTACAAATTGAATATGCCATTTTATTTTGGTGGAACCTCTTTGCTGATTGTTATTGGTGTGGGACTCGACACTGCCCAGCAAATTGAAAATCATATGCTTATGCGGAATTATGATGGTTTCCTTGGGAAAGGCGCTTTGAAAGGGAGAAGTGGATAGTCGTATGAGATTGATCTTCCTAGGGCCTCCGGGAGTAGGTAAGGGTACGCAGGCGGACTTTATCTCGCATAAGTATAAAATCCCTAAGTTGTCCACTGGGGATTTACTTCGAGAAAGCGTGTTGAAGGAAACCGCATTAGGCAAAGAGGCCAAAGAATATATGAAACGGGGAGAATTGGTGCCTGATGCGATTGTAATTGGCTTGGTAGATGAAAAACTGTCTTCGTCTGAATGCCAAAATGGTTTTCTGCTTGACGGGTTTCCACGAACCGTGGGCCAGGCTGATCAGTTGTCCAATAATTTAGCATCTTTAGGCAAGAACTTGGATTGTGTCATATATTTTTCACTTTCCAAGCCGGAAATTATAAGACGGATCAGTGGAAGACGGAGTTGTCCTCAATGTAAAGCTGTCTATCACCTTGAATCTATACCACCCAAGAAAAGTGGCATATGTGATGTGTGCGGGATCGCCCTTGTTCAACGCAATGATGATATGCCTGAGACTATTGAGGCACGGTTAGCTGTCTATCAAGAGCAAACGGCTCCATTAATTAACTATTACAAAGAGCGCCATATTCTTGGGGAACTAGATGGAGCTGGTTTGGTTTCTGAAGTGCAAGCACGATTGGTAGCTCTTTTACCTCCAACCAGAGTAGAATGATCATCCTCAAGACGAGTGAAGAAATTGAATTAATATCCCGGGCTGGTCAAATTGTTGCTGAATGTCATAAGCTTTTGATTCAAGAAATTAAACCAGGAATGACGACACGGGAATTAGATGCTTTAACGGAAACCTGCATTCGTGATCTTGGGGGCATTCCGGCTTTCAAAGGATATCGAAACTATCCAAAGAGTTTGTGTGCCTCAATTAATGAGGAAGTTGTCCATGGGATACCTTCGGGCCGGGTTTTGAAAGATGGAGATATTATTGGTCTGGATGTAGGGGCGATTGTTGATGGTTTTTATGGAGATGGGGCCGTTACCGTTTCAATAGGTGAAGTGAAGCCGTCTGTACATAAGTTGATTCAGGTAACTAAGGAGGCCTTGAAAATTGGGCTTGAGCGGGCTGTCGTGGGAAATCGGTTGTCGGACATTTCATCGGCCATTCAAGTCTATGTCGAGAAGAATGGGTTTACGGTAGTTCGTGACTTCGTGGGTCACGGAATTGGTCGGCAGTTGCATGAAGAGCCCCAGGTACCAAATTACGGCAAGCCTGGGCAAGGCCCACGATTAAAACCCGGGATGGCTCTAGCGATTGAGCCAATGGTGAATATGGGAGGACCGGGAGTTAGAGTCTTGGAGGATGGGTGGACGGCCGTAACCAGTGATGGTTCACTTTCTGCTCATTTTGAACATACAATTTCAATCGAGCCTGCAGGGCCCCCTCGGGTTCTTACTGCTTGTTTCTAGAGGAAACGCTTGCTACATTTCTAATGGGAAAAGAAGACGTTATTGAGGTACAAGGGGCTGTTACGGAAACATTGCCGAATGCTATGTTTCGAGTTCAGCTGGAGAATGGTCATAGAATTTTGGCCCATATTTCAGGGAAAATGCGAATGCATTTCATTCGGATTTTGCCAGGTGATAAGGTAACTGTGGAGTTATCTCCTTACGACCTGACCCGTGGGCGGATTACTTATCGGTTTAAATGAGGGTATTAGCGTGAAAGTTAAATCGTCCGTCAAGCCAATCTGTGTGAAGTGTAAAGTCATACGCCGAAAGGGTGTAGTTCGGGTGCTTTGTGGGAATCCACGGCACAAACAACGGCAAGGCTAATGGTTCTGTTGGTTACTACATAAAAAGTGAACGGCTTTTTTAACGAAGGACTATAAGAGATGGCTAGAATTGCAGGAGTAGAACTCCCAATTGGAAAACGTGTTGATGTTGGCTTAAGGTATATTTTTGGTATTGGCCCTGCTCGTGCCAG
>Ga0224496_10001893_pt1 | contig 12735 bp, 14 predicted proteins | sample SF_Jul11_sed_USG_2_FD_168127 | JGI IMG/M metagenome (GOLD analysis project Ga0224496, IMG submission 168127) | Sediment microbial communities from San Francisco Bay, California, United States - SF_Jul11_sed_USGS_8_1 | ecosystem: Environmental > Aquatic > Marine > Sediment | place: USA... | reverse complement strand
CAAATGGATAACCAATAAAGTGGTTAATCTCGATCTTGATTTTCTTCAATTTACCCTACCAGTAAAATCAGTCAAGAGAAAGAAAGCAAAGGGTGTTTATGCCGCGATACCTTCAAGAAACGATGACGCACACTTTAAACGTCCGAATTGACAGTGGAAGTTGGCCTGCAGGTAAATTATCCCTCGTCTTTGAGGGAATCGGCAGTGCCAAGTCTGGCGCCAAAACCGAGAGATGCCGGGAGTTACGATGACAGCTAAATGGACAGGTTTCAACGCGTTTGTAACCGTCGTGGCACACGTGGGAACGCCGAACGAATGCGAGCAGATGACACTAGGGCTTATAGCTACACAAATGCGTATGACACTGACTGCTACTTCTCCATAAACTGATAAGACATATGCCAGTTAGGTGTCACAATGAGAAAGCCAGAAAAAACAACATGTTAAGAGCCTTTGGGCTGCACAATTCCCCCTCTTTTTTTCCGAAAACTGTAGATTCTCCGTTGAAACCAATTCGTTGGTTATTTGTTTAATAGCATTGAAGGTAACCATGAAAGTTTTATATATCTTGTAATCACAAACGTTCAAAATACTACTATAAGGAGGCGACAAATTATGGAAAATCTGGCTTTGAAGATAAAGCTTGCAGCGCTGTGGCTCTTTCTGGCAGTGGGGTTCACAGCCTTTGTGTTGTTGGCCCTTATGATGCCAGGTGGAATTGAGCAAATAATAGCAGGGGAGATAGAGGGGATGGGACCGATTAGTGAGGGGTTGCTGTTATTCTTTGCTGTCTTCTGGCTGATTCCTTTGACAATGGCTTTCCTTTCTCTGACCCTGAAGGATTCCGCAAATCGTTGGGCAAACATCATTGTGGGCATAGTCTGGGCGGCCATTGGCATCCTCGATTTAGGTGACACTTTGAGTCGGGGGTGGCTAACCCTTGCACTTGTGGCGTTTTCAAAGACTGTGGCTGCAGCACTGATTGTCTGGTATGCATGGAAGTGGCCCAAACAAGACGAACAGAAACCAACATAGCAAAGACTCTCTTTCTTCTTTTTTTTCAATGTTGTCTTAACATAAGTTAGGTGTTAGAAGATTGTTCTATAAGATTCTTTCACAAATGATATCTGTGTTAAAACATTGCATTAAATTGTCTCTGCGAAGAAGACCATAGGGGGAGAAGGGAGAGAAGCCATACGTTTTTCCACCTAGTCTTTTCCACCATTCTTCCCCGGTACATCTTTCCGAAAGTATTTAGAGGGTTCTTATTCCTTCTTTTCTCCCCGTGCTAGAACATGGTTGGCCAAGAATGAAAAAGTCAAGGGTCTATAGCGCACTTCGTCAGCGAGATTTATCAGAAAACTGTCGATTTTTGTCACTTCTACGAAGTCGAATTGTCTAAGCCAATCCAAGACGTTGAGATAGGAAGAATAGTCCTTGTGCAACGAGATAATTGCTGCATCAAAACCTAAACCGCGGCCTCTCTCAAGCATGATAAACTCGAACTGTTTATTTTTCACGCTGTCTGCGAGAAGTTTCCTTGCTCTTTCTGCTTCTTCTTTATTGAGGGCTCGGGAAAGCGCGAAAGTCAGCGCCAAGATTCTGTATCCAATTTTAGCAAAGTCTGGTACTGCAGTGTATTCTCTGATGTATCCCTGCTTCTCCAGTTTCGTTCTCGCTCTGGTAACTGTAGGTTGAGAACTTCCGATTTTCTTCGCCAATTCCCTATCGCTCAGTCTTGCGTTCTTCATCAACTCAGAAAGAACCTTCCACTCAATCTCTCTCATGGCCTTCTTCTTCCCTCCCCTTTCAACAAGCGACGTGAGAACTATTCGCTAACTATCAGTGTCAATGTCGACCTAACCCTGTCAACTCTTCTAATGTGCTGAGTTATTATTGCCTTAAGCTTATCCAGAGTGTCTGCCTTAACCTTTGCAATTACGTCGTAGACTCCGTAAACAGTGAAGGCCTCATCTACACCTTCAATCTTGTTCACATTTTTTAGCACATCTGACTCTGAACCTATCTCTGCGTTTATCAACACAAATGCAGTTGCCATTTCAAATCTCCTCAACTATTATCGACTATCATACATTTAAAATATTTCACTACGCCAAGCCAATTTCCGATACCCTGTGCCTTTTCTATGGGGTTCATAGAAACTCCACAGAGTGATTAATGCGTCAACAGAATAGACATTAAAACTGTTAGGAGTCATCAAAGTCACCTCTGAGTAACGCGTAAATTCTCCTTTTTTGCTACTGTATGACGATTCCTAATGCTCGAAACAGCTTAAAGAAATAATTTTTCCTTATTCTTCTGTTAGAAACCGCTAGAATTTCTCTGTCGTATACAAGTAGACATTTTAACCTAACTGTGTAAAAAATGAGACTTCTTTCCATGAAGGATAAGAACTGCGCCCACAACTTCACGCGCGCTTATATTTTTCCGACGCTTAACGAGACGAAAAGAAAGCCTAAACCCAAACCTAAACTTGTGTTTATGAATGGATAGTACCAATAGATTTTTTCTATGTTAAGTTCTCTTTTAATTAGGAGTGCTAATGGAATTATGGGGTAGATAAATACGAGAAAACTCAGCGGATTGTAGTTGCTCAGGAATACAACTATAGTTGAAAGCGTGAGCCAGAATGTAAAACATACCAACAGGGAAAGTTTCTTCTTAAGAAGTACGGCTGTAGTGATTATACCGGCTTTTTTATCATATTCTATGTCGGGGATAGCAGAGAATAGGTGCATGGCTGAGGTATGCGCAAAACCCGAAAAAACCACAAGAATTGGAGGGAAAGATCCGCTCACTTGATAATAACCCAAGATTCCAGGCATCACGTACAAGACATTAGAAGCAAAATCCAAGAAGGGTATGGCTTTAAACCTGATCGGTTTTGCACTGTAGAAATAGGAAAGGAGAAGAAACGATAGAAAGACTAGTTGTTCCGCCATGTTTTTTTGGAACAAAAGCAACATTAGACTAATTCCGGACATGAGGTAAAGTAACAAAAGAAGGTTTCGTCGTTCGGTTTCATTGACTTTATATTCTCTCTGGTTCTTTTTTGGGTTGTACTTGTCAGTTTTTTGATCCCAATAATCATTAAAACCGTATATGAAAACGTTAGCTGGAAGGAAGAAGTAGATAAGATACATAAAGTATTCTGGATTGAAAAAGTCCGACCAAGTACCCATGCCCATAGAATAACCCACGATGTAAGTCCCTGCAGTATAAATCCAAAAACGAAAACGTGAAACTTTAAATGCTAAAGACAGAAGACCTTTCAACATTCTTCTCCACTAGTTAAATTTTTATGAATTTCAAAAGTAACCGAGTTTTTATTTGTTGTCCTTCCGTTTATTATCGTTAAGGTATCGTACATGATGAGGAAAACTATTCTAGGTTCATGGTTTAACTTTCTTTTGGCAAATTATACACGGATTTTTGGCGACTTGCTGTTCCAGCGCGCGCGACTGGTTCCGACCATGAAGATGACTAGGACCTTTTCGCGCATTTTGGTGGGAAAAACACAAATTTGCGTACTCTATAGTCATACTGTATTGCAACTGGAAGATTGCAACATCAAAGGTGACAATGTTATCTCACAAAAACTGTTAGGAGCCGTGAAATTCGAATGGCCTGTCAAGAGAGAAAGAAGAAGAGAAAAATAGTTCTGGCTTCGGGCGTATTTGATCTGCTGCACCTCGGACATGTAAAGTATCTAGAGGAAGCAAAAAGGGCTGGTGGACGAAACGCTGAACTCATAGTAATCGTAGCCAGAGACAGCACGGTGGAAAAAAGGAAAGACAAAAAACCCATTGTATCTGAAAACCAGCGACGCGCACTCGTCGAATCTTTAAAAGTTGTCGACGAAGCCCTCTTGGGTTATGAGACGTTTGACATTGGAAAAGTTGTTGAAAGGATCAAGCCAGACGTCATCGCCGTTGGACACGACCAAGATAGCATGGAACAAACCGTAAAAAACTACGTCAAAGAAAAGGGACTAAAGATAAAGGTTGTGAAGATTGGCAAGTTTGGAGAGGACGAGCTGGACAGTTCCTCAAAGATCAAGCAAAAGATAATCGAGCATTTCAAGAGGTGAAACGATGTATCGGGGCTCAAAAAAGGTTATGCTAACTTACATAATTATTGCGTTAAACATCATTGTTTATGCTGTTACAGCCATGCTTAGCGGTGACTTCATTGAAATAGATCATTATGTTGTACGTCAATATGGGCAACACAACTCATTTGTCTTAAATGGTGGATACTGGCAGCTTTTCACAGCCATGTTTGTCCATGTCAACATGGTCCATCTTTTGGGTAACATGTTCTTCCTGCTTATTTTTGGGCTCAGGGCTGAGGAATTGTTTGCTATTCGAGAATACATTCTCGTTTACTTCTTAAGCGGGTTGGCTGGAAACTTGTTGACGCTACTCTTCGATCCTTCTATGGTTTCCGCTGGAGCTTCTGGCGCCATTTTCGGGTTGTTCGGGGCATGTACGATTTATATCAGACGGGCAATCGGCCAATCGATAATTGGTGCGTTGTTGTATTCTTTCTTTTTGTTGATGATGAGTGCGGGTAGGAACGTGAACAATCTAGCCCATCTAGGTGGCTTAGTCATCGGATTGATAATCGGCTATGCGCTTGCTACGACGCGGAAGCCGAGAGTAGTCTACGAGTACAAGTACTCTCTTTCAACATGACGTTAATTCTCATGGAAGCGTTAAAACTTCGACCTTAACTTTGTGTCCGTCCTTCAGCTTAAGCTGCTTTCTCAGAAAAACGGGAGCGATAACCTCGATCACTGAAGCGCCGTAGTGGCTTCTTAAAGCTGAGATCACAGCGCCTTTCACCTTGTTTTCTATTATCACCGGATAACATTTCACATGTCCGAAGGTACGGTTTTCATTCTTAAATCCCTCAATTTCAACCGCTGGGTAGGCTTCAAGCTCCGAACGAGTCTTGACATCATAATCTGTTGTCAGTTTCAGGTTAAGCGTGCCCGGATAAGGGTCAAAGCCTAGCTTCTCAATGAACTGTTTCCTGTACAGTTCCTTACTTATGTAATAGGCTCCTTCGCCTAATCCCATGAAAACCACGCCTTCCAGAGTCACCGAAGGAGGATAAGCGGCTTCCATCAAAAGGCGCAGATTTGAGTAGAGTTTCTTCAGCTCCGTAACACCAGAGTCTGTGATTTTAATGAGACATCCCTCAGGCGTTATGGTTCGACTAATCCAGCCCCTGTCATCCAGCTCGATCAGGTGGCGTGAAGCCGTCTGCTGCGACATGCCCAGCTTTCTTGCTAGATACTCTGTTGAAATCTTGGCTGTTCTCCGATGCGCCCCCATCTCAGCCAGCTTCAGAAGCGTGAAAAGAAGACGCCACACACGCCCTTCAGTCATTATGAAGCTCGTTTCCCCCGTTCACTTTAAAAGTGAAGCATTGCGTATTTAAGTAACTCGAAAAAGCTGAGGCTTTAGGTTTCATAAAATGCTGCATTTGCCCACACGCGTACAACAATTTTAAGGAGCGCGAGCTTTCTTATGTTGCTTTTATGAACGACATTATCACTCTGGTATATCTCAATGTTCTATTCTATTCATTGGAATACTTTTTTGGAGTTTAGTGAAATGCATAAAAGAACGAAGAAAACAGAAATCGTTGTAAGAAAAAAGAGGGAAGTATAGTTTTGTTGTTTCTTTTCTAGTCTTGAAGTTGTTGCACCCCGAAGTTTTTGACTGCCATAGCGATGTCCCGAATGCCAACCTTTCCGTCGCCCGTTAAGTCGCCGATGATTGTTATTTGTCCCTTAATTTTGATGTTGTGGTTACCTTCGGTGTAAGTAACGTTTATGAAGACTTGGTTTTCGTCCCAATCTAAGATTGAAGGTGTAAGGATGTCGTCGATGAGAACGGTGAAGGCACCGTAAAGTAACTCCTTAGGAACTATTACCTTACAGAAGGTGCCATTGCTAACTTTAGAGCTTATCTGATATCTGAGAGTTCTATTGAAGCTGAAGTCTGTTATAGAGGAGTCACTGAAAACAGCAACTGGACAACATATCTCCTTTGGCTCGCTTGTCATGTTAGGTGTTTGATATTTGACTTTCCACGCAAATTCAAATATTTTAAGCGTCGTGTTGTATCGATTCATAAGCGGATACTCGTCTTGATTATATCCATTAAGGTAGTATGGTCTGTCCCATATTCCGTCAGGTCCTGTCACGTTCTGCGGATATGTACCAGAAAACTCGTCGACACCATCGTAATCATCCCAGTAGTTTCCTCCATACGGATAACTCCAATCCCAAGCATTCTGCGACTTGACTCCACCTGAAATTTCAAAATGATTTGGTGTTGTTGTTGTTAAAAATTGTGTGTTATTGATGAAGTTGTTGTTGAAAATGGTGTTTTGCCCAGAATAATATATACGGATTCCACCAGACTCACGCTTGTCCGGGTCGAGCGCATAGTTGTCTGAAATTGTGTTGTGGCTAATATTGTTATTCACGGAATCCTTCATGTAAATCCCATAAGCTTCGTTTTTTGACAGCAGATTGCGGCTGACTTCAGAGTGACTACACTTGTTTAGCAAGATACCCTCCTTCATGTTGTACGACACAATGTTATTGCAGACATGAACGTTGTGGGAATCCACTATGTTTATAGCTGTCTCAGATGAATTAGAAACCGTGACGTTGATGATGTTGATGTTGCTACACCCAGATTGTATTTCAATGCCGTATTGAAAATTCGTTATCACGCCATTCTTGATGGTTACGTTACTTCTACCTTCAAGTACGACGACAGCATAGCCCTTTTCTGCAGTGTTGTTAATTGTATGGCTATTTAAGTCTAACTCAACGTTACTCGCATTTATGGTGAAGAGATGGTACCCAGGAAAATTTACATCCGTACACAATGTGTAGTCCTCGTATAGTACTTTTTCATTCACTATTTCGGTTACTCTGTAGGTACCGCGCTCAAAGCCGGATGGGATATCGTCGTGCGGAAAATCTTCCTGGAGTTCGCACTTCAAAAAATCAAATCCCCCTTCACCCACTTTAATGCATTTGAATTTGATTATTGCCAATATGCCGCTGCTTTCTTTCATTGTTTCCTCAAATTCTGCTATCAATGTCAAGTTAACATACAAACCTCCTTCTTCAACTTCGGTTTTGGTAAACCAGTCGCACGCGCGCGGGCCGGATTTTGCCTCTAGAAATTCTAAAAGCTCCCCGTCGTAATAGAGGACAATTTCGAACCTAAAGAGATTCTCACAATCAGTCACTGTAATGTTTATTTCGAATGTGTCGCAAATTTGTGCTGGTGTATGTGGAGGGCTCACACTAACAGTCGCTTCAGGAGAGGACAGGCTAATCAGGTTATATGTCGCAACATTTAGAAGACATGTTGATAACAGCAACCCACAGATCGTTAACACAATCTTTTTTTCCATTTTTTTCCCTTCTTTGTTCTCCTAGTATACAATTCGTAGAAGATAAAACTTGTGAAACAATCTTCCAGTAACATCTTCCAAATACTTTGTCGTTGAATTTTCAAATAAAGCTTTTGGATCAATCTCCTATTTCTACAAAGAGTTTGTTAGAATGTTTTTCCATAGTCTTTTGCTGCCGTAGATATGTCAATTATGTTAATTTCTTCGTTTAGATCCATGTCTACTATTGGGCTCCAGTTTGGATCCCCAGATTTGCAACCATAAGCCTTGGCTACTGCTGCAATGTCAACTATGTTTACGATTCCATCCTCATTGACATCGAGCTTGGGAACAAAATCATACGGGTATATCAAAGGATAGCTATCGCGCGCGAACTTTCAGACATTGGAAAGCCACAACGGAATACCATAGAACAAAGGATATTCTGTATGTGCAGAAACTTCTAGGACACAAAAGCATTCAGAACACGTTAATTTACATAGACTTGGAAAAAGCCTTATTCAACAACACAGATGACGATTTCACTGTAAGAGTAGCAACCAACAGTGGAGAAGCGTGCCAGCTTGCAGAAGTAGGATTCGAATATGTGACAGGTGAATACGATGACGGAGGCAAAATCTTCAGAAAACGCAAATAACAAATTTAGTATGGTTCAGTGAAAAGACCATAGAGTTTAAACGTGTTTAAACAATCCATACAGAATTCTTATCTTGGCCTTTTCCTGCAACTTTAATGTTCAGGCGTCGAATATGAAAGAGGCTAGGGCTTTCTCACCATGCCACATTACAGGCTTCTTCCAAATACTTGATCACCCAGCAAACTCTTTATATGCCGGTTCCCTGGGGGCTGGCGTTTCACTAAGCCGAGGAGTGGAAACCGTCGTGAAGGTGAGTGAAGCCTTGAAAAGCTCTCTACAAGTTAAGATCAATGGTTCCGCTTCAAATTCTGCAGAAGTCTCCAAACACGTTGTAGACTCCTTTCTTTCACGGTTTAAAGAAATGGAAAACTTCGAGATTATTGTCAAACATCATATTGAAGTTCCAACAGGTGCTGGATTCGGCACCAGCGGAGCTGCAGCACTAGGTTTAGCCCTAGCATTAAATGATGTGTTTGGCTTGGGCATATCTAAAATAGAGGCTGCTCAGCTTGCACACATGGCTGAAGTTGAATGTAAAACGGGACTCGGCACGGTGATCGCCGAAACTTTCGGCGGTGTAGAAATAAGAGTTAAGCCTGGAGCGCCAGGAATCGGCGAAATAAAAAATGTGCCGGTTCCGAAAGACTATGTAGTGGCTTCCCTAACCTTCGGCTCGTTGTCCACAAAAAAGTTTCTAACAGACGAGAAAATCCGAAGGCGCATAAACAATTTTGGCGGAAAACTCGTTGATGGGCTGATTGAGGAGCCGAATGTTACCAATTTCATGAAGTTTTCGCGCCAATTCGCAGAGCATGTAGGATTGATAACTGAGAGAATAAGGAGAACACTAAGTGCAGCTGATGAGACTGAGTTCATCTGCAGCATGCAGATGTTCGGAGAATCCGCATTCACTCTAGTTGAAGAAGAATACCTTGAAGAACTTCTCAAGGTTTTCCGTAATTACTGTTCAGAGGGAAGAATCATTGTCAGCGGAATCGACTTTAAAGGAGCACGACTACTTAAATGAAAAGTATCAAGATTCCGCCAGAACATCCGAGAGCAGAATCTCTTCGAATACGAGAAAGACTAATTGAACACTTCAGCGAAGGTGTAGTGGCAACTGCTGGCCTTATAGCCCACGGTCGGGGAGAAGCCTTCGACTACCTGACAGGCGAGAAAACAGCCAAAACAGCCTCAAAAGCTATAAAGGCAGCTGCATCGGCACTTTTGACAGCTGAGAGAGCAGTTGTCTCTGTTAACGGAAACACAGCAGCCTTGGTGGCCGAAGAGATAGTAGAGCTAGCCAATGTTACAAAAGCGAGAATTGAGGTCAATCTGTTCTATAGATCGCTTGAGAGAGAAATGTCAATCAAGAAGTTGCTGGAAAAGGCTGGTGCCCATGAGGTTTTGGGGGTAGGTGAGGATGCTTCTGCAAAGATTCTGGAGTTGGGAAGCGAAAGGAGACGTGTAGATCCACGGGGTATACTTTTGGCTGATGTGGTTTTGGTGCCGTTGGAGGACGGGGACAGAACAGAAGCCCTTGTTAAGATGGGCAAAACAGTGATAGCAATAGATCTAAATCCTCTTTCTCGAACAGCGCAGAAAGCGACAATCACCATAGTTGACAACGTTGTAAGGGCGATACCGAAACTCGTGGAAATAGCAAGAAAACTGAAGCAAGACGTAAAGAAGTGCCATGAAATCCTGCTTAACTTTGACAACGAAAAAAACCTAGCTGAATCCATGACCTCAATCAAAGAAAGGCTTTCAAAACTTGCTGAAGAAGGCGGTTACCTTGCCTTGGAGGATGAAAAACATGAACGTTGACAAAATCTTTGTTTTAGGCGCTGGTGCCATCGGAAGCGTCTATGGAGCTTTCCTCTCTAAAAGAAATGACGTAGCGTTGATTGGAAACAAGGCCCACGTGAAGGCCGTGATTTCGAAGGGCTTGACAATTTCCGGAGACACAAACGAAACTTTCTATCTTAGGGCTGACACCGAAATCCATGAAATACCCGAAAAAACGCTAATCATTCTAACAACAAAGGCATATGACCTGGCAAAAACCGTTGAAAAAACCAAAAACCTTCTCAAAAAAGACACGATTATTCTGATCTTGCAGAACGGGCTCGGAAACGAAGAAATCGTCAAACGTGCGGCTGGCGACGAAGCCACAATTTTAAGGGGTATAACAGCAATGGCGGCTGAATTCTTTGAACCCGGAAAAATAAGATTTTGGAACGGAGAAACAACTATTGAGCAGAATGAAGTTGCGAAGAAAATAGTGAAGATTTTCAATGGATGCATGCTAAAGACAAGGCTTTCTAACGACATCAAAAAGGAAGTATGGAACAAGGTGATTGTCAACTGCGTAGCAAACCCGTTATCCGCCATCTTCCAAGTTAAAAATTATGAAATCGTTGCCGATTCGTTGAGAACTGTTCGACACAAAATTGTCAAGGAATGCGTTGAAGTCGGAAAAGCTGAAGGAATCACCTTTCCCGAACATTTGGAGGAAAAAATTGACGAGAAAATCTCCACGTATACGAATTTTTCTTCTATGTATCAAGACATAGTGAAGGGTAAGAGAACTGAGATTGATTTTCTAAACGGAAAGGTAGTTGAGCTGGGTAGAAAACATCACATCAAAACACCGGTGAACGAGACGCTTGTATGCTTAGCGAAATTCAGGGAGGATAAAAATGGAATTCCAAGAAAGGATTAGGCGAAAAAAGGGTAAAGAAAAAATCGTAATGTTAACGGCTTACGACTATCAAGTAGCAAAAATACTTGACGAGATAAGCATAGATCTAATCCTCGTCGGCGACAGTCTAGGAATGGTCGTGCAAGGTCACAGCAACACCAAAAGTGTAACCATGATGGATATGATCTATCACGTAAAAGCTGTGGCAAGGGGAGCAAAAAACACACCAATCATAGGAGACATGCCGATGAACAGCTGCAACACTATAAAAGACGGCTTAAAAAATGCTAAAAGGTTTATAGAGGCTGGAGCTCACGGAGTTAAAATCGAAGGAAACAGACCACAAGTTGTAAGAGCTATCATGGAAGCTGGAATTCCGGTGATGGGGCATGTTGGAATGCTTCCCCAAGTAGCTGAAATTTACCGCGTGAAAGGGAAAAGGCCTGAAGAGGCTGAAGAAATCTTTCGGGATGCCTTAGATTTGGACAAGTTAGGCGTGTTTTCCATGGTGCTAGAGTGCATACCCAAGAGCCTAGCGAAAAAAATAACCGAGAACGTGAAGGCTCCAACAATCGGCATAGGAGCTGGAAAATACTGTGATGGACAAGTCTTGGTAATAAACGACATGCTGGGGTTGGATGAGCATTTCAAGCCGAAATATGTGAAGAGATACGCCACTCTGAACAAAGTGATAAAGGATGCTGTGGCCAGATTCGTGGAAGAGGTTTCCGCTGGCAAGTACCCAGACGAGGAGCACACATACCATTAGGCTTGAGGAGAATTATGAGAATGGAAAATGAAGGCTTGCCTCAGAATTTAGTTCTCGAGGAACTTGAGTCAAGGCTTAGAAATGACTTTACGTATGGTTCTGGAAGAGTCATCGGATCCATGTGTACTTGTCCACATCCTTTGGCTAGAAAAACTTACACTCTTTTTCTCGATAGAAATCTGGGTGATTCAGGGCTCTTTCCAGCAGTGGTCAAGCTAGAGGAGGAAACGGTAGGCATGCTTGGTAAGTTGCTTTCGAACCCAAAGGCTTCAGGTCACATAGTCACCGGGGGAACAGAGGCCAATACTTTGGCTTTGTGGGCTGCTAAAAAACTTTCAAAAAAGAAGAACTGTGAAGTTATCGTACCTGCCTCCGCGCATTACTCCTTTGACAAAGCTGGAGACTTATTAGGCTTGAAAATTGTTAAGGTCGGGTTGAACAGCAGATTTCAAGTTGACACAGAAGCCTTTAAGAAAAGATTAAATTCGAACACCGTAGCAATTGTTGGCATCGCTGGAACAACTGGTTTAGGCGTAGTTGACCCCATATCGGAACTCTCTGAAATTGCTGCAGAAAATGGCTTGTATCTCCACGTGGATGCAGCCTTCGGAGGATTCATTCTTCCGTTTCTGAAGGAAATGGGGTTCAGCGTTCCAGACTTTGATTTCTCGTTACGGGGAGTCTCTTCCATAACGATTGATCCACATAAGATGGGTCTGGCGCCCATCCCAGCTGGGGGAATATTGTTTCGGAATGAAAAGCTGAGAGAGACTGTTGCTTGGAACGTTTCTTATATGGCTGGAGGGGAAACCGAGCAAGCCACTCTTGTGGGGACACGTTCAGGAGCTTCAGTTATTGCCGTTTGGAGTTTACTAAAGCATTTGGGAAAAGAAGGCTACAAGAAAATCGTTACGCGATGTATGCGTTTGACATGGAAACTTGCGAAGGAAATCCGGGAGATTAATGGCCTAGACACAACCACAGAACCAACCATGAACATTGTTGGAATAAAATCCAAGGTATTCAACATTCGACAAGTAGCAAAAGAATTAAGACTTAGAAAATGGGCTGTCTCCCTCTTCCCAAACCATATTCGAATAGTCGTTATGCCGCATGTTCAAAAACAACACGTTAAAAAATTCCTATCTGATT
>Ga0224496_10001891_pt1 | contig 12741 bp, 12 predicted proteins | sample SF_Jul11_sed_USG_2_FD_168127 | JGI IMG/M metagenome (GOLD analysis project Ga0224496, IMG submission 168127) | Sediment microbial communities from San Francisco Bay, California, United States - SF_Jul11_sed_USGS_8_1 | ecosystem: Environmental > Aquatic > Marine > Sediment | place: USA... | reverse complement strand
CGGTAACACCGCGCTCGGTGTCAAAGAGCCTGGTCTCCTGCACAATCTTCTCGCCGTCCTCTACGGTCTTTATCTGGCGCTTGATCTCGTAGGCTATGGCACGCTCCACGAACCTGAAGGAGTTAATGTTCTTGAGCTCTGCCCTAGTCCCCAGCTCCTTTGCCCCCTTCTCCCTTATGGATATGTTGGCATCGCATCTCAGGGATCCCTGCTCCATGTTGCCGTCGCAGGCCCCGATGTACCTCAGTATGCTGCGGAGCTTCTTCATGTAGGCAGATGCTTCCTCCGGCGAGCGGAGATCAGGCTCGGAGACTATCTCCATCAATGGGGTGCCAGTGCGGTTAAGGTCCACGAGGCTGTAAGCGGACTTGCCTTCATGGATGCTCTTCCCTGCGTCGTCCTCCATATGGATCCGGGTGATGCCTATGCGCTTCGTCTCCCCATCCACCTCTATGTCCAGCCACCCCTGCTCGCATATTGGAAGGTCGTACTGGCTTATCTGGTATCCCTTTGGAAGGTCAGGGTAGAAATAGTTCTTCCGCGCGAACTGACTGAATAGTGATATCCTGCAGTTAGTGGCAAGGCCTGTGAGCACCGAGAGCTCCAGGGCCTTCTCGTTGAGTACCGGCAACACTCCCGGCATCCCCGCACATACAGGGCAGGTGAGAGTATTGGGATCGCGCCCGAACTCCACCGGGCAGCCGCAGAATATCTTGGTACTTGTGCGCATCTGGGCATGGACCTCAAGCCCTATGACAGCCTCGTATTTACTTGCCGCGCTCAAAGGGACGGTCTCCTGTTGTGCCAGTCGGTGGACTGCTCGTAGGCATGGGCGGCCCTGAGGACGCTCAGCTCGTCAAAATTGTTTCCGATAAGCTGAAGTCCGGCCGGAAGCCCCGAGCCGGTTAACCCGCATGGCACCGATATGGCAGGAACCCCCGCCAGGTTAGCCGAGATGGTGAATATATCCGACAGGTACATCTTCAGCGGGTCGTCCGCCTTCTCCCCCGCCCTGAACGCCACCTCTGGCGCCGTGGGAGAGGCGATTACGTCAACCGCCTTGAAGGCCTCCTCGAAGTCCCTCTTAATGAGAGTCCTGACCTTCTGGGCCTTGAGGTAGTAGGCGTCGTAATATCCTGAAGAGAGCGCATATGTCCCTAGCATTATCCTTCTCTTGACCTCGGGCCCGAAGCCCTCCGCGCGAGTTCGCTTATACATATCAAGTAAGTCCTCTGCCCCCTCTGCCCTGAAAGTATACTTGACACCGTCATAGCGGGCCAGGTTGCTGCTGGCCTCTGACGGGGCGATAATGTAGTAAGCGGGCACTGAATAGTCGGAGTGCGGCAGCGACACCTCCACCAGCTCCGCACCCAGTGACTCCATCTGCTTGAGGGCCTCCCTGAAGGCAGCCTCCACCTCGGGATCGGTCCCCTCCACAGAGAACTCTTTTGGCACGCCAACTCTCATGCCCTTCATATCGCCATCAAGGGCCCTGGTGAAATCCGGAGCCTCTACAGTGGCCGACGTGCTGTCCCTGTGGTCGTGTCCAGAGATCACGTTCAATAGCACCGCAGCGTCGCGCACGTTCTTTGTTATGGGGCCGATCTGGTCCAGCGACGAAGCGAACGCCACGAGCCCATAGCGCGATACCCTGCCGTATGTGGGCTTGAGGCCCACGACCCCGCAGAAGGCCGCGGGCTGTCGTATGCTTCCGCCCGTATCCGAGCCCAGGGCCGCCATGCAGAGGTCTGCTGCCACGGCCGCGGCAGAGCCTCCGCTGCTTCCGCCAGGCACTCGCTCAAGGTCCCAGGGGTTATTGGTGGGATAGAAGGCCGAATTCTCGCATGATGAGCCCATTGCGAACTCGTCAAGGTTGGTCTTTCCGCAAAGTACATATCCGGCCTCCATGAGCCTGGTGGTGGCTGTACTCTCAAAGGGAGGGACGAATTCCTCTAGCATCTTTGATGAGCAGGTGGTTCGCACACCTTTGGTGCACATGTTGTCCTTTATGGCAAGGGGAATACCGCTGAGGGGGCCGTCCTTGCCGGAGGCTGACATCTGGCGGGCCTTGTCTGGAGTAACGGTAACATAGGCCTTTACCCTTTCCTCCACCGCCTCTATGCGGCCAAGCACCGAGTCGAGCACCTCTGCGGGCGATACCTCGCCCTTTTCAAGTAGCTCCCGCGTCTCCGCTATGCCGAGCCTGAACAGCTCCAAATGGGTCTCCTTGTTCCGGTTTTGAGTGAGATGGCTGGCAAAGGGGCCGAAGCCCCCATTGCCCAAATACCCTTACCTCTTTATCAAAGCAGTTCTGCGGATGATAAAAAGGGCCTGTGTCAATGGTCGGGGCGAGAGGATTCGAACCTCCGGCCTCACGGTCCCGAACCGTGCGCGCTACCAGGCTGCGCTACGCCCCGTAAAGTATTGATAATAAAGCTCCGCAGAGCCGCAAGTCAAGGCAGGCAGAGGGGGGCAAATGGTAGTGCCCCGTCCCCACTGTTGCTTTGTAGTCACCCCGCGTCAGGTCAGGAGCGACGGATACAGGGTAAAATATTGGGATGCGGAAGATATACTCGTACAAGGGCCTCGTGGAAGGCACTCTGATCAGACGCTACAAGCGCTTCCTTGCGGACGTGAGGCTTGAGGGCGGCAGTAAGGTAACCGCCTTCTGCCCGAACTCCGGCAGCATGCTCGGGCTCAGGGAGCCCGGGATACCCGTTCTCCTCTCGCCTGCAGAGGACCCTGCGAGGAAGACCCGCTGGACTCTCGAAGCTGTGCGCACTGGTCGCACGTGGGTAGGGGTGAACACTCACCTCACGAACAGCCTGGCGGGCCTGCTCATAGATAAGGGAATACTGCAAGCCAGCCTGAGCATAGTGAGGCCGGAGGTTAGCATAGGAAAATCAAGGCTCGACTACCTGCTTGAGGATGGAGAGGGCAGACAGACGTATATGGAAGTGAAGAGCGTTACGCTCCGCATAGGCGATGAAGCGCAGTTCCCTGACGCGGTTACCACTAGGGGGGCAAAACACCTGAGGGAGCTTACCGGCATAGCAAGGAATGGAAGTGCCGGGGCCATGATGCTCTACCTGGTGCAGAGATCAGACTGTTTATGTTTCAGGACCGCCGACCATATCGACCCAGGTTACGGCAATGAGTTAAGGGAAGCCATGCGATCAGGGGTGAAGGCCCAGGCGCATGGACTCTCGTTCAGGCGCGACGGAGTGTATTACAAGGGCAGGATGGAACTTTGCCCCGATTACCTGTCAGGCCGGGCACTCCTATGAGAGCAGACGCTCCAGCGTGACCGTCCATGAGGAGGTGAGTTTGCCCTCTATATAAACTTCTCCCCTTCCCCTGTACGTGTCCTCGTCCAGCATGTTCACCGTCTCGAACCCCCGGACCTTCTGGTCCTCAGATGCGTAGCGGGAGGTTATGGTATTTCCCTCCACATCGAAAGTTCCGCTCAGCTCTCCGAAGGCCGGGTTATGGGATGTCCATGTAGTCATCATGGCCCCGTTCTTGAATGGCGCTATCTCGTATATGTTCTCTATGGAGAATGGGGGCTCGGTCCTTAGGCGCATCCAGCTCCGGTTAAGCCAGATTCCTCCCTCGTGCGTGATCTCAGAGCGCCCCTCTATCTCGAATTCACCCCCCGAGTCGTCCGTGAACCGGCCTGATGCCCTCCATGCTCCCTGTTCGAACAAGAATGTGTGTTTCATCACATTGTCCCCTTTATTATGCCAGCCTGGTGCCTATCACAGGCTCCAGCGTGGCTATGATCTTCCCCCGTTCGAATATTGTCACACGGCCCGTACTCTCCGAAACTACGATGGCAACTGACTGGCTGTTCCTGGTTATGCCAGCGCCTGCGCGGTGCCGGGACCCCAAACCCCTGAGCTGCTTGGTTATGGGGCTCACAGCGTTAAGGTGTCTCCCCGCAGCCTCAACAGCTCCTTCGGGCGTTATTATAAAGGCCCCGTCAAGCTGGGCGAGTTCCTTGATGCTCTCCACAACCTCCGGCCTGGTTATCATCCTTTCCTTCCGGGGATATCCCCTGAAAGGGTTGAATACCGCCTGGCGGGATTTGGCCAGAACCTCCTTCTTGTCGCCTATTACAAAGGTAGTGCCAACATGCCGGCCTTCCCTGCCGAGCGCCCCTATCTCCAGCGCTATATCGATGACAGCCATGACAGTTGTAAAATGAGAGCTCAGTGTCAGTGCCCGGGGGTCGAAGGGGAACTCCTCGCTCCAGGAGAGCGAGAGGTCGTGTATGGTGATTGTGTCCAGATGGTTGCGGTCCCAGGGTCCAAGGACGCAGACCACCTTGCTGGCGGTATCGATAACCCCCATCATCACGGCCTGCATAAAAGCGTACTTTATTCGTGAGAACCTGCTCTGTGAGCCGAACCAGCACTTCAGCGCCCCCATGCCGGCCTTCCTGAACTGTGTCTCAGGGATGTCCATGTCCATGGGCATTATGGCCACTATCTTGCCCACATCCCCCAGAGAAGCCTTTATAAGCCCCAGGCTGTCTATCCTGGAATTGAGGAACGCGAAAACCCTCTCGCTCCCTGTCTCCTCAGCAAGCCTCATAGCGTTTCTTATAATGTTAAGCTGTTGCTCCTTCATTTCTCCTGCCTATTATATCATGGAGAAGTATTCGCAATATCCCGGCAGGTTCGGAGGTCGGGTGTGCAGTAATGCAATTCGCGGAAGATACGGTCTGGGGCGGAAACAGCAGCAGGGGAGGATAGTTACCGGGCCTGTCCGTCCCTCGGAATGGTAATAATGAATGTTGTCCCCCCCTCTCCTGTCCTGAGAGTTATGGTTCCGGAATGGCTTGTTACTATCCTGTGGACGAGGGCGAGCCCGAGCCCCGTACCCTTGTCCTTGGTCGTATAGAAGGGATTGAAGATGCGGTCAGAGACGGACTTGTCAATGCCATGACCCGTATCCGAGACCTTGATTACCACACCTGGGCCCTCAACGGCCGCCTCAATGCATACAGTCCCATCAGAAGGCGTGGCCTCTATGGCATTCTGTATGAGATTGGTAAACACCTGCCTTAGCATGATCTCGTCAGCCCTCAGGAATATGCCGCTGTCAATGCTTGTCGTAACGGATGGGATTCTGTCTTCGGTCCCGCTTTTTATCTTGTCCACACATGAGGACACGAGGCCGCGAAGATTTATTTCTGCCAGCTCAAGGTCCCTGGGACGGGCAAAGTTCAGGAAATCGGAGATTATCCTGTCCATTACTTCTACCTCGGCGGAGATGGCCTCCACAGTGGGAAGCGACAAAGGGTCGACTTTTTTGCTCAGGATGCGGGTATACCCGGAAATAACGCCCATAGGATTTCTCAGTTCATGGGCGATACCGGCGGCCATCTCCCCGAGGCTTGAGAGTCTGCTGCGGAGAGCGGACTGTTCCTCCAGCGCCTTTAGTTCCGTCAGGTCCGTAAATACTAGAAGCCGCCCTATCTCCAGTCCCAGTTCATTACGCAGAGGGGAGAGACTGTACCCAAGCCAGAGCTTTCTCCCTGACGGTGCGGTGTATCTCAGCTCTCCACGGCCAGACCATATGGGTGCTCCGTTTTCCCCCTCTGTCTGCCGGATTATCTCCCCGAATATCTCCCGGCCGTCCTTCCCTGTCACCTTCTCGTCCTTTAGTCCAAGGATCCTGGTCGCAGGTGCGTTGGCCTTTATGACCTTCCATGAGGCGTCCATGCTGACCACGCCGCTGGGAACGCTCTGGAGGATGTTCTCGTTATAGTCCTCCATGATATCTGCACGCTCCTCGGCCCTCTTTCTGAGAGAGTCCAGTTCCGCTTCCTTCTGCTTGAGCTGTGCCACAAGGTCATGGAATGTATCGACCACAAAACTGACCTGGGAGGGTGATTTTTCCTCTCCCGCCTTCTTCATCCTGCGCACGAGTGCTATGAGGCCGTAGAGCACCAGGGCCATCAGGACAAAGGAGGCGACAGAGAATATTATCAGTACCTGATTAATCTCCGACATGTAAGTACCAGGCAAGTATCTCCTGCCCCGCAAAAAGGGTTATCAGGCACCCCAGAGCCAGGAAGGGACCAAAGGGGACCTTGGTCTTTCTGCCCTTGCCCTTGAAGGCCAGAAGAAATAACCCGAGGATAGAGCCCGCAAAGCTCCCAACAAAGGTTGTCAGCAGAACACCCTTCCACCCCAGCAGCGAACCAGCCATTGCCATGAACTTTATGTCCCCGCCTCCCATTCCCCCGCGGCTCAGCAAGGCGATGGCGTAAAAAAGGACAAACCCCGTAACAGCGCCGATTAACGAGGGCGCCCATCCAAGGACGGCCTCACGCATAAAGGGATCGGGAACAAGGAGTGAACCGAACACCAGCCCGAGGGCTACCCCCGGCAGGGTGATCCGGTCCGGTATTATCTGATGGTCCAGGTCGATGAAGGTTATTACCACCAGCGCGGAGACAAAGGCCAGGAGCGGCAGCAGATGCCAGCCGGGTCCGTATACGTAAAAGACCAGCGCATAGAGGGCTGCGTTAAGCGACTCCACCAGCGGGTACCTCGGTGATATGCTCGTCTTGCACTTCCTGCATCTGCCCCTGAGGAATATGTAGCTCAGTACAGGGACATTATCCCATGGCTTTATCCTGGCTCCGCATGAGGGGCAGCCAGAAGGGGGGAAAACCACTGACTGTTTCCTTGGCATGCGCCATATGCATACATTGAGGAAAGAACCAACAACCAGACCAAAGGTAACTATAAGAGCGTATAGTTGCCACACCCTATTCCACCCCGCCTATCTCCGTGGCCTGGCTCTTCAGCTCAGTGAGTTTGCCCTCTACCTCTTCAAGCTCCTTAAGCGATGCGGCAACCCTGGGGTCGACGTATATGCTTATATCCTTGCTTGCCCTAAGCTCAAAGACCCTCTCTCCGATATCCGAGACAATCCTCTCGCGTGTTTTCTCAAGGTCCGCAGACTCCCTGAGAAGTTTAATCACTGCTATCTCGACCTTTATGCGCTCGCTGAGGATGGAGGAGAACCACCTGAGCTTCCCCCAGCCATCCTCAAGGCTTTTCTTGATCTTGTAGATCATAATGAATGTCCCTCTCTGTTTTATACGCCTTGTATGTCTACTAACCTATCCGGTCTTGAACAGCTCGACCTTGCCGCGCCAGAAACCCTCAAGTGCCTTTTTGAGATCCGGGAACTCCCTGAGCTCCGGGTCCCTTGCGAGAAGCGAGAAGGCTGCCTCGCGAGCGGGCTCGAAAAGCATTGAGTCCCTGACGATATTGGCAACTCTCAGGTCCGGCAGCCCCGACTGCCTTGTGCCAAGAAACTCACCCGGCCCCCTGATAGAAAGGTCCTCCTCCGCTATCTTGAAGCCGTCCGTGGTCATACACATTACATCCAGCCTCCGTAACGACTCTTCTCCTAGGTTTCCGTAAGCCAGCAGCACGCAGCGTGATTGACGCTCTCCCCTTCCAACCCGGCCGCGCAGCTGGTGAAGCTGAGAGAGGCCGAACCTCTCGGCGTGTTCTATAAGCATCAGGGATGCGTTGGGGACATCCACCCCCACCTCTATCACTGTCGTACTTACAAGTATATCAATTTTACCCGCCTTAAATCCCTTCATTACAGATTCCTTCTCCGCAGGCTTCATCCTGCCGTGAAGCAGCTCCACATTGATGCCAGGGAGCTTCTCCCTGAACTCTGCAGCCGCCTCAGTTGCGCTGCGGAGGTCGCTCTTTTCTGTATCCTCCACAAGGGGATAGACCACGTATACCTGCCCTCCCGCCTTTACCTCATCATCAACTGTCCTGAAGAGGCGCCTTCGGTCAGGCTCGTGGTACATCCTGGTCTCAACCGGGGTGCGCCCGGGGGGGAGTTCGTCCAGGACCGAATAGTCAAGGTCCCCGTAAAGGGTCAGAGCCAGCGTTCGTGGGATCGGAGTAGCGGTCATTATGAGAACATCCGGACTCTTCGCCTTCTTCCTCAGAAGCGCCCTTTGCTCCACACCGAAGCGGTGCTGCTCGTCTATCACCGCCATGCCCAGGTCCCTGAACCTCACCTCGTCCTGTATGAGGGCATGTGTGCCTACAACGATGTCCATCTCTCCCGAGGCGATGGCATCAAGGGGCCGCTCCTTGCGGCTTCCTGTTATGAGACATATCCTCAGGCCCAGGGACTCCACCATTGAGTGGATGTTTATATAGTGCTGCTCCGCAAGTATCTCTGTAGGGGCCATGAGGGCGGACTGTGCGCCGCTCTCAACGGCGGTCAGCATGGCGGCCAGAGCCACAATAGTCTTGCCGGAGCCCACGTCTCCCTGCAAAAGCCGCTGCATGGGCAGGGGCCTCCTCATGTCATTTAGTATCTCACCGATAACGCGCTTTTGGGAACCGGTAAGCTCAAAGGGGAGCGAGACGAGGAGCCTCCTGAACTGGTTCCCTTCGGGGGCGAAAACACGCCCCTTCTCGGAGAGTTTGCCGCGTTTGAGCACTGCAAAGCCGGCCTCGAGCATGAAGAGCTCATCAAAGCTTAGCCTGCGCTGCCATGGGGAGGACCATTCATTCAGGGCGTCTATGTCCGCCCCCTCAGGAGGGAAGTGTGCATTGCGGACGCTCTCGTCAAGGCCAGGAAGCCCCAGTGATTCGATTATACTCCTGGGCATGTAGTCCCTTACCTCCCCGGCCTCAGTAAGGGCATTATGTATTATCGTCCTTAAGAGCTTTGGGCTTATCTCGTCGGTGGTTCTGTAAACAGGGGTTATTCGGTTGGTATGGACAGTCTCCTCGCTCCCGCCTGATGGCACACTCCCCCGGGCCGGTACCCCCTCCTCCTCAGAAGCGCTAATCGGCTCATGGGCAGGGTTCTCCATCTCATAGAGAGTGCCGTAACGTGGGTACCTTACAGTCCCGCTGAGGACGACGCTCATGCCTTTTTTGTATTTTGTTGCCAGGTACGGCTGCTGAAACCACTTGCCCTTTACAAAACCCGTGCCGTCCGAGAGTGTAAGCTCAAAGAGGAGCCCCTTGACAGGCCTGAATTTTCTGGGGTCTGTCACCTTGCGCCCGTGGTTACGGAGGTCGATGACATCGGAAGCTACTACTGTGCCGGAGACTGTCTGCATTACGTCCGGTTTTAGGTCGCACATGTTCACGGGATTCCCGCGGTCCTCGTACCGGAATGGCAGATAATACAGAGCATCGGAGACCGTATGTATGCCAAGCCTGCTTCTAAGCAGGGCGGCCCGCTTTGGGCCTACCCCCTTTACGTATTGTATCTCAAGGGTTAGGGCTTCGGACTCTGGCCTCTGCCCGGACATCCCCGCCTACCTACTCCTCCTGAGTATCCTCAGGGGTCTCGGCCTCTTCCTCGATAGTCTCTTTCACTTCCTCAGAGGTACTGATCCCTTCCCCGGCGGCATCCGTGTCGTCTTCAGTCTGGCGATCAGAATCATCAGGCGCGGAGCCCTCCTCTGCCTGAGCGTCGCCCTCTTTTGGGGCTGAAGGAACTGCCTCGCCCGTGGCCTCTGCAAAAGCGCTCTCGGCCTCTTCCATCTTCAGCTTGGAATAGTCCGTCTCGCTCATGATATCGATGTCCCAGCCAGTGAGCTTCATGGCCAGCCTGACGTTCTGGCCCTTCTTGCCTATGGCTATGGAGAGGTTCTGGTCATCAACCACCACCATTGCGCTCTTCTCGTCCTCCACTATTCCAACACGTTCTATGGACGCTGGGCTCAATGCCCTGGCTATGAGCATGCGGAGATCGTCGGTCCAGGGGATTATATCTATACGCTCTCCCCTCAGTTCCCTCACTATGCTCTGAACACGTGTGCCCTTCATCCCCACGCAGGCCCCGACAGGATCCACGGACGGGTTAGTGGAATAGACGGCTATCTTCGTGCGCTCACCCGGCTCCCTTACGATGTCCTTGATGACCACCAGGCCTTCGGCAATCTCAGGCACCTCCATCTTGAAAAGCTCTCCAACAAAACTGTTATTGGTGCGCGAAACGATTATAGCAGGCCCCTTGGAGGTGCTCCTGATCTCCTCGATGATGGCCTTCACAATATCCCCTCGCTTGAGGTTCTCCCCGGGGAGGGAATCGCGCTGGTAGAGGATGGCGTCAGTCTTGCCAATGTTAATGAAAAAGGCGTTCTTCTCCTTGCGCATGACCGTGCCGGTGACAACACGGCCCACCTTGTCCTTGTACTCGTTGAATATGACGTCGCGCTCTGCCTCTCGTACTCGCTGGAAGATGACCTGCTTTGCGGTCTGAGCGGCAATACGTCCGAAGTCCTGCATCTCGAGCGGGTAGTATATCTCGTCGCCGGGCACCAGGGTGTCGTCTATCTCCCTTGCCACATCAAGGGCAACCTCGAGGTTTTCGTCCGCTACCTCATCCACCACAGCCTTGATCTCGTAAAGCTTTATCTCAAAGGTGTCCTCGTCCACCTCCACCTTCAGGTTCTCCCGTCCATCAAGCTTTTTCTTCGCGGCCGAAAGGAGCGCGGTACTCAGGGCCTCGATGAGCACTTCCTTCGAGACCCCCTTCTCCCTTGCTATCTGGTCTATCAGATAAAAAAGTTCTTTTGACATTACAATTCCACCTCTAACCTTGCTCTTTTAATTTCATCGAGGCCGAGTTCCTCCCGGGTGCCGTCCTCCATAAGGAGGGTCACTCGGCCCTCATCGTCATCGAAAGCCTCTATTCTTCCTGTTAACACATCCCTGCCCCCGCTGGGGTCAAGGAGCACCACACGTGCCAGTTTCCCAAGGCTCTTCTGCCAGTGCCTGGGCCTGTTAAGCGCCCTGTCCAGCCCAGGAGAGGAGACCTCAAGCGTATACCCCTGCTTAATCGGGTCCTCGACGTCCATCAGGGCAGAAAAATCTCGGCTGAAGGCTGTGCAGTCATCAAGGCTGACACCACCCGCCCGGTCTATGGTCACGCGCACGATTGTCCTGCGCCCGCTGCCGAGCACTTCAACATCGTCCACCTCATATCCGAGATTGTCTCCGACTTCCCCGGCAAGGGCCTCTATCTTCTTTTCTGTCGCGCTCATAACTCTAAAAAACAAAAGAGCGGGAAACCCACTCTCAAAAATTACCGCCTAGATATTAGCTGGCCCCGGATTCAACACCCGCGGCTCTTACATATAATATCAATTCATACGGCATAAATGCAATCCAGGATAGCCTGGGAGCCATCCTGATTCGTATACAGGGATTATAATCCAGATTATCGACCCAAATATAACGTAAAATGCCCTGACCGCTGTTTGGTCAAGGCATTCTGAAAAAACTGGAGGATATTTATCCTTTCCTATAGGTGAAAACCAACGGAGACCCCCGCAAGAATATAGGGGCCAAGTTCGGAATCGCTGGAGACAAAAGAGCCAAGCTGGAATGCCGGAGTGATAATGACCTTGTCATTGATATTGAAATGGGCACCTATGGCAGCGTGGACCTCAACGCTCACGGAATCCCCGCTTCCCCTGTAGGCAGGGACGTAGTTGTAGTCCACGTAGTCCCAGCTTGTGGCCCATATTCCAAGGCCGCCGCCTACATACAGGCTCTTCGGAGCGTCGTCCAGCAGGTAGAACCTCACGGAAGCCTCAACTCCCGGACCGTCCCCCTCCTCATGGTACCAGCCGTCGTCATATTCATAGTCCAGCACCCCGGCCCTGAAGGCCAGGCCTATCCTGTCGCTCATGACCCTCTCGAACTCGGCAAAGCCCACAGCTCCCTTACTGTCAAAGGACGAGCCTCCGCCAAAGCCGAAGGACAGAAGATTATCTGCGGCAGTGGCTCCAGCTGGCGCGGATATCACCACAATTGCGGCTATGAATAGAACAAGCAAGATGCACCTTATCTTATACATAACCATCCTCCTTTTCAGACAATCAGATTTCTGAGTGAATTGTATCACCAAATGTTATGGATTTCAACTATATATACATAGTTCCAGCCCCCAGGCTCCCGCAGGATAATAATCCGGGCAGTCTTTATTTGCTATAACACGGGCACCTGCTTTATTGACCGCTTATCGTGGGCTATGGGCCCTACCTCTTGAGCCGGGCAGCCAGACCAGGGGCGTTGGGGTCTTGAGAGTACTGAGGGAAGATACGGAGCCACCCATGCATACTTTGAGCCCTGCCAATATCTCCTGAGGCCAGGTACATCTCTGCAGCGCGGAAAAAGTTCTCATAGGCGGCTCCGGACTGTCTGTCGCCGTCATAGGCGACTCCAAGCCGCTCGTAAAGCTCTGGGTCGTCCTGTCTCATATCTCTGGCCCTGTACAATTCATCCAGCGCGCTCTGGTAATCGCCTTCCACTATATAGCGCGAGGCAAAGAGCTTGTGCCTCTCATAAGCGCTCATCCCTTCTGTGTCAGGCGTGGGAATCTGGACAAATGAACTCTTGATCTCCGGTTCGAACCTTTCCGCTGGACTCTCGACCCTTATTACGCAGCCGCTGGTCAAAAGCAGAATCAAGGAAAATTGGATACAGGAGTATATACGGGGAGCTTTCATCATTCGGCCAGCAGCCTCTCTAGTCTGACGATATAGTCCGAAGCCGGGTTTATATTCCTGATAGCCTCAAGCGCACCGAGGGCGGTGTTCTTCTGGCCCTCACTGATGGAAAGCTGTGCTCCCTTGTAATACTCCGCCTCCGCCAGGTTTGCGCGGTCCACCGGGGGCATTGCGCTGTAAATGGCAGCCATCTGGTAATGGGG
>Ga0224496_10001889_pt1 | contig 12751 bp, 13 predicted proteins | sample SF_Jul11_sed_USG_2_FD_168127 | JGI IMG/M metagenome (GOLD analysis project Ga0224496, IMG submission 168127) | Sediment microbial communities from San Francisco Bay, California, United States - SF_Jul11_sed_USGS_8_1 | ecosystem: Environmental > Aquatic > Marine > Sediment | place: USA... | reverse complement strand
TGCCCGCCGGCGCGAGTTCGGCGTGCTGCGCCATCTGGGCATGACGCGCCTCGAGATCGGCACGATGCTCGCCGCCGAAGGCGCGCTGCTGGCGCTGGCGGGCGCGGCCGCGGGTCTGGTGCTCGGCGCGTCCATCAGCCTGGTGCTGGTGTTCGTGGTGAATCCGCAGTCCTTCGGCTGGAGCATGGACCTGCATCCGCCGTATGTCTTTCTGTTCGGCCTCACCGCCGTGCTGCTCGCGCTCGCCATGCTCACCGCGTGGCTTTCCGGGCGCGAGGCCATGGGCATGGCGCCGGTGCGCGCGGTCAAGGAAGACTGGTGAGAAGGCGCGCTTTTCTCCTTGCGCTGCTGGCGGCACCGCTCGCGCACGCCGGGGACGTCGCCTACCCGATGGTGACGCCCGGCCGGCGCCTGCGTTTTCCGCGCGATCACGGCGCGCATCCGGAGTACCGCACGGAATGGTGGTACGCCACCGGCTGGCTCGAGCGCGGCGCGGACCGGGTCGGCTTCCAGGTGACGTTCTTTCGCGCGCGTACGCCCTGGGAGAGCGCCAACCCGAGCAAGTTCGCCCCGCACCAGATACTGCTCGCGCACGCGGCGATCGCCGATCCGCGCCATGGGCGCCTGCGCCACGACGAGCGCGCGTCGCGCGACGCCTTCGGCCTGGCCGGCGCGGCGACGCGCACCACCGAGGCGTGGATCGACGACTGGCGCTTCGCGCTCGAGCGGGGACAGTACCGGGCGAAGATCGCGGCGCGCGACTTCGTCCTCGACCTCGCGCTCGAGGCGTCCGCTGCGCCGCTGCTCCAGGGCGAGGACGGCTTCAGCCGCAAGGGGCATCGGCCCGAGGAAGCGAGCTACTACTACAGCCGCCCGCAGATGGCGGCCAGCGGCACGCTCGACGGCGCGCCGGTGCGCGGCGTGGCGTGGCTGGATCACGAATGGTCGAGCCAGTTCCTCGCGCCCGAGGCCGCCGGCTGGGACTGGTGCGGCCTCAATCTCGATGACGGTCGCGCACTGATGGCGTTCCGCATGCGCGACCGGCAGGGCGGGGTGCACTACGCGCCCGAGGGCACGACATTCACGCCCCTGCGCAGCTGGCGCTCGCCGCGCACCGGCGTCGAGTATCCGGTGGCGATGCGCGTGGCGGCGGGCGGCGAGCAGTACGACCTCACGCCGCTGATGGACGATCAGGAGCTCGACGCGCGCCGCAGCACCGGTACGATCTACTGGGAGGGCGCGGTGCGCGCGCTGCGCGCGGGCAGCGAAGTCGGCCGCGGCTACCTGGAGCTCACGGGCTACTGGCGGCCGATGGCGCTCTAGCGCCAGGCCCACACCGGCTGCTCGAGGTGCGCGACGCGCGTCGCGCGGCCGAGCACCGCGACCTCCATGAACTGGTACATCACCGCCGCCGTGGGCGCATGGATCAGAGTGCCGAGCAACGGGTAGCGGATCACCGGCCGATCGCTCTCGGGAATGGAAACGAACTCCGGCGACCCCGGTCGCCCCAGGTCGGCCAGCGGGACTCGATACACCTTCGCCACTTCGGCAGGATTCGGATGCAATACGGCTCCAGGGGACACCCACGCGACGAGCGGCGTGATCAGGTAGCCGGAGCGCGTCGGGAATTCGTCCAGCGTGCCGACGAAAGCATCGGGCGTCAGCGCCAGCCCGATCTCCTCCCGCGCCTCGCGCCGGGCGGCATCGAGCGGCGTTTCCTTGCCATCGATCCGCCCGCCCGGCAGCGCGTACTGGCCGGAATGGGTACTCAGGTGCTCCGCGCGACGGGTGAGCACCAACGCGGCCTCGCCATGGCCGTCGTCGATGACGAGCACGCAGACGGCGGCGCGCTTCAGCCCGGGCGCTGCGTGGGGCGCGGGCGCAAGGCGCGAAAGATTGGTGGCGAGCCGCGCGCGCAGGGCGGCGTCGAACGCGAGCGGCTTCATGCGGGAGGAGCGGCGAAACGCACAGGCGGACATTATCCCCTGCGTGCTATAACTCGCCGCCATGCCTTTCGTCACCTGCGCCGGCCACGCGCTCGAGTACGAGTGGCGCGATGCCGGCGCGCCGGGCAAGCCGACGCTCGTCTTCCTGCACGAAGGCCTGGGCTCGATCCGCCAGTGGCGCGATTTTCCGCAGCAGGTGGCGCAGGCGACCGGCTGCCACGCGCTGGTGTACAGCCGCTACGGCTATGGGCAGTCCGACGTCCTCGCCGAGCCGCGCGTCGACGTGCGCTTCATGCACCGCGAGGCGCTGGAGGCGCTGCCCGAGCTGCTGGCCAAGCTCGCCATCGAGCGCCCGGTGCTCATCGGGCACTCGGACGGCGCCTCGATTGCGCTCATCCATGCGGGCGCGGGCCACGCGGTGCGCGGGCTCGCGCTGATGGCGCCACATGTGTTCGTCGAGCCGATTTGCGTCACCAGCATCGGCAAGGCGAGCGCGGCGTTCGCGTCGACCGACCTCGCGCAGCGCCTCGCCAAGTACCACCGCGATCCGCGCAAGACCTTCCATCTCTGGGCCGACGTGTGGCTCGACCCGGAGTTCCTGCAATGGAACATCGAGGAATACCTGCCGGGCATTGCCTGCCCGGTGCTGGCGATCCAGGGCGAAGACGATGAATACGGCACGATGGCGCAGGTGGAGGCGATCCGGCGCGGCGTGCGCGGGCCCTGCGAGCTGCGCAAGCTCGCCGCCTGCGGCCATGCGCCGTTTCGCGATCAGCCACAGGCGACGCTCGAGGCCATGACGAGGTTCATCGATGAGCGTTGCCGCTGACGCGCTGCGCCAGGACGTAAGAACGATCGGTCTGGTGGCGCTCGCGCACGGCCTGTCGCACTTCTTCCAGATTTCGACGGCGGTGCTGTTTCCGCTCATCAAGGGCGACCTCGGCGTGTCCTACGCGGCGCTCGGCGCCACGGTCGGCCTGTACTACATGGTCTCGGGCGTGTGCCAGACGCTTGCCGGGTTCGCGGTGGACCGCTACGGCGCGCGCCGGGTGCTGCTGGCGGGCCTGACGCTCGCCGTGGCGGGGGTCGGACTCGCGGGCCTGGCGCAGAATCTTCCGATGCTGCTCGCCGCGGCGGTGATCGGCGGCATGGGCAACAGCGTCTTCCATCCGGTGGATTTCTCCATCCTCAATGCGCGGGTGACGAGGAGCCGCCTCGGCTACGCGTTCAGCTGGCACGGCATCGCCGGCTATCTCGGCTTTGCCGCGGCGCCGGCCTACGGCGTCGCCATGGCCACGGCCTTCGACTGGCGCACGGCGCTGCTCGGCGCCGCAGCCATCGGCGCAGTCGTGGCGGCGTTGCTCGCCGCCCAGGGACGCGAGCTCGAGGCGGCGCCGGCGCGCACGGAGCAGGGCGCATCCGGGGCGCGCTCGCTCGTGCAGGCGCCGGTGCTCATGTGCTTCGGCTATTTCGTGATGCTCGGCGTGGCCTTCGTCGGCATCCAGACCTTCGGCATCGCCGCGATGGTGTCGCAGTACGGCACGCACGTGCAGCTCGCCTCGGCGGCGCTGACTGCGAACCTCGTCGGCGCCGCGGTCGGCGTGTTCTGCGGCGGATTCCTGGCGGTGCGCGTCGAGCGGCACGATCTCGTGGCGATGGGCGGCATGGCGGCGAGCGGCGCGCTCATCCTGGTGCTCGCCGCGGGCTGGCTGCCCACCCTCGCGCTGCCCATGCTGCTCGGCGTGGCGGGCTTCGCCAGCGGCGTGGTCAACCCTTCGCGCGATCTGATCGTGCGCGCGGCGGCGCCCGCCGGCGCCACCGGCAAGGTCTACGGGTTCGTGTACTCGGGGCTGGACGTCGGCGCCATCGCCGCGCCGGTGCTGTTCGGCTGGCTGCTCGACCGTGGCGCCGCTGCCGCGGTGTTCTACGCCGTGGTGGTCGCGCTCGCGGTCTCGATCGTCACCGTGATGCGCCTGCCGGCGCGCGCGCCTCAGCCCGTGTAGTCGATCCCGCGGCGCTCGAGCAGGCGCAGCAGCGCCGGCCAGTCCTTGTGCGTCGAAGGCCGGTCGTCGCGCTGGAACTGCTCGGTGGCGGTGGCGGCGGCGCGCTGCGACATGTACTGCACGTTCTCAAGGCCGCCGGCCATGGCGTCGACCTGGATCTGGCAGGCGCAGTCGAGGTAGTACATCAGCTCGAAGGCCTCGCGCACCGTCTCGCCCAGCGTGAGCAGGCCGTGGTTGCGCAGGATCATCACCTTCGAGGTCCTGCCGAGGCTCGCCGCCATGCGCTCGCGCTCGCTCATGTCGAGTGCGATGCCCTCGTAGTCGTGGTAGGCGCATTGCTGCTGCACGCGCATGGCGTGCTGGCTGATCGGCAGCAGCCCGCACTTCATCGCCGACACGGCGACGCCCAGGCGCGTGTGCGTGTGGATCACGCAGTTGATCTCCGGGCGCGCCTCGTGCACGCAGCCGTGGATCACGAAGCCGGCCTCGTTGTAGCCCAGGTCGAGCGGGTCGTCGATCACCTTGCCGCGGGGGTCGATGCGCACCAGGTTCGAGGCGGTGATCTCGTCGAACATCAGCCCGTAGGCGTTGATGAGAAAGTCCTCGCTCCCGGGCACGCGCGCCGAGAAGTGCGTGTAGATGAGGTCGGTCCACTTGTAGATCGCCGCCAGCTGGTAGGCCGCGGCAAGGTCGACGCGCATCTGCCATTCTTCGCGGCCGACGCGCTCACGAACGGGCTTGGAACTCTTCGGCTTGAGGACGGCGCTCATGGGGGGTCTCCTTGGAGCCGGATTCTACTGCGTCGAGCGCGTCGAGCAGCAGCTTCGGGTCGTTCTGCGAAAGCCGCGCGGGGTCGGACAGCATGCGCCGCCACAGCCGCGCGCGCGGGTGGCCGTGGTACAGGCCGAGCATGTGGCGGGCGACGTGGCGCAGGCTGGGCAGGCCCGCTGCATAGTCCACCATGGCATGCACCACTGCGGCGCGCGTTTTCCCGGGCTCGGCCAGGATCCAGCTGTCGTGGTACGCGGCGCGCCCGAGCATCACGCCGTCCACGTGGGCCAGATGGGCATCGATCTGGTCGCGGGTCGTGATGCCGCCGTTGATCACGATCTCGAGCTGCGGGAAGTCCTGCTTGAGGCGGTATACGAAATGGTGCTTGAGAGGAGGGACCTCGCGGTTTTCCTTAGGGGAGAGTCCTTTCAGCACCGCGTTGCGGGCGTGGACGATGAAGGTGCCGCAGCCCGCGCGCGATACCAGATCGACGAAACGGGCGAGGAACTCATAGGTTTCTATATGATCGATCCCCGTGCGGTGCTTTATCGTCACGGGGATCGAAACCGACTCTCGCATCGCGATGACGCACTCAGCCACGAGAGATGGCTCCGCCATCAGACACGCCCCGAACGCCCCCTTCTGCACCCGCTCGCTCGGACAGCCGCAGTTCAGGTTCACTTCGTCATAGCCGTATTCCTGGACCAATTTCGCGCATCGCGCCAGATCCTCAGGCTCGCTCCCGCCCAGCTGCGCCGTGACCGGATGCTCCTCCCTGCTGAACGCGAGGTGGCGCTCGACGTCGCCATGGATCAGCGCCCCGGTGGTGATCATTTCCGTGTAGAGGAAGGCGCGCGCCGACACCTGGCGCAGGAAGTACCGGCAGTGCCGGTCGGTCCAGTCCATCATCGGGGCGACGCAGAGGCGGTGCGCGCTCATCGCTCGCCAGTGTAGCGCGCGGGTAGAATGCGCCGCATGCACAAGATCCTGGTCACCGGCGGCGCCGGCTTCCTCGGCTCGCACCTGTGCGAGCGTCTCGTCGGCGAAGGCCACGACGTCATCTGCCTGGACAATTTCTACACGGGCGGCAAGGCGAACATCAAGCACCTGCTCGGCCGGCCCGAGTTCGAGCTGCTGCGCCACGACGTCACTTTTCCGCTGTACGTCGAAGTCGAGCAGATCTACAACCTGGCCTGTCCAGCCTCGCCGATCCACTACCAGCGCGACCCCGTGCAGACCACCAAGACCAGCGTGCACGGCGCCATCAACATGCTGGGCCTGGCCAAGCGCACGCGCGCGCGGATACTTCAGGCCTCGACCTCCGAGGTGTACGGCGACCCCGAAGTGCACCCGCAGCCGGAAGGCTACTGGGGCCGCGTCAACCCGATCGGACCACGCTCGTGCTACGACGAGGGCAAGCGCTGCGCCGAGACGCTGTTCTTCGACTACTACCGCCAGCACCAGCTCGACATCAAGGTGGTGCGCATCTTCAACACGTACGGGCCGCGCATGCACCCGAACGACGGACGCGTGGTGTCCAATTTCATCGTGCAGGCGCTGCGCGGCGAGGACCTCACCATCTACGGCAAGGGAACGCAGACGCGCAGCTTCTGCTACGTAGACGACCTGATCGACGCCATGGTGCGGATGATGGGCACGGCGCGCGGCTTCACCGGCCCGGTCAACATCGGCAACCCGGGCGAATTCACGATGCTCGCGCTCGCGGAGATGGTGCTGCGGCTGGTGGGCGGCAAGTCGAAGCTGAAGTACCTGCCGGCGCCCGAGGATGACCCGATGCAGCGCCAGCCCGACATCGCGCTGGCCAGGGACAAGCTGGGCTGGGCGCCCAAGGTCGCGCTCGAGGACGGGCTGAAGGAGACCATCGCCTACTTCCGCAAGACGCTCGCCGCTTGAAGATCTTCGACTGCGTCCCGTTCTTCAACGAGTTCGAGCAGCTGCGGCTGCGCATCGCGCTGCTCGAGGATCTGGTCGACCATTTCGTGGTGGTCGAGGCTCACCAGACGCACACGGGCAAGCCCAAGCCCCTGTACCTGTCGGCTTCCGGCGATGCGGCCCTGCTACAGCATCCCAAACTGGTGGTGCGAGCCGTGGACCTGCCAGTGGGGGAGAGTCATTGGGAGCGCGAGCAATACCAGCGGGATGCCGTTGGCGGCGTCCTCAAGGATCTTCACGCGGGCGCGGATGACCTGGTGCTCGTTTCCGACGTCGACGAGATTCCGACGCCGGCCGCGGTGCGGCGCGCGGCCGCGGTGCTGAGCGCCTCGGCGCAGCGCACGATTCTCGTTTTCGAGCAGCGCCTGTTCTATTTTCGCCTCAATTTCGAACAGGTGTGGTCGCGCAAGCTGCCGTGGCTGGGCACCGCGGCTTCGCTCTACGGGCATACGACAAGCGTCAACGGCCTGCGCACCACCGCCCGTCGCATCCGCGGCCGGCACTCGCAAGGCTTCGACCGGGAGGCCCTCGTGTACCGGCTGCCCGATGGGGGCTGGCATTTTTCGTATCTGGGTGGCGACGAGGCGTTCCGCAACAAGCTGGCGGCGTTCGCGCACCAGGAGAACCGGGAGCATCACAGCCGCCGGGTTTGCGTGCAGCGACTCGTTGATGCCCGGCAGAGCCCGTTTGCGCGCGAAGGGGTGGCGGAAGTGTGGGCCGTTGTCGGGCGCGCCGAGGTGGGTCTGCCGGAAGCGGCGGTGGCGCGGGCCGGCGTCGGCGGCCTGTTCGAGGCATCGCACGATTCAATGGCGCAGATTCTGCACCGCGTGCGCGCCGCAGCGGTGCCCCGGCGTTGGCAACTCGGCCAGTACGACTTCGGCTTTGCCCGCCGCGGTCGCTGGCCGCAGCTTACGGATGACTGATCATGAAGAATCCGCTGACCAGAATACGCAACTACTTCGCGAGGGACATCCTCGACCGGATCAACGATCTGGAGACCGGAATGCGGGTTCTGGTCGATTCCCCTGCCTACCGGCCGGACGACCGCACCGGCTTCAACGGACAGAGCGGCCGCAAGCGCATATTTCTGGATCTGGTCGGCCGGTTCGCGTTCTCTCGCCTCGTCGAGACCGGAACCTATCTTGGGGACACGACCGGGTACATGGCGCGGACCACGGGTCTCCCGGTGCATTCCTGCGAGCGCAATCCCAGCCTGTTCGCGCTGGCGAGGTACCGGCTGAAGGATGTGCCACGGGTATCCCTGTCGAACATGGATTCGCGGGAGTTCCTGCTGGGCTTGAGCGCGAGGCCGGAGATGGTCGAAGGCGCATGCTTCTTCTACCTTGATGCGCACTGGGGGAGGGATGTTCCCCTCAACGAGGAGATCTCCATCATCGCCTCGCGCTGGAAGGAATTCATCGTCATGATCGACGATTTCGAGGTGCCCGGCGATGACGGGTACGCGCATGGCAGCTACGGCACCTTGCGCAGAATCGGCATGGCGAAGCTGCGCACCGTCTACGATCTCGGCGTGTTCTTCCCGACAACCCCGTCCAGTGCCGAGCGCGCCGGCGCAACGGGATGCGTCGTCTTGGCGAAGAACGGCCCGTACACGGACGCGCTGGGCGAGATCTCCTCGATCAGGCGGCACGTCGTTTGAACATGGGGTCCGGTCGGCGCGAGACGGCCACGGTCGCCCCCCTGCACATCGTCGAGCCGACGCTGGTCGACGCAACCGGACATTGCTACAGTTTCCTGGACAGCCTGTGCCGGGTTGCCATCGACTATCCGCTCACGGTGTGGGGCGGTCACGGTTCAGGGGTGTCGTTTCCCGGGAACGTCACGGTCAAACGGTACTTCCGCAGGCGGATTCGACGGCTGCAGGCCTGGTGGCTGTACCGGGCCCTGCTGCGGCAGCCGGGGCGCGTGTTCGTTTCGACGGCGGGAAGATCCGACCTGGTGCTGCTCGATCTTGCGTCCCGCCATGCCATCGCGCCCGGAAAGGTGTTCTTGTATGTGCATTGGTTGCGCTCGTCGCCCGCCAAGGCACGCCAGCTCGCGAGACTGGCTGCGCGCCAGCCGGAAATCGAAGTACTCGCGCCCACCGAGTCTGTCTGCGCCGCGTTCCGGGCGGCCGGATTCAGGCATACGCGACAGGTGCCCTATCCGGTTTCGCCGATGGCGGCGAAGCCCATGCCGGCCGCCGCGCCGGCTTTTCGCCACCTCCTGTTCGCGGGTGCTGCGCGTCCCGACAAGGGCTTTGCCGAGGTCGTGGGTCTTGTGGAACTGCTGTCGAGGGCACGGCGCAACATCCCGATCAGCGTGCAAACGTCCGCGCAGCACTACGACAAGGTGGACAGGTCTGTCGTCGCGGGCCTCGAGCGCCTGGACGCCATCGCGTATCCGTTCCTCAGGCGGTACGACGATACCTTGAGCCCTGCCGATTACGGTGCGCTCTTTCGCGGCGCACTCTGTCTGCAGCTGTATTCGCGCGGCGATTTCGCCGACCGGATCAGCGGCATTACGCTGGATGCCCTGAGCCACGGCAGCCCGATCGTGGCACTGTCCGGGACATGGACGGCCCGCGTCGTGGCAGAGTTCGGAGCGGGACTGGTGCTGGAAGATCCAGCACCTGATGCGCTGCTCGGTGCGGTGAACAAGATCATGACGAGCTACGAGGCGTATCATCGGCGCGCCTGGGAAGCCGGCCGCGAGATGCAGAGACGGCACGATCCTCGGTCGCTGTTTCAGGCGCTCACGTCCTGAGCCCCAGGCCTCGCCGGGAAGCCAACGTTCGGCTACATCAGGTCAAGGTAGCGCCAGCGCGTGAGGTCGATCCGGCACGCGCGCCAGGCATCGCTGCCGGCCGGCCCGCGACGCGCGCATTCGAGGTCACGATAGTGGCGCCACGCGGCCGCCGCGTTTCGGTAGGCGGTGGAGGCGGCGTCGTTGCCGGCTTTCGCGTCGGCGTCCAGGGACTCCTGGAAGCGCAAGGCGGCGGATTCCACGAGATCGCTTTCCGCCAGATTAAGCAGCACCTCGAGGCAGGTGCCGGCATCCGCGCTGCGGCGGCACTGCTGCAGGGTGGGCGCGTCGCGACGCGGCAGCCAGTGGAACCAGAGCGCCTTGCGCTCGCTGGCCAGCAGGCACACGAACGATATTTCCACCGCCGGGCCGAGCTCGCGCACGATCGCGCCGTGGCCCGAGAGCGAGGCGCCGATCGCCTGCGCACCCAGCTTGCGCGACTCGCTTTCGAGCAGCAGGTGGCGATCGTTGTCGAAGGCGAGCGACTTCACGTCGGCGCCCTCGCGCTTCAGCTCGCGCTCGCCGAAGGCGCGGCACGCGTCGAGCGCCGGGCCGTCGTACTGGGCCGCGGCGCCGAGCGGCAGCGCCGCAAGGACCAGCAGGAGCAAGCCTCTCATGGGTACTGGCCGCTCGCCTGCGCGCGCAGGCGGATGAGCCCCGAGAGGCTGTGCGTGAAAGGCGCGGCGACGCCCGCCTTGCGTGCCACCTCCAGCGTGCCCGTGAGCAGGCCGTCGATCTCGAGCGCCTTGCCGGATTCCATGTCCTGCAGCATCGAGGTCTTGAAGCGCCCGAGGTGGCGCGCCATGTCGATGCGCGCCTCCGGGTCGATGTCGGCGTCGACGCCCACCGCGCGGCCGATCGCCAGCACCTCGCGCATGATCGCCACCATGTAGTCCTTGACCTCGGCGTCGGCGATCAGCTTGTCGGCGGTGGCGAGCGTGAGTGCCGATACGGGGTTGAAGCTCACGTTGCCGAGGAGCTTCACCCAGAAATCCTTCTCGATGAAGGGGCTCTGCACGCAGTCGAAGCCCGCTTGCGCCAGCGCGCCGGCGATGTTCCGCGTGCGCGCGGTGTTCTTGCCCCCGGGCTCGCCGAGGATGAGCTTGTTGCCCATGTTGTGGCTGACGAGGCCGGGCTCGGGCGTGGAGGCGGCGAGATGGATCACGCAGCCGACGACGCGCGCCGTGGGCATGGCGCGCGACAGAACGCCGCCGGGATCAACGCTCTCGAGATGCAGCTTGCCTTCGCCGAAGGCGAGGCGATCGAAGAACCACCAGGGCACGCCGTTCATCGCCGTGACCACGGTGGTGTCGGCGCCGGTCAGCGGCGCCATGGCGCGCGCGGCGTCAGGCAGGCTTTGCGCCTTGACGGTGACGATGACGCAGTCCTGGGGCCCGAGCTGGTGCGGGTCGCTCTCGGCGCGGATCCTGAAAGCGGCGACCTCGCCGGTGGCGAGCGTGCGGATGCGCAGCCCGTGCTCGCGCATCGCCGTCAGGTTCCCACCGCGCGCCACGACCGAGACGTCGTGGCCGGCCTTGTGCAGCCAGCCGGCCATCACGCCGCCCACCGCGCCGGCGCCGAAGATGCAGATTTTCATGGTGTTATTCTATCGTTTGAGAGGAAAAGGCCCATGTTCGCGTTCATGCAGAAGTTGACCCAGCTCCTCCCCGCCGACAAGACGCTGCCCGGCCGCAAGGAAAAGATGCGTGTGCCGGAGAAGCACTTCGTGAACGGCAACCGCCTCGTGCCGCCGTTTCCCGCCGGCCTCGAGCTGGCGCAATTCGGCCTGGGCTGCTTCTGGGGCGCCGAGCGCATCTTCTGGCAGACGCCCGGCGTCTACAGCACGGCCGTCGGCTATGCCGGGGGCGATACGCCCAACCCGACCTATGAAGAGGTGTGCAGCGGCTTCACCAACCATACCGAGGCCGTGCTCGTCGCGTTCGACCCGAAGCGCGTGAGCTACGAGGCGCTGCTCAAGGTGTTCTGGGAAGGCCACGATCCGACGCAGGGCATGCGCCAGGGCAACGATCGCGGCTCGCAGTACCGTTCCGCCGTCTACACCACCGGCGATGCGCAGAAGAAGGCCGCGCTCGCCTCGCGCGACGCGTTTGAGGCGGCGCTCGCGGCGAAGGGCTACGGCAAGATCACCACGGAGATCAAGCCCGCGGGCGAGTTCTATTACGCCGAGGACTATCACCAGCAGTACCTGGCGAAGAACCCCGGCGGCTACTGCGGGCTCGGCGGCACGGGTGTCGCCTGCCCGGTGGGTGTGCTGGCGAAGGCCTGAACACCGCGCGCCTCCTCGCTGCGGGCGCTGCGGCGCTCGCCCTGGCGATCGGCATCGGCCGCTTCGCCTATACGCCGGTGCTGCCGGCAATGCAGGAGGCAACCGGGTTCGGCGCGGCGACCGCGGGCTGGATCGCCGGCTGGAACTACCTCGGCTACCTGCTTGGGGCGCTGGCTGCCTCTTTCGTCGCGGCCCGAGCATCGCGCTCTGCACTGCTGCTCGCATGCATCGCCGCGAGCATTCTCAGTACGGCGGCGATGGCGCTTACCGCCGAGATTGCGTTGTGGTGCGCGCTGCGGTTCGCCTCGGGACTCGCCAGCGCCGGCGTGCTGGTCATTTCGTCGACGATCGTGCTGGAATCGCTGGCGAAAGCCGCCCGCCCGCATCTGATGGGCGTGCATTTCTCCGGCGTGGGCGTCGGCATCGCCTTGTCGGGGTTCGTCGTGGCGCTCGGCGTGGGCGCGCTCGACTGGCGCGGCTTGTGGTTCGCGCTGGCGGGCGTCTGCGTCGCGCTGGCGCTTCTTGCGCTGCCGCTCATGCGGCGCTCCAGGCTCAGGGGTGCGGCGGCGCAATCCGTGGCGCGGCCGAGGGAGCACTTCTCGGGCGGGCTGCTGATCGCCAGCTACTTTCTCGAAGGCCTGGGTTACGTGGTGACCGGCACGTTCCTCGTCGCCATCGCGAAGCAGATGCCCGGCATCGGTGGTGCGGCGGAATCCCTGTGGATCGTCGTCGGCCTCGCCGGTGCGCCCTCGACGCTGCTGTGGAGCCGCGCGGCAGCGCGCTGGGGCGCACCCGCGGCGCTCATCGCCGCGCACCTGGTGCAGGCGGCGGGCATCGTGCTGCCGGTATTCTCCGATGCGCTTTGGGTGGCGCTCGTCGCCGCGGTGTTCTTCGGCGGCACGTTCATGGGCATCACGGCGGTGATCGTGTCGTTCGCGGGCCGCATTTCGGCGCATCCCGCGCGCATGATCGGGCTGCTCACAGCC
>Ga0224496_10001888_pt1 | contig 12753 bp, 7 predicted proteins | sample SF_Jul11_sed_USG_2_FD_168127 | JGI IMG/M metagenome (GOLD analysis project Ga0224496, IMG submission 168127) | Sediment microbial communities from San Francisco Bay, California, United States - SF_Jul11_sed_USGS_8_1 | ecosystem: Environmental > Aquatic > Marine > Sediment | place: USA... | reverse complement strand
CGGCCCAGCTCGAGCAGGGTGAGTCCGTAGCGCTTGCGAGCCAGTGCGTCGTGCGGATCGAGGCGCAGGCCGCGCGCGAAGTGCAGCGCCGCGTCGGCGAGCTCGCCGCGCTCGCGCAGCATGTTGGCGTATTCGAGCTGCGGAGCCGGCCGATCCGGATTGATGCGCAGTGCCTGACGGTAGTGGAGCTCGGCTCTTGCGTCTTCGCCGCGCTCGTGATAGGCGGCGCCCAGCCTGTGGTGGGCGAAATCGTTGTCTTCGGTGACGGCGACCGCGTGCTCGAAGAGGGTCACGGTGTCGCGCCAGATTCCCGTCTGGTGGTGAGCGGCGACTGCCAGGCCCGCGACGGCCGTCGCCGCGCCGATGGCGAGCGCTGGGCGCGCGAGCCGCCAGCGCCGGGCGAGCTCCGCGCCGGACCAGGCGAGCATGAGCGCGACGCCGATCAGGGGGATGTAGGTGTAGCGATCCGCGCGGGCTTGCAATCCCACCGGGATGATGCCGAGCGTCGGAGCCAGCGTGAGCAGATACCAGAGCCAGCCGACCAGGAGAAACGGGCGCTTCGCGGCGTGGCGCAGCGCGAGCGCGCTCACCCCGGCCAGGAGCAGACCAGCCAGGAGCGTCGCTGTCGGCGGAATGCCGCGGGCGGGAAAGGGATAGAAGACCGCCAGACCGGACGGCCAGAATGCGTCGCGCAGATAGAGCGCGGCGCTCGTGATCCCATTCGCCAGGCGCAGCGACACGGGGAAATCGGTGCTGTGGCTTCCCCCCGTGCCCGCCTGCACGAGCAGGGTGATGCCGCTCGCCAGCAGTGCGAGTCCAAGCAGCGGCAGCTTTTCGAGCAGCGCGCGCCGCAAGCGCGCGGGATCGGGGCGCGCGGTGTCCGGTCCGGTGTGCAGGCGCCCGAGAGGCCAGTAGTCGAGCAGCAGGAGGGCAAACGGCAGGGTCACCGCGACGGGCTTCGCGAGCAGCGCGCACGCCACACCCGCGACGACCCACGCATAGCGGCCGACGCGATCCGGCTGCTCGGCGTAGCGCGCGTAGGCCCAGAGCGTGCCCATCCAGAACAGTCCGCAGAGCGCGTCCTTGCGCTCGCTGGCCCAGGCCACCGACTCGACGTGCAACGGGTGCACGGCAAAGACCGCGGCCGCGAAGGCGCTGGGCCACGGCTGCCGCGTCATGCGCGAGAGCGCCGAGAAGAGCAGCAGCGCGCCGAGCAGATGCAGCGCGACGTTGGTGAGGTGGTAGCCCGCGGGCGCGAACCCGTAGAGCGCGTGGTCGATTTGCAGCGAGATCCAGGTCAGCGGGATCCAGCTGCCGACATGGGGCGTCGTGAACGCGACCGCGATGCTCTTGGGGCCGAGCTCCTGCTGCAGGCTCGGATTCTCCAGGATGCAGGGAATGTCCTGATGAGCGACGAAGTCGTGCTCGCGCACTTGGAAGAAGACGGCGAGCGTCAGCGCGACGAGCAGAAGGGGAACGAGCTGGTGCGGGCGCACGCCGGGAGAGTAGCCTCTGGTGCGCGCGCGGCGTCGCGGAAGGCGATCCGCGGATGGGATATCATCGCGCGGCCGTCTCGATCTCCGTCGCGGCGGATTTCAATACCCTGTGGACGCGCGCCCTGTACCGAGACCGCGCGCCGAGCGGCGCAGCGGGGACGAAGGAGCTGCGATGACCGAGTTCGCGTATCAGCCGCTGTTCGAGCACGGCGCTGACGAGATCGAATACCGCCGCCTGGAGAACGCCTCGCGGCACGTCTCCTCGGAATCCGCGAATGGCCGCCGGATCCTGCGCGTCGGACGCGACGCGCTGCGCGGCCTGGCCGCCGAGGCATTCGACGACGTCTCCCACCTGTTTCGCGCCAGCCATCTGGCGCAGCTGCGCGCGATCCTCGACGACCCGGAGGCGTCGGGCAACGATCGCTTCGTGGCGCTCGAGCTGCTGCTCAACGCCAACATCGCGGCGGGACGCGAGCTGCCCAGCTGTCAGGACACGGGCACAGCCATCGCGATGGCCTACAAGGGCGAGAATGTCGTCACGGGAATCGACGACGCGGAGGCGCTCTCGAACGGGATCTACGACGCCTACCAGACCAAGAATCTGCGCTACTCGCAGCTCGCCCCGCTCGACATGTACACGGAGAAGAACACGGGCTCGAACCTGCCCGCCCAGATCGAGATCTACGCGGAGCCGGGAGACGAGTACCGCTTCCTGTTCCTCGCGAAGGGGGGAGGATCGGCCAACAAGACCTACCTGTATCAGGAGACCAAGGCGCTGCTGAATCCGGACTCCCTGATGCGATTCCTCGCCGAGAAGATCCGTTCGATCGGAACCGCGGCGTGCCCGCCGTATCACCTGGCGGTCGTGGTCGGCGGCACCTCGGCGGAGGCGACCCTGAAGACGGTGAAGCTCGCCAGCGCGCGCTACCTGGACGACCTCCCCACCCGCGGCAATGCCGCGGGCCGCGCGTTCCGCGATCTCGCGCTCGAGAAGGCGGTGCAGCGTCTGTGCAACGAGACGGGCATCGGCGCCCAGTTCGGCGGCAAGTACTTTGCGCACGACGTGCGCGTGATCCGCCTGCCGCGACACGGGGCGTCGTGCCCGGTGGGGATCGGGGTCTCCTGCTCCGCGGATCGCCAGGTCGTCGCCAAGATCACGCACGACGGTGTCTTCCTGGAGCAGCTCGAGGAGAATCCGGCGAAGTACCTCCCCGACGTCTCCGAGCAACAGGTGGCCGGCGAGGTGGTGGACATCGACCTGAATCGGCCCATGCCGGAGATTCTCGCGGAGCTCACCAAGCACCCGGTGGCCACGCGCCTCGCGCTCAACGGACCGCTGATCGTGGCGCGGGACATCGCGCATGCCAAGCTCAAGGAGCTGCTGGATTCAGGCAAGGATCTGCCGCAATACTTCAAGGATCACATGATCTATTATGCGGGCCCCGCCAAGACCCCTGCCGGGCGCGCCTCCGGCTCGTTCGGGCCCACCACCGCCGGGCGCATGGATTCGTACGTGGATCTCTTCCAGAGCCGCGGGGGCAGCATGGTGATGCTGGCGAAGGGCAACCGCTCCAAGCAGGTGCGCGACGCATGCGCCAAGCACGGCGGCTTCTATCTGGGGTCGATCGGGGGGCCCGCGGCGCGCCTGGCGGATCACAGCATCCGCAAGGTCGCCGTGCAGGAGTACGAGGAGCTCGGCATGGAGGCGATCTGGCGCATCGAGGTCCAGGATTTTCCCGCCTTCATCGTGGTGGACGACAAGGGCAACGACTTCTACGCGGATCTCCTCGAGAATCGCCCGAGTCCGACGCTGCAGATCGGCGGGTGAGCGGCCGCGGGACATCCGCGCGCCGGGCAGCGAGCCTGCGCCAAGCGAAGCCGGCGCCGAGCGCCGGAGAGCCGGACGTGCAGCCCGCGGCGACGATCATGCTGCTGGACGATCGTCCGCAGCTGCACGTGCTGATGCTGCGCCGGCGACGCGAATCGGCGTTCGTGGGGGGCATGTACCTGTTCCCGGGCGGAGGGCTCGATCCCGCGGATGCGGAAGAAGCGGTGGTGGCGCTGTGTCCCGGCCTGTCGGGGTCGGAGGCGAGCCAGCGCCTCGGTCTCACGGGCGGTGGGCTCGCATACTGGGTGGCGGGAATCCGCGAGACCTTCGAGGAGGCGGGTGTGTTGCTCGCGTGGGATCCGCGTGCGCAGCGCGCGGCGGATCTCTCCGACGCGGCGGCCGCGCGTCGCTTCGCGGCCCACCGAGAGGCGGTCGATGCGGGCACGGCTTCGCTGGCGCAGATCCTGCGCCGCGAGGGTCTCGAGCTCTGGGTGGATCCGATGCACTACGCGGCGCGCTGGATCACGCCGTCCGGCCCGCCGCGCCGCTACGACACCCGCTTTTTCGTTGCCCCCATGCCGGCCGGGCAGGCGCCGCAGCCGGACGCTCGCGAGGCGGAGCGCGTCGAGTGGGTGCGGCCCGCCGAGGCGCTCGAGCGCTTCGCCGCGGGCGAGATGCGCATGCTGCCGCCGACCCTCGGCATGTTGCGCATCCTCGCCGGCTTCCGCTGCCGCGACGAGGCGCTGGGCGCCGCCGCCGCGGCGCGCTCGGGTCCCGATCATCCGGCGCGACTCGTCGGCTCGCGCGACGCCTGGCGCGTGCTGTTGCCCGGCGACCCGGGCTACGCGTGCGATGCCGCGCATCCCATGCAGGCCTGGGTGCGCCTGCGCCCGCCGGGCGCGGCGCCCGCCGCCGCGCCGGGCCGGGGGTTTGCCGGCGCGTGACGTGCGCCCGGGCGCGCGCTTCGGGTGGCGCGCGCTCCTTGCATATACCCCGTACGGGTATATGCTCTACGCCGTTTGCCCGAACCGGAGGCAGCGCATGAGGGCGGAAACGAAGCGCGGGATCGACGCGCGGCTGCGCCGCATCGCCGGCCAGGTGGGCGGCATCCAGCGCATGCTGCAGGAGGACCGCTACTGCGTGGACATCCTGCTGCAGATCGCGGCGGCGCGCGCGGCGCTGGATCGGGCAGGCCGCTTGCTGCTGGCGTCCCACGTCGAGACCTGTGTCGCCGCGGCCTTTGCCTCGGGGCGGCCGCGCGAGCGGAAGCAGAAGATGAAGGAGCTGCTCGATGTCCTGTCGCGCCTCGCGCCGGCGGGCAGCGGCTAGGGCGCGTGAGGGCGGCGATGCGCGCGCAAGACTCGCCAGCGGCGGAGCACGCGGTGCGGGACCCCGTCTGCGGCATGTCCGTGGCGGCGGACGCGCCGCGCGCCTTCGCGCATGCGGGTGTCTCGTTCCGCTTCTGCAGCGATCGCTGCCGCGAGCGCTTCGCCGCGGATCCGGACGCGTACCTGGATCGGGACGCGCCGGCGGCGACCGGCCCGGTGCGCGCCGAGTCGGCTCGTCGCTTTACGTGCCCGATGCACCCGGAGATCGTGCGGGGCGGCCCCGGAAGCTGCCCGCTGTGCGGAATGGCGCTCGAGCCGCTCGAGATCTCCGTGGAGGAGGAAGAGAGCGGCGAGTTGCGCGACATGCGGCGGCGCTTGCGCGTGAGCTTCGTCCTCACGCTGCCCGTGTTCCTCGCCGCGATGTCGGAGATGGGGCCCGGCCGGCTCCTCGAGAGCTGGATCGGCCCGCGCGGGCTCGCGTGGGGGCAGCTCGTGCTGGCGACGCCGGTGATCCTGTGGGGCGGCTGGCCTTTCTTTGCACGCGGCTGGGCGTCGCTGGGCGCGCGCCAGCTCAACATGTTCACGCTGATCGCCCTCGGAACCGGAACCGCGTACGCGTACAGCGTGATCGCTACGCTCGCGCCGCAGCTCTTTCCGCACGCGTTCCGGGGAGCCGACGGTGCGGTCGCCGTCTACTTCGAAGCGGCGGCGGTGATCGTCACGCTCGTGCTGCTCGGCCAGGTTCTCGAGCTCCGCGCGCGCGCACGGACGGGCGCGGCTCTGCGCGCGCTGCTCGGGATGGCGGCCAAGACGGCCCGGCGCATCGCAGACGACGGAAGCGAGGAGGACGTGGCGCTCGATCGCGTGCGCGTCGGCGATCGGCTGCGCATCCGGCCCGGCGAGAAGGTGCCGGTCGACGGCGTCGTGCTCGAGGGCCGCACGCTCGTGGACGAGGCGATGATCACGGGTGAGGCCATCCCGGTCGAGAAGCAGCCGGGCGATCGCGTGGTCGGTGCGACGATCAATCAGAGCGGGAGTCTGGTGATGCGGGCGGAGCGCGTCGGCAGCGAGACGCTGCTCGCGCGCATCGTGCAGATGGTGACGGACGCGCAGCGCAGCCGCGCGCCGATCCAGCGGCTGGCGGATGTGGTGGCGGGCTGGTTCGTGCCCGCCGTGGTTGCGACTGCGTTGCTCAGCTTCGCGGGCTGGGCACTCCTCGGGCCCGAGCCGCGCCTGGCGCACGCGCTGCTCAATGCGGTGGCGGTGCTGATCGTCGCCTGTCCCTGCGCGCTGGGTCTCGCCACGCCGATGTCCATCATGGTCGCGAGCGGCGCGGGTGCCCGGGTGGGCGTGCTCTTCAAGAACGCGGAAGCCATCGAGAGGCTGCGCGACGTGGACACGCTCGTGATTGACAAGACCGGAACGTTGACGCAGGGCAGGCCGCGGCTGGTGCGCGTCGCGCCCGCCGCCGGCGTGGGTGAGGCCGAGCTGCTGCAGCTGGCCGCCAGCCTCGAGCGCGGTAGCGAGCATCCGCTGGCGGAGGCCATCGTGTCGGGAGCCGCGGAGCGGGGCGTGACGCTCGTCGGCGCCAGCGACTTCGAGGCGCAGCCCGGTCGCGGCGTGACCGGCAGCGTCGGCGGCCGCCGCGTGGCCCTCGGCAACGCGCGCCTGCTCGAAGCGCTCGAGGTGGCGCCGGGTGCGCTCGCGGCGCAAGCCGAGTCCTTCCGGCGCGCAGGCGAGACGGTGATGTTCGTCGCCGTGGAGGGTTCGCTGGCGGGGCTCCTGGGCGTTGCGGATCCGATCAAGTCGACCACGGCAGAGGCCATTCGCGCGTTGCGCGCGCAAGCGCTGCGGATCGTCATGCTCAGCGGCGACAGCGAAACGACGGCGCAGGCCGTGGCGAGGCAGCTCGGTATCGACGAGGTCGTGGCGCAAGTCCTCCCCGCGGAGAAGGCGTCCCACGTGCGCATGCTCCAGGAGCAGGGGCGCGTGGTCGCCATGGCGGGGGATGGCGTCAACGATGCGCCGGCTCTCGCGCAGGCGGACGTCGGCATCGCCATGGGCACCGGGACGGACGTGGCGATGGAGAGCGCCGATGTCACGCTCGTGAAGGGGGATCTGCGCGGCATCGCGCGGGCGCGACGACTCTCGCGCGCGACACTCCGGAACATCCGCCAGAATCTCTTCTTCGCCTTCGCGTACAACGCGCTGGGCGTTCCCGTCGCAGCGGGGCTCTTGTATCCGCTGTTCGGATGGCTGCTCAGCCCCATGCTGGCGGCCGCTGCGATGAGCCTGAGCTCGGTTTCGGTGATCGCCAACGCGCTGCGGCTGCGCAGCGTGCAGCTCTAGTGGCTGAGCGAGGGCGCGCGATGCCCCGGGCCGCACTTGCACATGGCCGCGGGGAAGCTCATGCTCCCGTCGCATCGGGCCGATGTTTCAATCGGGGATCTGCATGAGCGCGACAACGCTGCATTCTCGCATCCTGCACGTGGCGGCCGTGGGGCTCGTCTGCTGGGGCCTGGGCGCGTCGCGCGTGTGCGAGCTGCGCTGCGAGAAGATCGCGAATGGCCCCTTCGACGCGAGCCAGGCGGCGGCAGGAGTCGCGAGCTCTGCGCCGGCGCCCAGCTGCCACGCGCAGGCGAGCGCGCCGAGCGCGCCCGTGCACGCACCGCCCGCCTCGCACCAAGCGCACGCCTGCGGCTGCACGAACGGCGCGATCGTGCAGGCCCGGGCGGAGCAGCCGCCCGGCGGCAGCCCCATGATCCTCGCGTTGGCGGAATCGGAGATCTGGCCGGGCGTCCGCGCCCGCACGCGGCACCGCGCATCGCGCCGTGCCTCGGCGCTGTCGATTCGAGTCGATCGCAATCCACCGCTCCTGATCTGACGCGATCCCGTTTCCCTCGTGCGAACGCACCGCCAGGCGGTGCGGAGTAGGGATCGCTGCCGCGCGCGTTGCGGGCGCGGCACGGGTGCTCGCTCGCCGGAGAGCGGGCGCGTGGATCAGGAGCTGCCGTGGATGGCCCTTTCGTCTCGCCTCGTTCTGTGCGTCGCGCGCCGAGCGCGGCGCCCGCGTCGCTGGCTGCGGAGGGATTCCTCGGCGGCGCGCTGGTCGACGGCCTTGAACCCCGTCGGTAGTAAGCAGGGAGGAGTCTGTGATGAGTGTGCAGCGCAGGAGCCGTAGTCGCGTCGTGATGCTCGCGGCGCTTTCGCTCGGCGTGCTCGCGACGTCGGCCTCGCGGGCCGATGCGCCCGCGCCGCCCGATCCGCTGCCGCTCGCGTGGTGCCTCGAGCGCGCGGCGCAGGCGAATCCCGAGATCGCCGCGAAGCAAGCGGAGGCGGAGGCTGCGGCGCGGCGCGTTCGGCCCGCGGGCTCGCTCGAGGATCCGAGGCTCGCCTACACGGCCATGAACATTCCAGTGAGCGCGTGGGAGCTCGACGCTTCGCCCATGTCGGGCAATCAGATCGAGCTGCGGCAGAAGCTCCCGTTTCCGGGCTTGCTCGGCAATCGCGAAGCCGCGGCGCGCGCCGCCGCCGAGGCGAGCGGCGAGGAAGTCCGCGATCAGCGGCTGCGCGTTGCGGCCGCGGTGGAAAGGAGCTGGGCCGCCCTGGGCTTTGCGCAGCGTGCGCTCGAGATCACGGATTCGAACATCGAGCTGTTGCGGCAGATCGCGAAGATTGCAGAAGTCAAGTACCGCGTGGGCGCTGGCCTGCAGCAGGATGTCATGCGCGCGCAGGTGGAGCTGACGCTGCGGCTGGGCGAGCGGCTGCGGCGTGTGGCCACGCTGCGGGCGCAAGAGGCGCGACTGTCCGCGCTGCTCGATCTGTCGATCGCGAATCCGCTGCCGCGCACCGAGACGCTGCGCGACACGGTGCCGCTTCCCGATCTCGATCTCCTGCTCGAGCGGCTTCCGGAGACGAGCCCCCGGCTGCAGGCCTTCGCCAAGCAGGTGGTGGAGGAGGAGCGGGCACAACGCGCCGTGCAGCTCGAGGGATATCCGGACTTCGATCTGGGAATCGGCTACCGGCTGCGAAACGCGGTGCAGGGGGATCCAGTGTCTGGCGACGACTTCCTCTCCGCGGGGCTCACGATCCGGCTTCCCATCGATCGCGGCAAGTGGCGGGATCGGATCGCCGAGCGCGACGCGCTGCTGCGCCGAGCGAAGGCTTCGCAGCGCGGCGCGCTGGCGCAGCTCCGCGACGACGTGCGCGCCACGTACGCGGATCTCCAGAGGGCGGATGCGGCGGTCGCGTTGTTCGAGACGGGATTGCTGCCGCAAGCCCGGGAATCGCTCGAGTCGAGCCGCTCGGGCTACGAGGTGGACAAGGTGGACTTTCTCAGCTTGTTGGACAGTCAGATCAAGCTTCTGAACGCCGAGTTCGGGCTGGTTCGTGCCGTGACCGATCGCCGCGTTGCGTTCGCCGCGCTCGAGGGCGCGGTCGGGGAGGCACTGCGATGAAACGCCGAAGCGTTCTCGTGATCGGAGTGGTGCTCGCCGCCGCCGCGGGCGGCTGGCTGGCCGGCGAGATCTTCGACGCGGGCGCCGAGCGCGAGCTCGGGACTCCGGAGGGGGGCGGCGAAGCAGGAGCGTGCGCCGGCGGCGCCAAGCCCCTCTACTGGAAGGCGCCGATGGATCCGAGCTACGTCCGCGACGCGCCGGGCAAGTCGCCGATGGGCATGGACCTCGTGCCGGTGTGCCCGGAGGCGGGCGCCGCCGCTGCGCGCGGTGTCGTTTCCATCGATCCGGCGCTCGTCCAGAACATGGGCGTGCGGCTCGCGCGCGTCGAGCGAAAGGATCTCTCGCGCACGATCCGGGCCGTGGGGCGGGTTGCGTACGACGAGCGCCGCGTGGCGCACGTGCACACCAAGGTGCAGGGCTGGGTCGAGAAGCTCTACATCGACTACGAAGGGCAGCTGGTCGAGCGGGGGCAGCCGCTGCTCGAGATCTATTCCCCCGAGCTGGTGGCAACTCAGGAAGAGCTCCTGGTCGCGGCGCGATACCGCGATCAGACAGCGGCGAGTCCGTTCGAGGATGTGCAGGAGAGCGGCGCGCACCTGTTCGAGGCTACGCGCCGCCGCCTTGAGCTCTGGGACATTCCCGACCGGGACATCGAGCGCCTGCTCGAGACGGGAGCCATCCGCAAGAATCTCACGCTGTACTCGCCGGCCAGGGGCGTGGTGACCCAGCTGGGGGTGCGCGAGGGCATGGAGGTGGGCCCGAACCAGAATCTCTACACGATCGCGGATCTGTCGCGGATCTGGATCTACGCGGATCTCTACGAGTACGAGCTGCCGTGGGTCGCCGTCGGCCAGCACGGGATCGTCGAGCTCAGCTACATGCCGGGCACGACCTTCGCGGGCACAGTCACCTTCATCTACCCGTATCTCGATGCGAAGACGCGGACGCTGCGCGTGCGCCTCGACATGGACAATCCCGACCTCGTTCTCAAGCCGGACATGTTCGCCAATGTCCGCATCCAGGCCGAGAGCCGCCGCGGCACGCTGGTCGTTCCCGACGAGGCCGTGCTGCGTTCCGGGCAGCGCAGCCTCGTGATCGTCTCGCTGGGAAACGGCCGCTTCGATCCGCGCCCGGTCACACTCGGAATCGACTCGGGCGACGGCTGGCTCGAAGTTCGCAAAGGGCTCGAGGAAGGCGAAGAAGTCGTCAGCTCGGGTCAGTTCCTGATCGACAGCGAGAGCCGGCTGCGCGAGGCGGCGCAGAAGTTTCTCGAGCCGGACAGCGGCGAGCAGAGCACGCACGGGCTGCCCGCCGCCCCGCATCCCGGCGGTCACGAGATGCCCGGGATGCCGGATCACAGCGGGCACGCCGTACCCGCGGTGGAGGAGTAGGACGTGCTGCGCCGAATCATCGAGGGGTCCGCCGGCAACCCGTTCCTGACGAGCCTCTTCGTCGCGGCGATCCTCGCCTGGGGCACGTACGCGCTGCTGAACACACCGCTCGACGCCATCCCGGATCTCTCGGATGTGCAGGTGATCGTGTTCACCGAGTATCCCGGCCAGGGGCCCCAGGTCGTCGAGGATCAGGTCACCTATCCGCTCACCACGGCTATGCTGTCCGTGCCCTTCGCCAAGACTGTGCGCGGCTACTCGTTCTTTGGCTTGTCCTTCGTCTACATCATCTTCGACGATGGCACCGACCTCTACTGGGCGCGCAGCCGCGTGCTCGAATATCTGAACTTCGTCGCGGGGCGCCTCCCGCCGGGTGTGACGCCCGCGCTGGGGCCCGATGCGACGGGCGTGGGCTGGATCTACGAATACGCGCTCGTCGATCGCAGCGGCCGCCGCGATCTCTCCGAGCTGCGTACCATCCAGGACTGGTACCTGCGCTACGAGCTGCAGACGGTTCCCGGCGTCTCCGAGGTCGCGAGCGTCGGCGGCTTCGTGCGCCAGTATCAAGTGGAGGTGGATCCGAACGCGCTGGCGTCGTATGCCATTCCGCTCTCCCAGGTGCGCAGCGCGATCCAGCGCAGCAACAACGATGTGGGCGGTCGCCTGATCGAGCTCGCGGAGACCGAGTTCATGGTGCGCGGCCGCGGCTATCTCCAGAGCCTCGACGATCTCGCTGAGATCGCCATCGGCACCGACGGCCGGGGCACGCCCATCCTGCTGCGCGACGTGGCGCAGATCCACAAAGGCCCGGAGCTGCGCCGCGGCCTGGCCGAGCTGAACGGAGAGGGCGAGGTGGTCGCGGGCATCGTGGTGATGCGCTTCGGCGAGAACGCCCTCGAGGTGATCCGGCACGTCAAGGCCAAGCTCGAGCAGCTCGAGGCCGGCCTCCCGGAGGGCGTCGAGATCGTCACGGTCTACGATCGATCCGCGTTGATCGAGCGTGCGGTGAAGAATCTGCGCCGCACGCTCATCGAAGAGAGCATCATCGTCGCGCTCGTGTGCCTCGCGTTCCTCTTTCACATACGCAGCGCGTTCGTGGCGATCCTGACGCTGCCGCTCGGCGTGCTCCTGTCGCTGACGGTCATGTACCACCAGGGTATCAACGCGAACATCATGTCGCTGGGCGGCATTGCCATCGCCATCGGCGTCATGGTGGACGCGGCCATCGTGATGATCGAGAACGCGCACAAGCACCTGGAGCGCGACGCCGGCAAGAAGCCACACGCGCGCATCCTGCTCGACGCTGCGGTCGAGGTGGGTCCCGCATTGTTCTTCTCCCTGCTGGTCATCACGGTCTCCTTCCTGCCGGTCTTCACGCTGCAGGCCCAGGAGGGGCGCATGTTCCACCCGCTGGCCTTCACCAAGACCTACGCGATGGCGGGCGCCGCCGTGCTCTCGATCAGCGTGGTGCCGCTCTTCATGCTGTGGCTGGTGCGTGGCCGCATCGTTCCCGAGCAGCGCAATCCGCTCAACCGATTCCTGCTCTGGGCCTACGCACCCGTCATCCGCCTGGCGCTGCGGTACAAGCGCAGCGTCGTGATCGGAGCGCTCGTGATCCTGGGCGCGACGGCACTGCCCTACAGCCGCATCGGCTCGGAATTCATGCCCCCGCTCAACGAGGGCGATCTGCTCTACATGCCGACCACGCTTCCCGGCATCTCCATCACCAAGGCGCGCGAGATCCTGCAGCAGACGGATCGCATGATCCTCAGCGTGCCGGAGGTGCATCGCGTCTTCGGCAAGGTCGGGCGCGCCGAGACCGCCACCGATCCGGCGCCGCTGTCGATGATCGAGACAACGATCACGTTGAAGCCGGAGAGCGAGTGGCGTCCGGGGATGACCATCCAGAAGCTGATCGCGGAGCTCGATCGGACCGTTCGTCTTCCGGGTGTGACGAACGCCTGGACCATGCCGATCAAGACGCGCCTCGATATGTTGGCGACGGGCATCAAGACCCCAGTGGGGATCAAGGTGGCAGGGCCGGACCTCGGCGTTCTGCAGCAGCTGGGCGAGCGCATCGAATCGATCGTTCGGGAAATCCCCGGCACGCTCAGCGTCTACGCCGAACGCGTGGTCGGAGGCAACTTCCTCGATTTCGACATCGACCGCCACGAGATCACGCGTTACGGGCTCACGGTGGGCGACGTGCAGGACGTGATCCAGTCCGCGATCGGGGGAATGAACGTTACGGAG
>Ga0224496_10001887_pt1 | contig 12758 bp, 15 predicted proteins | sample SF_Jul11_sed_USG_2_FD_168127 | JGI IMG/M metagenome (GOLD analysis project Ga0224496, IMG submission 168127) | Sediment microbial communities from San Francisco Bay, California, United States - SF_Jul11_sed_USGS_8_1 | ecosystem: Environmental > Aquatic > Marine > Sediment | place: USA... | reverse complement strand
AAGGTCGCTGCGGCAGAGTGGGCGCGGACTACCGCAAAGAGGACCGCACCGCATGAACGCCCGCACCTTCGCCGATATCGGATCGGCGCTCCTGACCGCCTATGAGGAAGAGGTTTCGGGCGAGGCCTATTTCGCCGCCCTTGCCGAACAGCATGACGGCCGCGCCCGCGACTGTGGCATGGACATCACCTATGCGGGCATCCGCCTGACCCCGGCCGAGATTGTCGCCGCAGCGGCGGAACAAGAGGTGCATGTCGTCGGCATGTCGGTCTTGTCCGGCTCCCACCTGCCGTTGATTGCCGAAGTGATGGACCGGATGCGCATGGCAGGGCTTTCGGATGTGCCTGTCGTGGTCGGAGGCATCATTCCCGAGGAAGACGCCGAAAAACTTCGCGCGCTGGGTGTGGAACAGATTTATACACCCAAGGATTTTGAACTGAACCGGATCATGCTGGACATAGTCGGTTTGGTGGATGCACGTTCCCAAGCGGCGGAATAACAGATATTGCCGTTTAGACGCCACAAGCGGCAATTTCGGCAATTTCCCAATCACGCAGGAAAACGTGCATGACCGTCACAACCCGACGCTTTCCAAGCTACCGCGCTGCGTTGACCATAGCCTATGAAGAAGAAATCTCGGGCCAGGCATATTTTGCCAACCTCGCCGCCTTTCATCTGGGTCGCGCCAGAGAAGCGCTGCTTCTGATGGCTGAAATGGAACGCATCACGGTCAGCATTCTTGCGCCTCTTGTGGCGCTCCATGACCTTCGGATTGCGGACAAAGACGCATTGGCGGCCGAAGGCACCGCCGAAGCGCAGGCCATCCGCCATGTTAAATGGGCTGAAATCGTCCAGCAGATGCGGGATGAATACCCCGTCTATGTCGAAGAATTCGCCGACCTGCATCATCAGGCGCCAGAGAACGAAAAGATACTGCTGCAATTCCTCGTCGACCACGAAGTGGCCATCATTGACTTTGCCCGTCTGGAACTTGACGGTGATGACAGGAGCATCGCACCGCTGAACCGCTATATCGCGAATGCCGCCCTGTTTCTGAACGACGCGAAGGGAAAAGACGCCCGATGACGAATCCCCATGACGCCAGCATGATGAACAACCTTTACTGGTGGGGTATCCCCACGTTGTTCCGTTGTCCCAACGAAAAGGTCGGCGGGCAAGACATCGGCCTGATCGGCGTGCCACATTCCACCGGCAACGGCACGACGGAACGCGACCAGCATCTGGGGCCACGGGCCGTGCGCAACATTTCTTGCCTGCAACGGCGGGTACATGGCGAATTCGGGTTTGACCCTTGGGCCGCCGCAAAGGTTGCCGATCTGGGCGACGTGCCCTTCCCGCGCGCCAATGACAACGAACATTGCATCGAACAGATCACCGGTTTTTATCGCCACGTCGATGCCGCCGGGGTTCGGCCGGTATCCATTGGCGGCGATCATTCCATTACCGGCGGGATATTGCAGGCACTGGGCACCGGCAAGCTGGCGGGAGGTGAGCCCGTATGCATGCTGCACCTTGATGCGCATACGGATGTCTTCACCAAGGTCGATCATTTCCTTGGCGCCAAGAAATCCGCCGCCCATTGGGGGGCCTATCTGGCCGATCAGGGTCAGGTGGACCCGCGCCATTCGATGCAGATCGGGTTGCGGGGCCACCCCCGCACGCTCGACTGGCTGCAACCTTCCTATGATTACGGCTATAACATCGTCACGATGAAGGAATATCGCAAGCGTGGCGCAGCCGACGTCATTGCCCAGATCGGCGAGGTTCTGGCTGGCCGACCCGTCTACATCACCTTTGATCTCGATTGCCTTGATCCGACCGTGGCCCCGGCCGTGTCGAACCTGGAACCGGGCGTGGGCGGGTTTTCGGTCGACGAAGCCATGGCACTGCTGCATGCGGTTCGGGGGCTCAACATCATTGGTGGCGATGTGGTTTGTCTCATGCCGACAAAAGACAGCCCCAACCAGATAACGGCCATGGTTGCGGCTGCGGTAATGTTCGAAATGATTTCCATGATCGCCGAAAACAACAAAGAAAATTCGCCCGGCTGAACGAGGGAGCCAGCTCTATGTCCACCCATATCGGCGCCAATCCCGGCGATATTGCCGAAACCGTCCTGATGCCCGGTGATCCTTACCGGGCGAAATGGGCTGCTGAAACTTTTCTCGATGACGCGGTTTGCGTCAATCAGGTGCGCGGCATGCTGGGTTTTACCGGGTCATGGAAGGGCCACAGGGTCACCATTCAAGGATCTGGCATGGGGATGCCATCCCTCTCGATCTATGCGAATGAACTGATCCGGGATTATGGCGCAAAGACGCTGATCCGGATCGGTTCGGCGGGCGCCATGCAAAAACATATCAAAATCCGCGATGTTGTGATCGCGATGACGGCAACGACGTTGTCAACACCCTCCCGGGGGTTTTTCCGCGAAGTCAGCTTTGCGCCTTGCGCCGACTATGGCCTGCTGGAAAAGGCCGTGGCCACTGCCCGCGCCAAAGCGACACCGGCCCATGTGGGGGGCATCTATTCATCGGATGTGTTTTATGACGAACGCCCCGACCTGAATGAGGCGATGCAGCGTCACGGTGTGCTGGCGGTCGAGATGGAAGCGGCAGAGCTTTATACTGTCGCCGCGCGGCACGGCGTCCGGGCTCTGGCGGTTCTGACCATATCAGATCATCTGCTTACCCACGAAGCGCTCCCCTCCGAAGACCGCGAACGCAGCTTTGGTGATATGGTCGAGATCGCGTTGCACGCTGCCTTTGACTGAATTTCGCCGAGCGCGGCCCTAGGCTTTCTTGGCAAAGAAATGTTGCGCGCCCTTCTGCCTCTCGGCGCCTTCAAAGGTCGCCCAATGACACGAAGGCGTTATTCCTCGTCCGTCAGAATAGCCCGTAGCCGATAGAGAAGCCCCGGTTGCTTTGCCAGATCGATAGCTCCCAAAAGCTGGCCCTTCGGATGGCGTGACGCCAGTTCGGGATAGTCCGCTTCGGAAAAGCCAAAGCAATGAAGCGCATAAGGTTCGCTGACATATGTCAGGACTGACTTGTGCTGTTGTGTATTCATCACCAGTTTCCCCGCAATTTACCCTAATACTACGGTGCAACGGGATTTTGGCGCTCAGAGGGCAACAATAGGCCGCCGTTGGCGTCTTTTTGGGGTGCTTTCACGGCGCTATGCCTCGTTGTCAGCTTTGCGGCCCGGCGTCGAATACCTGGTTCACATCTGAATTCCGTCATTTCAGGGCGAACAAAGCCATTCCATGACACGCGCGGCGGCACTGCCAGGACGAAACGCCCGAGCCGACCAAAGCACCAGCGGCTGTTCCAGCGACACTTTCTGGGCAAAAGGCGCAACCAAAGCGCCATTGGCAAGTTCGGCGGCCACGAGAGGGTGATGGCCAATCAGCACCCCCGCCCCATTGACGGCCTCCTGAACCGCCAGCGCATAAAGCGAAAAAACCGGGCCGCGCGGCGTAAATTCCCGGTCTGGCATCGCCACACCAGCCCAACGCTGCCAGTCATCGGACCAGGCCGAATCCGTCAGGCAAGCCACATCAAGCAAATCCGCAGGCTCTTGCAGACGGGCTGCTATCGCTGGCGCACAGACCGGAAAGATCTCATCCTCCGCAATGACACGCCCCCGCCCTCTGGCCTCAAAAAAAAGATTCAGATCGAAGGGGGCGCGTTTCAGATCAGGAGGCTGTTCCATCGCGGTAATCGATATGGTGATTTCGGGGGCAGCGGCCCTGATGGCGGGCAAGCGTGGCGACAGCCATAACTGCGCTATGGCAGGCAAAGTGGCGATATGCACGACGCGTGGGGCGGCCTCGGCCCGCAGCGTCTGTACCGCCAGACCAAGGTGATCGAAAGCCACCGTAAACTCCGGCAAGGCCCGGCGCCCCAGTGCCGTCAGCCTGACGCCCCGCGCATGTCGTTCAAACAGGGGCGCACCCAGCGAGTCTTCCAGGGTTTTGACATGTGCCGTAACCGCCCCGGGGCTGACACCCAGTTCATCTCCGGCGGCGGCAAAGCCGCCAAGACGTGCGGCGGCTTCGAATGCGCGCAAGGCATTCAACGGCATGGCTTTGGGTCGCGGTGGGGCAACGGGCATATGTCGGCCTCGCTCGGGCTGCGCAGCATGGGTTTCCGTATCACCTTAGGCTCAATTTTTCTACGCCTAAATTTTTGCAAATCTGATTTGTGCTACCCGTTCCATTCTGATGATCTGCCCGCAGAGTTAAGGAGAAACCTCATGCCTCATCTTTCCCCTCGCCCTTGGGTGCCCGCTGATTGCGAAGCTTTGATACAGCGTTACGCCAACACAACATCCGCCCCATCCGGTCAGGTGTCTGAGCGCATTGAGCAACTGATCTCCAAAAATTCCGAAATTCACGAGAAAGAATGCTTCAACCTCAATCCGGCGACCAATGTGATGAACCCTGCCGCAGAGGCTGCATTGGCGCGCGGACTTGGCAGCCGCCCATCGCTCGGCTACCCCGGTGACAAGTATGAAATGGGGCTGGAGGCGATTGAGGAAATAGAAGTCATTGCCGCCGAACTCGCCGCCGAGATCTTCGATGCTCAATACGCTGAAATCCGTGTCGGTTCCGGCGCGCTGGCCAATCTTTACGGCTTCATGGCGCTGACGCAACCGGGCGACGCAATCATCGCCCCACCGGGCACGATCGGCGGGCATGTAACCCATCACAAGGCAGGCTGCGCGGGGCTTTACGGTCTGGTTACGCGTTCGGCCCCTGTCGATGCTGATGGCTATAGCGTTGATCTTGCGGCGCTGCGCGACCTTGCCCGGAAAGTCCAGCCAAAGCTGATCACCATCGGCGGCAGTCTGAACCTTTTTGAACACCCCGTGCGCGAAGTGCGGGCCATTGCCGATGAGGTTGGGGCAAAGCTGCTGTTCGACGCCGCCCATCAATGCGGCATCATCGCAGGCCGCGCGTGGAAAAACCCGCTGGCTGAAGGCGCGCATCTGATGACGATGTCCACCTACAAAAGCCTTGGTGGTCCTGCGGGCGGTCTGATCGTAACCAATGACGCGGCCATTGCCGAGCGCCTTGACCACATCGCCTTTCCCGGCATGACGGCGAATTTCGATGCGGCCAAATCGGCGGCGCTGGCACTGTCATTGCTTGACTGGCGCGACCACGGCAACGCCTATGCAAACGCCATGATCGCCACATCACGCGCCTTTGCCGACGCTTTGTCCGGTCACGGCCTGCCGGTGTTCGCCAGCGCAAAGGGCTATTCCAGATCGCACCAGTTCGCGGTCGAGGCGGCAAGCTTTGGCGGCGGTCAGGCAGCGTCCAAAAAGCTGCGCAAGGCAGGTTTCCTGGCCTGCGGCATCGGCCTGCCCGTCGCCGAGGTGGCGGGTGACATGAACGGTCTGCGGATCGGCACGCCGGAACTGGTTCGCTGGGGTGTGACCGTCACCGACATTCCCGCCATAGCGGCACTGGTGGCCGAGGCATTACGGTCGAACGCGCCCGAGGATATCGCCCCCCGTGTCGCAGCACTCCGCCGAAAATTTGATCGCCTGCATTTCATCCGGCAATAGCCGCCGCGCTGCAATCAGGCGCCGTGACTGCGGTCATAGGTGTTTACAGCCGGGGAATCCCAGCCGTCCAGGGAACCGTCGGCCGGGCGCAAAACCTCCACCCGCAGCGGGTAACAGGCGGCCGCGTCCGATGAGTGCTCTGCCGAACAATCGCCCCCCGGGCAGGCGCTGAGCGCACCGAGAAGGTCGATCTCGGCAAAAAACTCGAGGTAGTCACCGGGGCGAACCGGGCTCGCCTTCATGAAATATTGCCCGGTATCGCGGGTGAACCCCGTGCACATGAAGACATTGAGGACGTCATGCACGAAAGGTTCCGCCTCGCGCAGGGACAGGCCGGTTTGCTGGGCCAGGGCGCGGATCAGGTTGGAATGGCAGCAATGGTGGTACTGGCCGCCATCGCTCAGCAGGCAATGCGTGTAAGGGTCGCAGCGCGTCCCGATCACGTCATGAACCGACCCGCCAAAGCTGTCGAAGCCATACCAGTCCAGCGTATCATGGGTGATCGTCGCCATCGGGCGCAGATGCGGGAATGATGACCACATCCGGTCGCCCGTGCTCAGATGCGTGCCGTGCAGGGCACGGGTCTTGCCGGAATAGAACCGCTCGGTAAGGTCATTGGCATTCCAGAGGTTGAGGTCGCCCACCTGCGGGCCGTCCACGGAATGGATGCGAAAGAAATGCCCCGCTGGCACGTGGAATGTCGCCGCCTCACGCGGGGCAGCGACAGCCTCGCTCACCGGCGTCAGGCCGGTCCGTGCGGCACGGTAAAGCGCCATGTCGGGGGTAGGCAGCGTGTCGGGCGGATAACAGACCACCGGCTTGATGGATTTACGGGCATCCGCATCCGTTGGGGCGGCGGTTTCGGGGTGGGCTGGTTTCATGGCGGATCCTTCCGAGGTTGCCCGCATCCTTGCCGGTCCGAACCGGCGGCGTCAATCGGGGCGAATGCAGACTGTCGGCGTGCCCTTCGTAATCCCCCGCGATGATGGTCTGCCCCGAATGTCCGGTTGGGCCGCCAACGGCAGACTCTACGCGAAGAGGTCGCACAACTCCAGCCGCTGACCTTGCCCGGGATCAAGGTCTTCAACGGGGAGATGTACGACGACTCGGGTCTGCAAAACCTCAACGCACTTACTACGACCCCAAACTCGACCTCTTCATCCAGCCCGGCTGGTGACAGTCATAGTCCCAGATGGCTGATTAAGATCGCATTGGCATGGAGTTGCTGCAACATGCCCGCCCTTCTACCCGTCAAACGCGAAGCAATGATCAATTGACACTCGCGTTGGCTGAGTTAACAGTCGGGCTGGTGAAGGTGTAGTGGGGGTAAATCTAGGAAGATTTATTGTCGGCTTCTGCCTGGGCGTAGTTTTGGAGTGCATTTGATTGAGCGGCAGCAAAGGTTTTGCCACCTAAAGATCAACGCAGATTACTTTTGGAAAGGAAATTTAGAGATGGCCGTTCCTCTAGTTCGTTTCGGACTGGTAAAGTCGTACAATATTTTACTCATACTAGTCGCTATTTCGGCAGCTGCGGCTCCAAGTTTCGCAAATTCTGAAATCTCATATTTAGAACAAGAAATCTCGAGAGATCTTGTTGACTTCTCTCTTTTCCCTAAGAAAACTAAAGTGAGCGTTTCTGATTGCAACATTGAAATAGTGACAAACTACCGGGACGTTGATCAATGCACGGACGAAAACAGGACGCTGAATAAGATTGTCACAATCTCATTGCCTGAGATTAACAGTATTCACTTCTACGGGCCTTTACCGCGTGGGGTAACGGTACATTTCCGCTTTAAATCCAATATCGCGAACGCTCTTGAAGAAATTTCGAAAAAAATGGAGATGGAGATAGATATTGTGAGAAAGGGCCCGCGCGATGATGAGGCGCAGTTCGAGAAAAAGCTAGGCCAAGTTACGTCAGACGTAGTTGAGGATCTTAATTCAAAAAATATAAAGTATAGAGATATATTGACGTCATGCAGTGACGTGGAAACACACCAACCAATTTACTCGGAATATCACATATTACTTCTCACCAGCCAACCGCCCAGGAGGCTTTTCGAAAATTTAGAATCTTATCGAAAGCAGTGCGACTTCTATTACTAGCGGCCAATTTACCTTTGAGGTGAAAAGTGAATGATATCATTTCCAGATTTTCAGCAAGCCGTAGGGTGAGTTTCCAGCCCGCCAACTGCTCTGCGGTCCTTGCGACGACACCCGATTACGACTCGCGGTAATTAAAGTTCGGCGAAAATCTCCGAAATAACAACTGCAAAACCCCAAGCTCTCACACCCGACGCTCCACACCGAGCCGCCGAGACCTCCCCGGCCCCGCCGCCGTGAGGGAACCAGCTACCTCACCTGCGCGGTACCCTTGCTACTAAATCAGAAACGGCCCGACCAGCAGCGCCAGGCAGCTTAGCAGGCCTGCGACCGGCACCCAGGAGGGGACAGTGATGATGCCTTGGGGGGCGGCAACCTTGCGCCATTTCATCTTGATCAGGGCCGCGTTGACCAGCACGAAGATCACCAGAATGACCTGAGTGGTCATTTCAGCCAGCTTCTCGATCGGGAAGAACAGCGCCAGCATCAACACAAGTGCTGTCACCAGAAAGGTGGCGATCAGCGGCGTGCGGGTGACCGGGTTGACACGGCCCAGAACCGCCGGGATCCGGCCGGCCTTTGCCAATCCATAAAGCACCCGCGACCCCATGATGATCTGGATGACGATGCCGTTCAGCGTGGCGATGATGGCAATCAGGGTGATGGCCAGCGGCGAAAACCCCGTCAGGTTTTCGAACATCAGGCTGACGGGCGCCGTGCTGCTGCCAAGCGCGTCCAGCGGCATGGTCAGCACCGCGACTGAAACGACGGAGAAGTAGATCAGCACCGCAATTGCCAGCGTCAGCAGGATGCCCAGGGGCATGGTACGGGTGGGGTTCTTGGTTTCCTCGACCACGCTGACGATATCGTCAAAGCCGATGAAGGCGAAAAAGGCGATCAGGCTGGCGGCCACGACACCGGTCAAGGCGCTGGTATCGGACAGGGGTGGCAGCACCTCGGGCAACTGGCGCAGGATTTCGGGATGGTGCCAGACCCCGGCGACAACGATGGTAATCAGCCCGAGGATCTCGATCACGGTCAGGATGGCGGCAAAGGCCACGGATTCGACGATACCCCAGGCGGCGATGGCCCCCATCAGGCCAACGACGGCGACAATGACCAAGGGGCGCGGCAGATCCAGCAGCACCAGCAGATAGCCGGCACTGCCCAGCGAAATCGTCGCTGCCGCGACAATGCCCGACAGGACCAGAAAGCCGCCGGTCGCGACGGTCAGCCAGGGGCGCCCAAAGGCGGCTTCGACATAGATCGCTTCGCCAGCGCTTTTGGGGTGGCGCCCGGACAGTTCAGCAAAGCTGCCCGCACTGAACATCATCACGAATGCCGCCACCAGAAACGACGCGGGCGCGTAGATGCCAGCCAGCGCGACACTGGCCCCGATCAACACGTAAATCCCGGCACCGATGGTGACACCAAGGCCATAGAGGATCAGTAGCGGCAAGGAAATCGCGCGCACCAGCACCGGAGCAGGCGCATCTGGCGGGCCGGGTCTGGTGTGGCGCTTGGCAGGGGTTTCGGTGGTTGGGCTCATGGTGGTTCATTCAAGGTCAACGTGGGGTGCACCCTGCCGGGTTTCGGCAGGTCGGGGAATGACGTGGATCAATCGGGGCCGGAACGTTGACGCCGCCGATTACCACGCATTATGCTTGCCCAGCCTTCACTTTCTGGCAAAGGACTGCCCCGATGCGACCCTGCCGGTTCCGCTATTGGCTTGCCGCCCTGCTCTGCCTTTTTGGCAGCGCCGCCACGTCACAGGATCTGTCCCGCTGGGGCGATCTGGAGGGGTTTTTGGTGCAATCGCTCGCACCCGGTCAGCAGAGCGCTGCCTTTGCCTGGCTGACCGACAGCGACGATCCTTCGCAGATGCGCGAGGCGATCGGCGTCGTCTATCCCGTCATTGTGGGCGCGGCTGGCAATACCGGCATCGTTGTGGGGCATTTCACCCGGATCGAAGCGGGGTTCGTCCGTGACCGCATCATCACCAATCTCTTTGGATATGATCCGCGCGATGTGCGCTTTTATCCCGACCGCATTCTGATCACCACAACGGTCCTTGGCCCTAACGATCCGCGCTGCTGTCCGACCGTAGCACAGGTCTGGTCAATTTCGCGTACAACATGGAATGCCGAACACGCCCGATAGCGATGGCGCGATGCCGGTTCTCATACGACCCGTTCGACCATCATCTTCTTGACTTCGGCGATTGCCTTGGCCGGGTTCAGGCCCTTGGGGCAGGTCTTGGCGCAATTCATGATGGTGTGACACCGGTAAAGCTTGAACGGATCTTCAAGGTCATCCAGCCGCTCGGGCGTGGCCTCATCACGTGAATCGATGATCCAGCGATAGGCATGCAAAAGGGCGGCAGGGCCGAGGTAACGGTCGGAGTTCCACCAGTAGCTGGGACACGAGGTCGAGCAGCAGGCGCACATGACACATTCATAAAGCCCGTCGAGCTTTTCCCTGTCGCCGATCGACTGCTTCCATTCCTTGGCGGGGGTATTTGTCTTTGTCTCCAGCCAGGGCATGATCGAAGCGTGCTGGGCGTAGAAATGCGTAAGATCCGGGATCAGATCCTTGACCACCGGCATATGCGGCAGCGGGTAGATCTTCACATCGCCCTTGACCTCATCAAGGCCATAGATGCAGGCCAGCGTGTTGATCCCACCGATGTTCATCGCGCAAGAACCGCAGATGCCTTCGCGGCACGACCGGCGGAAGGTTAGCGTCGGGTCCACCTCGTTCTTGATCTTGATCAGCGCGTCCAGAACCATCGGGCCGCACTGATCCATGTCGAGGAAATAGGTGTCGACCCTTGGATTTTCGCCGTCATCCGGGCTCCAGCGATAGATCTGGAACTTGCGGATATTCGCACCCGACGGTTTCGGCCAGGTCTTGCCGACGCGGATCTTGGAGTTTTTAGGAAGCGTGAACTGGACCATGATTTATCCCTTCCAATCGGGGCGGGTATAGAGCGGCTGGCGCGGGGGCTGGCCGGATTTTCGGTAAACACAGGCATCGTAAAGCGCCGAGGGATCTTTGCCCTGAATAAAGTCGGTGGTGATGGTCAGGTCGAGCGCAGCGCTTGCCCCGCCAGACCCTGCACCCACCTTGACCATGCCGCGCGGACCGGCGGCATGATAGGCACGGCTGAAGCATTCGCGTTCGGCACGTTCAACTGTCATCGGGCCGCAGGTGGCCAGAAACAGGGCCGCAATTATGGCGAATGCGACGGCCATCATCATTCGTTCTTGAGCGAGGCGCTGATGGTTGATCCGTCCTGCAAGAACAGCATGGCGCGCTTTTGCTGTTCCAGCGTCAGTTTGTTCCACATTTTTTCTTCCTCCGGCGTCACCGGGTAGTCAACCGGCAGCGGCAGTTTTCCGGGTGCCGCTTTGGGTGCCTTTTTCTTCGGCTCGGGGCTTGCCGCTTCGGGCGTTACCGGCGTGAGATAGGCGCCATGATACCCGGCACCGCCGCTGAGCGTTGATGCCCCGCGCTTTTGCTTGGTGTATTTCAGCGTGGGCTGTCCGGCGCTTTGGCTTTCGGTCGTACAACCGGCGAGAGCTGCCAGAAATACCGTGACAATTATCTGTTTGTGAAGTTTCTGCACTGCTTGCTCCTCTTGTTGGACATGGGTTTGAGCGGTCTTGAATAAATTACACCGCTAGCCGCCGTAACGTTCCCCATCAGGTTGCCGTTTCAGCCACCGGCAGCGCGTCAAGACAGGCCACCGCATCCGGACGTGCGGCATAGGTCAGGATCTTCGCGCGGTTTTCGGTTGATACGCCCTTGTGACTGCCATCGAGACCCAATTGGGTCGTTTCGATAAGGCTCATCGCTTTTTGGACGCAGGTCGCAGCTTCGGCACTATCGACGGCAGGGCGTTCGGCAGTCATTACCTTGGCGATGGCTGTGCGCGATTCCTTGCGCGTCGCATCGGCCACAATCACCCCGGCGCAGCCAGGAAGGGTCAGCGCAGCAACAAGGCCCAGAACCAGGACTGCTTTCATTAGTAAACCCTCGCTTTCGGTGCAATTTTCTTCATGTCGATGCCACCCTCTTTTTCACCTGTCAGCGGGTCCAGATGAACGGGGCGGGTCGATAGCGTGACCTTGTTGCCTGCGACATGGGCCAGCGAATGGACACGCCATTTCTTGTCGTCGCGGTCGGGGTAATCTTCGTGGGCATGGGCGCCCCGGCTTTCCTTGCGCGCCTCGGCGGCCACGATGGTGGCCAATGCGTTTGGCATCAGGTTCGCCAGTTCCAGCGTTTCCATCAGGTCGGAATTCCAGACAAGACTGCGGTCAGTGACCTTCAGATCGTCCATTTTGGCGGCAACCGCCGTCATCTTCTTAACGCCTTCGGCCAGCGTCTTGTCGGTGCGGAAAACCGCCGCGTCCTCCTGCATGGTTTTTTGCATTTCCAGCCGCAGGTCGGCCGTGGGCACCGATCCGTTTGCGTTACGGTATTTGTCGAAGTGACCCAGCGCCTTGTCGACGCTGGCGGTGTTGACCGGTTGATTGCGGTCCTTGGGGTTGACGACCTCGCCCGCGCGGATCGCAGCGGCGCGGCCAAAGACGACAAGGTCGATCAGGCTGTTTGACCCAAGGCGGTTGGCACCATGCACGCTGGCACAGCCCGCCTCGCCCACCGCCATCAGGCCGGGGACGATGGCATCGGGATTCTTGGCCGTGGGGTTAAGCACCTCGCCCCAATAGTTGGTGGGGATACCGCCCATGTTGTAATGCACTGTCGGGATGACCGGGATCGGTTCCTTGGTCAGGTCCACACCCGCAAAGATCCGCGCGCTTTCCGAAATGCCCGGCAGGCGCAGTTGCAGCGTTTCGGGCGGCAGGTGGTTGAGGTTGAGGTGAATGTGGTCCTTGTTCGGTCCCACGCCGCGCCCTTCACGGATTTCCAGCGTCATGCAGCGGCTGACCACATCGCGGGATGCCAGATCCTTGTAGGTCGGCGCATAGCGTTCCATGAAGCGCTCGCCCTCGGAGTTGGTCAGATAACCACCCTCGCCCCGCG
>Ga0224496_10001886_pt1 | contig 12759 bp, 12 predicted proteins | sample SF_Jul11_sed_USG_2_FD_168127 | JGI IMG/M metagenome (GOLD analysis project Ga0224496, IMG submission 168127) | Sediment microbial communities from San Francisco Bay, California, United States - SF_Jul11_sed_USGS_8_1 | ecosystem: Environmental > Aquatic > Marine > Sediment | place: USA... | reverse complement strand
TAGTTTCAATTACTTAACAGCTGAAATTATAACAAAAAACGTGCGTCGCTGCAATCATATATCGCTGTATTTAAAGGATAAATTTCGATTTTACCCTACCAACAACAAGGTTAATATCAGAACTACCTTGCCACTCAAGAAAACCCCCCACCGATCTAAAAATCTTAGAGAATTAGATTGTCGGTTCAAAAAAAGCGTGAAACTTTAGTTCAAGTAGTTACTTTTATTGTTTCTATTGTTCTTAAAATATAGTGCTTGATCAAACATCCTAAACAACAGCGTAATTGTTTTGCAGTTAGTCATTGCATAGAAAAATCAACTTTCAGCACCGGATTATGCCGTGTAACCGCCGTTTGCTCAAAACGATTTGTACGACACTATTTTCCAAAATACATTTATTCATAACAACATTATTCTGATTATTTCCATGAGAAAAATTTTCTTAATGGAAAGTTTGGGATTAATGCGTTTGGAAATCTGTCGATGTCTTCATCATTTATAGAATATCCTCGGCCCGATTTCGACCAGTTGACTCATTAATATCACGCCAGAATTCTTCGACCCCATGACGGATCTTCACATTTCCAAGCGGTAATTTTTCAATAATGATCAATGAGTTTATTCAATACAGCCTCTCGTTAACAAAACCTTAATGCAATGTTTGCGATGCTTTAACGTTGCCTATGTTATTTATCAATTAAGGATTGATAGATTGATTCAACTAAGCACGTTTTTTATTAATCAAATTGGAGGAATAATGAGTTATGCAAACGCAAGAAGATAAGAGAGTATCCTCAAGTGGTCAACAAACACAAGAAACGGGGCCGGTCACGCTGCCTGGATCAGCAGCTTTTCAAGCACAGTATTTTTTTCGTGATACCGCTGCAGGTTTAATAACGGGTGCCATGGCAATTCCATTATCGATTGGTATTGCGATAATGTCCGATTATCCGATCAAAATCGGATTAGCAACCGTTGCTTTTGCTTGTCTGGTTGGTTGGATTAATGCCTGGTTCAAGCCGGGTAATTTTATAGGTGCGCCCGGAATTGCCGCAGGGTTGGCGCCAGTGTTGGCCTTGGGTGTGGCTACCTTTGGCTGGGAAAATATGGCATTCTGTATTTTTTTGACCGCAGCAATGCAAGCTGTTATCTGGAAATTTGACTGGCAACGGTACTTGCTCATTGCGGTGCCAGTTTATTTGGTTGAGGGACTATTGGCAGGCGTAGGGTTGAAAATTTTAATGAAATTTTCCGAATTTACTTACGAAATTCCTGAAGAATCGATTAGCGAAGAATTCTGGAATGGTGCGCGTATTCAGATGGTCGCCATTTCTACAATCGGCTTGGGCGTGTTTTTATTCCTCTTCTCCAAGTTTAAAAATACCCAGCCTGCGATTCCCTATTTTGTTCTGATTATTGGCGGCGTGTTGCTGGCGCAATTTGTCACTGTACCCATGATTTTTGTAGAAGATATTGACCTTTACATTAAACTCCCATTACCGCAATCAGACGTAACAGTAATGATGATGATTTATATGATATTTTTCTGCGCTATGTTGGCAATTGTTGACGTAATCGAGCAGGTGATGAGTAACGCTGCCATTGAGAAAATTGATCCGCTAAAACGTAAAACTAACAGTAACAATAGCTTGCTAGCAATATGGATTGCCAATATGGGCTCAAGTTTCTTTCATGGAATGACTAATCTGGATGGTCTGGCGAAGAGCACAACGAATAAGCTGGCTGGCGCAATAACTAAGTTTTCTGTTTTGGTCATCGGCTTTGTGGTTTGCTTTTTTACATTTAATACGCAATATTTGGATTATTTGCCAAAATTTGCATTGGCGGCGATTATGATGTTTACTGGTTATAAGATGATCGCTGGGCTGGCACATGTTACGAATTATGGCCCTTATGCACTAATGTTGGCGTTGATAACCGCTGGTTTGGTCTATCAGGTCGGCATTTTTGAAGGCTTATTGGTTGCTATGGCAACACACGGTATCATTCACTTCATGGTCTACACCAAACACGATAAAATGCGAGGTAGATCTGTTGTTAAACGATATTTTGATAACCTGAAAAAAGACAGCAGGAATTTACGGTAATTTTTACGACATCATTTTTAGAGAGTAAAAGAAACCAAGTTTTTCTCACGATCCGTGTAAATACTCATCAAGGATTAATCTTATGTACAAAAAAATTATGGTGGCTGTTGATGGTAGCGATGCTGCTAAGCGGGCATTAATGGAAGCAGAAAATATTGCCAAAACTTACGATGCAGCTTTATGCATCGTCCACTCCATCAATCTTTCCGTTGGTGTTGACATTGAGGCCGAGAGAAAAGCTGGTGCGGAGATACTGGAACAAGCTAAAACTTTGGTAAATACATCGAATACTGAGACTCGTAATCTTCAAGCTAAGACTGAATTTGGTTTGAATGGCGTCGTCGAAGCCGTTGCTGCAGCCGTCGTTGATTGGAAAGCAGATCTTCTGGTTGTAGGAACAGCTAATCGACGAGGATTGGAGCGCTTTTTTGTGGGTTCTGTTGCTGAGCAGCTGATCACCAAAGTCAATTCGTCGATACTATTGGTTCGCCCGCCAAAATCATGAGGAAAAAACACGAATAAAACCGGTTTTTATTTCGGTGATTGTTCATGGCATGTCAATCACCTAGGACTATCAAGAAGTAAACAATACGATGAATCGAGAACCCTGACCTTTTTTGCTTTCAAAGGTCACCTTCCATCCATAACGCTCACAGATACGTTGAACGATTGCCAAACCCAATCCGCCGATATTATTCGTGTCGTTTGTATTAGCCGTAATATGGCGTTTAAATATTTGTGCTTGTATAGGCAGGTCGATGCCGACGCCGGTGTCACTAACTGTTAACTGTTTGGATGTTAATGACACTGTAATAGAACCCCGCTCAGTATACCGAAATGCATTTCTTACTAGATTGGCAACCAGAACACTTAAGATTCCTGGATGCCCAGAGACTTCTAATCGTTCATTTTCTTCGACTATTACATTGACCGGTTTGTCACCTAACCATACACTTTGCTGCTCAATCACCTTGTGGACAATTGGACCCATCTTGCAAACATAATGGTATTTGGCTGATTCATTATCGATCTGTGCCAATATGAGAAAGGTTTCTATCAATTCAGAAATCTCACTGACCGCGCGCTGAATACGCTGAATTCGCGCGGACTCTATCGGAGATAAATTTTTGTTCGTGGCTAATACTTCTGCAGCCAAGCTGATGCTGGTGAGCGGCGTCCGTAGTTCATGGCTTACGTTACTCGCAAATTCCTTCTCTCGAATCAACAGATGTTTCAATTGTTCGTGATAGTGCTGTAATTTGCGAGCCAGAACACCTATTTCGTCGTCACTAAATTCAGATAAATCCAGCGACTCATCAGGTTGATTCTTGAACGCTGTGACTTGGTTGGCGAGTTGTCTAATAGGGCGGATTACCCGATGTGACACTCCGTAACCGATAATGAATGCAATCAACAAGATTAAAATCGAACAAAGCCAAACCAGATGAATAAAGTCACGTTCACGTTGGTGGATACTGGTATCTTCAAATTGCACGATGTAACGCGTATCGTTGCTATGTTTAACCAATATCCGATAGTCCCGATCATCGTATGTGACGTCATGTGAGCCCTGAGGAAAATCGCGGGTATATTCTGGCATACTGTACACTTCATCAAGTGGCGCAGCGAAAATAACGATTGTTGCGCGCGAAGGGGAAGCGCCAGGCGCTTGTGCAGTATTTTTAATCTGTCTTTGAAATTCCGTAAGCTCAGCATATAGTATGTCATCTAGCACGCTTGTCTCGAACGTTCTCAATGCAATAACCAGACTCACCCCAAAGATTAGGGTTAACACGGCGCCGAATAGCAGAAATCCAAAAGTAATGCGTCGATGAAGGCGTTTAGTCTTCTGCATGTTTGTCGGTTAGTTTGTACCCAAAACCGCGCACAGTATAGATGAGTGGTCGCTCGAATGGTTTGTCAACTAGCTGTCGCAGATTGGAGAGATGAGTGCGCAAAGCATCGCTATCTGGTGGATTGTCCTGCCAAACCGCAAACTCGAGCTCTTCACGCTTGATAAGGCGATGTGGATTTTGTATTAAAAATGTTAATAGCCGAAATAACGTCGGATTAAGATTAATATGTTTCCCTGCACGATAGACGTCGTGAGTGTCCACATCTAGTGAGAGGTCGCCAATTTGAAGATGGGAAGTTGGGATACGGCAGATGCGTTCGGACAATACCTTGACACGCGCGGCTAGCTCTTTGAGGGCGAAAGGCTTAACCAGGTAGTCGTCAGCGCCTGATTTGAAGCCTTCCAGTTTATTTTCGAGTGAATCTCTGGCAGTAAGCATGATCATCGGTACCGACCGTTGTGCATCTTGGCGAACCCGACGGCAGAGGTCGATGCCGTCAATACCCGGTAAATTCAGGTCCAGAATGATTACGTCATAATCATTTGTGAGTGCTAGATGTAAACCCGTCACGCCATCACCCGCCGCATCAACTGTGTAACCTAATGCTTCTAAATAATCATAGATGCTGGCGGCAATATCCTGGTTGTCCTCTACGATAAGCACATTCATGAATGCGTTCCTAACAGGTAAAAGAGATCAAAAACAAACCAAGCAATAATCTCGAAATCGGGTTGAAAATATTCTTTCATAAAACAAATGTTTGTAGTCAGTGTAACCTGTGCTTGCTTATGTAACCAATTAAATTCAAGATAAAATATTATAACTAAGTCAATGTAAAGATAATGTTAAGAAGCATTTTATATAAAGACCGTTACAAAATGCATTTTTTAAAAGCGAGGATTAAGACCATATTTTTAATAACTTATGGGTTGTATGGGTTGGTCAATTAAGCTGTAAAATTTACCAGCGAGAAATTTGCATGTTGATTGATACAGCATATCGTTATTTGTACCTGGTTTTATAGATTACATCGCGTAGCTAACAAATTAAACCCAGATTTTCCATTAGCCCAGGCTTCCAATGAGAGCCATTAGAATAATTTGTCAAGAAAAATGATGTTTTGCTAAATTAGCATTGTTTGCTTGGATGCTTATTTTTCTTCCGGGAGATTTTTGTGGGTTTTTAGATTCGATTTGCTGATTAAGAAATTCCTGTCTAGGAAAAAATGCCGTTGGTTAAACAGGCGCGTAAGCGATAACTGCTCGGGTTTTTATTCTTACTGATATTAATAAGGTTGTGAATAACCCGAAGAATTATGTCAACAGTCATATAGCTTCTTGCTTTTGTTTTCATTATAGTAACGTAACGCTATCTTTCGATAGAATTTGATTCAAATAAAAAAGGAGAACGTTATGTCACGTCAATTAATAAGCTCAGGATCCACTTTTGAGCAAGAAATTGGTTATTCACGCGCTGTTGTTGCGGGAGATTGGATTCTTGTATCCGGCACCACCGGGTTTGATTACCGCAGAATGACTATTTCCGATGATCTGTTAGAACAAACTGAACAGTGTTTTAAGAATATTCAGATGGCGTTAGAAGAAGCGGGCGCAAGTTTGAAAGATACTGTCCGGGTCACTTATGCGCTTCCCAATGCTGAGGATTTCCCCAAATGCTGGCCAATTATGCGCAAATATTTTGGCGATGTTCGTCCTTCGGCAATGATGATTACGGTTGGTTTGTCCGATCCCCGTATGAAGATTGAAATTCAGGTAACAGCCTACCGTGGTTCCTGATCGTGACTCGGTTGTTTGCGTGCCGGATATTTTTAATAAAACTGACGATAAGCTGGTTTTTCAAGGAATTCCCATGAACAACCGCCGCCTTAAGGCGGTGGTTGTTCAATAGTCAGATTTATAATTCTTTATTAGACAAGCCAAACTAGAAATGTTGCCACATTAAATAAACGTATCCCGCCGCAAAAAGAGTGCCGATTATAATGACAAGTTTTTTCATTGAGTCAATTCCTTAAAATAATTAATTATCTGGGTATTTTGTTTTAATAGTAACCTTGGTATGCTTTGATGTCTTGCAATAGCAAAGCATCACAAACTTTTCACCTTAACTGCGTTGACAGCATCGGTATCTAAGTAAAACTTATCTGGGGTTAGTCGTCAAGTATCAATCGCCACGCAGCTAATTTATGTGTAAACGAAATTGTGGCATTGGCCGGGCTTGTCGAAGGAAGACGTGTGAAAGAAATAAAATCCAGGTTGGTGTGTCGCAGGATGTGCCGTTTAAAACAACTCTCCGCCTTTGCGCCGTTAAAGAATACCTGTTTGATTTTTTTGTGTTCCTGGAAGAATGTCCGGAAGTCGTTTGTGATCAGCGTATTGGTTTCAATCCCAGAATCCAGGCTTCCTGTCCGTTTGCAAGATTGAAGTACATCCCATAACGCGATTCGCGCTGATTTCAGTGCCTGGATTTTTGTTTCATAGGGGGCGGCAGGGTCAATCTGTAGTAAATTTGAAATGATTAGCCAGAAAGCATTTCGGTTGTGCGCATAGTATTGGCCAACTGCCAGTGACGCTTGCCCTGGTATGCTGCCTAGAATAAGAATTTCAGCGTGCTCATCCTCAATGGGTTCAAAACTGTAAATAAATGTCATAAGTGCCGGTACTAGGAGGCTGTCCGATAATAGAGTGATCTACTACGGAAAAGCTATTTTGGCGTTATTTTACGATCATTTTCGTTAAATAGAATAACTATTCGCCTCAAATGATCAAAAAATTTGTCTCAAAATGACTTCTCCCCGCTACGACCACTTTCTCTGACAGCCTCCAATACAGGTTCACAGATAATACTTGTCAATAGAATTGAGTTCATGGTCGAGTTCATATACCAGCGGCCTGCAGGTAGCTAATGATAACCGCATGACCTGGGAGCCGGTTAATTTGTCCAGCTGCATGATCAATGTACGCAGGGTATTTTTATGTGAAGCAATGAGAACACGTTTGCCGAGCAATAGTTGTGGGGTGATAACTTGCTGCCAGTAGGGCAGTGTTCTTGTCAATGTTTGTTGCATACTTTCCGCGAGAGGTAATTCATTTCTGTTTATTGCAGCGTAACACGGCTGGTTGCCAGGATAGCGTGGATCATCAGTGCTAAGGGGAGGCGGAGAAGCGTTGAATCGCAGCTGGCAACCAAGGACTGGCCAAATGCCAAATTTCATGATCGCATGCCAGCGTTCGATTCCTTCCAGTGCGCCATAGTGACGTTCGTTTAATCGCCAGCTACGTTGCACGGGTAATCCTTGCAACCCCATCGTGGAAAGAGCGATCTCAAGCGTATCAGTCGCGCGTTTCAGTTCTGAAGTAAAACAAATATCAAAAGCGTGACCTGTTTCCTTAAGCAAGTTACCTGCCCGTATCGCTTCCTGCTTACCTTTTGAACTTATTTCAATATTGCTCCAACCGGTAAAAACCTTGTCTCGGTTCCAGATACTTTGGCCGTGTCGTAATAAGACCAGCTGGGTGAAAACTTGTGGCTTGCTCAATCTTTTGTGACCGCAGTAAGAAAGCAGGTTGTTCTAGCGGGAGGATGTCGAGGATTCATTCCATATCCGTGTCAGTGCATCCCATAATCCATTGCGTATAGTTTGAAGATACAGTGTATTGTCAGACAGATCCTTTACCAGGCGGCGTTGTGCTTTGCCTAGATTGTGATAGGGCATGCTCATGAAAAGATGATGGGTGGCATGAAAACGCAAACCGACTGGCGCCCATAATGCCGTAATGAATCGATTGCCAGGTACATTAATAGAATCCAGATATTGTTCTGCAAGCGTCATGCGACTTTCACCAGGATTGCGGTATGCGTGTGCGGCTAGCGTACGTAGCGAATTAAGTACGAAAATAGCCGTCGCAATGGCATGCCATAAAACAAGAATTGAGCTGGGAAAAATTCCCAGAACGACGGCCGTGATAGTCAGTGCGGCAAACAGGCATGCCGCCAATTCCTGTTGTTGCCAGTTGGTGTCGTTCCGGATGGCATTTTCTGCGCGTTTGTAACTTGGATCAATAGTCATTGAGGATGCGCGCTCCCAGACAACTTTACGCAATGGTGGAATTAGATAAGACAACGGCGTAAGCAGTAAAAAACGAATAACGAGTAACAATGGTAATATTACCGACAGCAGGACATAGCCAACCATTTCTATTGGTTTTTTTGTGGCAAACGGAATATATTCCCCATCGTTGCTGGTACCATAAACATCCGGTTTATGGTGGTCATTATGAACGCCATCATAGGTAAAAGAAGGGATCATCAGTGGGATACCGCAAGTAGCGTTCCACACCAAGCGGAATATCTTGAAAGTACCTTTTTTTAAATGCGCAAGTTCGTGAACAAAGATCGCCGCACGATAAAGCGCCAACACGGCCACGACATAGGCGGCTATTTGCAAAACAGAAAATAACGGTGAAAACAACGCCGTTGCGAAAGCAGCCCAGCCCAACACAATATGAAACAGAAAATCAGTCCAGTAAATCCAGGGATTTGGCGTCATCAAGTCACGCACTAGGCGGTGTGCTTCCTTTAGGGGGAATTCTTGAGTGGTGGAGGGTGTATCGGTCATTTTCAGTTATTCTCGGATCCAGCAAGATGAAATGTGTTCCATGATAAGGCGATTGGTAGCCGTGTCGGTTTCATTTGTCTGCCCAAGATTAGGGGCGCCCGGCCAGCCATGATCAAGAAATTCAATATTGTTGAACTGCTTGGCCTGTGTATAGCGGGGAATGATGTGAAAGTGAACATCCGGGTCGACCATCATCAGCATTAAATAATTTAGTTTGTCATACTCGAAGGCTTTTGCCAGTGCGGATTCCATTTGTTTGGTAATTTGATGTAGCTCGGTAAAGCCAGCCTGACTTAATTCTGAAAATGCGCGTGCCGGTTCATGAGCGGCTAGCACGAGTGCGCCCAGGGTTGCTTGCGCGGGACGCAGCAAAATACTCCAGTATTGGTACTGGTGAATCACTGTGTCCGGCGCACCGAATTTTCGCATGGTTGCGTTTATGTGATGTATTTTTGTTGGGGAAGTGGTGTTATTTATCATAAGCTTTATGCTGGATTGACTTGATCAGGGATGTTTTTCTGGTCAGCAAAGAGCATGCCGGCTCTAGCCAGATCTTCGATGAAATCAATTTCACACCAGCGGTATCCGGCAACCGAGCATGATTTGACCAGGTGTTTATCTGCCAGTCCGTCAATAATGGTAAGATACCAGGATTTCAACTCGGCGGGATGCCGAAGCGCCGATTCGACAGCTTCACGGAAATTTTTGGGGCCTTGCGCGCGAAAATAAATCAAGCCTATGGATTCTGCATTAATTTGATCAGCAGGCAGTATTTTGCTGACCTGTTTAACAAAGCCGTCCGAATCCAGTTGAACTTTCATATCGTCCGCATCGTATGCATTTTTATAATCCACGCAAAGTGTAATTGGCGCAGGCGCAGAATTCAATGCCTGTGATAGCAATGCGGATTCGAAAACCGTATCGCCATTTAACAACAAAAAATCACTATCCATCATAGCGCGGGCTATCCAGCAACTGGCTAGATTGTCAGCCACTTCGTAAAACGGATTAAATAATACCCGGATTTGTGGATAATCTGCATAACGTTGTTGTAAAAGTGCCTCTACCTGGCCAACCTGAAACCCGGCAATAACGGTAATTTCGTCGATGCCGACAGAAAGTAATGCATCAATTTGCCATTCTATTACCGGTTTGTTGGAAACTGGTAGCAGGCATTTTGGGGAATTTTCTGTCAATGGCAAAAGTCGTCGACCCTGCCCGGCGCCGAGAATAATCGCTTTAACATGGGAGTTGTTTTTTTTGTCGGCCATTAGGTGATTTATCAAGCGTCTTGAATAAGTGTGAGAGATGACTGATTATTTCAGAAAGCCGTGTATTTTACTTGAAAACGGTTTTAGAATGTAATGCCGTTCATCTGTCGTAATTCTTCAGCGATATGCCGGGTTGCTTTAAGGAAGTCATCGACCTGTGTTAGCGTATTGCTTTGTCCCAGGCTTACCCGTACCGCGCAACGTGCCAACATGGGCTCAACACCCATTGCTTCGAGGACATGGCTTTGCCCTGGATTGACGCTGGAACAAGCTGCGCCACTGGCAACCGCGAAACCCGCTTTATCCAGGCGAACAACAAGTGTGTCTCCCTCGATATCGGGCAGTGCAAAATAGCAGGTATTGGGTATGCGGCCAGCGCCTGAACCAAAAATTTCGCCGCCCATCTCGATTAACCCTTGTTCCAGGTGTTCTCGCAGCTTATGAACATGTTCCGCGGTTTCCGCTTCACGGGATTTGGCCAATTCACACGCGACGCCAAAACCAACAATAGCGGGAACATTTTCCGTTCCTGAGCGCATGCCATTTTCATGTCCACCACCGTAGATCAGCGGCTTTAGTAACAAGCGCTTATCTACGATCAGCGCCGCAGCACCTTTGGGCCCATAGATTTTATGAGCGGATAAAGTCATCGCGTGTACTTTTAGGGAGGCAAAATCGACTGGAATCTTGCCCAGCCCCTGTACGGCATCCGTGTGCATCCAGGCGCCATGTAATCTGGCCATTTCCGCAATATGGGCGACATCCTGAATCACACCGGTTTCATTATTCGCCAGCATCACCGATACCAAATCAGGTTTTTGTTTCGCCATGGCAATTTCGGCGGCTGCAATAGCTACGCGTCCCAGATTGTCGACGGTCAAACGATGCATGGCCCATCTTTCACTAGTGCGGCGCGCTAATTCTAATGTCGGCTGCAAAATGCAGGGATGTTCGATGGCGCTAATAAAAATATTGGCAGGTTTCAGGCTGTCTGCTGCGCCCCGGATAAATAGATTGTTGGCTTCCGAACCACCGCTGGTAAAGATGACCTGTATTGGTTGTACGCCGACAGCGGCGGCCACTTGCTCACGCGCTTTATTGATAGCGCGGCGGGCGGTTATGCCATAGGCATGCCGACTGGAAGGGTTACCGAAATCCTGCTGGAAATAGGGCAGCATTGCTTCCATGACTGCGTCATCCACCCGGGTAGTGGCATTGTGGTCAAAATATATAGGTGTCATTTGTAACGTTGGAGTTTCTTCTGGTTTTTTGTTGTCTGGTGGGTCAATAAATTGGTTTGCACCATGCGTATTTGCTAAAAATACGCTTCATTAATAAATTAATATTTGTTAGTGCTTATTTTTTAGCGATTATCTATCATGCTAGCCTGTTATGTAAAACAATATGGTGTAATCTTTTAAAAAAACAGTTGTTTTCACGGTGACCAGGTATTTTTGTTTCACGTGAGTGATTGTATGACAAAATTTTTCCATAAATAGTTTAGCTTCATCCTTGCCACAAAATCTGGCGAGGTGCCTCAAGGCGTAAAGTATCAAGTCGATGCTGTGAGCAAGAATATTCTTTCATATAGATCGCGCTAAAGACACTGTATTGAGATGGTGCGATGTTTATCGTCATGTCGCCAGCGGAATTCATGCAACGTTTAGCGTTTCTGGTTTTTCGGTCAAGATTCAACCTTATTCAATTCCCTGTTGCGCATGTGCTGAGTTTTTTCCTTAATTTAAAGAAAAATAAAAGTGGAGTACCAGTTAGGTATGTTTGCTAAAGTGAGCATTCAACAAAGAAATCGAATATTATCCTTGCTACGGTACGAGTAATTAAATTATCGTTGCCATCTCGGCTTATCCGCAAAGATACCGCCGCGATCTATTATGAACGTCATTTTCCTGGAAGGTTAAAACGCTTTCTAACTGGGTTATAATTACTGAGGAAGCTGGTTTTTTTGCAAATATTAAACAGTGTAGATTTTGTGCAGTCATGGGTTTTTCTTTAAATAACTACAAGTATTTGGATGACGTCCTTCTTAGGGACAGAATAATTAGCTCGTGTCTTTTCGTTACAATTATCCTGTTTTTTTCATTACCAGCTAATGCAACTCCTGTTTATGACCGGGTTATGCAAGTCATCGCTCCGGATACCATTACGATTGTTGGTGAGACTCATCAACGTGCTGAATCTGTTGATTTATTTCAGTCATTAATTAATGACTATTTACAGCAGAACAAATGTCTGATTGTTGCCCTGGAGATTGCCAGTAATCAACAGTCAACTATTGATGATGTGGTACGGGGGAAAGTGGCTGTTTCTGCTATTGAAATTGCACCGATAATCGATCATCCACCGTTTCGGGCATTGATTGATAATCTGGTCAGGATGCGCAGCAATGGCGCTTGCCTGGAACTGGCCGCCATAGACGCAGGAATTGAGGAAAAAACGGGTCGTGATGAATGGATGGCGGCAGAACTAGCTGAACTGGTCAGCCAGGACCCGGTACTGGCGCTGTTGGGTAACCTGCATGCCCTGAAAAAAATTGATTGGGATATGGCCATGACCAGTGAATCTCCTTATGTGGCGGAGATACTTATATTGCAAGGTTACCTTATTAACAGCTTTGCGCAAATCTGGGTGGATGGTAATTGCGATAGCAACAATCGATTAATTTCCGCAGATGAGCCGGAAGCAACCAAGTTGATCAACAGCAGGCTAGTTGCTTTGCTTAATGCTTTCGAGACAAAGAAGGCATCAGACACTGTTGATGGGATTATTCTTTGGGAATGCGAGTAACGTTTGGCATAATTTTTTTAAAACCATAACATCAATTTTTTCAGCTACCCAAAATTTAGGGATGTTTTGACGACTAAGTTTAG
>Ga0224496_10001884_pt1 | contig 12766 bp, 11 predicted proteins | sample SF_Jul11_sed_USG_2_FD_168127 | JGI IMG/M metagenome (GOLD analysis project Ga0224496, IMG submission 168127) | Sediment microbial communities from San Francisco Bay, California, United States - SF_Jul11_sed_USGS_8_1 | ecosystem: Environmental > Aquatic > Marine > Sediment | place: USA... | reverse complement strand
GCCCGAGGCCATCGTCGGCTACATCACGGTGGGACGCGGCGTGAGTATTCATCGCCAGGACTGTGGCAACTTCCTGGGCCTGAACCAGCGGCACCCGGAGCGCATCGTCGCGATAACCTGGGGCGAACCGGAGTCCAAGGCGGCCTACCCCGTCGATCTCAGCCTGCACGCATTCGATCGGTCGGGATTGATTCGCGACATTACGGCCGTGCTGGCGGACGACGATGCCAACGTTCTCGACATGAAGAGCCACACCGACAAGAAATCCATGCAGGTGGTCATGGAGATAAGCATTGAGATCAAGGATCTGCCGACGTTGAGCACCGTGATTACGAAGCTGGAGCAGCTTCCCAACGTCGTGTCGGTCAGGCGCCAGGCCTGAATCCAAGCGACAGTGGCCCTGGTCAGAACCGAGCCAGGGCCACTGTCATTGTCTTCGGACTATTCGGCCGCGGTCGGGCTGGTCTTGCCTTTACCTTTCGCGATGTCCGTTGCCAGTGCCATCATTGATGTCAAGTCACCGAGGTTCGCCGGCACGACGTACGTATTGCCTGTCTTGGCCAGTTTTCCGAACTCGCCGATGTACTGTTCGGCAATGCGCAATTGCATTGCCTCAGGTCCGCCCTGCTCGATCACGGCGTTTGCCACCTTGCGCAAGCCCTCGCCCGTTGCTGTCGCGACCGCAAGAATAGCTTCAGCTTCACCCTGGGCTTCATTGATCTGCTGAATCTTCGCCGCCTCGGACTCTTTGACAACCCGCTGCTTCTCGCCCTCGGCTTCGTTGATCTTTGCGTCTCGAACACCTTCCGACGTCAGAACCACTGCACGCTTCTCACGCTCGGCGCGCATCTGCTTCTCCATCGCACTCAGGACATCCTGCGGCGGGTTGATGTTCTTGATCTCGTAGCGCAGCACTTTCACGCCCCAGGGATCTGATGCCTTGTCGAGTTCCGCGACAACGTTTTGGTTGATCGTACTGCGCTCCTCGAATGTGCGGTCGAGATCGATCTTGCCGATCTCGGAACGCAGCGTGGTTTGCGCGAGCTGCGAAATCGCAAACATGTAGTTGCCGATTCCGTAGGATGCTCTGCCCGGATCCAGGACCTGCATATAGAGCACGCCATCGACGCCGACCTGGACGTTGTCTTTGGTAATACAGACCTGCTCGGCGATGTCCGCAGCCTGCTCTTTAAGCGTGTGCTTGTAGGCGACCTTGTCAATAAATGGAACCAGGATGTGGAACCCTGCATTCAAGGTCTTGGCGTACTTGCCGAGTCGCTCAACTACAAATGCGTTCTGCTGCGGGACGACGATTGCTGTCTTGACGAGAATGACGATCGCAAGAAAGAGAAAACCAAGCGAAAAGATGAGTGATGTATCCATGTAGAAATTCCTCGTTCCGTGCCTATTCGGCTGTGACATGCAGGGTCAGACCATCAGCCTTGACGACGACTACCCGGGCGCCACTGGCGATCGGCGCGCTGCCGACGTTCCTGGCGGTCCAGTTGGTTCCCCGGTATTCCACGCGACCCTCGGCTCCCGGAGCCAGGTCCCGGTTCACGATGATCGATTCGCCCGACAGGTTTTCGCGATAGCCGACCGTTCCGCCATGAATCTTTTGGTAGAGACTCTTGCGAAACGTAAAAAAGGAAATTAATGCCATTGTGGCGAATGCCAGCCATTGAGCCCATTCCGGCATGACGAACCCCAACAAGCTGGCGAGGCCAACCAAAGCTGCCGAGATACCGAGGAACACAAGGTAAAACTGTGCGTCAATAGCGAAGAGCTCTACGGCCAGAAGAACCGCGCCCAGAACCATCCAACTCCACCACGTCATCGTGCTTCTCCCAAGCGTGCAATTCTCGCCACTATATCGCGAAACCAGAATCAACGGCAGCTTGAAAGGACGCTTTCGCGCCCCAATATGCGGTAACATTCTGCGGGCCGCAAAGAAAAGCTGAAGGGGGACGGCATGCAGGATATCGTCAATAGGATCAGTGGCTTCATGTGGGAACCAGCCCTGATCTACATACTGCTCGGAACCGGGCTGTTCTTTTCGGTCTTGACGCGTTTCGTGCAGGTACGCATGTTTGGCGAAATGTGGCGCCTGCTCTTTTCGAGCAAGGAGTCAGATCGTGGCATCTCGTCCTTCCAGGCGCTCGCCGTATCGCTCTCGGGCCGTGTCGGGACCGGCAACATCGCTGGCGTGGCCGCCGCGATCGGCATTGGCGGGCCGGGCGCCGTGTTCTGGATGTGGGTCGTTGCCTTCCTCGGCGCATCCACTGCCTACGTCGAGTCCGCTCTCGGACAGATTTACAAAGAAGAGGACGAAGGGCAGTTTCGTGGTGGCCCTGCGTATTACTTTGAGAAGGCGCTCGGACAAAAATGGTACGCCTGGATATTTGCCGTATCCACAATTATTGCTGTCGGAGTTCTGCTGCCGACGGTACAGTCCAATGCTATAGGAGCCGCCGTTGAACTCGCATTCGGCGGGAGCGAGGTACTGACCACCGGGCTTGGCAGCGTAAGCTACGCGAAGCTTGCGACAGCGAGTTTCGTCGTTATTGCCCTTGGCGTCATCATTTTCGGCGGCGTAAAACGTATCGCACATTTCACGCAGATCGTCGTGCCGTTCATGGCCGTCGGCTACATCATCATGGCAGCGGGAATCGTTATTTATCACGCCGCTGAGTTGCCCGGTATCATTAAGTTGATTTTTTCCGATGCGTTTTCGCCGATGGCGGGACTGGGCGCAGCAATCGGCTGGGGTGTGAAACGCGGTGTGTACTCGAATGAGGCAGGCCAGGGTTCCGGTCCGCACGCCGCCTCGGCAGCCGAAGTACAACACCCGGCCCAGCAGGGACTCGTGCAAGCGTTTTCGGTATACATCGACACGCTGTTTGTCTGCTCGGCGACGGCATTCATGATTCTGATTACGAACCAGTACTACGTTGCCGAATTGGACGCGAGTATCACCGGCGGTGTGCTCATGACCGACGTTGCAGCAAACAGCCCTGCCTTCACGCAACTCGCACTTGAAAGTGTACTTGGCGATTTCGGGCGAGTATTCGTTGCCGTGGCGCTTTTCTTCTTCGCCTTTACGACCTTACTCGCTTACTACTACATTGCCGAGACAAACGTCGCGTACATTCGGCGGACCGTACGATTTCCAGGCGAACTGACAATCATCAAGATCGTGCTGCTGGGTGCCGTATTCTACGGCACTGTGCGAACGGCGGACCTCGCCTGGGGCCTCGGCGATATTGGCCTCGGCATCATGGCCGGACTCAATATCTTCGGTATCTTGCTCCTGTATTTCATGGGTCAGCCGGCAATCAGGGCTCTAAAGGACTACGAGGAGCAGCGCAAGGCCGGCGTCAAGAACTACACATTCGACCCGAAAAAGCTCGGCATCAAGAACGCCGACTTCTGGGAGAAATAAGGTACCGGACACCCTATTTATTGGGGAAGTTGAGCGCCTTGTTGTCCACGGCGAGTGCCGCTTCATGCACTGCTTCGGCAAGGCTCGGATGCGCATGAATCGTGCGTTGAATGTCTTCGGTGCTGGCAGAAAACTCGAGCGCGAGCACGGCTTCTGAAATCAGCTCGCCAGCCATCGGGCCGACGATGTGCACGCCGAGGATTTCGTCATCTTCTTTTGAAGAGATGATCTTCACGAAGCCGGACGTTTGTTCCATCGCCTTCGCGCGACCGCTTGCCATGAACGGGAACTGGCCGGTCTTGTAGGCGATGCCGCTTTTCTTGACCTCTTCCTCGGTCTTTCCGGTCCAGGCAATTTCGGGATTCGTGTACAAGACCGAAGGTATGACGTCGTAGTTCATCTCGGCGACCTCACCGGCAATCAGGTCAGCAACCATCACGCCCTCTTCCGATCCTTTGTGTGCAAGCATTGGACCACGTACACAGTCACCGACCGCATACACGCCTTTGACGCGCGTGCGGCATTCATCATCGACCACGATGAAGCCACGCTCATCGAGTTGGATTCCCGCATCGTCCGCGAACAACCCGTCCGTTACCGGTCTGCGGCCAACGGCCACGACGAGTTTTTCGACCTCGATCGATTGTGCACCGTCCTTGTCCTCGTATTCGACAGTAACGCCGCGCTTGCCGGCCGTTGCCTTCGAGACCTTGGCACCGAGTTTGATGTCCAGGCCCTGTTTCTTGAAATCACCTGCCGCAACCTTGGCGACATCGCGATCCGCCATGAACAGGAAGTCGTCCATCGCTTCGAGAATGGTGACGTCTGCCCCGAGTCGAGCCCAAACACTGCCAAGCTCCAGTCCTATGACGCCTGCGCCAACGACACCCAGGGTCTTCGGCACGGCGTCAAGCTCAAGGGCACCCCATGAATCGATAATCCGATCGTCGTCGAACTTTGCTATCGGCAGTTCGATCGGCGCGGAACCCGATGCCAGGATAATATGCTCCGCCGCGATGATCTCCTTGTCGCCCTTGACCGGTGTGAACTCGACCTGCTTGTTTTTAAGAAGCTTGCCGTGACCCACCAGGCCTTCCACCTTGTTGGCCTTGAACAGCCCCGCAATACCCCCCGTGAGCTGACGCACTATGCCGGCGCGACGCTTTTGCATCGCTGCGATATCCATCTCCACGTTGCCGGTCTTTATCCCGTGCTTCTTAAATTCATGCCCTGCCTTGTGGTAGAGCTCGGATGATTCAAGCAACGCCTTCGACGGAATACACCCCGCATTCAGGCAGGTACCACCGAAAGCGTTCTTGCCGTCCTTGTTCTGCCACTCGTCGATGCATGCAACCGTTTTGCCGTGCTGCGCAGCACGAATAGCAGCGATGTAACCCGCCGGGCCTGCACCAATAACGACTACGTCGAAACTTCTGCTCATGAGAATCAGCTTCCTGTTAGCGAGTTTTCTGCTCAAACCTGCAGCAGCAGGCGAGAAGGATCTTCCAGTTGCTCCTTGATCGAAACCAGGAACTGCACCGCTTCTTTGCCGTCGATGATGCGATGATCGTACGTCACGGCCAGGTACATCATCGGCCGCGCGACAATCTCGCCGTCGACGACCATCGGCCGTTGCTGGATCGAATGCATGCCGAGGATGGCACTCTGCGGCTGATTCAGAATCGGCGTCGACATCATCGATCCGAAGATACCGCCATTCGTGATGGTGAACGTGCCGCCCGTCAGGTCTTCCATGCTGAAGCTGCCGTCCTGGGCCTTTGCCGCCACGTCGGTCAGCGCGCTCTCGAACTCGGCGAAACTCATCTGGTCGACATCGCGAATAACCGGAACCATCAACCCCCGATCGCTTGAAACGGCGATACCGAGGTCGTAATAGTTGTGGTAAACGATGTCACTGCCTTCGACCGAGGCATTCACGACCGGGAACTTCTTCAGCGCCTCGACCGCAGCCTTGGCGAAGAACGACATGAAGCCAAGGCGCACGCCGTGCGTTTTCTCGAATTCATCCCGGTACTTCTTGCGCAACGCCATAACCTCGGTGAGGTCGACTTCATTGAAGGTCGTCAGCATTGCCGCGGTTTGCTGTGCCTCGACAAGACGCTCTGCGATACGTGCACGCAACCGGGTCATCGGTACACGTTTCTCTTCGCGAACAAGTCCCTGTTCAACGACTTCGACACTACCGGATGGCGCAGCATCGCCCGGCGTCACCTCACTGCTTGAATCGGACTTGAGAAACGCCATGACGTCGGCCTTGGTGATGCGGCCGTCCTTGCCGGATCCCGTTACCATCGTTGCATCGAGATCGTGCTCGTCCAGAAGGCGGCGTACCGACGGACTCGTCTTGGCGGGTCCCTTCATTGCTTTTGCCGAAGGCGCAGCCCGCTCTTCGGCTTCCTTCTCGACGTCTGGCGCAACCTGCTTCTCGGCTGTCGGTGCCGATAAGTCAGCTCCCTCACCTTCTTCGAGAATGGCGAGTACGTCACCGGCAACGACCGTGGCACCGTCTTTAACGACGATTTTCGAGATCGTGCCTGCCGCCGGCGCGGGAACCTCGAGGACGACCTTGTCGGTCTCGAGATCGACAAGATTTTCGTCACGAGCGACGCGCTCGCCGACGGACTTGTGCCAGGCGACGAGCGTCGCATCGGATACGGATTCAGGTAAAGGCGGTACCTTTATCTCAATGGTCATGTTGTCTTCCGTTTGGTTTTTTCAGGCTTGCGGACTTTGCTTGCCTCGGTATGAATATCGAGCGCCGCGTCGACCAGCGCCTGTTGCTGTTGCAGATGCACTTTGAAGATGCCGGAGGCCGGCGCAGCTGCGCCCTGGCGTCCCGCATAATAGAGTTGCTGATGGTCGCCGAGCGGCTCCTGCAGGCGATGCTTGATCTGGTACCACGCCCCCTGGTTCTGGGGCTCTTCCTGGCACCAGACAATTTCCTCGACGTGACGGTACTGCTCAATCACGTCGGCGTACTCCATAATGGGGAACGGGTACAGCTGCTCGATACGAATGATCGCGATATCGGCAACTGCGTTGACCTCGCGGGCCTCCAGCAGATCGTAATACACCTTGCCACTGCAGAAGACGACACGCCGTGTCTTCTCCACGTCAATAGCTTCGATCTCGGGGATGATCACCTCGAAGCGCCCGCTCGACAACTCGGTTAGCGAGGACACGGACATCTTGTGGCGCAACAAGCTCTTCGGGGTCATGACGATGAGCGGCTTGCGGAAATGTCGTACGTGCTGACGCCGCAGCATGTGGAACATTTGGGCCGGCGTAGACGGCACGCATACCTGCATGTTGTGCTCCGCACAGAGCTGCAGGAAGCGCTCCAGTCGCGCCGAGGAGTGTTCCGGCCCCTGTCCTTCGTAGCCGTGCGGCAGGAACATGGTCAGGCCGCAAAGACGCCCCCACTTGGACTCGCCTGAGCTAATGAACTGGTCGATGACGACCTGCGCTCCGTTGGCAAAATCGCCAAACTGGCCTTCCCATATAACCAGCGTATCGGGAGCGGTACTCGCGTAGCCGTACTCGAATCCCAGCACGGCCTCTTCCGACAGGAAGGAATCGATCACTCGAAATGCGTTCGGTTTTTCGACGATGTGTTCGAGCGGAACGTACTCGCGGTTGTTCACCTGGTTGTGCAGTACGGCATGCCGGTGGAAGAACGTACCGCGGCCGCTGTCCTGGCCAACCAGCCTTACGGTATGACCCTCCCGCAACAACGAGGCATACGCCATCGTTTCCGCGAATCCCCAGTCCATGTCCACCTCGCCGGACGCCATCTTGGCGCGGTCGTCCATGATGCGTTGCACGCGTCCATGCAGCCTGACGTCGGGCGGGATAAAGGTGATCGCGGCGCCCAGGCTTGCCACCGTCGCCGGGCTGATCGTGGTGTCCGCGGGTTCGTCCCATTCCGTGTGCAGGTAGGGCGACCAGTCGACGGTGTACTCGTCACCGATCAGGCCGAGACTCGACTTCGGTACCGGCTCGCCCCGATCCAGGCGATCGCGGTAGTTTTCCTGAAGCTTCACGGCCATCGTCGAATCGATGACACCCTGCGCCTCGAGGCGCTCGGCGTACAACTCGCGCGTGGTCCGGTGACTCTTGATCCGACCGTACATTATCGGCTGCGTTGCCGACGGTTCGTCCGCCTCATTGTGCCCGTGGCGGCGGTAGCAAACGAGATCGATCACGACATCTTTGCGGAATTTCTGGCGGTAGCTCAGTGCCAGGCGTGTCACGAACAAGACGGCCTCGGGATCGTCGCCATTGACATGAAAAATCGGCGCCTCGATCATCTTGGCCACGTCGGAACAGTAATCCGTCGAACGCGCATCCGATGGGCGGCTCGTCGTAAAGCCGATCTGGTTGTTGACGACGATATGCACCGTGCCGCCCGTGCGGAAACCGTTCGTCTGCGACATCTGGAAGGTCTCGGTAACCACGCCCTGCCCGGCAAACGCCGCATCGCCGTGGATCAGTACCGGCAGTACCTCCTGGCGCTCGCTGTCATTGCGCCGCTGCTGGCGCGCGCGTACGGAACCCTCCACAACGGGATTGACGATCTCGAGGTGCGACGGGTTGAACGCGAGGGCAATGTGCACATTGCCACCCGGGGTCTTCATGTCCGCGGAGAAGCCCTTGTGATACTTCACGTCACCCGAGCCACGCAGTTCGTCCAGGTCGTAGTTGCCTTCGAACTCCTCGAACAGCTCCTCCGGCGACTTGCCCAGTATGTTGACGAGCACATTGATGCGACCGCGATGTGCCATGCCGATGACGATTTCGCGAATACCCGACGAACCACCCTGCTGGATGATGTCGTCAAGCATCGGAATCAGGCTCTCACCACCTTCGAGCGAGAAGCGCTTCTGGCCGACGTAGCGCGTGTGCAGGTAACGCTCGATACCCTCGGCACTGGTCAACTGCTCCAGCGTCCAGAGTCGCTCTTCGTCACTCAACTTGTCCGCCACGGCGCCTCTTTCGAAATGCCGGCGCAGCCACAGGCGCTCTCGCGCCCTCGAGATATGTGCGAACTCGGCACCGATCTTGCCGCAGTAGATCGACCTGAGTAATTCCAGGATATCGCGTAACTTCATACGCTCGTTACCGGTGCCGGCGAGACCACCCGTAAAGAACTCGGTGTCCATGTCGGCCTCGGTCAGACCGAGGTAGTCGAGCTTGAGAACCCCGGGAATGCGCCGATCCATAAGCTGCAGCGGGTCGATGTCGGCGATCTGGTGACCGCGCAGACTGTATACCTGGATGAGTCGCGATACGGCCGCCTGCTTCTCGCCGGACGTAACGGGCTTGCCGGAGCTGCGGGTGCTTACCCTGCCGCTGCGTCGCCCCGCCCGGGCTTCAGCCAGCAATTCTTCCCGAATCCGGGAGTGCACGACCTCCGTGTCGGCGTCGCCCATCGACTCGAAATACTCGCGCCATCCTGCGGGCACGCCGTCCGGATCCTCGAGATACTGCTCATAAAGGCGCTCCACGGCACTGGCATTCGCACCGAACAAGGGTGTGGATGCCAGTTGTTCCTTCAGAGAATTACTCATTATTTCAGCGACTTAAGAGGGTTACTGTGGGTCTGCAGATTGCTTTTCTGGCCACGCCAAAAAAAGGGGCGCTAGTGTATCCCAAGCGTCCCGGCAGGGGAATCCAAAAAGCGCGCGGCAGGTTCGACTAGGACAGGCTGAAGAGATTGACCAGTTCGTAACAGACAAGGCAGGCATAGAACGTGAAGAACGTGGTCAGGAAGAGTCCCGTCCGCAGCCGGTTCAGGAACCGGGCCTTGGCCAGGAAAACCAGGACGAAGATGCCGAACGCCGTCATTGCGAGCTTGGTACTCGTAAACAGGGCCGTTCCATGCGACATGACCGCGTTCATGACCGGATTGGCCTCGATCATGCCCCGGTCGAGAAGCTGCAGGGTCAGGAACGCGTCCGCACAGGACAGGAGCATCGTGCCGGTTGCGAGGAAGAACAGCCAGGGATGGTGCCAGTCCAGGAAGATGACTTCGGTATCCGCGGCACGACGATGCACACGACGCCGGGAGAATGTAAATCCGTAGACAACGGTTCGCCAGGAAAACTGTCGGCGGTCGGCGCTGCTGCGTGACGTCATTACTGCTGTGTTCGCTGTCATGGTGCCTTCAGGTACTCCGTTATTCGCCGCTGTCGGTGGTCGCGGTGAGCAGGTAGGCAATCAGGTCATTCCTGTCTTCCTGTTTCAACACACCGCCAAATGTCATCCTGTTCCCTGGCAGGAAACGTCCCGGCTGTGCAAGCCAGGCGTCCAGCGCCTCGGGCGTCCAAACGAAATCGGCACGGCGCAGGACATCGGAATAGTCGAAGCCACCGCGCGATCCCGCCTTCGTGCCGAAGAACCCATGCAGCGCAGGACCGATCATGTTCGGCCCGTCCCTGTCGAAACTGTGACATGCCTTGCAGATCTGAGCCTGCCTTTCGCCATTGGACCGATCGGCGTCACGATACGGTGCAGCCGCCAGGTATTCTCCTGCATCCAGGACGACTTGTTCGCCCAGGGTCGCCGCTGTGGGAAGTGGAGCCGTGCCTGACCCGGTCCCGTTGTCTTCGGTTGCTTTGCCGCACGCGGCGACCAGTGTCGCCACTCCGGCAATTGCCAACAGCCTGGAGTATTCCCTCAATGCCAACCCTCAAAGCCTTCGCCAGCAACAAATATAGAGCAATTTGCGTACCAGCGCCGCATCAAATTGATTTCCCGCACTTTTTGCCTAATCGCGCAGGATTAGGTCAAGCAAGTTGTATAGATAGCCGACAGAATTACGGCGACTTGATTGGTATCGGCCCCTTTTCAGGGGATAATCACGCCGGACTTCACGGGGGAGGTTTTGCATGAAGGGCTACACGGGCGTTGCCGCCGATGGCGAGGCGATTCACTACGTCGATCGCAAGCGTTGGCTCTGGCTTCTGTCCGTGGTGTACCCGCTGCAGGCGCTCCTTCCCGTCGCGTTACACGCCGCGTCCGGCAACGAACTCTGGTTCCTGCTGCCCTTCCTGATCAATTTTGTACTTGCGCCATTACTCGACTGGCTGATCGGCGAAGACACAAACAATCCGCCGGATGAAGTCATCATGCAGCTCGAGCAGGATGTCTATTATCGGCGGCTGACGTACATCGTTGTGCCGTTGCATTTCATCACGCTGTTCGGGTGCGCCGCCTACGCCCTCACCCAGCCGCTGAGCTGGTGGGCGTTCGTACTGCTTGCCGCCGTGGCGGGCATGACCGCCGGGCTCGCGATCAACACCGGTCACGAGCTGGGTCACAAGAATTCGCGAATCGAGAAAACCCTGTCGAAGATCGTGCTCGCCGTCGCCGCATACGGGCACTTCACGGTCGACCACAATCGCGGCCACCACATGCTTGTGTCCACCCCGGAAGACGAAGCGAGCGCACGCATGGGGGAAAGTATCTACAAGTTCGCCCTGCGAGAAATTCCGGGCGCGTTCCGCAGGGCCTGGACCATCGAACGGGAGCGCCTCGCGTCACGCAAGAAACCACTCTGGCATTACAGCAACCCGATCCTTCAGTCCTACGCGATCAGTCTCGCTGTCGCTGTCGTTCTGATTATCGCTTTCGGCTGGCTGTCGCTTGCCTTTCTCGCGATTCATCACGCGCTCGCCTACTGGCAGTTGACCAGCGCAAATTACATCGAGCACTATGGATTGTCGCGCGCGAAGAGCGCGAAAGGCCGCTACGAGCGCTGCGAACCGCACCATTCCTGGAACTGCAATTTCGTTGTCAGCAACCTCGCTCTGTTCCACCTCGAACGGCATTCCGATCATCACGCGCACCCGTTGCGCCGTTACCAGTCGCTGCGGCATTTTCCCGACCTGCCGCAGCTTCCCAACGGCTACTTCGGCATGTACGCAATCGCTTACCTGCCCTGGCTCTGGTTCAAGGTCATGGACAAGCGGCTTATGGCGCTGCCCCATATCGAAGGCGATCTCGACAAGGTCAACATTGACCCCGCCGCGAGACCATCGATTTTCCTGAAATGGGGGCGGGACAAGATGGTCGAGCCGACGTTCACGGATTTGCCAAAACTCTAGATTTCGACCGAATTCAACGAGCGACACGCGCCCCAGGTACCGCCACCATCACCGCGGTGAGAACAACGTCACCCGCACGCATCGACGTCATCGCCCTGCTCCTTGCCCTGACGGCCGCCTTGATCGCACGCGCACTCTTACAGGTCAGGCTGAGCCAGGCCGGTCTGCCAGAGCCCGTCGCGTCGGACTTGTCGTACCTGGTCGTCCCACTCATCCTGGCGACGCTGTCGCTGCCGCTTCTCAGCAAGCACCGCCATTTCATTGCCGCTCTCTTTTGCACCAGGCCGTTAACGCTACGCGTTGTCGTCGCGGCAATCGTGGTCGGCCTGTTGTTCCGAGTCGCAACCGGGTCGCTCCTCGTCGCGCGAATCGCATTTGGCTGGCAGGTCAACGATAACCCGGCCGCCATCGAAGGGCCGCTCCTCCACATGCAGTGCCCCCCGGCGGCCAGCATGCTGCTCGGTTTCGCCGTGTCCTCGATTCTCATCCCGCTGCTCGAAGAGTTCGTGCATCGCGGGTTTGTGCAGACTTTCCTGCATCGACATGGGGCATTCATTTCCGTCGGCGCGTCCGCAACGGTATTCGCCGTGTTTCATCCGGCCTCAGGGCTGGTGTTCGCTTTCGCCGGCGGCCTTCTGCTTGGCGCGATGTACAGGCTTTCCGGCTGCTTGTGGCTGCCGATCATTACTCACTCCGTCATCAACCTGACACCGCAGTTCACCTGGCGATGCATGAGCCTCCAATGGAACCCGCAGGCCGATTCGCTGCCACTGTGGATACCCGGGCTCGTGGCGATGTGCCTGTTCGCGCTGGCCCTCTGCGGCGGCCTGTGGTTGCTCCATGCAGCAATCAGGTGCCGGACCCCGTAGAGTCCGGCACCTGTCGGTCACAGCGCGTTGGCCACGCGCTCGATGATGTGTGAGGTCGCGGCCACGACACCCTCATAGATATTGATCAGGTCCTGGCCGAGATTCGCGGAATCACGAACGCCACCCAGGTCGTTGCCTTCCGTCCCTCCTGACCCGCCGTCTCCTGAGCACTCGGTGCCGGCCCCGGATACAAATCCAATTTCGCTCAATGTTAGCTCACGCATGTTCAATCTCCTTTTGAAACATAGGCTGTTGCGCATCCTGCGCAGCTTCAAACTACGTGCCCGAATGCGCCTGCGCCGCCCCCGCAATGCCGCGTTCGGTCC
>Ga0224496_10001883_pt1 | contig 12775 bp, 6 predicted proteins | sample SF_Jul11_sed_USG_2_FD_168127 | JGI IMG/M metagenome (GOLD analysis project Ga0224496, IMG submission 168127) | Sediment microbial communities from San Francisco Bay, California, United States - SF_Jul11_sed_USGS_8_1 | ecosystem: Environmental > Aquatic > Marine > Sediment | place: USA... | reverse complement strand
ATGTAAAAAATTCAAAATATTTTTAAATGTAATATCTTCTGTAATGCTCTTAACTTTAAAAATGGAAAAGATCGCCAATTCGTAGAAATTCTTTTGAGCCTCATCGCTCTTCTCGGCAAGTAACGGGTTGAATTTTGAGTAAAAATAACTGGTCATCGCCTTGATGACCTCGGGATTATTTAGAAAGGCTTGATTAATCGCATGCTTGCTATAAGCTGTTCCGATTTGCCAGTAATAATTACGGTAGAGGATGAAGAGATTGATTTCATCAAGGTTTAATCCTGCCTTAAACAAAAGTCCGTTAAGTGGATCGTCTTCGGATCTTTTTTCCAAAACCGCTAAAAAAAGCCCGCAAAATATTTTTTTAAAGTTTAACTGGTCAGCATTCAAGATGTCGTCATGTTGGACATAAAACGTGTATATATAAATCTTTTCCTGCCCAACATTTATGTAAAATATATTTTCGTCCTGCACGATCAAGGAGAGATTCTGCATTAAAGGCATGATCTGGGTAAGATTGTAGTTTATTTTGGAATAAATGTAGATGATTGAGTTTTTAGGATCCTGCCTTCTTAAATCGACAGCTTCCTTACCTGATTTAATTAATCCATCGACATATTCCAAATCTATAATCGCATCCTTTGGGGAGAATATCGCCTGATAATAATTTGGGAAAACCATGGCGTAATTCTCGATGTAGCGGGTGGCCTTTTCAATAGGAAAGTTGGTTATCAATTCTTTAAGTTCCTCATTCCAGCTTCTTGTCAAAACCCCAATTTGAGCTTCCAATTCCTCAAAATTTATATTTGCCAGCTGGGGATGCCCCTTTGGAAACCAGAAAACATGCTGACTGTATACCACCGTCCCAAGCATAAACCAGTATTTTATCTCGGAACGAATTTCAAGTTGTTTAAAAAGAGTATCTTCAATCTGTTCAAAAATACTCTGACTAAAATCATGCCCAGGAAGACAAAAACTGAGTCTTGCGTATCTTCTTTCAGTTTGTGAAAAATAAAAAAGTTTTGTCTTTTTTAGTTCACCATAAAACTGTATCTGCTCCAGCATTGCGCGCATTTCACTTCTGTCAAGCCTAAACAACTCACTCTTGGGCATGATACTGAAGAAGTCCTGAGCTTCCTTTAATAGATACCTCTCCCCAACTAATTTTTCTAAAATATAATTAACCTTCAATCTGGCAGAGGGTATGGCAATCGCGCTTTCCCGACTCGCCTTGCTTGTAAACAGGATTGGGAAAAAAACGACATGAATTTTACCATCATTTCTTCTTAACTTACCAAAAATAATCTGAATTTTATCCTTGCGGTGAACCAGAGATCTTTCTGATATTTCAATAAGATTGACATTTAAGTTCGATTCAAGAAAATAAGTGCCAAGCCTTCCAATTTGACGTGGGAACTGCTTGTCTTTATTTTTCTTTTTTAGGCGTACGATACCAAGACAGTTTTCTAATTGATCCCATTCCAATTTGTCATGGAGTTTTTCTTTTAAAATGGTGCCTGCCCCCAGCAAAATCGCGTTACCTGACGCAAACCACTGAAACAGTAGTCTTCTTTCACTATCGATGAGCGTTTCTGATACATCTTGCGAAGTGACAACCGAAAATTCATCCATTAAACTCATTATGGAATTAAAATCATTGGTCACATGAAAGACCGAATCAATAATATGCTTAATATCCTTTATAAGTTTTGATTTTTCGTGAAAAACAAAGTTCTCCAAAACACAACAAACATATAGATGATTATTGTCATCTTCCTCGGTAGCGTTATTCAGATTTATTATCTTACCGTCTTGGGAAAGTTCAAGATTAAAAACAGGGGGGATAATAAAACTAATTTTTTGTTTTTTTTCTTTGAAATATTCAACCAGACTATCGATCACAAATGGACGGTCCACAAAAAATAATTCTAAAACGGTCTTTGTCGTATGTTCACCTGGTAGCTCAATCTCCAAAGGGGTTAAATTGATGGAAACTTCCTTTGAAAGAGATTTATCTATGAAATCATAACGTTTTTTTAAAAATCCCCACAGTTTTTCGACTGATACCACATCGATTATTTCGATCGGCAACCGACTACAGATAACTGCGGCAAACTGCATAAAGGATAATCTGGATTCCGTTTCACAGGTTTTGGAGTGAAGTAAATTTATTTGGTTAAGCTTCTCCTGAATGATTTCTTTTTGATGGATTCTTAAGTCAAAGATATTTTTATTTATACCCATTATCTGAACTCAAATTTGTGATTTTTCGGTTTATTTGTAAAATATTTAACAATAAAGAATGCATGCTTTAGGAGCTTCAAATACACACTTAACAATCACCCTTCATAAGACTCAATAGGATTTATCTGTTTTTTAATGTTATTTTAATTTAATCAAAGCTAAATGTAAATTTAAAAAATTATTTATTTTAGCTTTCGTTTTTCTTGAATAAACTTTTAAAACAGATTAAACTATAAACAAATAGGCGATTGTATGGGTCTATTATTTGTTTGTTTCAAAGCGCAATTTGCAAACAAATCATTTTTACTAAATTGTGCCGTAATTCTTTTATCAGAGGTCATATGTCTGATCGTATAAAGGGAAAAGTTAAATGGTTCGATAACAAAAAAGGATATGGTTTTATCACGAGAGATGAAGGTGATGATGTTTTCGTTCATTTTAAGGAAATACGAGGTGATGGTTATCGGACTTTAAAGGATGGACAACTTGTTGAATTTAATTTAAATAAAGGGGACAAGGGACTTCAAGCTTCCGATGTTTCAGTTGTTGAATAGTCAACACAATTTTCAAAAACAGAATATCAATAAATAACATCAAATTAAAAGTATATTTGTCGTCTTCTCTGAGCTTTGCTTAAATTTGTAAGGACTTTCTGATTATAATAAACAGGAAATTCTTATACTAGCCTAGACTTATCCTAAAATATCATTCGAATCTTTATTGTTATGATCAGTACATCCAATTTAAGCTTGAACTTTGGCAAAAAATTCCTTTTTAAAGAAGTTAGTATCAGCTTTGCTCCCGGCAATTGCTATGGCCTTATCGGAGCCAACGGCTCTGGGAAAACCACATTTTTAAAAATATTATCCAGCGAATTAAGTCCTTCAAGCGGACAGGTCAACACAGATCCTGGTGAAAGGATTGCTGTTTTAAGACAAGATCATTTTGCGTTTGATGAATTCAGCGTTCTCAATACGGTAATTAAAGGGCATAGCCGTTTATGGGAACTAATCCACGAAAAAGAACAGCTCTACAATAAATCTGATTTTAATGATAAGGACGGCGAAAAACTGGGTGAATTGGAGGCTGAATTTGCCGAATTAAATGGCTGGGAAGCCGAATCAGAAGCTGGAGCGTTGCTAGACGGACTTGGAATTAAAAATGAATCTCATTCTCTATTGATGAAAAATCTGTTTGCGGATCAAAAAGTTAAGGTTTTGCTGGCTCAGGCTCTTTTCGGCGAACCTGATATTCTACTAATGGATGAACCAACCAACCACCTTGATTTAAAAGCGATAACCTGGCTAGAGGAATTTTTATTCAATTTTGAAAATACAGTGATTGTTGTATCTCATGATCGTCATTTCCTAAACAAGGTCTGCACCCATACTGTCGATATCGATTACAGCCGCATTCAGGTTTATACAGGGAATTATGATTTTTGGTATCAATCTAGCCAACTAGCTTTAAAACTGGCTCAAGAGCAAAACAAAAAAGCAGAGGCTAAAACCAAGGAACTCAAGACCTTTATTCAACGTTTCAGTGCTAATGCATCAAAGGCCAAGCAAGCGACATCCAGACAAAAATTACTAGATAAAATCACGATAGAGGATATAAAGCCCTCATCAAGGAAATATCCCTATGTCCATTTCAAACCAGAAAGAGAAGTTGGAAATGAGATCCTGAAAGTTGACAGCCTATCCAAAAGCATTGACGGTGAAACTATATTAAAGGAAGTGTCCTTCGTCGTAAATAAAAATGACAAAATAGCCTTTGTCAGCTCGTCCGACATCGCTATTACCTGTCTTTTCCAAATTCTCACAGGTGACTTGAAGCCTGATTCCGGTGAATTCCATTGGGGACAAACCATCAACTTTGCTTATTGTCCAAAAGACAATAAAAATTTCTTTAAATCTGATAGTTTAAGCCTGATCGATTGGTTACGTCAATTTTCAGAAGACCAGTCAGAAACATTCGTCAGGGGCTTTTTGGGTAAAATGCTTTTTACTGGAGAAGATGCCCATAAAAAAATAAACGTCTTATCAGGTGGTGAGAAAGTCAGATGTATGCTTTCAAAGCTTATGCTCAGCAATCCAAATCTTCTGATCATGGATGAACCCACCAACCATCTCGATCTTGAATCTATAACTTCCGTTAATAATGGCCTGATACAATTTAAAGAAAATATTCTTTTTTCTTCCCAGGATCACCAACTGGTACAAACAGTCGCCAATAGAATCATTGATATTACCCCCGATGATTTTTTTGATAAGGAAATATCCTTTGATGACTTTTTGGAACTCAGAGAGAATCGATAGCTAAAAAATCTTTTTTGTGGTCCAGCGAAACTTGATTCTTGCTTGAATAAGTTAAATCAATTAATGATAAAGTAATGAGTACTATAATACTTTATATTGATTGCCCAATAATCAGCGATGCATCAAACGAATCATACAAATCTGAGCCTTAGACCCGTCTTTAGATACGCTATAGCGGGCCTTATATTTTGGACATTCTTGAATTTACTTTCTTTTTGGTGGAATCAATTACAGATCAAACAAACGACACAAGAACTGGCTAAAAACACCGTCCGTAGCAGTTTTAATAAAGATGTCGCCTTTAGGCAGTGGGCAGCCCAACATGGTGGTATCTATGTACCCGTTACAGATGTAACCCCTCCTAATCCCTACCTTAGTCACATCTCTGAGAGAGATATTCAAACCCCGAGTGGGAAAAAATTAACTCTCATGAATCCGGCATGGATGATGAGACAGGTCATGACCCAATATTCAGAACTTTATCCGATCAAAGGCAGAATAACCAGCCTAAAATTAATGAACCCTATCAACAAACCTGATGATTGGGAAATCAAAGCGTTGAAGTCCTTTGAAGAGGGAGACAAGGAAGTTTTTGAGTTTTCTGACATTAATGGGGAACCCTATCTGCGTTTTATGCGAGCGTTATACATTAAAAAAGAGTGTCTTAAATGTCATGCTTTCCAGAACTATAAAGAAGGTGATGTCCGAGGGGGCATGGGTGTTTCCGTTTCAATGAAGCCTTTTTTGGAAATGGAACAGGCTTCGACTAGAGCTTTAATTTTAACACATGGGCTTTTTTGGAACTTTGGAATCGCATTGATTCTAATTATTGCTTTTCGCAGTAAAAAAAGAATCAGTGAATTAATATCCAAGGAAGTCAAACTAAGAGAAGTTATGGGTAATCTCGATTCCGCTCAAAAAATAGCGAAATTGGGAAGCTTTGAATGGAACATTAAATTCAATGAGCTTTTTTGGTCTAATGAAGTTTATTCCATATTCAAATACCCCAAACAAGAACATTCCCACATTGATTTACAATTCCGATTTATTCACCCTGATGATGTCGCTCGAGTTAAAAACGATTTTAGTCTCGCTATTGCGGGACTCAAGGATCTTCAATCCGAGTACAGAATTATTAGAGAAGATGGCCTTGAAAGATTCGTTTTAACAGAGGGTGAACTCGTCAAGGACAATGAGGATAATCCGTCACTTTTAATCGGAACCATTCAAGATATCACTGAGCAGAAAAGAGTTGAGACGACACTTCAAAATTCCGAGTTAAAATTCCGTTCGGTAACTGAAACGGCCAGCGAAGCTATTATCACCTTTAACCACCATGAGGAAATTACTTTTTGGAACCTTGGAGCAAAACGTATTTTTGGATATTCTTCAGAAGAAACCATGGGCCGCTTTATCCATTTTATCTTTACTGAAGATTCACGCCTAACTTATAAATCCTTTTTTGAAAACTATTCAAATCAAACACTCGATAGCCAAGTTACCAATAGCATCGAACTTTTCGGTCTTCATAAGGATTTAAGCGAGTTTGATTGTGAAATTTCCCTTTCAAAATGGAAAATAATGGATCAGCCAAATTATACCGTTATTATCAGGGATATTACCGCTCAAAAGAACTACGAAAACGAATTAAGATCAGCCAAGGAAACTGCGGAAGCTGCAAGCCAAGCTAAAAATCGCTTTTTATCTACGATGAGTCATGAATTGAGAACTCCATTAAATGGTGTTCTGGGGATGACGGAACTAGCACTTCTGACGAAATTGAATGATACTCAACAAGAATACCTGAAAACGATTTCTCAATCCGGTGAGTCACTGCTAAATATAATCAATCAGATACTAGACATATCCAAGGTTGATTCTAGATCGATTGAACTTGAACCAACTCAATTCAAAATTAAGGACGTTGTTGATAATATTATCGGTTTATTTACCAGTTCCTTTAATAGCAAAAAGCTAAACCTCACTCACAAATTTGATAAAAAAATACCAATTTTTTTAATTGGCGATTCTAGCAGATTGAACCAAATTCTTTCTAACCTGATCGCTAATGCTATTAAATTCACAGATAAGGGTAAAATCGCGATTGATGTATCAATGGTTGCCGAAACCAATTCGGATATAACTTTACGCTTTGAAATTAAGGATACAGGGGTTGGTATTCCCGAGGATAAGATTCCAATCATTTTCCAATCATTTACTCAGGCTGACAATTCTACAACAAGAAGGTTTGGAGGGACTGGTTTGGGACTGGCGATAGTCAGTCGATTGGTCGAATTGATGAATGGTAGTTATGGAGTTGAAAGTGTCGTTGATGAAGGAAGTACGTTTTGGTTTATCTTGAGTTTTAAAAAGCTAAAATCAGGTTCTACTACAGCTCAAATCCATAAAACCACAAAAAAAGATAACAAACCCGATAAAAAGATAATCAATATTCTACTTGTAGAAGATGACATATTAAATCAAACAGTTGTAGGCAAAATGCTAACTTCTATCGGTTATCATGTAGATATCCTCCCTAATGGAAAGGCTGCGCTGGATATCTTAGCCGATTATTCATATGATTTGATCATCATGGATTGTCTGATGCCTATAATGGATGGCTTTGAAGCGACAAGAAACATTCGGAAGATGGAACAGGAAGGAATTTTTAAGAAAAAAACCCCTATTGTTGCCCTAACTGCGAAAGCATTAAAGGGCGATAAGGAAGAATGCTTCAAAGCGGGAATGGATGGTTTTTTATCTAAGCCGGTTACCATTGAAGATCTTAAGTCGACATTGAATCAATATATTGAAGCTAGATGATATTTTTGATGATTGCTCTTTTTAAATACCTCTGTAATCTAAAGTCATAATAACAGCTTCGATTAAGCTTTCCAAAGGCTTTGGGAGTTAATATTTACCTAATTAATTTGCATGATATTGATATATGTTTAACATCAATAAGCTAAAAGAGTCTTCATCAGAAATCAAACTTTTGTATGTTGAAGATGAGGAAGAAATCAGACAACGAATGATAGGTATTTTAGGTAAGTTTTTTACTCAGATACAAATTGCAAAGAATGGACAAGAGGGACTAAATGCATATAAAAATGACAAGCCGGATTTAATCATTACAGATATCCAGATGCCATTGATGGACGGACTTAAAATGGCTGAAGAGATTTGCGCGATTGACCGTGATCAAATCATCATTGTTATTTCCGCTTATAATGAAATTAAATATTTTTCAAAAGCGATTAAAGTTGGGATCAGTGGTTTTATTCTAAAGCCTGTTGAAATGGACCAACTTTTAGATATTTTATATAAAAATACTCTTCGCGTACAACATCAAAAGCAAAATATCATCTATAAAAAACATATGGAGGAATTGGTTCACGAAAAAACCATTGAAATCGAACGTAAAATAGTCACTGATGACCTGACAGGGTTATTTAATCGGGTTAAACTCTATATAAACCTCCAACAAAGTTTCAAACAAACCCTATTACTGCTAAATATCGATAATTTCGGACAAATCAATACGACGTTCGGTTTTGAAATTGGAGATAAATCTTTAAAGATTTTTGCCGATTTTTTATGGAATCTTAAACCAGCCAACTGTATGATCTATCGGCTTACTTCCGATGAGTTTGTGATGTTGTTTCAGAAATCAAGTCTGGATGAAGTCAGTGAATATGCTAAAAATATCCATGAGAAGATCTATAACTTTATCATTGACCTGCCCAAGGGTGTGCGTATCCAGTTAACCGCGACGCTCGCCATCGTAGAGGGGAATGGTGAAGAACTCCTGCACAAAGCTCAAATTGCCCTGATTGAGGCCCGCCAAATCCGTAAAAACAGGGTTTTCGTCTGTAGAGGAGAGCCCTTGGCGGCTCAAAGACAAAAAGATAATATTTATTGGATGAACCGAGTTAGGCAGTCTTTAGTAAACGAGACGATTGTTCCTTTTTATCAGCCCATCATTAATAATGAGAATGGTAATATTGAAAAATACGAATGCCTTGCCCGCATTGTCGAAAATGATGAGATTATTTCGCCAGCCAAGTTCATTGGTCCAGCGAAACTTGTCGGCTTGATTACTCAGATTACCCGATTGATGATCCGTAAATCATTTGAATACTTCTCAGGAAAAAACTATGAATTTTCGATCAACATTACCGATGAAGACTTAAAAGAGGGTTTCTTAATTCAGTATCTGGAGAAAATCATAAGAACGGTTGATATTAAGCCGAGTAACGTTGTATTTGAAATCCTGGAAGGAATCAGTTTGACGAACTCTTTTTCCGTTATTGAGCAGTTAAACACTCTCCATGACCTGGGATTTAAAATCGCCATTGATGACTTTGGGGCAGAACAATCCAATTTTAGCCGCCTTTTAGATTTAAAGGCAGATTTCGTCAAAATTGATCAAAAGTTCATCAGAAATATTCATAGCGATATCAATAGTTACAAAATCACCCAATCAATTATCTTTTTGGCTAAAAACTTTGAGACAAAAACCATTGCTGAATTCGTCCACTGCAAAGAGGTTCATGACATGGTCGCCGAACTGGGGATTGATTATTCACAGGGATATTACCTTGGGGAACCAAAGATGTTCATTACCGAAGAAACATAGATATCACTTGTAAAGAGCAAGTCAAAAATATTTTATACATGATCAATTTTATTAAAATCTGCCTAAAATCTCTATTTAATCCATCCATCTACTTCATGAACAGCTTGAGATTTGCTCAAAAGATGCTGTTGATGGGTTTTATCGTTTCTTTGCTCCTTTTATGGTTCATGTATCATGTGATTGCAGACATCCAATCAGCAATCATGTATAATCATCAAGTTATTGATAACATAAAGTACAATAGTCATCTGATAAGTTTAATAAGAGATATTCAGCAACACAGGGGAATGACAAACGCTTATCTTAGAGGCAGTAGTTTCTTTTTGGAAGAAATTAAGATAAAACAGAAGCAGATCAAAACCGGAATGGACAACCTGAGCGGTTTAAAACCCTCACAACAATTCGAACCAAGTTTACTAAATACCTGGAATATAATCGAACATAAATTATCTGGAACATTGGAAAATGCTTTAGATAATACCCCAGAGAAAAGTTGGACTGAACACAGTGATATCATCCATCAAACCATCGACCTGATGACTCAAAATATCGCCTATTACCACCTGGGTAAACATGATAATGTTTTCTTTTATTATTTCATTAACTTGTTCTTTCATCAAATCCCTATTTATATTGAAAACGTTGGTCAGCTGAGGGGATTTGGTTCTGGAATAATCGCCAAGAAATCCATTACCGATAAAGAAAGACAACAATTGATCATGTTGCTTGGTGTTACAAATAGTGGCTTTCTGGAAATATCCGAGAACATTGATAAAATATTTGTTTTAAGACCTGATGTTAGGGTTTTGTTAGAAAAAGATTATAAGAAAGTCGAAAGTTCTCTTGAAAGATTAGTCCATAACATCAATGATAATTTAATCGGTTCAAATTTAAAAGACTTAAACATTCAAGAATATTTTTCTAACAGTTCGCAAACCATCGATCTTGGTATCCTTTTTTTAAGTAAATCCTCTAATTTCTTAAAATATCAGGCAGAAAAAACCATAAATACACTTCTTTGGAATCTATATGGTTTGTTGATTTTGGTAACTTTCACCTTATTGACGTTACTGTACCTCTTCATCGGAAATTATTACTCAGTCGTCAAAGGATTTAAGTCTCTGATTGAAGGAACTAATCTTATTGCCAAAGGCCAATTGAACCAGTTGCTTAAAATTGAATCGAAAGACGAACTGTCGGATTTGACTGAAAGTTTTAACGATATGATCATCGCCTTAAGAAACACCATTCAATATCGAGAAGATGCGGAAAAAGCCTTAAAGGAAAGTGAAGAGTTGTTCAGGGTGCTTTCGGAGGCCTCCCCTGCAGGTCTTATCCTTTATATGGATAAAATCATCTACGCCAATCCTGTCGCTGAAAATGTCACCGGCTACTCAAAAGACGAACTTCTTTTCAAAAATCCCAAGGATCTCATCCATCCAGATATTCTAGCTCAGCAAGCTTTAAGCGATGAACCGATTTCAAATGAAAGGTTCTACTCATTTCCTTATGATTCCTTGAAAATAATCACCAAGCAAGGAGTTGAAAAATGGTTGCAAATATCGAGCAGTAAGGTCGAATACCAAGGAAAAGAAGCTGGTCTGGCCATTTTTATTGATTTCACCGAACATAAATTGGCTCAAGAAGCTCTTATCGCGTCCGAGAAAAAATATGGAGCGTTCATTAACGCGACTTCCGAGGGTTTTTGTGTTTTGGATCATCAAAACAAATTGGTCGAAGTCAATGATTCCTTGTGTGCGATGCTTGGATGTTCTCCTGATTTAATAGGCAAGCCATTTCTCGACTTTGTCGATAAAAAGTATCACGCAAAATTCAAGGAGCAGGTTGAGGATGACAACCTAATATCGCATAAAAGAATGGAACTTGAATTGAACCACCAAAATGGATCAAAAATACCAATCATTTTTTTATCGACTACAGTCTCAGACGACCAACAAAACTTGGTTTCTTCATTTGCCTTCATCACTAATATCGAACAAAGAAAAAAAACGGAGGAGGAATTAAAACGAACATCTGAAATACTGGCCGCGACCAACCTTAATTTGGAGCAGAAAATCAATGACGAAGTCGTCAAAAGCCGAGAAAAGGATCAGCTTCTATTTCAACAGTCTAGATATGCCCAAATGGGTGAGATGCTCAGCATGATAGCTCATCAATGGCGACAACCATTAAATGCGATCAGCACAGCCGCGATAGAAATATCATTGAGCGATACACTGGGGGATTACGATCCAGCTAAAACCAAGGAATTAACGGGTTTTATCGAATCCCAGACGCAAAATATGTCATCGATCATCAATGATTTCATGGATTTTTTCAGACCAGAAAAAGAAAAGGAATCGTTTTATCTTAACAGGGTTTTTGATACTATTTCAAAAATGTCATCAGCTCAAATATCCCTAAAGAACATCCGATTGATCAACAATATTGAGTCCGACATCCAATTGATCAGTTTTCAAAAAGAGCTTGAACAGGTCCTGATCAATCTCATTTCTAATTCAAAGGATGCCTACGAGTTTTCCCCAAGTGAAGATCAGGAAATTATCTTTTCGGCTAATGAAACTGACGATTACATAGAATTAATTGTGGAAGATAAGGGTGGGGGTGTAAACCAGGAAGTTCTTGATCGAATCTTCGATCCCTATTTCACGACCAAGGAGCAAGGCAAAGGCACTGGTATCGGTCTTTTTATGTCAAAAAATATTGTAGAGAAAAATCTAGGTGGAAAAATTGCCGCAAAAAACACTATGGATGGACTTCAAATAATCCTAACTTTACCTAAATAAATTTCTTTACCTTCTCTACCTTCGACCAAAACAACTTTTATAAACTTTTAAATAACGTATCAACTTTGGGGTTGAGTAATTTTCATGTTCCAGCCTATTTTTTTAAGCAACAAGGTTTTAAAATAATGAAGCCCTGCGCAATTTGCAGCAATAATATTGATAACGAGTTGTTTAAGGTCAAAGAAATGATGTTTGGCCTTAAAGATGAGTTTCAGTATTTCCAATGCTCTCACTGTCAATGTCTTCAAATCCAAGAAATTCCGCAAGATCTTTCAAAATACTATCCCGAAAACTATTATTCCTACAAAAATAAACAGAAAGATAGCTTACTAAAAACCCTCCTTCTACATCATAGAAATAGGTACGCTTTTTATCAGAATGGATTTATCGGTAGCTATTTATATACAAAATATCCATATCCAGCACTTAAATCATTAGCTCCGCTACATTTAAACACCCATCATAAAATACTTGATGTCGGATGTGGATCTGGAGAGCTTTTACTTTATTTACGGAATCTTGGTTTTGATCAAATTCTTGGAATTGATCCATTCCTCAAAGAGGATATAACTTATAATAACCAGTTGAAAATCCAAAAGAAAAACCTTTTTGATCTTAAGGGAACTTGGGATATGATTATGTTTCATCACTCCCTGAGGTGGTCCGGTTCCGTTGGACAACCTGAGACCAGTTTTAAGCTCTGATCTTTAGTTTTGTGGAGACCTCAGGCGGCCTCTATGACTCCTGCAATTTCACCATAAACTTCA
>Ga0224496_10001882_pt1 | contig 12780 bp, 13 predicted proteins | sample SF_Jul11_sed_USG_2_FD_168127 | JGI IMG/M metagenome (GOLD analysis project Ga0224496, IMG submission 168127) | Sediment microbial communities from San Francisco Bay, California, United States - SF_Jul11_sed_USGS_8_1 | ecosystem: Environmental > Aquatic > Marine > Sediment | place: USA... | reverse complement strand
TATTTGTGGATGATGAGGAGGTACTGGCACGGTGGGGGGAGCAAGTGTTGATGCATTTAGGCTATTCGGTGGTGGCCAAGACTAACCCTCATGAAGCCATTGAGCTCTTTCGTCGCCAACCGAATCAATTTGATATTGTGGTTACCGATCAAACCATGCCAACAATGAGTGGGGAAGCCTTTGCCAAGATGCTACTCGATATTCGTCCCGATATAGCCATTGTGCTCTGTACGGGATTTAGTCACATTATGTCGGAAGAAAAGGCCAAGCAACTTGGTCTCAAGGGATTTCTTATGAAGCCGGTCAATGGGGCTGACCTAGCCAAAACGCTACAAGAAGTATTTAAACATCTTCCCATGTCAAGAAATTAGAAAGTTTAAGCTCCCCAACCTTTCCAAGAGAAATTCCGGTCTCATTCTTTTTTTACCCCGGCATTCCCACAGCTCTAGTGTCAATAAAGAACAGTTAGGAAGCTGAATATTTTGTTGCGAGGGGTGAATGAATATACTGCCCCCCTTGAAAGTGAAACCACCTTGAAGACATAACCAATTTTTAAAGGAGGGGAGCGCGGGGAGAGGAAGAACCAATTGAACGGTGGACGGCGAAACGGAGAGCGGCTCTGGTCTTGCGACTACTCAAAGGCAAGACGTCGGTCGCGGAAGCGGCCCGGCAGCAGGGGTTACGAGTGTCTGAAGTGGAGAATTGGCACGAGAAGTTTCTCCGGGCGGCAGAGAATGGCCTGCGCCGTCGGCCGAAGGATGAAGAGGCACTCAAGGATGAGCAAATTAAGAAGCTCAATCAAAAGATTGGGGAGCTGGTCGTGGAGAATGATGTGTGACGGGAGGCCTTGAAACCGTACCCTTTAGCGCGGGAGATGTCCGCCACGTGAGAGCCGCGCTGCCGGACATCTCCGAACGAACCGCCTGCCGGGTGCTTCGGGTGAGCCGCTCGGTCCTGCATCGGCTGACCAAAGGCAAGCGAACGTGCTCGGCCCTTTCTGAAGAACTCGTGACGAAGCTCGAGCCATTGATTCACGACTATCCGACCTATGGGTACCGCCGGCTGTGGGCGCTGTTGCGCTATCGCGAAGGGGTGATGGTCAATCGGAAAGCGGTGTATTGCGCCTTACGAATCAAACAATGGCTAGTACATCAACGCGTACGCACCGCTCGTCCGCGGGCTCCGCGTTTGCGGAGTCGGTCGTGAGCAAGTAACCAGCGATGGACGGTGGATGTGACGTAACTTCCCTGTGGCGACGATGGCTGGGGGCATCTCACCGCAGTCATCGATTGTCATGATCGAGAGATAATGGGGTATGAGTTTGCTTTACGTGGAAGAGCGAAAGAAGCGGAACGAGCGATTGAAGCGGCCTGTCTGGCCTGGTTTGGGACCTTGCGACCCGGAGGAACGTCCCCGCTGCTTCGAAGTGATAATGGATTGATCTTTCAGAGTCGACGGTTCCGTCAAGCTTGTTGGGACTATCGGCTGCACCAAGAATTTATCCGCCCTATACACCGGAGCAGAATGGCCTCATTGAACGCTTTTTTCGGAGTCTCAAAAAAGAATGTCTGTGGCAACACCAATTTACAAAATTTGAAGAGGCTCGGCAGACAATTACCCGATGGATGGATTGGTATAACGAGGAGCGCCCGCATCAAGCATTAGGGTATTGGAGGCCTCGTCAATTCTGGCGTGAACAACATACCCCCTTGGCTTGATTCCTGGGAGCACTACACCTAGAATGTCACCCTTAAAATGCGCCATTTTCCAGGGAACGTTCTTATGGGGCACCCGGGCGATCCGTGCCAAGGAGGAGCTAGCGAGGACTCTGCCATTTTCCAAACCATTGTATTCAAAAAAGAAGGAGCATCCCATGAAGGATTTTTTCACTCAGCGTTTGATTCCACCTTGTTGTAGTAACCCAGCTTCCTCCCTCCTGTTCGGCAAAGGAACAACACGCTTTTTCGCCCACAAATATTCGGAAAAGAACAGAAGTAACCACTTTTCTTTCATTAAGCAGACCCTGTTTGCTATTAGCATTTTGCTCCTGACCATAGGCTCTCCCTTAGCCAACGCCAACACAATTTTAGATATCACGGGTCTTGGTGATACGGGACAAATTATCGAAGCCGACCAAGCCGTTGCCGTCGCTTTTACCTTGACAAATACTTTCACCAATGTTTCGGTAACAGCTGATATTCTTTGTATTGCATGCCAGGGAGGGGTTTGGCTACATCAGAATTCACTTGGTGCAGGTGCGTCCTTCGGGGACACGCTCGACGCCTTTGCCTTTGCTAGCAATACTTCGACACCTTTCTTCTCAGGATTCACATTGAATCCCGGCTTATATTTCTTAATCTTGGCAATTGATTCAGGTTCAGCTGTATGGTCTGGCAGTATCACCCCAACAATATTCGAAGCTCCGGGAATTATGGACGAATTCGATTTCCACTCCACAAATACTCAAGCATTCGTCCCGCAGTCAGATTTCGGGATTATTTTTGGCGAGGGAACTCTTCACTACACCGTAGAAGGTGACCCTATGACAGGTGGTGGTACTATGACACCAGTACCAGAGCCGAGTACAGCAGAGTTTTTCTTGCTGGGAATGATTCTGGTAATAGGGGTTTTCGCGAACAAGGCCAAATTGGTGCGCTCAAAACGATGAGGTGTAAGGGCTTGGCTATACAATAGGCGAAAATTGACCGCTTCCATGAGGTGGTGTGGGCAACGCTACACCAAACAATTCAAAGAATAAGCCCTGCGGCTGGCCAGTCAGGCAGGACCTTGGCTTGAATGAGAGTATGCTCCGGCGATGGCGTAAGGAGGCCACTGGGACGGGTCCAAAGCCTTTCCGGGGCCACGGCTTTGCTCGTGATGAAGAACTGGTTCGCTTGAAACGTGAATTGGGCCGAGTGTAGCGAGAATGGGATTTTTTACGCGATGCGGCGGCGTACTTTGCCAAGGAATCGAAACGCGGTTTCAGTGCATAGCGCGGCATCGGGCCGCCTATCCCATTCGGCTGATGTGCCGGGTTCTTAGGGTCTCGGCTAGTGGGTACTACGCCTGGCGACAACGGCCTGATAGTCGAAGGTCATGTGAGAACCGGAAACTCTTAGCCGAAATTCGTACCAGTCATGCGAAGAGTATGGGGACCTATGGCATTTTGCGGATCAGGGCCGAACTGCGTGATCGAGGGTTTGCTTGCGGGCGGAACCGAGTTGCCTGCTTAATGTAGAATGCTGGACTTCATGGGATTCCCAAACGACGGTTTTGACCAACGACGAACAGCGGTCGAACGCTGCCGGTGGCTCCCAAACGGCTGAAGCAAGGCTTTACAGCCACCGTCCCGAATCAACGGTGGGTGAATGACATCACCTATATCCTTACGGGCGAGGGTTGGCTGTATCTCGCCGTCATTCTCGACTTGTATTCCCGCAAAGTCGTAGGCTGGTGTACGAACTCTCGACTCCAACGTAACCAAGTGTTAGATGCTCTCAGGATGGCGTTAGGCCCACGGGCCACGAATCCCGGCCTCATCCATTCCCAGCGATCGCGGCAGTCAATATGCCAGCCAGGAGTTCCAGGATTTGCTCAAAGCTCACGGCCTTCAATGCAGCATGAGCAGAGCCGGGAATTGCTTTGACAATGCGGTGGCCGAAAATTTCTTTGCGACCTTGAAACGGGAGCGGGTGTATCGGGCTTACTACCGGACCCGAGCCGAGGCTCAAACGGATCTGTTTCACTACATTGAAGTCTTTTCCAATTGTCAACGGTGGCATTCGGATAATGACCAAATGTGCCCTGACCAATTCGAGTCAGTTTCCTTCCCTTGAGATATGACAGCCAGGCCATCCCTTCCGCTTTCCATCCCCCTTTGAGGGGGACGATGGGTCGAGAGGCCACCGCCGTCCTCTCTATGCGTCGAGCATCACCAGATCGACGAGACCGGGGCGCTTGACCTTCCTAGAACGTAGTCTTATAGTTCTCGACGCTTCAAGAACGCCCTTACCGAACACGAGAGCGACACACGCCAGGGAGGGGAGGGCAGCAACTCTGCCATTATCCAAAACGTTCTATTTCAAAAAGGAGTCAATCCCCATGAAGGACTTTCTCACTCAGCGTTTAAGGCCACCTTGTAGTATGCGCCCCGCTTCACCCAACCCACTCCGCAAAGAGCATATGCCCAGCCGTCTCCAGGGTTCCAATAGAGGCAACCCCCTTATACCTACAAACCGCGATCCCCTACGGCACACAATCACAAGGGTCCCACACAGTAAAGCGCCAACGTCCTTTCCTTCCAGAATGATTGTTTCAACTGCGTAGAAACTGAAGCAAAAGCACACTCATAGAGCATAACTGATTATTTCGAATGGAAACCGAGGCCGCTGAGGCTTGGGGAGAATAAGAGATGAAGACTTTCGGTTGGGACGTGGTATTTGTTACCGATATTGCTCATGTAAACACCGCATTGAAGAACGTGTCTGCGAAGTATGTTGAGACGTTCCAATTGGAGGAGAAGGGCTTTCAGGGAAGTGGGGAGTTTGGTTCTTGGGAAATAGTCCCTGGCGGCTCGGGCAACCTGCTGCAGCTAAAAATTCCGCTCGTGAGCGGAACCCTGCAAATGCCAGGCTCTTCGAAAACGCTCGATGTTTCAGGAATCGCTGTTTTGCTGACCGTGTCTTTGCAATTTCTACCTGACCCGGCCAAGCCAACCAGTTCTCATCTTGTTTTTCATTTCAAGTCGGTTGGTGATCATACAACCACGAACACCGGCGAGGGTGTCGTGTCCTTCAATAAAGTCATTGCACCCCCCAAATCCACACTGACCTTGCTTCAGGAAACCGTGATTGGCACGGCTGTCGCCACAGTGCTTGTCCAGAACGCGGACAAAATATCCTTTGAATTTGCTTCGATAAACCCCTTGGAAGTTGCGAATACGAAGTGGCTGCAGCCAAGCAAAATGGCCTATGCCTACGCTGACGTTGTGGGTACTGGTGCGCAAATGCTAGCGATATTGTGTGTAAACGATAGCAGGGACATTACCCAACTACCTCGTCATATCGATCCGACTCTGCTGGCCTCCGGCCCGACTGCCGCCCTGGCCGTGTCGGAGCATGTTTTTTTGCAGAATGTGTTGATACCCGGTTTGGCGAAATCATTCAACATTCCGGCTTCATCGTTCACAGAGGGCACAATTCCCGGTGTGGGTACAGAAGGTGTACTGCTGGCCAAGCCTTTCAATCTGAAATCTGTGAGTGCCGCGGGTGAAACGTACACCCCTTCAGTCAACGTATTGTCCGCCATCGTTCAAGATACACACATCGCACTGAGTCTCTCTGGGCAGTGCAGCATGGGAATGGACATCACCATGGATTTTCAGGCGAGTTCCACGATGGGTATCAGTTTTTCCATGACCGACAAGACCTTCAAGTTTGCTACCGTCGGCCAACCGGTGTTTCATAAACAGACTCATATTCCCTGGTACGACCACTTGTTGGATCTTGCCGGCGGCATTGCCGAGATCATATTACAAATAACTGTCGCGGCGATCAGCAGCGAGCTGGGTGGGGGAATTGCGCAGTTGGGAAGTGCAACAGCAATAGTGACTTATGCGCCCAAAGTTGTGGGCTGGCTGGGCCGTACAGGATTTACCCCTACAGAGGGGGGGCTAGCTACTAGCCTATATATGCGTGGAAACTTAACTTAAGGAGAACCCATATGGCTAATAACATTGTCGATACCATGGGCTGGGATACTGTTACAGCGATTACGTATAAGGACGTCAACGACTCCATTGTCCAACAGGGGTCCTCGCCAACTTCATTTACGCAGGTCGCTCCAGACAATAGCGCGTCCGTTTCAGGAAGTTTCGGGCAGTGGGCGCTGTCGACCGGCGGATCCGGGGCAGACATCATGATGATGCTGCCCGTAACGAGCGGCACGGTTACTGTTCAGGGTACCGATTATCCTATTGCGTCTGCAACGGCAACGGTACTTGTTCGAGCGAATTTTCTACCCCAGCCCAACGCCCCGAATAGTCAGGCCTTAGTACTTCAGACAGCGCCCACCGCATCGGTGACATTGCCCGCGTCAGTTGAAAGCTTACAACCGGCACAGTCGAACTTCCTGGCGGACGCCGCACTAAGGCAATTGCTGCAGGATTGGCTGAATAATAACCTGCAGGATTTTAATCATACCTTCGCTGTTGTTGATTTTAATGCCGAGTTCTCGGTGGAGGGACTAAATTGGTTGCGGCCATCCCATACCGGGTACGCGGTGGCTGAACCGTCTACCGGGGCGACGCTGGATAACAGCGTGTTCGCCGTGATGTGTCTGATCGATGGGAACACTAATGTCGCCGGTCTCGAGTTTCAGGTGTCACCATTTGCGATTCCCGCAGACAAAAAGGCGGGTTTTGTCATTTCATCGGAAAAGTTTCTGAAGCATATGATGCTGGACGCCATGCCGATGATGTTCGACGGCATCCCAAACGAGAAATCATCGGAATATTTCAAAATAGACAATGACGGCACTCGTATCACCAATATCCAACCGGTGACACTGAGGGATACGAAGCTGGACAACGGTAAAATCGTCAACCCAACGATAGATGCTCGAAAATACTCGATCGCAGTGAACGAGACGGAACTTCAGATTGGCATGACTGACGCGACGTTCGAATACTCACCGGGTATTACTGTACATCTCAATTACGAGGGGGCATCGACTCTGTCGTTTGATGCCACAAACGACATACTTGACCTAATGGTGGTGAGCCAAAGCGGGTCAGGGTCTGTAGAAGTTGGCCAGGGCCTGCGGATTGCCGAAATCGTTATCAGTGTCGTAGCGCTTGTGCTCAGCGTTGTGGGTGGTATTGGGGCCGGGGTGGGCAAGGCTGCCTCTAAAGCCGTGCAAGAAGCCGCCCAAGCCGCAGCTGAAGCCGCAGAGGCTGCTGGAGAGAGCACTTCCGCGATTGGAACCGTGACTGCCGAAGGCGCCGAGTCCGCGCAGGCGATGAACCAGGCAACCGTCACGGCTTTAAGGGGGCTTGTTGCGGGAACGCCTGCAGAGGTCTCACAATTTGCCGCAACGTGTTTTTCCGTTGCAAAATTTGCCGGCCTGGGTGCAGCAGCATTCGGCATACCGTCTGCAATCATGCCAATTGTTGAGGCAGCTGCGCGGGGCGACTATCAAAGCATGCTAAAGGTCACAAACCTCACTGATGACGCTTTAGGCAAGGCTACCATGTGGCCAGCAGGCGTACCGGGATACACCCTGGTCTCTGCAGAGCTGAACGGGGCATTACAGTTTGGGCTTGATCATCGTGTGTGAGTCGAAGCGCCTAAACTTGTTGTTCACTTCATGACAAATCGTTGAAAGATGGGCAAATATGAAAGGCATCATTGATACGGCTGATACGTATGGCTGGGATACTGTGTTCGGCATTCACATCGGCGATGTGAATGCTGCAATCATTAAGGCAGGAAGTTCGCCTAAGTCATTCGATGTGGCGGACCCAGATGATGCAGTGTCTGCAACCGGAACATTTGGGGATTGGCAACTTATATCCGGGGGCAGCGGTGAAATTGTGCGATTGCAGATTCCAATTCAGACAGCCGAGATTCACTCGCCAGGAAATACGGATAAGGTTATTAATGCTACGGCACTGGTCGATGTTCGTCTTAATTTTTTGCACCAAAAGGATCCAACAGGCAAGAGCAGTCATCATTTACGTGTCCGCACAAAACCTGCGAGCGTTGATGAATCCATTGTCACTATTTGGCAGATTGTTTACCAACAGCAACAAAAATTGTCTTTCATTGGCAAGGCTGCCTTTCGGGAACTGCTTGCCCTTTGGTTAAACGAAAATCTCGACAGTTTTGATCACGTATTTGCCACGGTGGATCTCAATCGAGTGGCCGACAAAGGCGCATTCCAGTGGATGCAACCTACAGATGTTTCTTATGCCTACAGCGACTTTGGTGCAGATGATGGAGTATTGGCGGTTTTGTGTATGACCGGTCACCGACCATCGGCCGGGCTCATCCAGCAAGCATCTCCGAAATTAATTCCCGACAGGGAACGTGCGGGGTTGCTGATTTCCAGAAATCGCATGTTGAGCGAATTGATTCTGCCCTTAATGCCTCAGGTTTTCGATGGGTCGAAACCGGCCGATTACAAAATTAGCGCTAGTGGGGACAGCATACTGAATGCGCATCAGGGTATCAGGTTTACGGTGCATCCCAAGGACAAGGACCCTTACACTGCAACTGTCCAAGAACTCAGTGTGACTATCGACGGTGAAGAGTTGCAAATGGAGGTGTTGACGAAAGCGGATGTATCGCCAGGCATTTATGCTTGGTGTCGGACGCAAAATTTCCTAGCAATAAAGCTAATTAATAAACCTGATGGCACGCAGACCCTGGGCTATGAACCGACCCGAACCGTTCCGCCCGCTCATTGGACGACGAAAGATCCCGGTATCGAGATCACGGAGGAGATCCTCGGGCTTGTCGCCCTGATTGCAACTGCAATCGCCATTGTTGTAACGGCAGGAGCTGCGATCCCTGTCATTGCAATGATTATCGGTTTGGCCGCTGGCGTGATGGCGTTGACGACGACGATAATTGAAGATGTTGGGAACGGTGACGCTCCTGCGATTGGCGATTTGGTGTTGAACGCCTCGGCCGCCATTATCTGGCCAGATTCGAAAGACTTTGCGCTTACGACCGCAGGGCTCAACAGTTCTCTGCAACTAGGTGGGAATCCATCATTCGCCTAACCAAGTGAAACGGCAAGACGACCCGGACCCGCCGGCGCAGATCATCTATTATTAGTCGCCTGGGTCAAGGTTACGACCCGACTGCAGCGGGAAGGGGGCTGACCTTGTGGTGGCCGGAAGGGATGCATGCGATCTGATATCGCGCTCATCACATTCAATACTGTTCCGCGAGTGAATCTCACCTTGAAATATGAACGTCTGGGGCCAATGGCGATTGAAAATCATCGGTGGTACTGCGAACACCACGGGTATAACTTCATAGATGAGGTACCTGTCAACCCGGACCGACCGGCTTCCTGGGCCAAAGTGCCAGCCATCCTACGCGCGTTGGAAGACCATCGATGGGTTGTGTGGGCAGACAGCGATACGCTTGTCTTCAATACATCATTTGACTTGCGTAATTTTTGTGATGCACGCTTTGACGTGGTTGCGCAATGCCCTGTCGCCTATCTCCAACCCTTGGGTTGGACTACCGAACACAGTCTTGAGGCGATGCGTTTGAACACGGGCGTTTTCATGGTTCGTAATTCTCGCTGGTCGCGAGATTTGCTCGAAACCTCTTATGCCCAGAAGCAGTTCATTTCAAGCGGCGAGGTTTGGAACGGAATTGGAGAGCAAGAGGCTATTCTTGAAGTCTTACGACAATATCCGGAAGATTTTCATCGCATCCACTATGTCCAGAATCTCCAAAGCCATCCCAAATGTCGCAGCCAGGATGACATTTTCGTACATTTTTACGGAAACCATGCACGACACCGTATTCCGGAGTCCGAATGTCTGGAGGTGATCCAACGTTGGGAGCAGTGTGTGCGACAACGCAGGGATTTCCCAGATGATATTGCCCGTTTTCACTGGTCTTGTATACAAAATAAGTCGCAGGATGGCCATTTCGATCGTGGCGGGCCTGAGCGCTTTTTTTACTCGCAGTCGGAAATCGGAATTACGTGACCAAGACCCTTAGAACCTCTTACGACCAGAATCGTGACCAGGTTCGTCTGACGTACTTCGCACAACCGCTTGGAGCTAGAGCCGTCGTCATCTGCATCCAGGGTCTGCACGGTCACTTGTACGATTCGACGGGTTCGAGCGACGAGACCGGGAACCTGATTAATCGTCTTCATGCCGATCTCCCCGACATTGCAATTGCCCCAATGACCTACCCGTGGGATCTGCGCCGTTTTAAGGCAAATGAAACTCTCTCGGCAGGAGGAATTGCCCATGAAATTGCCGATGCCTTGAATGAGACCATATTCGACCATTGCCACACGGTGGTGATCCTTGGTCACTGCCTCGGCGGGTTATTGACAACGTTGGCACTTCCACACCTTCTTCACACCAGGGTCGATCTGATTCACAGACTTCGGGTGAATAAGAATCGATTAGTTGTGTTTCTGCTAGACTCCCCTCATGATCTCCCGAAGTGCCGACTGAGTAACTTTCATGTTGGACTTCTGAAAGCTTTACGGTTACCGCAAGCGGCGATGCGAGAGAACGCCAGGTTCTGGCAATGGCACGTTCTTACTGATGGACCGGACAAAATCCCAATTGAGGCTTATGCAGTCACATCCAAAGCTGAGTCCTGGGTAACCCCGCTGAATCCGACGGCAGGCTTGTCAGCCTTCCAAGTTTGCCAAGTAACGATCTCGCATGAGGCCCTCGTGCAAGTGCCGATGGCAGGGCCGTTCGAGCCCTATGACTTCGTATTGGAACGGCTACGCGAAGCATTGCCCTAATGAAATGAACCCCTTTCATGATCAGAAATACCATACTCTAGAGAGTGTTATATTTTTTGGTATGGGTGCTCGGACCTCAAGCTCTGTCAAAATTTCAGAATTTGACCTGTCCCGTCAAAACTAGACCGGCGTTCGAGCTAGGATTATCCGATTTTGAACTTGCCCCTATTATTGGACCAGTCATTGTGAGAAATTCTCCCGTTTTGTTTGTCGATGGATTTGATCTATAGAACCCTCTGCAAAAGTATCAGAATTAGGTAGAATAGTGCTCATGCCAACCACCATGAGGTACACAATGAAAACGAAGAAATTACGGGTTGAGCGCTTTCTGAACGAGATGGATCAAGTCGTGCCGTGGCAGCAATTGGAAACGGTCATTGAGCCGCATTATAAAAGCACCGGCGGGCGTCCGCCTCATGAGTTGCGGGTGATGCTGCGCATTCATTTTCTCCAACTCTGGCATAATTTAAGTGATCCTCTGATGGAAGAAGCCCTCTATGACCGCCTGAGTTTTCAGACCTTTCTGGAGTTTGATTGTTTTGGGGGCGTGATTCCTGATGAGAGCAGCATCTGCCGGTTTCGGCATCTCTTGGAAGAACATGGGCTGTCACAAAAAATTCTGGCCGCCGTGAATGCGCACTGAGACTCGCATGGGCTGGTGCTCAAAGCGGGAACAATTGTGGACGCCACCTTGTTAGCGGCCCCCGTGAGCAAGCACAACAGTCGAAAGGGACGGAACCCCGAGATGAGTTCGACCCGCAAGAACAACACATGGCACTTTGTGGCCAAAGGGCATATCGGCGTGCAAGCGCAAGGACAGCCGATTATTCATTCGACGGAATTTACGACGGCCAAGATGCATGACAGCCAGCTATTAGAGGAGTTGCAACACGGGGAAGAACAGGCGCTATTTGGCGTCAGCGCGTATACCAAACAAGCAGACAAACGCCAAGCTCGGCAGGACGGCTTCTATTATGGGCTTTCGGACCGCGGGTACCGCAAGCATCCCTTGTCCTCATCGCAAAAGAAACGCAATCGCCGGCATTCGAGCATCCGAGCTAAGGTCGAGCATCCCTTCCGAGTGATCAAGCATCTGTGGGGGCACCGGAAGCTCCGGTATAAAGGCCTGGCTAAAAACGCGTCGCAGTTTACGACGTTGTGTGCGCTGTGAAACATCTTTTTCTGCCGGCGAGCCCTGCTCGCGGAGACCTAAAAAAGGCAAGCCCCCCATGAGGGGCACTGACAAGACCCGAATAGGGCAGCAAGGACGAAGCAAAAGGGAACGCAAGAGCAGAAGAACGTTAAAAAAAAACGAGCCGAGCGCCAAAGAGCCTCAATGCAGATGACTTTTGCAGAGGGTTCTATAGGCTTGTTGAGAAAATTCCGTAGGGGTGAGATCTCCTAGCGCCCTATGTGGGCGTGCTTGATTACATTCGACTAGCCACCCTTCAATCATGGCCTGGGCCTCATGAATTGTTACAAACCCATGCTGGTTGAGACATTCTTGTCGGAACGCATTGTCCGTGGGTGTTCCTGGTCGGGGAAAATCCCATGCTATCCCCCGCTGGTACCCCCACAAATCAAGATTGCGTGAGATGAATTCTGGCCCATTATCTACTCGAATACGTTTCAGCTTTCCATGCTGCCGTTTTGTGTGCTTCAGAGCTTCTAGCACATCTCCCTCACGAAATCTTCTGCCTACTCCTATGACCGGACAGACTGTGCTGTGTCTATCAATGACGGTCAAGATTTTGACCAGCTGGTTGTCAACGAATTGATCGTGCAAAAAATCTATGGCCAGCAGACATTCAACGTGTTGGACTCTAGGCGATCCTCCTAATTATGGCCCAGACGGGGCCCTTGGGGGATTTCTGTCGAATCGCCAAACCCTCCGCTCGATAGAGACGAGACACGGGCTTATGATTAATCGTCCATGTGTCACGACATAAGAGAATAGGGGGAGTGTTGAATAATACCGACGTCGAAGGGCACATTTACTGAAGTAGACCAGACGCGACGGGCTTGTTTAAAAAACACGCCCAGCAAGGCCGTAGCCAGTTTTTTGCGCGGAGCGCATTGGTAATACGTGAGTACGGAAACTGGCGAGAATGCCGCTGGCGGCTTTTTTCAACTGGCCAGATTTATAAGGCCGACGATCTTTTGGCCAGGGGGGCGTGCAGGTCAAATTTGGCGACCCAATCTACGGCATAACAGATTTCTTGGAAATCGAGAGGTTTTTCGAACACGCGGTAGACGCCATTC
>Ga0224496_10001881_pt1 | contig 12792 bp, 13 predicted proteins | sample SF_Jul11_sed_USG_2_FD_168127 | JGI IMG/M metagenome (GOLD analysis project Ga0224496, IMG submission 168127) | Sediment microbial communities from San Francisco Bay, California, United States - SF_Jul11_sed_USGS_8_1 | ecosystem: Environmental > Aquatic > Marine > Sediment | place: USA... | reverse complement strand
GTCGATCTGGGTGAAAATAGTGAAGAAGCTATTAGTGAAGGCATTCATTCAAACTCAGTCGGGCCACAGGATAGCATGCAACAGGAACAGTTTCGCAATCAACTGGCCGATGCTATTCGATCACTTCCTGAACGGGAAAAGCTCGCAGTTAGCTTATATTATGATGAAGAATTCAATTTACGTGAAATTGGCAAGATACTTGAAATAAGTGAGTCTAGAGTCAGTCAGTTATTGGGGCAGGCTCATCTGCGAATTCGTAAACAGTTGAGTGATTATACTGACGATTAAATATCAGCATTAACTGATTTCCTTATGCACCCTGTTTTAAAACGGGTCAACTTTCCTGCCGGAAATTTGTGGCGAGTCACAAATCAGAACAAACCTTATCATATTGGGCCTTTAATACCTATAAGGTTAATCTTCTTACTCTATACTTTGTTACCGGATACTAATAACCCTGAGAATGGTATAAAAATAGTATCATTCAGAGTTGTTAAAATGATTTGTGAACCGCTAAGCAGTTTATAAAACTGTTAGCCATTAGTATGGCATAAACAGGATAGAAGGAGAGTTACATGCAGTTCAATGATATTTTTATGTTGACATCAAACCCGATTTTATCCGGTTTTGCCTGGTTTATTATATTAACAATAGCGCTTTATATTGCACGTATTCATGCACATAAAGCTATTCAGTCCGTATGCCGGGTTTTTCACCTTGCAATGCGACTGACTGCTCAGTCAGTTATGCGTGCAGAAAAGCGAATGATTGATCGCAATAAAGAAGTGTTGTTAAGTCAGGGGCAGGAAGCGGCTGAACGCATTATTGAGCGTGAGTTTCATCGCATCGATGCGACGGTGCAACGGGATCTATCGGAGTATCCATCATTACATCGAAAGTTAAGTGAGGAAATACTGAAAATAGACGAAGATTATAAGGAAAGCACGGATGTGCCACCAGCACCTCCGGCCTGGGTAAAAGCTGTAGAAGCTGTTGCAAAAATACCGGGGGTAAAGGGTGACCCCATGGTAGGTAATGTACTTGAAGATATACATCAGTCATTAATCAAGGCCAATACAAAGGCAACAGAAGAGTATCGTAAATCAAGTCATCTGCGACATCAGATTTTAAATAAGATGATGCCACACTGGCGATCTGTAAGCCAGACACTGGAGCAGGTGGATAAGAATGTTACCAGCTTGTTACAGCGTTCTACGACAATTGATCGACACATGAAAGAGTATGAAGATATTCAGAAACAAAGTGATCGTGCCGTGCAAATGCTATCTTCATCATCATTAACACAGTTTTTTATTTCTGCTTTTGTTCTAATGATTGCTGCTGGTGGCGCGGTCATTAACTTTAATCTGATTGCTCGACCTATGTCGGAAATGGTTGGCGGTACCAGTTACTTGATGGGCTATCAGACTTCACATATCGCTGCTTTGGTAATTATTCTGGTTGAAATAGCAATGGGGCTGTTTTTAATGGAATCCATGCGAATTACACGATTGTTTCCTGTCATAGGCGCGCTGAATGATAAGTTGCGAGTCCGAATGATCTGGATTACATTCGGTTTTTTGTTGTCATTAGCGTGCATAGAAGCAGGACTGGCGTACATGCGTGAACTCCTGATGCAGGATGCGGCAGCAACCAGGGCATTATTACGCGATGATACGATTGAAGTTGTGGAAAGTTCATATCTATGGATCACAACGGCTGCGCAAATGGGGTTAGGTTTTATATTACCTTTTGTACTGACGTTTGTGGCTATTCCGCTTGAATCATTTATTCATTCCTTGCGGTCAGTTATAGGTATTCTGGTTGTAGCATTTCTGAGAAGCCTGACTTGGCTATTACGATTAATGGGTAATATCGCAAAATTCTCGGGGAAAATGCTGGTGAACATTTATGACCTGATGATATTTGGCCCTTTATGGCTAGAAAGATCGTTTAAAGCAAGAACTAAACATGAGACAAAAAAAGAAAAGAATGTAGATACAGTACATTACAGTTCTTTATAGAGGCGTTATGACAAAATTTAAAATATACTTGTCCGTTATTTTATTGCCGGTAATGCTCAGTATTTTATCGGCTTGTTCGGAACCACCTGCAAAAAATACACGTGGTGTTTATATGCTGATGGATACATCAGGCACCTATACTAAAGAACTAATACAGGCTCAAAAGGTTATAAATTTTATTCTTTCCAATTTGAATCCGGGCGACACATTTGCCGTTGCTCGTGTTGATACAGGTAGTTTTAGCGAGAAGGATATTATTGCCAAAGTAACGTTCGAAGATCGCCCTAGTATGGCTAATCAGCAGAAAAGAGCATTTCGTGACAAGATTGACAGTTTTGTGAAAAGTGTTAAACCTAGCCGTTATACGGATATCACCGGTGGGATTTTGCAGGGTATTGAATATCTGAATGAAGCAGAGGTAGGGCATAATCTGATCTTGATATTTTCTGATCTTAAAGAAGATTTAGGTAAAGATTATATCCGTGATATACCTCTTCAGTTAAATAATGTGTCCGTGGTTGCGTTAAATGTGACAAAATTACGAAGTGATAATGTGGATCCGCGTGAATATCTTGATCGCATGGCTGAATGGGAAAGTAAGGTGCACTCGGGAGGGGGGACCTGGCGAGTGGTTAATGATATGGAGCGACTGGAAAATATTTTGACATTTTAAGAATATATGCATGACATGCCATGGATGGCTTAATTTTGTATTATTATTCATTTATATATTAATAATATTTTAGAAATTATCATAAATAAAATCACAATTTTACCCCTGGCACACTTCCTCTGCTTTTTATTAGACATATAAACTACGTATTATTCAAGACTACTTCAATTTCAGCCGATACAGTTTATAATATATTAACGCTGAAATTATATACTCCTAAGCTGTGGTTAAATTGTAGCAATCAGCCACGACTTTCGGGGTTGCAGGTAACCGGATGACGCATACTATCAGGCAATACAGAGACTACCGACCGATGTGGGTGTATGAAAAGAATTTCATCATCCTGAACGATTTGTGTCCGGATCTGGATGTGGAGAATGAATGTATCTGTGCTTGCAGTGAGGGCGGGAAAGACCATCTTTTGCATATAAAAGTCATTGAACGCTGTGCTTATACAACAACCTTGAGATTAAAACAGAATTTGATGTTACCAGGGAAATATATTCAGAAACTGGTTATGTACATCAGGCTGTATCATGATGCGCAAGTTGCAGAAGTAATTAATTATCAAGGCTTTTCATGCTTGTTTGAGAAGTGTGGTTCTTTAAAAAAGCAGGGTATGGTATGTAATGATAAGCGGCAGACAAATATATTATTACATGACTGGTTATCTATATTTATTTCACGTAATATCAATAAAAAAGCAGAATATGTTTAGTTAATAGAGACATTGAACATGCAGGGCAAATTAATTTTAACGGGATTATTATTAGCATATACTCAGGTATCTGCAGGAAATCTTGTGAATGCCGTTCAACTTATAAACGAAAAAAATTACAGTCAGGCCAGAATAATTTTAAATCAGGCTGCGAATAATGCAGATCCTGTTGCGATGTATAATTTGGGAGTGATGCAGTTTTCAGGGATGGGCGAAACTTCAAACACCGAGGCGGCCAAAAGCTGGTTTAATAAAGCGACAAAATACAAACTGGTGGAGGCTTATAACAGGGTGCAGCTCAATACTATAGCTCCAGCAGGTACAACACCTGTTATTAATATCCAGACTCCTCAAGAGTGGATTAAAATTCAGAATCCAGATTATTACACATTGCAGTTAGCCAGCAGTACTAACAGGAAGTTGATTGAGAAATACTATATCGAAAACCAGCTTGAAGGCAAAGCCGGCTATTATATCAATCGCCGAGCAGGTGAAGATTGGTATGCACTTGTTTATGGTTCTTATCCTTCGGCAGGTGAAGCCAGCGATGCGATTGTTAATTTGCCTAAGGATTTGCGTAAATGGTCACCCTGGGTGCGTAAGTTGAAAGACATTCAACGTTTAGTGAAGGAATAAGAATTTTTCATTAAATACCGCTATAGTCGCTATATTTGGTAACATTTTATACATTTTAGACGTCCTATTTTTTTATTTTAAATCAACATATCGAACGTGTTGTTTATCATAATTCAATAATAAGAAAAAAATTACATCAAAAACTTAAGGTCAGCTTCGGTTAAGCCGATACCAATTCCATGGATTTTTGTAGGTGCTTTTAGTCTCAATCTAATTTTATTTGAAGGTGTAAATAATGAGCTGTACTCATTGTGATAACTGTCAATTATATGCCCAGCTTGCGATGGAACCGACATTACGTTTATGGAAGCAAAAATATTGTGAGGAGATGTATGAAGAATGTGCACGTTTCAAGCTGGCACTTGAGGGGCAAGCTGTTCCATTAACCCTGTTACCTAATGGAAAAAAACTGGAAAGGCGTAGCAGGGATGAGCTGGCGGCAGCAGCATTATTCAATGCCATTCTTAAACAACGTGTTCCGATGGTGAAAGCCATGTTAAAAACAGGTATGCCCTCAAAACGTATTATCAGTGCAGATGGCATGACCCCGTTGATGGTGGCCGCTAGTGTTGGTAATCTTGAACTGGTTGAGCTGATGATGTCTCGAGGCTGTAGTCCGTTTGCGACAAACAAAAATGGTGAAACGGCTTATGAAATTGCGGGTGCAGCAGGTGCGACTGATTGTATGGAAGCCATCAAGAAAGCAAGAACAGGCAAGTCAGCCGATGATTATGTATCAATTGGTGAGGATGGAAAGCCGGTAAAAGAAGAGCCGAATGAAGAATCTGTCATGAATGAAGTGGTTAGTTTCTTACGAAAGCTGAATCCGTTCAAGGCTGCCTGATGATGCAGGGTTTATATTAATCATGAATGAATATTGGTCATGGTGGTTAGGCGCGCTGGGACTAGGTGGATTCTGTATATTATATTTTACCCTGATGGGTAATCTACTGGGGGTTTCAGCGAGCTGGCGCAAGGTGGTCAACTGGCGCAAGGAACAGGAACTGGATGCTGAAATCAGCCAGTTTGATGAAGATGTAACCGGTATATCTGATGCACTAATGGCTGAAACACTGGCAGAGTTTGGCGATCTGGCTGAACAGAACTCTGTATCACAAACCCACTCACAAAACGTGGTGAATTCAAGTACACCTTTGCCTTCAAATATCCCATGGACTGCGCACATGGCTTTTTTGTTATGTATGACTATAGGCGGTTTTCTCGCTGCGATTACTACGGGCAGTTTTAAAATTGAATTTACGCTTAGTCAGGTTCATTCCCAGATATTCGGGTCAAATATTGAAGTTTGGTTGTCCATGTTGTTCGGTGGCATTATGGTGGGCTTTGGCACTCAAATGGCAGGAGGGTGTACTTCTGGCCACGGTTTAAGTGGCTGTTCCCGATTAATACCAGCAAGTCTTATTTCGACATGTGTATTTATGGGAAGCGCCATACTTCTGTCATTGTTAATGGAAAGTACATTACGATGAAGACTAAATCTGTTATTCAGCATCTTAAATTTGGTTTTCTTGGTGTTGTCATGGGCTTTGTTGTCGCACGAATTGGTTTTGCAAATTTTGATGAACTGCATAACATGTTTATATTTGCAGATCTAAGAATGCTTTATGCTTTTGCAGCGGCAGTGATGATGATTATGCTGATTTTTTTTGTAATTTCAAAAAAAATACCAAAACAGAACAAAATAATTCAGCCTGGTACGATACCGGGAAGCATGTTGTTCGGTTTTGGCTGGGCGGTATGCGGTGCCTGTCCAAGTATTGTTTTTGTCCAGCTAGGTTCGGGAAAACTGGCCGCAGTTTTTACCTTAATCGGTATTTATCTGGGTGTGGTGATACATAAAAAAATGCATGCCCGTTTTTTTAGATGGGATACCGGGTCTTGCGGTGTTTAGACAAATACACGATATCAGCGTACGTATTGATTGTCATCGTTGTTATTGGGCCGTGTAGTTAAGATTGATGCGGCTTGGCACTACTGATAACTGGATGAAACAATATTCCAGGTAATGATAGCAACAATACTTAGACCGGCAACGAATGCCATCCCGATTTTAAGCTTCATTTTCCGATGTGCTGCTGACATGGCTTTACAGGTTTTGTTTAGTGCCTGTTCTGCAAAACCGTTGCGTATCTCAATTATGGGTAAGCTTTTGAGACCCTCGCGTATCTTCGTGATCTGTTGCATATAATACTGGCATTCCACACATTGTTGCAGATGAACGCGAATGGCCATCTCTTCTACATCACTTAATGTATTATCAAGGAATGCATCAGATTGCTGTTTAATCGTTTGGCATTTCATAAGCTATTTATCCTTTTGCCGTTATTAAACTTACACGTTCAGGGTAAGGAACCATCAATTGTGCTCGTAATTTTTGCTGACTCCGGCTCAGGCGAGTTTTCAGGGTGCCAATTGGGGTATCCAGAATATATTCGAGCTCCTTAAGGGAATAGCCTTCTACATCATGAAAAACAATCAGTTCACGTTGTATGGTATTGAGTGTTAATAGGGCCTTATTAATTTGTTGCAGGTATTGCTGCTGTTCCTGTTCACTGGCATTCTGAAATAATGGTGTAACCTGACTTACTTCTTTTGATTCCAGTTTATTGCTGGTTTTATTAATCGCGTTACGGCTCTCTGTCTGAGTTGAGTAGCGATTCTGTTTATTTATAGATTCGATAAATAAGCGATAGAGTGATTTTGTCAGCCAGAGTTTGAGATCTTCATTCTGGCCCATTTCAGTTGTGTATGGGCATATTTTAAGCAGAAGAGCCTGTATCAGTTCTTCTGCATCTGTCTGCTTTTGACAGCATCGATAAGCAAACCGGTATAAATTTTTTATATGCGGTTGGATAAGTGCTTGAAACTGATCCTGTTGTATTTGTACATCGGACCAGATTTTTATAATTTTCATATTTCTGTCAACACCGGGTTGTTTAAATGGGTTGTTTTGATCAGTGAATTGGCTGAAATTTTTAACGGAGACATATTTTAGTCAGCACGTTCGCCAAATGCGTCACACTACAAATAATTTTTATAATTTTGTATACGCAAATATTGATCTCCATCAATATTTAGATTTATTCTAAATATTAGTATTTATATATATTCTAAATTAATAACATCAACAAATGTGAGGAAACTTATGAATAAAACACAAATTGTCGCGCTTATTCTCGGAATAAGTGTTTCATCGACCGTATTTGCTGAATGGGAGGCATTACCGGACAAGGCACCTGCACCCGCGAATAATCCTACTACTGAGGCCAAAATACAACTGGGGCGCACTTTATTTTTTGATCCCCGTTTATCTTCAACTGGAACCGTCTCCTGTAATAGTTGCCACAACGTGATGCTGGGAGGGGATGATAACCGCGCTGTTTCTATGGGTATTCATGGTAAAACCGGTGGCCGTAGCGCACCGACTGTCTGGAATTCTGCCTTTAATGCTTCGCAGTTCTGGGATGGTCGTGCGGGATCGTTAGAAGAGCAGGCGCTTGGCCCGATCACTAACCCGATTGAGATGGGTTTGCCGGATATTGATGCAGCCCTTACACGCTTACGAGCCATTCCCGGTTATGAAAATATGTTTGCCAGTGCCTTCGGTCAGAAAAATGCGATCACCAGTGAAAACCTGGCTAAGGCCATTGCCGCTTATGAACGGACGCTGATTACCCCCAATAGCCCCTATGATCGTTTTGTGCAGGGTGACACAACAGCGATGTCGGAACAGCAGCTCCGTGGTATGAACACGTTTGCTGAAGTGGGTTGTGCCGCCTGTCATTCCGGTCCTGCATTCAGCGGCCCGACAGCCGCCGCAGGTGGTTTTTTTATGAAATTCCCCACTTTTGCTGAACACGATCTGGTAACAAAATATGATTTTATGTCAGATAAAGGTCGCTTTGAAGCAACCAAAAAAGACGGGGATCAGCATTTCTGGAAAGTGCCTACCTTACGTAATGTCGCGATGACAGCACCTTATTTCCATAACGGTAAGGTGCAAACGCTGGACGAAGCGGTGCGTGTCATGGGGAAGGTACAGTTGAATACTGAACTGAAAGAAGGGCAGGTTAATGATCTGGTTGCTTTCCTGACCTCATTATCAGGTCCTTTTCCGAAACAGGCGATGCCAAACCTGCCGGGTACTGCGGGTTTAAGCTTAACCAAATAAACAGTACTGCTGAACTAAACCGGCTGTCCTGTATAACAGGGCAGCCGGTTTTTTTATGTCTGCGTATTACAGGATGAGTGTGTTTATGTCAGAATTGGCACGATATTATAAGCAAGTGTGACAAATGAAATGCGTCGTATCGATTCAGTGTTTAATAATAAACAGACATATTCAGGAGAACTAATAAGATGCAATTAAAATTTTATTTAATAACAGGTATCGTTGGAGTTACTACGCTGTTGTCAGCCTGCACCTGGGTCAAGCTTTCTACTGAGGCTGAAAATGTTCAGATCATTACTGAACAACAGGCGAATAATTGCAAATTACTGGGGCATACAACATCAATAGTTAAATGGACTGTGGCAACCATCGCCCGGAACGAGACAAAAGTAAAAACAGAACTGGAAACCCTTGCACGCAATAGTGCAATTGAACTGCAAGGTAATGCGATTAAACCCGCATCTGAAATAAAAGAAGGTAAGCAGAAGTTTGATATTTATCATTGTGATACTAAGTAGCCTGTAAATGAATGTTACTAAACGTAGACCCTGAGTCACGGTTGTCCCGTTAAGTCGTCATTCTGGCGAAGACCAGAATCCATCTATCAGCAGTAGTAGTAAATTTTGTCTGAATACGGTTATAAATAGTGGATACCGGCTAAAATCATGCCGGTATGACGAATGTCTGTTGATATGTATCTTTGCTGACGCAATACTGTTTTTATGTCTCTTAGGTAATATGGGTGTTTTTTATCTGTGTTAGCAACATGCTAACGGGATAGCCGTGATTTGCGTTTATTGGTATTTTTAGTGGGCTAATTAAATTTTATATACGTTTATGCAAATTATAGAACACGTTAAACAACTGCAATTACAGACAGACACCTGGCGGCAACAGGGACTGCGAATTGGTTTTGTACCCACGATGGGTAACCTGCATGATGGACATCTGGCGCTGGTGAAACGTGCGGTTGAAGTCAGTGATCGAGTGGTAGTCAGTATTTTTGTGAATCCACTTCAGTTTGACCAGGCCGGTGATCTGGCCGCTTACCCGCGAACACTGGAACAGGATCTGGCCAAACTCAAGAGTGTAAAAGTTGACGTGGTGTTTACTCCCGATGAGCAACAACTTTATCCTCTTGGGCGCGAATCAATTACTCGCGTAGAAGTGCCACGGTTATCCGGGCTGCTGGAAGGAGCGGCCCGGCCCGGTCATTTTTCCGGAGTGACCACCGTCGTCGCCAAGCTGTTTCACTGTGTTCAGCCTCATGTGGCCATATTTGGTGAAAAAGACTTTCAGCAATTATTACTGGTTCGGCGCATGGTGGCCGATCTGAATATGCCGATTGAGATACTGGCTCAACCGACTGAGCGGGAAGCGGATGGACTGGCCATGAGCTCACGAAATAGCCGTTTAACCGAGGCTCAGCGGCAACAGGCGGCTTATATATATAGTATGTTGAATGTCGTACGCCAGCAGCTTGATCAGGCGGATATGAGCTTTGTAGCCGTTGAGCGGATGGCAGAAAAAATGCTCGTAAAACAAGGATTTAATCCGGATTATGTCGCTATCCGAGAGGTGGATACCCTGGCTGAACCTGAAGTGCAGACTGGAGTTGGCCGGAGGGAGCTGGTGATTCTGGTCGCAGCCCGACTAGGGGATGTGCGCCTGATTGATAATCTGCGGGTCGATTTGATGTAAATAATTGTGACAGAATAGAAAAGATATATAGAAATATTCAAGAATTATCCCTATAAGAGTACTGAGTTTATGCGGTTAATGTTCAAGAGAATTGGGCGCGGAGCGAGAGTCATGTTAAAATCCGGCTTCGGTTCACCATTTAGAAAGTAAAGATTTCAAACAGGGTCTGTAATACATGCTGACAACCATGCTCAAAGCCAAATTGCATCGCGCTCGCGTGACGCATTCAGAACTGGAATACGAAGGTTCCTGCGCAATTGATGGAAAATTGCTGGAAGTTTCCGGCATCCGCGAATATGAGCAAATAGAAATTTATAATGCGACCAATGGTGAGCGTTTCACTACGTATGCTATTCGTGCAGAAGACAATTCCGGCCTTATTTCCGTCAATGGCGCTGCCGCTCACAAGGCCAATCCCGGGGACATCGTGATCATCTGTGCCTACATCGGGCTTGATGAAAAAGAACTGGCTGTATTTAAACCCAAGCTGGTTTATCTTGATGAAACCAATACTATCACCCATACCCGCAATACCATTCCGGTACAGGCTGCATAAATTCAGAGACGATTTATAAATCGTAGGTTAGATTAGCGTAGCGTAATCGAACCAGGTAAGGTTTGTATTGGGTTTTACTGCTTTATTTCGGGCAGATTGCGATCAAGTAATTCAAAAAACTGAGTGACATCAATGGGCTTGGTCAGGTAGTCATTAAACCCTGCGGTCTTGCCACGTTCAATATCATATTTCATGGCGTTGGCGGTCACGGCGATCACCGGGGTATTCTGCGTAGCGGGATTATCACGAAGCTGGCGTAAGGCTTCAAAGCCATCCATGCCCGGCAGGTTAATATCGAGCAGGATAAGATCCAGCGGCTGATTAAAGGCGATGTCCAGTCCTGCTTCGGCATTGACTGCGCTAAGTAGATCGATATTTTTTCGGGTCGCCATGATCTTCTGCATCAGCTTGAGATTGGCCGGGTTGTCTTCTATATATAACACTCTGTATGAATCACAGGTTGCAGGATCTGGATCGAGTTTGTGTGGCTCATGAGTTTTATCTTCGGTTAAGGCTGAACTCAGCGGCAGCTCAAACCAGAAGGTACTGCCTTCACCCTCTATGCTTTCGACACCAATGTTACCGTGCATGGCATCAACCAGTTTTTTTGTTAATGCAAGTCCAATACCAGTACCTTCGATACCCTCATAGGCAGATTCCAGTCGTTCAAAGGGTTTAAACAATCGCGGTAACATATCGACGTTAATACCCCGACCGCTATCCTGAATATTAATACGCAGAGCGTTAGCCGATGTGGGAGAGCCGTTTATCCGGATATGACCGCCATCACGATTATATTTAATTGCATTAGATAACAGGTTGATGAGCACCTGTTGTAGACGCATCGTATCAGCCAGCACAGTATACGAGGTGAACAGTTCAAGATTGCATTCAATCTGCCTTTGCATTGCCAGCGGTTGCAGTTGAGTGAGGCAGGTTTTGATTAACGGGATGATCGCTATATTTTCAAGTTTAACTTCCAGACGTCCACTTTCAATACGGCTAAGATCGAGCACTTCATTAACCAGTTCAAGCAGGTGATTACCGGCATTTAGAATTTCGTGCACATTATCCGCCTGGAGTTCGCTGAGCGGCTGCTCGGGATCGGTTTCCAGCAACTGTCCGAAGCCGAGAATAGCATTGAGTGGGGTGCGTAACTCATGGCTCATGCGTGACAGGAATTCAGATTTGGCAGCACTGGCACGTTCGGCTTCGTCACGGGCAATTTTCATTTCAGCCGTGCGCTCCTCAACCAGTTCTTCCAGATGCTCCTGATGACGGGATAATATGGTTTCTGAACGTAGACGTTCGGTTACATCCTGACCGATAGCGAGCAAGCCGGTAACGGTGTCGTTAGTATCGCGTATAGTCTGGTCAAACCATTCGATACTTCGTTCTTCACCTTCTCGGGTAATGATGGTGTAGATGTTGCCCCGGGTGGCTTTTTCATGTGTCGCGCTGTGAAATAGTTTACGGACGTATTCCTGCTTTTCTATTGGAATAAAGGTAGAAAACCATTCTTTGCCGATGATCTTATCACTGGCATAGCCGCTGATATATTCAAAATAGGGATTAACCAGCTGGATGGTTCCACGTAGATCCAGTAGCAGTACGATCACCGGTGCGGTATTGACCAGGGTCGTGGCAAAATCACGCTCGTGTTTTAATTCCTGTGTACGTAGTATGACTTTTGATTCCAGTTCCTGATGGCTGGTGTTCAAGTTATTCGCCATGTGATTAAAACTACTGGCGAGTTGCTGGAGTTCCTGCCAGCCATGAGTGGGGGCGCGTTGTGTCAGATCGCCTCTGGCAATCTGTTCGGTGACAGCCATGAGCCGGTGTACCGGCGCCACCAGCATGCGTCCAAATAGCAGCGCGACTAGCATGGCTACCAGCAGTAGCAGGCCAAGGGCGATCAGGCTGAACTGGCGTAGCTTATTGAGTGAGGCGAAGGCTTCATTGCGATCCATTTTTACTACCATGCCCCAACGCATTGCCGGCAAATAGCGCCAGACGGCGACTACAGCGGTATTCGCGTAATCATCAATCATGCCATGTGCATGCCAGCCGGAAAGTGCAGCCTGCATGGCATGGCTGGCTGTATCGAATTTGGCATGATGCTGGAAAGCGGCATCAGGTATATGCCGCAGTGGGGCTACATACAGCACTTCATCACCGCTACGTTGAGCCAGTACGGTTTCTCCTGTTTTACCCAGGCCGATGGCATCGCCGGTGACTCGGGTAAATTTATCCAGATCCAGTTGCAGTGCCATGGTGCCGATCAGCTTGCCA
>Ga0224496_10001880_pt1 | contig 12794 bp, 5 predicted proteins | sample SF_Jul11_sed_USG_2_FD_168127 | JGI IMG/M metagenome (GOLD analysis project Ga0224496, IMG submission 168127) | Sediment microbial communities from San Francisco Bay, California, United States - SF_Jul11_sed_USGS_8_1 | ecosystem: Environmental > Aquatic > Marine > Sediment | place: USA... | reverse complement strand
TTACTCGATAATCTTTGCTACGACACCGGCGCCAACGGTACGGCCGCCTTCGCGAATCGCGAAGCGCAGGCCATCTTCCATGGCGATCGGGGCGATCAGGTCGACAACCATCTGCACGTTGTCGCCCGGCATGACCATCTCGGTGCCTTCCGGCAACTCAACAGCACCCGTTACGTCCGTCGTGCGGAAGTAGAACTGCGGACGATAGCCCTTGAAGAACGGCGTGTGACGGCCTCCCTCATCCTTCGTCAGGATGTAGACTTCCGCCTCGAACTTCGTGTGCGGCGTGATCGATCCCGGCTTCGCCAGTACCTGGCCACGCTCCACTTCTTCACGCTTCGTACCACGCAACAGGACGCCGACGTTGTCACCAGCCTCGCCACGATCCAGCAGCTTGCGGAACATCTCAACGCCCGTGCAGGTCGTCTTCGCCGTGTCCTTGATGCCTACGATCTCGATCTCGTCACCCACGGTAACCACACCGCGTTCGATGCGGCCCGTAACCACCGTGCCGCGACCCGAGATAGAGAACACGTCCTCGACCGGCATCAGGAAGTCACCGTCTATGGCGCGCTCCGGCTGCGGAATGTAGGAGTCCATCTCCTCGACCAGCTTGTGAATCGACGGTACACCGATGTCCGACATGTCGCCTTCGAACGCCTTCAGCGCCGAACCCGTAATGACCGGCGTGTCGTCGCCCGGGAACTCGTACGTCGACAGCAGATCACGGATCTCCATCTCCACCAGCTCCAGCAACTCTTCGTCGTCAACCTGGTCGGCCTTGTTCATGTACACCACGATGTACGGCACACCAACCTGCCGCGCCAGCAGAATGTGCTCGCGCGTCTGCGGCATCGGCCCGTCCGCCGCACTCACCACCAGGATCGCACCGTCCATCTGCGCCGCACCCGTGATCATGTTCTTCACGTAGTCAGCGTGTCCCGGACAGTCAACGTGTGCGTAGTGACGGTTGTCGCTCTCATACTCTACGTGGGCCGTCGCAATCGTGATGCCGCGCTCGCGCTCTTCAGGGGCGTTGTCGATCTGGTCGTAACCCTTGACTTCACCACCGTGCTTCTCAGCCATCACCTTCGTCAGTGCCGCCGTCAGCGTCGTCTTGCCGTGGTCAACGTGACCAATCGTGCCAACGTTAACGTGGGGTTTTGTTCTCTCAAATTTTTCCTTGGACATAGCCTTATCTCAGTTTTATTAACTTGCCTTTTTCATGACCAAATCCGCAACACTCTGCGGCACTTCTGAATACTTCTGAAACTCCATTGTGTACACGGCACGCCCCTGGCTCATAGAACGCAGGTCCGTTGCATAGCCGAACATTTCAGCCAGCGGTACCTCGGCTCGAATAACCTTGCCCGCGGGCGTGTCATCCATCCCCTGTGGCAGACCACGACGGCGATTCAAATCACCCATCACGTCGCCCATATACTCCTCAGGTGTAACCACCTCGACCTTCATGATCGGTTCGAGCAACACCGGGTCCGCTTTGGCCGCGCCTTCGCGGAACCCCATACTACCTGCAATCTTGAACGCCATTTCGCTCGAGTCGACATCGTGGTACGAACCGTCATACAGGGTCACCCTGCAATCGACGACCGGATAGCCGGCTACAACCCCGTTTTCCATCTGGTCCCGTATGCCCCGGTCCACTGCCGGGATGTATTCTTTCGGCACAGCTCCGCCAACGACTTCGTTGGCAAATTCGTAACCGGTACCCGCCGCCAGCGGCTCAATGCGCAGGTACACGTGACCGTATTGCCCACGCCCGCCTGACTGACGCACGAACTTGTATTCCTGCTCCACCAGCTTGCGAATCGTCTCACGATACGCGACCTGCGGCTTACCGACGTTGGCGTCGACCTTGAACTCGCGTTTCATGCGATCAACGATGATATCGAGGTGCAGCTCGCCCATCCCCGAGATGATCGTCTGGTTGGACTCCTCATCCGTATGGACGCGGAACGACGGATCTTCCTTGGCGAGCTTCTGCAGCGCCATACCCATCTTGTCCTGGTCAGCCTTCGTCTTCGGCTCAACCGCAACGGAAATTACCGGCTCCGGGAAATCCATGCGCTCAAGCATGATCTGTTGCTTCAAATCACAAAGCGTGTCACCCGTGGTGACGTCCTTGAGGCCGACTGCCGCAGCGATATCGCCTGCGAAGACTTCCTTGATCTCTTTGCGATCATTCGAGTGCATCTGCAAAATGCGGCCGATGCGCTCTTTCTTGCCCTTGACAGGGTTGTATATCGTGTCGCCCGAATTCAATACGCCTGAGTAGACGCGGAAGAACGTCAGGTTGCCCACGAACGGGTCGGTGGCAATCTTGAACGCCAGGGCCGCGAACGGCTCCTTGTCGTCGGCGGCACGCGACGCTTCCGTGTCCTCGTCAATGTGTCCGATAATCGCCGGAACGTCGACAGGCGATGGCATGAAGTCGACGACGGCATCCAGCATCGCCTGCACACCCTTGTTCTTGAACGCCGAGCCGCACATCGTGACCACGATATCGCCAGCGAGCGTGCGAGCCCTCAGCCCCTTGCGAATCTCCGTGTCGGTCAGCTCGCCGTCGCCGAGAAACTTGTCCAGCAATTCCTCGTCGCCTTCCGCGGCCGCCTCGACCATCTTCTCACGCCACGCCACCGCTTCCGCGCGCAGCTCCTCGGGAATCTCGCGAGCCTCATAGGTCGTGCCCATGTTGCTCTCATCCCAGTAGATTGCCTGCATCCTGATCAGGTCGATCACGCCTGCAAACTTCTCTTCCGCGCCAATGGGCAGTTGCACGACAACCGGGTTCGCGCCCAGGCGTTTCCTGACCTGCGCAACCACTCGCAGGTAGTCGGCGCCGGCACGGTCCATCTTGTTGACGAAGATCATGCGCGGCACATGGTACTTGTTGCCCTGGCGCCAGACTGTCTCAGTCTGGGGTTCGACTCCGCCTACCGCACACAGCACGGTTACGGCACCGTCCAGAACGCGCAGACTGCGCTCTACTTCGATTGTGAAATCCACGTGCCCCGGCGTATCGATGATATTGATCCGGTGCTGGTCGAACTGGCCGTCCATGCCGCTCCAGAAGCAGGTTGTTGCGGCAGACGTAATCGTAATGCCGCGCTCCTGCTCCTGTTCCATCCAGTCCATGACGGCAGCGCCGTCGTGAACTTCGCCGATCTTGTGGCTTACGCCCGTGTAAAAGAGGATGCGTTCTGTCGTGGTCGTCTTGCCCGCATCAATATGGGCCATGATGCCTATATTGCGGTAACGCTCGATGGGGGTTGTACGTGCCACGACAATGTTGTTATCAAGGGGCTTGGCCGCTCTACCAGCGGTAGTGCGAGAAGGCCTTGTTCGCCTCGGCCATACGGTGCGTGTCTTCCTTCTTCTTCACCGCCGTGCCACGGTTCTCAGCCGCATCGAGCAATTCGTGAGCAAGACGGTGCGCCATCGACTTCTCGCTACGCTTGCGTGCAGCATCGATTACCCAGCGCATCGCCAGTGTCTGGCGGCGAGCAGGACGAACTTCGACCGGAACCTGGTAGGTGGCACCACCGACGCGGCGCGATTTTACCTCAACGACCGGCTTCACGTTCTCAAGTGCCGTCTCAAGCAACTCGAGAGCCTTCTCGCCCGTGTTCGTCTCACGCTCGGAAATACGGTCTAGGGCACCATAGATGATGCGCTCAGCCACGGACTTCTTGCCGTCGTTCATGATCATGTTCATGAACTTCGCAAGCAGCTCGCTGCCGTACTTTGGATCGGGAAGGATCGTGCGCTTCGGTGCCTGTGTTCTTCTGGACATTGCTTAATTCTCAATATTTATCGTTGTGTTACGACTTCGGCCGCTTGGTGCCGTACTTTGAACGGCCCTGCCTGCGATCCGCTACACCTGCACAATCGAGCGTACCGCGCACCGTATGGTAACGAACACCCGGCAAGTCTTTGACACGCCCGCCGCGGATGAGCACGACACTGTGCTCCTGCAGGTTGTGCCCTTCGCCGCCAATGTAGCTCGTGACTTCGAAGCCGTTCGTCAGGCGCACACGAGCCACCTTACGCATGGCCGAATTCGGCTTCTTGGGCGTCGTCGTGTAAACACGCGTGCATACACCGCGCTTCTGCGGGCTGGCGCCGAGCGCCGGTACCGCACTTTTCACACGCTTGGTCGCGCGAGGCTTACGTACTAACTGATTCACTGTGGCCATGGGCCTTCAACCTTCTCTTGTCTGGTTTAGTGTCTGTCTTTTCAAATACTTGTGTCGCACGCGTTCAAACGCGCGCACCCGACCGCTGGACGTCTCAAGCGCCAGTGATCGGGTTTGTTCAAGGCCCGCCCTGCGGCGGGAACCTGAAAAATCAGGGCTCGTCCAGCGACGAGCCCCGGGGTCAAGGGCGGGCATTGTATTGACGCCGCCTGCCCCCTGTCAATAGAAAGGGGGACGCCCTGCAATTACGCTTCCGTTGCGGCTTCGCCACCCTCCGCTGCCTCGGCATCCGCCGCTGCAACGACCTCAGCCGCGGCCTCAGCCGCGTCTTCCGCCGCCTCCGCAGCCTCTGCCGCCTCCGCTGCCTCTGCCGCCTCCGCAGCCGCGATTTGCGAGCGCTCCAGCTCCATGAGCTGATCCGCGAGATCCTGCTCACGCGTGCGCCGACGCTCCGCGTGATGCGCGAACCCGGTTCCAGCGGGTATCAGGCGGCCAACGATGACGTTTTCCTTGAGTCCCCGCAGCTCGTCGCGCAGGCCCCGTACCGCGGCCTCGGTCAGAACGCGGGTCGTTTCCTGGAACGATGCCGCCGAGATGAACGACTCGGTAGCCAGCGACGCCTTGGTGATGCCCAACAATACGGGCTCCGCCGTCAACGCTTCCTTGTCCTGTACCGCCAGCTGATCCTGCTCCTCGAGGAAACGCGCCTTGTCGATTTGCTCACCGCGCAGGAAGTTACTTTCGCCCGGATCGGCGACGATAACCTTGCGCAGCATCTGGCGAATGATCACCTCGATGTGCTTGTCATTGATCTTCACGCCTTGCAGGCGGTAAACGTCCTGGATCTCGCGAACCAGGTAGTCGGCCAGGTTCTCTACACCGCGCAGACGCAGGATGTCGTGGGGATTCGGCTCGCCGTCGGCGATGATTTCACCCTGTGCAACCTGCTCGCCCTCAAACACGTTGAGATGGCGCCACTTCGGTATCAGCTCCTCATGACTCTCACCATTTTCCTCGGTGATGACGAGGCGGCGTTTGCCCTTGGTTTCCTTACCGAAGCTAACCGTACCCGTGTGCTCGGCCATGATCGCAGGATCCTTCGGCTTGCGAGCCTCGAACAGGTCGGCCACACGTGGCAGACCACCCGTAATGTCGCGGGTCTTCGATGACGCCTGCGGAATACGCGCGATGATGTCACCGACAGACACATTCGCGCCGTCAGCCATCGAAATAATTGCGCCTACCGGCAGTGCGTACACAGCGGGAATATCGGTGTTGGCGAAGCAGATTTCCTTGCCATCCTCGTCGATCAGCTTGGCCACCGGGCGCAAATCCTTGCCGGCCCCGCCGCGACTCTTCGGATCGAGCACCACGATACTCGTCAGACCTGTAAATTCGTCGACCTGCTCGGCAACGGTAACGCCGTCGATAAAGTCCTCGAACTTGATCTTGCCTTCAACCTCCGTGACAACGGGGTGGGTATGTGGATCCCAGGTCGCGACTATCTGGCCTTGCTTGACCTCGGCACCGTCCTGGATGGTAATCGTCGCACCGTAGGGCACCTTGTAGCGCTCACGCTCGCGACCCATTTCGTTGACGATCGAGATTTCACCAGATCGCGAAACGGCAACCAGGTAACCCTTGTGATGCGCAACAGTCTTGATGTTGAGTAGCTTGGCAATACCGTTCGACTTGATCTCAATACTGTTGATCGCCGCAGAACGTGACGCCGCCCCGCCGATATGGAACGTACGCATCGTCAGCTGTGTACCCGGCTCGCCGATGGACTGCGCCGCGATAACACCGACAGCTTCGCCGATGTTGATGCGATGTCCACGAGCAAGGTCACGGCCGTAACACTGCGAGCAAACGCCGTAGCGGACTTCACAGGTAATCGGTGATCGCACGAAAACGTTGTCAATCGACAGGTCCTCGAGGCGCTGCACGGTCGCTTCGTCGAGCATTGTGCCCGCATCGAACGCAACCTTGTCAGTGCCCGGTATCAGTACCGGCTCTGCCAGAACGCGGCCCAAGACACGTTCGGTCAAAGGTTCGACGATGTCGCCGCCCTCTACGATCGGGGCCATGGCGACACCCTGGCGAGTTTCGCAATCCACCTCAGTAACCACGAGGTCCTGGGCAACATCAACGAGACGACGTGTCAGGTAACCCGAGTTAGCGGTCTTGAGTGCGGTATCGGCAAGGCCTTTACGAGCACCGTGAGTCGAGATGAAGTACTGGAGTACATCGAGACCCTCACGGAAGTTAGCCGTGATTGGCGTCTCGATGATCGATCCGTCCGGCTTGGCCATGAGGCCACGCATACCGGCAAGCTGGCGAATCTGCGCGGCAGAACCGCGAGCACCGGAGTCGGCCATCATATAGATCGAGTTGAACGATTCCTGCTCGACGTTCTTGCCCTTGGCATCCTTGACGGTTTCGGTGCCGAGCTTGTCCATCATCGCCTTCGCGACTTGCTCGTTGGTACGTGACCAGATGTCGACAACCTTGTTGTAGCGCTCGCCGTCGGTCACGAGACCCGAACCGTACTGGTCCTGGATTTCCTTAACTTCGGTTTCTGCCGCAGCAAGAATCTCTTCCTTGTTCTCCGGGACGACCATGTCGTTTACGCCAATCGAAATACCGGCCATCGTCGCGAAACGGAAGCCCGTGTACATCAGGCGGTCAGCGAAGACGACCGTCTCCTTCAGGCCAAGCTGGCGGTAGCATGCGTTGATGACATTGGAAATCGCCTTCTTCGACATCGGGCGATTGATGTGCGTGAACTCCATGCCCTTCGGCAGGATGTCCGAGAGCAATGCACGGCCCACTGTCGTGTCGAGAATCCTGGTGACTTCGTTGAGCTCGCCGTCTTCATTGGCCTCGTGTACCGTCACACGAACCTTTACCTGTGCCTGCAAATCTGCAGCGCCGGTTTCGAAGGCGCGGCGGGCCTCATCGAGGCTCGCAAGGATCATGCCTTCGCCCTTCGCATTCACGCGCGTCCGCGTCATGTAGTACAGACCCAGTACGACATCCTGCGACGGAACGATGATCGGATCGCCGTTGGCGGGCGAAAGGATGTTGTTCGACGACATCATGAGTGCGCGCGCTTCCAGCTGTGCTTCGATCGAGAGCGGCACGTGTACGGCCATCTGGTCCCCGTCGAAGTCAGCGTTGAAGGCCGTACATACGAGCGGATGCAGTTGAATGGCTTTACCTTCGATCAGCACGGGCTCAAAGGCCTGGATACCGAGGCGGTGCAGGGTCGGTGCGCGGTTCAGCATGACCGGGTGTTCGCGAATGACCTCTTCGAGAATATCCCAGACCTCCGGACCCTCACGCTCGACCAGGCGCTTGGCGGCTTTGATCGTCGTGGCTTCGCCACGCAGTTGCAGCTTCGAGAAGATGAATGGCTTGAATAGCTCCAGCGCCATTTTCTTCGGCAGTCCGCACTGGTGCAGCTTGAGCGTCGGGCCGACCACGATAACGGAGCGGCCCGAGTAGTCCACGCGCTTGCCCAAAAGGTTCTGACGGAAGCGGCCCTGCTTGCCCTTGATCATATCGGCGAGCGACTTCAACGGACGCTTGTTCGTGCCCGTGATGGCGCGGCCTCGACGACCGTTATCGAGCAGCGCATCGACCGATTCCTGCAACATGCGCTTCTCGTTGCGGACGATGATGTCCGGAGCATTGAGCTCGAGGAGGCGACGCAGGCGATTATTGCGGTTGATGACGCGGCGATACAGGTCGTTCAGGTCAGAGGTCGCGAATCGGCCTCCATCCAGCGGCACCAGCGGACGCAGATCCGGCGGCAGTACCGGCAAAACCGTGAGGACCATCCACTCGGGCTTGTTGCCGGATTCGATGAACGACTCCAGCAGCTTGAGGCGCTTGGACAGGCGCTTGATCTTGGTCTCCGAACGCGTGGCATCGATGTCTTCACGAACCTGCAGCACTTCGCGTTGCAGGTCGATGGTCATGAGCATTGCGCGAACGGCTTCGGCGCCCATACGTGCGTCGAACTCGTCACCGTATTGCTCGAGCGCTTCGAGGTACATGTCATCCGTCATGAGCTGACCGCGTTCGAGCTCGGTCATACCCGGCTCGACGACCACGAAAGCTTCGAAGTACAGGACACGCTCGATTTCACGCAGCGTCATGTCGAGCATGAGGCCGATACGCGACGGCAGCGATTTCAGGAACCAGATGTGCGCGACCGGACTGGCCAGTTCGATGTGCGCCATACGCTCACGGCGTACTTTCGTCTGCGTGACTTCAACACCACACTTCTCGCAGACTACGCCGCGATGTTTGAGGCGCTTGTACTTGCCGCACAGGCATTCGTAGTCCTTGACCGGGCCAAAAATCTTGGCGCAGAACAGACCATCACGCTCTGGCTTGAACGTACGGTAGTTGATCGTCTCCGGCTTCTTGACCTCACCGAACGACCACGACCGAACCATGTCGGGCGACGCCAGGCCAATACGAATGGCGTCGAAATCATCAACAGGGTTCTGGTATTTGAAGAGCTTTAAAAGATCTTTCATTAGTCTGTCTCCAGCTCAATGTTGATGCCCAAGGACCGAATCTCCTTGACCAGTACATTGAATGATTCCGGCATGCCCGCATCCATGTTGTGCTCACCGTCCACAATGTTCTTGTACATCTTGGTACGACCCTGAACATCGTCCGACTTGACCGTCAGCATTTCCTGCAAGGTATAGGAGGCACCGTAGGCTTCGAGCGCCCAGACCTCCATCTCACCGAATCGCTGGCCGCCGAACTGCGCCTTGCCACCCAGCGGTTGCTGCGTGACCAGGGAGTACGGACCGGTCGAGCGGGCATGCATCTTGTCATCAACCAGGTGGTTGAGTTTCAACATGTACATGTAGCCTACCGTGACGTCACGATCGAATTTCTCACCCGTGCGCCCGTCGTACAGCGTCGACTGACCCGAAACATCGAGATCGGCGAGTTTGAGGAGACCCTTGATCTCCTCTTCCGTCGCGCCGTCGAATACCGGGGTGGCCGTCGGTACGCCATTGGTCAGGTTGCCTGCGAGCTCGAGGACTTCCGCGTCGGAGAATGACTTGATGTCCTCGACCTGGCCGCCGGTCTTGTTGTAGACCTCTTCCAGGAACGACCTGAGCTTGACGACCGACTGCTGCGTTTTGAGCATTTCGTTGATCTTGTTGCCAACGCCCTTCGCAGCCCAGCCGAGGTGGGTCTCGAGCACCTGGCCGACGTTCATTCGAGATGGAACGCCGAGCGGGTTCAGCACGATATCGACGGGATTGCCGTTTTCGAGGTACGGCATATCCTCGACCGGAACGATCGTGGAAATAACGCCCTTGTTACCGTGACGGCCGGCCATTTTGTCACCCGGCTGAATGCGACGCTTGACGGCCAGGTAAACCTTGACCATCTTGAGTACGCCCGGAGCCAGGTCGTCGCCGGCCGTGATTTTCGTCTTCTTCTCGTCGAAGCGGCGATCGAACTCGTCACGCTGCGCTTTCAGGCGCTCAAAGGCCTTCTGCAACTGCTCGTTCGCGTCGTCGTTCTTGAGGCGAATTTCAAACCACTGCTCGCGTTGCAGTTCCTCGAGGTACGCCTTCGTGATCTTGGAGCCGGACTTCAGCTTGTTTGGACCGCCCTGGGCCATCTTGCCCGTGAGCATGCGCTCCACGCGTTCGTAGATATCTTCTTCGAGGATGCGCAGCGTATCGTCCAGATCCTTGCGAACGGCCTCGAGCTCCGACCTTTCGATCGACAGCGCGCGGGCGTCCTTCTCTACGCCGTCACGCGTAAACACGCGAACGTCGATGACCGTGCCATCCATACCCGGCGGCACGCGCAGCGACGTATCTTTCACGTCAGACGCTTTCTCACCGAAGATGGCACGCAGCAGCTTCTCTTCCGGCGTCAACTGGGTCTCGCCCTTCGGCGTGACCTTGCCGACGAGGATGTCGCCTGCTTTCACTTCTGCGCCGATGAAGGCAATTCCGGACTCGTCGAGCTTGGCAAGCGCGGCGTCACCCACGTTCGGGATGTCCGACGTGATGTCCTCTGGCCCGAGCTTCGTGTCGCGAGCGACGGCCTGCAGCTCTTCGATATGAATCGTTGTGAAGCGGTCTTCCTTGACAACGCGCTCCGAGATAAGGATTGAGTCCTCGAAGTTGTAACCGTTCCACGGCATGAACGCGACGAGCAGATTCTGGCCAAGCGCCAACTCGCCCATATCCGTCGACGGACCGTCAGCCAGCACGTCACCTTCGGCAATCGCGTCGCCACTCTTCACGAGCGGCCGCTGGTTGATGCACGTGTTCTGGTTGGAACGCGTGTATTTCGTGAGGTTGTAGATATCAACACCCGGCTCGGCTGCTGTCGTCTCGTCGTCGTGGACACGCACGACAATACGCGACGCATCCACCGAATCGACGATACCGCCGCGGCGTGCCACCACGGTAACACCCGAGTCGACTGCGACCGCACGTTCGATACCCGTACCTACGAGCGGCGCTTCGGCGCGCAGCGTCGGCACGGCCTGGCGTTGCATGTTCGATCCCATGAGCGCGCGGTTGGCGTCATCGTGCTCGAGGAACGGAATCAGTGCCGCGGCAACCGATACGATCTGGCGCGGGCTGACGTCCATGTAGTTGACATCCTCAGGGCCTGCCAGCGTGAACTCATTCTTGTGGCGAACGGCGACCAGCTCTTCGACAAACTTGCCGTTCTTGCCCAGCTCAGAGTTGGCCTGGGCAATGATGAACTGGCTCTCTTCGATTGCGGAGAGGTAGTCAATGTCCGCCGTCACCTTGCCCTCGACAACCTTGCGGTACGGAGTCTCGAGGAAGCCGTACTCGTTGGTCCGCGCATACACGGCCAGCGAGTTGATCAGGCCGATGTTCGGGCCTTCAGGCGTCTCAATCGGGCACACGCGGCCGTAGTGAGTCGGGTGTACGTCACGAACTTCGAAGCCGGCACGCTCGCGCGTGAGTCCGCCCGGCCCAAGCGCCGAAACGCGGCGTTTGTGGGTAACTTCCGACAGCGGATTGTTCTGATCCATGAACTGCGACAACTGGCTAGAACCAAAGAACTCCTTGACCGCGGCAGCCACCGGCTTCGCGTTGATCATCTCCTGCGGCATGAGGCCGTCGGCCTCTGCCTGGGTCAGGCGTTCCTTGACGGCACGCTCGACACGAACGAGGCCTACACGGAACGCATTCTCAGCCATCTCACCGACGCTGCGAACGCGGCGGTTACCGAGGTGGTCGATATCGTCGACCATGCCATAGCCGTTACGAATATTGATCAGCGTGGACAAGACATCGAGGATGTCGTCCTTGTTGAGCACCCCTTCGCCTTCGGAATTGTCACGTCCCACCCGGCGATTGAACTTCATGCGACCGACGGCCGAGAGGTCGTAGCGGTCCGGGTTAAAGAACAGGTTCTGGAAAAGATTTTCCGCTGCTTCCTTGGTCGGCGGCTCGCCCGGACGCATCATGCGGTAGATCTCGACGAGCGCTTCGAGTCGCGTCGTCGACGGATCGATGTTGAGCGTATTCGAGATGAACGGACCGTGGTCGAGATCGTTTACGTACAGCGTACGAATGTGCTCGACACCCGCCGCTATGATCTGCTCGACGAGATCCGACGTGAGCTCGGTGTTGGCGGCCGCAAGCAGCTCTCCTGTGTCGGTATCGACGATGTCATGGGCGAGGATCTTGCCCTCGAGGTACTCGCTGGGCACTGCCAGCTTATCGACCGTGGACTGGTTCATGTCACGGACGTGCTTCGCCGTGATGCGCTTGCCTTCCTCGACGATGAGCTTACGGCCCAGCTTGATGTCGAACGACGCGGTTTCACCGCGCAGGCGCTCTGGAACGAGACCCATCTTGATCTCTTTTTCCGAGAGGTAAAAGTCGTTGTTCTCGAAGAACAGATCCAGCATTTCCTCGTTGTTCATTTCGAGAGCGCGCAGGATGATCGTCACCGGCAATTTACGGCGACGGTCGATGCGCGCGAATACGCAGTCTTTCGGGTCGAACTCCATGTCGAGCCACGAACCGCGGTAAGGAATCACGCGAGCCGAGAACAGCAACTTGCCCGAGCTGTGCGTCTTGCCTTTGTCGTGATCGAAGAACACGCCCGGCGAGCGGTGTAACTGGGATACGATCACACGCTCGGTGCCGTTGATAACGAACGTGCCGTGATCGGTCATCAGCGGCATTTCGCCGAGATAAACCTCCTGCTCGCGAATGTCTTTGACGGGCTTCGGCGTGCCGCTGGCTTCCTTGTCGTATATGACAAGGCGCACGAGCACACGAATGGGCGCCGCGTAGGTCAGGCCACGCATTTGACATTCCTTGACGTCAAATACCGGCTGTCCAAGGCGGTAGCTCACGTACTCAAGAGCAGCATTGCCTGAATAGCTGACGATCGGGAACACCGACTGGAACGCGGCGTGCAGGCCGATGTCCTCGCGGTTTTCGATTGTCTTGTCCGTCTGCAGGAACTTGTTGTACGAATCCACCTGGATCGACAACAGGTACGGCACGTCCAGGATCGTCGGAC
>Ga0224496_10001878_pt1 | contig 12804 bp, 10 predicted proteins | sample SF_Jul11_sed_USG_2_FD_168127 | JGI IMG/M metagenome (GOLD analysis project Ga0224496, IMG submission 168127) | Sediment microbial communities from San Francisco Bay, California, United States - SF_Jul11_sed_USGS_8_1 | ecosystem: Environmental > Aquatic > Marine > Sediment | place: USA... | reverse complement strand
ATAAGCGCGACCGCGCTGGCCGCCGCACAGGTCGCGGTATTCGCAGACGCCGCATTTGCCCTTGAACTTGTCCGGGCTGCGCAGGTCGGTGAAGATGTGGTGGTTGCGGTAGACATCAACGACATCGTCTTCGCGGACCATGCCGGCAGTGACGGGAAGGAAACCGGAGGGCTGAATTTCTCCGATGTGGGAGATGAACAAAAAACCGTTGCCGTCGTTGACGCCCTTGCGGGGGCGGTGGAGGCCGTCGGCATATTGGAAGCCGGCGCCCTGGAAGGTGACATCCCCTTTTTCACCCGCTTCGGCGCGTTTGCGCTCAATGGCCACCCGGCGGTACATGGGGGCGGCGGTGCCCTTGATATCAAAGGGGGCATCTTGGGCAAGGTCGTAGAGCCAGTGGAAGACGCGCTCGTGGTCTTCGGGGGAGATCATGTATTGGGCTTGGGCGCGCCCGGTGGGGACCATGAAAAAGACCGACCACTGAACAGCGCCGACCTCCTCAATGAACTGGACCATGTCCGGGAGCAAGTCCAGGTTGTGGGTGGTGACGGTGGTATTGACCTGTACGGCGATACCGGCTTGCTTGGCGCGGTGGAGGGTGTCCATGGTGCGCTGCCAAGAGCCTTCGACCATGCGGAACTTGTCGTGGACTTCCGGGGTGGGCGCGTCCAGGCTGAGGGCGACGCGGCGGATGCCAGCTTCCTTGGCTTGTTGAAGCCGCTCGAGGGTGGGCAATGCGGTGGCGGTGGGGGTGAGCGAACAACGCAAGCCTTTTTTATTGGCATGTGCAATTAATTCAAAAAGGTCACGGCGCATCATGGGATCGCCGCCAGTGAAGATAAGAATCTGGCTGCCGAACTCGGCAAGGCGGTCGATGAGCTTGAGACCTTCTTCGGTGGTGAGTTCGTCGGGGTGGCGCTGGGGGATGGCATCGGCACGGCAGTGCACGCAGGCATAGGCACAGGCGCGGGTGACTTCCCAGGCGATGGTGAAAGGGGCCTGGTCAAAATCAGCAATAACCATACGGTTGTCATGGTATTGGCGCTCAGACGCTGCCTGAGTAGTCAATGTAGGTTTGTTTTCCATAAGGTTCTCCTTATTCTGTAAGCCAAGCAGCGGCTTCCTTGGCGTGGTATGTCAAAATCAAATCTGCCCCTGCACGCTTGATGCTGGTGAGGGTTTCTAAAATCACGCTGCGCTCATCCAGCCAGCCGTTAGCGGCGGCAGCTTTGAGCATGCTGTACTCGCCGCTAACGTTGTAGGCTGCCAGAGGCATGTGGGGGAAAGCATCTTTTATTCGGTGGATCATATCCAGATAAGGCAAGGCCGGTTTAACCATGAGGAAATCAGCGCCTTCGGCCACGTCTGCATCAGCTTCGCGCAAGGCTTCACGGGCATTGGCAGGATCCATCTGGTGGGATTTACGGTCGCCGAACGATGGAGGGGATTCGGCGGCATCGCGGAATGGACCATAGTACGAGGAGGCGTATTTTACAGCATAGGACATAATGGGGAGATGCCCAAAATCCTCGGCGTCCAACGCCCGGCGGATGGCCTGGACCATACCGTCAATCATGCCGCTGGGGGCGACAATGTCCGCGCCAGCCTGAGCATGGGAGATAACGACCTTGGCGAGAACCTGCAGGGTGGGATCATTAAGAACATAGTCCTGGGGAAGATTGGGAGAGGGACGCTCAGGACCATGGTTGAGCAAGCCACAATGGCCATGGTCGGTATACTCGCACAAGCAGACATCGGTGATGACGACCAGTTCCGGAACTGCCGCCTTGATGGCGCGGATGGCCTGCTGGACGATGCCGTCCCGGGCATAATTCTCTTTACCGACCGGATCTTTTTCTTCAGGAATACCGAAAAGGATGACGGCAGGAATACCTAATGAATAAATCTCCTGGGCTTCAGCGGCGAGTTTATCTACCGACCATTGGAAAATACCAGGCATGGAGGATATTTCTTCCTGGATGCCCTTCCCGTGACGAACAAAGAACGGGAGGATAAAATTCGCCGGAGCTAAATGGGTCTCGCGCAGCATGGCACGCAAACCGGGGAGGCTGCGGAGACGGCGCGGGCGGGCAATGGGGAATTGAGGCAGGTTGGTCACGGCGCACTCCGGATGGGGGTGAAATAATCCATGATGGCTTCGGTTAATCCCTCAATGGTATAGTCCCCGGCGAGGATGGCGACGGGCATGCCATGCTTTTGAGCAGCCTCCAAGGTGACCGGGCCGATGCAGGCAAAGCCAGGATCGTTGGGCAATTGGAGATGATCCAACCCAGCCTGTTGAACAAGAGCGATGAAATTGACGACGGTTGAGGGGCTGGTGAAAGTGATGAGGTCAACACCGGTCTTGATGTGATCGAGACCGCACGGGTCTAGCTGGGCCGGGACGGTGGAGTAGACGGGGATATCTTCAACGATGGCATGCGCATCTTGAAGGGCCTGGGGCAATTCTGGCCTGGCGATATCGGCGCGGAGGAGGAGCAGACGTTTACCGGCGACATTGCCCAAGCCGGGTAAGATGGCTGCGGCAAGATACTCACTTGGTACAAAATCTGGCTGAATGTCCAGATCGCGCAGGGCACGGGCTGTCTTGGGGCCAACGGCGGCAATCTTGGTATACTGCAAATATTGTTTAAGTGATGATGAAGGAATGAGCGAATTGAAGGCTTGGACACCGTTTGCCGAGGTGAAGATGAGCCAATCGAAATCGGGCAAGCGGCGCAAAGCATGCTGCAGCGGGCTGGGATCGGTCATGGGGGCGATCTGAATGGTGGGGAAATGGATGGGAACAGCGCCATAAGACTGCAACAAGCGGGTAAAACCAGCATATTGGCTGGTTGGCCGGGTGATGACGATGCGCTTGTCGAGCAAACTAGACACCCAACACCTCCGCGGCACCCATGGAGAGCAACGTTTGCGCGAGGGATTGGCCCAAGACCAGCGGATCGTGATGGTGCGCATTGGCATGGATCAACTGCTGCCCATCTACAGAGGCGACGACGGCCTGCAGGTGTAATTCATCGTTATGGTAGGCGGCGAATGCGCCAACCGGCAGCGAACACCCACCACCCAAGGCGGCGAGGAGGGTGCGCTCGGCGGTTACCGCGGCGCGGGTGGGCTGGTGGTCCAAGGCGGCGAGGAAACGCAGTGTGTCTACGTCCTCGGAGCGGCATTGGACGGCCAAAGCCCCCTGCCCCGGGGCAGGCAGCATGACATCTACAGGAAGATGCTGGGAGATATGGGTTTGCAAACCCAAGCGGGAAACTCCCGCAGCAGCCAAGACCACGGCCTGGTAGTGACCGTCATCCGCTTTACGAATACGAGTCTCGACATTGCCGCGGATTGACTGCACGGTGAGATCGGGACGATGGGCCAGAATTTGGGCTTGGCGGCGTAAACTCGAAGTACCGACAACGGCGCCAGATGGCAGGTCCTCCAAGGTGTGCCCGGCGGGGGAGATCAAGCAGTCTACCACCTCGGCACGCAATGGGATCACACCAATGGTGAGGCCAGGGGTATTGTCGGTGGGGAGATCTTTGAGGGAATGGACGGCGGCATCTACACGCCCCTCTAAAAGGGCTTGCTCCAGCTCAAGAGTAAAAAGACCCTTGCCGCCAATTTCGGGGAGCGGCGTATCGAGGATCTTGTCGCCCTGAGTGGTGATGACGACTTCATTGCAAGTCAACCCGTCCCATTTTTCTTGGAGCTGCTGGATAATGTGGTTGGTCTGCCAGCGGGCTAATCGAGAGGGACGGGTAGCGAAAGTGAGGGCAGCCATGGGTCAGGAACCGTTAGAGTCGTCGGCAGCGGGCAGGTCTTCCACACCAAAGAGGGCTTGGGCAACCTGTGCGTATGTATCGACTTGAGGGCCAGCAGAGGCTTGGCGCAGACGAGCGGTGGGATTGTGCAGGATCTTATTGACAATGGAGCGAGTGAGGAGGGCAACCTGCTCTTGGGTTTGGGGATCGAGATCGGGAATGCGGCGGAGGGCTTTTTCCAATTCGCTTTGGCGGATATCGTGGGCTTTATCGCGGATGCGGCGAATGATCGGGATGACCTGATCGGCAGCGAGATAATCAATGAACGCGGTGTACTCGTGCAAGATGATCGCCTCGGCAGAGGGGATTTCTTTTTGCCGTGATTCCAATGATCGGGAGACCTCAACATTGAGGGTATCGAGATCAAATAAGTGGATATTGGGCAGCTCGCCGACCTGGGGATCAACATCGCGGGGCACAGCGATGTCGACAATGATGAGGGGGCGGCCGGGCGGGCGAGATTGGACAATGGAGGCCATCATGTCGGCGTTGAGGATGGTGTGGGGAGCGCTGGTGGAGGTGATGAGGGCATCGGCCTGGCGCAGGGCTGCAGGAAGCGAGTCCAAAGTGCTGGTCTCGCCCTGCCAGCGTTCGGCGAGCTGGCAAGCGCTGGCCATTGTGCGGCTCACGATGTGAATGTTGGTCACGCCGCGCTTACGCAACGCCTCAATGGCCAGTTCGGCCATTTCGCCGGCGCCGAGCAAAACGATGTTGGCGGCGGCGAGATCATCCAAGCGCTGAGAGATCAAACGAGCGGCGAGGGTAGAGACCGAAATGGAGTTCTGCCCAATGGCGGTTTCGGTGCGGACACGTTTGCCGGTGTAAATGGCGGTTTGGAACAACCGCGAAAGTGTTTTGCCAGAGGTGCCATGAGCTTGGGCAGCAGTGTATGCGCCAGTAACTTGGCCGAGGATTTGAGGCTCACCAATGACCATTGAGTCCAGGCCGGCAGCAACGCGGAATAAGTGGCCGACGACCTGTTCGTCGTTGAACTGGTAAAGGAAGGGATGCAAGTCTGCGCGATCCAGTCCCTTGAAATCGGCGAGCTGCTGCTCCAAGATATCAATCGTCAGGGTTGGGGAAACGCAGTAGATCTCTACTCGATTGCAGGTGGAGAGCATGACCATTTCTTCCCAAGCAGGGCTGGAGGAGCCGTGGCCATTTTGCGAACGAGTGCTGCGGGTTAAAAATGTTTGCACCTGGTCATCGGTGAAAGCCAAACGCTCACGCAAATCGAGGTTGGCAGTATTATGATTGAGGCCTAAGCAAAATAATGACATAATCTCTACACGGGCTGCAGTTCTGGTTGACGGGCGGGTTGAATGACCCAATCTTGCATATGGGACGAGGCGATTGCTGCCAAGGCGGCGATGTGCCCGGCTTGATCATTGAGCGCGGGAATGTAGGCAAATTCTTTGCCGCCGGCGTGGATGAAGCTTTCGCGGGCTTCGCGGTCAATTTCATCTAAGGTTTCGAGGCAGTCGGCGGAAAAGCCGGGGCAAACGACGTTGACTGAGGAAAGACCAGCAGCGCCCCACGCGTGCAAAGTTGCGTCGGTGTAGGGCTGCAACCACGGCTCTGGGCCGAAGCGGGATTGGAATGAAGTGTGCCAAGCGCTATCGGGTAGGTCAAGCTGGTGGGCGACCAACCGAGAGGTGCGGAGACATTCGGCCAGGTAAGGATCACCGGTATCGTTAAAGCGTGCGGGAACGCCGTGGAATGAGAAGAGCAGTTTTTCGGGCTGGCCGTGTTCGCTCCAACGGGCTTGGATGGAGTGAGCGAGGGCATTGATGTAGGTGGGATGATCGTGGTAGGAATTGACGGTGCGAAGCTCAGGAAGCGCCCACCAGGTCTTGAGTTCGTCAAAGACGGCATCCAAGGTGCTGGCGGTGGTGGTGGAAGAATATTGAGGGAAGAGAGGCAGCACCAAAATGCGGCCAACGCCCTGTTTGCGCAATGAACGCAGGCCAGCGGCGATGGAAGGCGAGCCATAGCGCATGCCGATTTCGACGGCGATATCTTGTGAGTTTTGGGCGGCCAAGGTTTCGGTGAGCAGACGGGCCTGACGCTCCAATGTAAACAGTAGTGGGGAGCCATCCGAAGTCCACACGTTTTGGTATAAACGGGCTGAACGGCGGGGACGAAAGGTCAGGATGATGGTATGCAAAATGGGCAACCAAATCCAGCGGGGCCAGTCTATGATGCGGGCATCAGAAAGGAATTCTTTGAGATATTTGCGGAGGGCGCGCGGGGTTGGCGCTTGAGGGGAACCAATATTGGTGAGTAATAGTCCGATCCTGCTAGAATCAGGGGAAATGTGTTTATTATTCGTGTGTGTTTGCGATGTCATTTGGCCATAATTGATTCCGTGGATTTTGATATTAGTTTACAACCGGAGGGATATATGACAATGTAGGTTTTAAAAGTAATTGTAGGTTTTGGTATTTTTTGTGAAAATAGGTACATTCAATTGATGGCTGCTGCTACCAGCAGGCGGGGAGGGATAATGCACTGCGAACCCTTGACTTAAGAAAAAAAGAAGCGCTGCAATGAAAAGCGCTTCTTCGGATATTGAGTTGGGGATAGAGGTAAGAAAACTAGACGCGTTCGATGGTAACGTGGCGGTGTTCGCGGAATTGGTAGGATCCGGTATGCCCAAGTACACGGGAAACAAATTCCTCTTGGACATCTAGCAAGGTTTGCTGGTCGGTGATGAGAATTTTGCCAATCCCGTGACCTGGGATGTTGGCCCTAGAAGCAATAACACCGACCACTTCGCCAGGGTTTATACCATGGTCGCGGCCGCGGCCGATGGCGAGACGGACCATACCTTCCTCGTGAGAAAATCCGGACCGCGAACTGCCACTGCGCTGTGCATTTTTGCGATAGGTCTTGCCCTTTCCGGCGGATGAAGTTGGACGGCGAGGGCCACTTGTACTTTTGGAAGATTTGACCTTTACTTCGCCAATTGATTCAACGGGACGCTGTTTTTCTTCTGCACGGGCCAGTTTGAGAGCGGCAGCAGCCACTTTTATGGGATCGCGGCCTTCAGCAACCAAGGCTTCGACGATCTCTTGCTCCCGCTTGCTGCGATCGCGATCAATCCAAACCGTCAACCGGTCGACAAGCAGATTCTCGCGCCGCTGGAGAATATCCTGTTCGGTAGGAAAATCCGCCAGGGTAAGAGGCTGCTTGGTGTAGTTCTCGATTCGTTTGAGCATTCCCTTTTCCCGGGGAGTGATCAGGGAAATGGCAATACCGGTCTTCCCGGCGCGGCCGGTGCGTCCAACGCGATGAACATAGGCTTCGTGATCTGTGGGGAGATCAAAGTTAAATACGTGAGATATATCGTCGATATCTAAACCACGGGCGGCGACATCTGTGGCGACCAATATTTTGATCTGGTTGGAGCGGAAACGGGTGAGCACGCGGATGCGAGCCTCTTGGGCAAGGTCGCCGTTGATGGCTTCGGCAGAAAAGCCGCGCTGGATAAGTTCGGCGGCAACATGTGCGGAGCTGGCCCGCGTGCGGGTGAATACCAAAGTGGCGCCGATATCTTCGACTTCAAAGAGGCGGGTGAGAGCAGCCAGCTTATCTTTCTCGTTGACCATATAATAACGCTGCTCAATAGAGGCCACGGTGAGCTGCTTGCGGGCAATGGTGATCGCCTGGGGTTGACGCATGTAGCGATCCGCCAATTGGCGGATGGACTTTGACATGGTGGCGGAAAACAAAGTGGTCTGGCGTTCGGTTGGGGTATGGCTGAGAATGTTTTCAATATCCTCGATGAAACCCATGCTGAGCATTTCATCCGCTTCGTCCAAGATCAACGTGCGGACTTCGCCGAGGTCGAGGATATTCTGGCGCATGAGGTCCTGCAAACGGCCAGGAGTGCCCACGATGATATCAACACCATGCTTGAGGCGGCGCTTGGAAGTGCCATAATGCTGGCCGCCGTAAACGGCCATGACCTCAACCTGAATATGCCGGCCATATTTCTTGATGGCGTCGGCGACTTGAATGGCCAACTCGCGCGTGGGGGTAAGGACAAGGGCCTGGACTCTCCCCCGGCTGGGGTTGTAAATCAAATTTTGCAGGACGGGCAAGGCAAAAGCGGCCGTTTTACCAGAGCCGGTTTGGGACTGGGCAATGATATCCTTGCCAGCCAACATTAAGGGAACTACCTGTACTTGCACATCCGTGGGTATGGTATAGCCGAGTTCAGCTACAACCTGCACCAAATTAGGATGCAGGTTTAGACTCGAAAAATCAGTGGTCATCAAAAACTCCTGTTTTGTTTTGATAACTCCTGAAGCGTCACAACCCTTGTGAAATGTGCGTATTCCTCGCGGAAAACGTCGTGGGTTCTACCAGCCACATTCTCGAAACCCCAGCGGCAAGAAAAATGCTCGTCCAGAAATTGACGAGCAACCAATTGGAATCCTCAAAACATGATATATGCGATTGTTTATGGTTCAAAGGAACCAACTGCGGGAGTATACCACAAGTTCATTGAAATTAGTAGGTGAATATTGACGGATTATTGAGTACCAACTAAAGACTCTTTTTACAGGGTTAACCATTTCAATACGGTTGGCCCAATCCTGGAAATATACCAGGATGAACGACGCAGCAGGCGGGACTGGCTTTGGAAAATTAGAGGCCCAAGAATTGAATTCCTAGCCCACTAGCCAAAATCGTGATCCCGGCGAGCAGGGGAGAATATTCTTCTAACCAGGATCCCTTCAATTCGTTTAGCCCGTAGTATCCAGCCAGGACCAGGGCCAGCATGGTGATAATGGTGACCACTGAAAATAATGCGGCAATTAAAATGGTCCCCATGACACCATAAGCCGCCGCGGGATAAATCAGCAGAGGGATCAGCGGCTCACAAGGACCAAAGGCAAAGATAATGAACAAGACCCAGGGGGTGAGCACCCGACCAGACCCGCTTTGGTGGACATGGACGTGGTCATGGGTGTGGTTGTGTGCATGGCTATGCAGCTGCCCGCCGGCATGGACATGCACATGGACATGTGGTTTTTTCCGGCTAACTTGCACAAATGCCCAGGCAGAATATGCCAAGCCAAAGGCAATCACGGCCCACCCAGCCAAATTGGCGCGCAGCGCTTCAATGCCGGTTAATTTGGTGAGCGCGATTCCGAGACCGATGCCCAAAACACCTAAAGCGATCGAGCTGAACACATGACCAAGCCCGCAGGCAATGACCACGCTAATGGTTTTCGAAATTGACCATTTTTCTGCCTTGGCCAGCATGATGAAGGGCAAATAATGGTCTGGGCCGAGAAGGGTATGCATACAGCCGATGCTGAGTGCACTGAAGAGCAAGATATTAAGGTCTGGCTGCATGGGAGGCCTCCTAGCAAATCCGAGGGAGCAGCTCCCCGGCGGGCAAGTCGAGGACACGCATGGCACCAATGCTCGTTTTGGTGAGGACAACCCCGGGATGGTCTGCCACCACACGGCCGATCTGCACGGCGTCACGGCCGAGTGGATGATCACGCATGGCAGATAAAACCTCATCGGCAACTTCGGCGGGAAGCACAGCGACCAATTTGCCTTCGTTGGCTACATAAAAAGGATCGAGGCCAAGCATTTCACAGGCGGAATGGACGGCAGGATTGACCGGCACCAACTGCTCTTCGATCTCAAAACCGACCTGCGAGGCGAGGGCCAGCTCATTGAGAGCAGCGGTTAACCCACCACGGGTGGCATCGCGCAGGCAGTGGATACCCGGAGAGACAGCCAACATGCAGGCGACGAGGCTATGCAAGGCGGCGGAATCACTGAGGATGTGCGTCTCAAAGGACAATCCTTGGCGCACCGACATAATCGCCATGCCATGATCGCCGACCGTGCCGCTGAGCAGGATGACGTCCCCGGGTTGGGCATATTGAGGGGAAATATCCACACCGCTGGGGATGACTCCAACGCCAGCGGTATTGATGTAGAGACCATCGCCGTGGCCTTTATTGACCACCTTGGTATCACCAGTGACCACCTCGACGCCGGCATCCCGGCACGCCTCGGCCAATGACGAGGCTATTTCCCCCAAAGTATCCATGGGCAAGCCTTCCTCCAAGATAAACCCAACGCTGAGAAATTTGGGCTGGGCACCACTCATGGCCAAGTCGTTCACCGTGCCATGAACAGCCAAGGTACCGATATTGCCACCTGGAAAGATCAGCGGATTGACGACAAAAGAATCGGTGCTAAAAGCCAGACGGGTAGATCCGGCGCCATTTGTGGGAATGGCAACTACGGCAGAATCCCCCATTTGGTCAAGGACGCTGCTCTGGAAGAGAGGCTTGAACATGTGCTCAATCAAATCTTGCATCATCTTTCCACCACTGCCGTGGCCCATGACTACAGTGGGGTAACTGCGCAGCGGCAGCGGGCAGACCCAGGAACTGAATTGGATTTTCTCCATGATTTATTCCCTTAATCAAGCGCTTGAACGGCAAGGTGCTGGCTGACCTGCTCATGGCGGCCATACCGGAAATAAGCGGCACAAGCGCCTTCCGATGAAACCATGGTCGCGCCAAGCGGTGTGAGCGGCGTGCATTGTTTGCCAAATGCGGGGCAGCCATTGGGCTTGATAATGCCCTGTAAAACCTGGCCGCTGATGCACAACTCGGATTCCTCGGGGGAAATCTGCTGGAGTTCGGGGAATTGCAGTTCGGCATCATATTGGGCATAATCGGGGCGCAGGCGGTAGCCGCTTTGGGGGATGACCCCGATGCCGCGCCAGGGCCGGTCGCAGGCTTCAAAAGCCTGGTTGATGATCTTTTGAGCCGGCAGGTTGCCGGCAGACTGCACCGACCGCGCATAGGCATTTTCGACCTGTGCACGCCCCTGCTCCAACTGCTTGGCGCACATGAGGATGCCGCGGGCTAAATCCACCGGCTCAAAGCCGGTAACAACAATGGGGACATTGTACTTCTCGGCGAGCGGCTCATATTCCCAATAACCCATCACAGTGCAGACATGCCCGGCCGCGAGAAAGCCGTTCACCTGAACGTCGGGGGATTCCATCAGGGCGACGATCGCCGGGGGGACAGTGACATGCGAAACCAGCATGGCAAAATTCTCGATATGCTGCTTCTTAGCCTGAACCACAGCCATGGCATTGGCCGGCGCGGTGGTCTCAAAACCAATGCCGAAAAAGACAACGGTCTTATCGGGGTTTTGTAGAGCGACTTTCAGTGAGTCCAGCGGGGAATAAACTATGCGCACATCGCCGCCGGCGGCTTTAACACTGAACAGATCTTGTGATGAGCCGGGGACGCGCAGCATATCTCCAAATGAGGTGAAAATGACATTCGGGTTGGAGGCCAACGCGATGGCTTTGTCGATCAATTCCAGTGGGGTGACACATACCGGGCAGCCAGGGCCGTGAACCAGCTCTAAACCTGGAGGGAGCAATTGGTCTAACCCGCTCTTGATGATCGAATGGGTTTGCCCGCCACAGACTTCCATTAACTTCCATGGCTGGGTAACGGTCTCAGCGATTTCTTTCAACAAACGACGAGTGAGCTTCCCGTCGCGGTATTCGTCGAGATATTTCATTTGCGACCTCCTGAGTTTGAATTATAGATCGGCCAATTCAGGGATTTCATCAGCGAGCATATCAAGTTCTCTCAACATCTCGAGAGTTTGCTGGGCTTCTTGTTCATCCAGTTCGCTGATACCGAAGCCCACATGGACTATCGTATAACTGCCGACTTGAATGTCCGGCAGGTATTCGAGGCAGGCCTCTTTCACCACTCCGCCGAAATCAACCTTGCCCATTTTCATTCCATCTGCTTCGTAAATCTGGATCACTTTCCCAGGGACACCAAGGCACATGAGGGATCTCCTTTACTATAGCTGTGTAGTCAATGCTTCCCATTCCGCAAAAGGCTGGCAGCAATGGCCGCCTGGCCCAAAGCCAAACCGCCATCGTTGGCGGGAACCTGAACATGGGTATAAACCAAAAAGCCGTCCGCTTCGAGAAGGCGGATTGTTTTTTCTAGGAGGAGCATATTCTGCCAAACACCGCCGCTCAGAGCGACTTCATGAAGGCCTAATTGGCTGCGCAGTTTCCGGCAGACCTCCAGCGTCATTTGTGAAACGCCATTATGGAAGCGCGCCGAGATTATCCTTGAAGACAAGCCACGGCGTAAATCAGCAGCGGCGGCTTGAATTAGAGGCAGCGGATCGATAATCTCGCCATGAACATCGAAGGGATAAGCGCCATCTTCATGGGGAGAGGCCACGGCCTCAAGTTCAATGGCGGCTTGGGCCTCGTAGTTAATCGTTTGGCGGACACCACAAAGCGCGGCGACGGCATCAAACAAACGGCCCATGCTGGAAGTTTGGGGGGCATTTAACCCGATTTCTATCTGACGCTTGAGCATCTGCCGGGTTGAAGGGGTGACAAAACTGACAGAAGGGTAGTGTTCTTCCCACGGAAGTCCGGCGCGGTGCAGCCAGGTTAAGGCAAGACGCCATGGCTGGCGCACCGCCTTATCGCCGCCAGGCAGGGGGATGTAATCCAGATGAAACGGCCGTTCGTACCCCGCATAATCGCCAACAAGAAACTCGCCACCCCAAATGGCGCCGTCTGTGCCATAGCCGGTGCCGTCAAAAATAACACCCATCACGGGCTGCTCTGGGCGTTGGGCATTATCGGCCAAACAGGCAGCCAAATGAGCATGGTGATGCTGCACGCCGAACGCGGGGATGTTTTCTTCGGCGGCGCGGGCAACGGCAAAGCGAGTGGCCATGTAGTCGGGATGCAGATCGTGGACAACGGCTTGGGGTTGGACGCGGAAGAGGCGTTGATAGTGGTCTGCGGCATGGTGGAAAGCCTGCAGCGTTTCATAATTTTCCAGGTCACCGATATGGTGACTGAGGAAAGCATAGCTTTGTTTGGTCAGGCAAAAAGTATTTTTAAGTTCCCCGC
>Ga0224496_10001875_pt1 | contig 12819 bp, 10 predicted proteins | sample SF_Jul11_sed_USG_2_FD_168127 | JGI IMG/M metagenome (GOLD analysis project Ga0224496, IMG submission 168127) | Sediment microbial communities from San Francisco Bay, California, United States - SF_Jul11_sed_USGS_8_1 | ecosystem: Environmental > Aquatic > Marine > Sediment | place: USA... | reverse complement strand
ACCAGCCAGCCGTTCTTGACGTAGAAGGTGTAATCGCCCGCACCGATCTGCACCTGGCCGTTTGTGTAGGTCTCGCAAATGATGCCACGATCGACAGCCGCGACGATCTCGTCTTTCGTGTGCGGGCCGTCTTCCATGAAGGTGCAGGTCATGCGCGGCATGGGCGCGTACTGGTAAGACTCGCGACGACCCGATCCGGTCGACTCGATGCCGTATTGCCTGGCACTGATCTGGTCGTGCAGGTAAGACTTTAGAATACCGTTCTCGACCATTACCGTCCGACCCGCTTTGTTGCCTTCGTCGTCGTAATTCAGGGCCCCGCGTTCGCGCGGGATATCCGCCTGGTCGACAACCGTCACGAACGGCTCGGCGACTTTCTTGCCGATCATGTCGGAGTAGATGCTCGTGCCTTTGCGATTGAAATCGGCTTCCATGCCATGACCGATAGCCTCATGCAGCAATATGCCGCTGGCGCCGGACGCCAGGATGACGGGCATCTCGCCGGCCGGCGGACGTCGGGCCTCGAACTGGATCAGCGTACGGTCTACCGCTTCGTCGATCATCCGCGAGAGCCTGTCCTCCGTGAACCACGAAAATTCCTCGCGTGCCGCGATATTCGAATAGCCGGTCTGCGTCTCGTCACCTTTCTTCGCTGTGACGACGAGCGTCACACGCGCCATCGGTCGATGATCCATCACGAGCTTGCCGCCCAGCGTCGCGATCATCACGCGGTCCTCGCCGTCGTTCCAATACACGGCGACTTTCTCAATTGACGGGTCTTTGGCTTTCGCCTGTTGTTCGATCATTTTCATGACCGGCAATTTTTGCTCGACACCGACATCCGCCCAGGGCACGGTCGTCGTGTACAAGTCGCCGGCCGCCATTGGATTGAATGCTTGCGGCGCAACCTGCTGGCTGCCAGTCGCGATCGCCGACGCCGTGCGCGCTGCCGCCAGCATCGACGGCAACACCAGGTCTTCCGTGAATGCATAACCGGTTTGTTCACCGATGACGACGCGCAGGCCCACGCCCTGCTGTATGCCCGAATTCGCACTGCTGACGATACCGTCCTCCAGCGTCAGCGAGTTGTAACGGTTGTGCTGAAAATAAACGTCGGCCGCGTCCGCGCCACGTGAAGTCAATTCCGACATGACCCGCGAAACGGTTTGCTGGTCGACGCCGAACCACTCCATGAACGGGTTTTCCGGCGTTCGCGACCCAATCGCCGTGGCGCTCTGTACGCCACACCCGGACAGGAAACCCGGCATCGTAACGATCGCGCTGCCCGCAGCAACGCTGCCGATAAAGTCTCTGCGTTTGATAGTCATGATTTTCCTCTGCTGTGGGCCTTTAGATGCCCGCGAGCCCTGATTCGTTGCACTTGGCTCTTCATACCCGTTTTGCGAGCGCGAGACCAAGTCCCGCCGCCGCTAGAAATGCGCCCGTCAGTCGATTTCGCCAGTGCGAATACCGGGACAGACGCTTACGGGCGGCGTCTGCAAACGCCACCCACATGAGATCGCCAATGAAAATGACGGCAAGGAATACCGCGCCCACGACCAGCACGCCGCCCGTCGATCCGTTAGCGACGAATTGCGGCAGGAACGCCGCATTGAATAACAGTGTTTTCGGATTGGCGGCCGACAACAGGCAGGCGCGTAAGAACATCGTTGGAGCCGGTTTAATTCCAGTGAGATCACTGGCCGGTGTGCGCCAGGTCCGGATACCGAGCCAGATCAGGTAGGCCACACCTGCCCAGCGGATCCAGTTAAGCATGTCTGCTGCGAACTCGATCACAACCGCCATGCCAAGCACCACGGCGACGAGCTGCAATGCGACGCCTGCTGTCGTGCCAAGCACCGTCATCACGCCGGAGCGCGGGCCATACTGCACGCTGTTCGCGACGATCAAAGCCACATTCGGGCCCGGGATCATCACGAGGACTGCAGTTGCAATGACGAGCGCGACCAGCATTTCCATCAGCCCGGTCGCCTCCGGGACCAATGGCGAATCAGCCCATAACCGAACAACATCCCGCCAAGGTGCGCAAAATTGGCAATGCCGTTATCGACACCGCTAATTCCCAGCGACAGCTCAAACAGTCCCAACAGGATCACGAAGTACTTAGCCTTCATTGGAATGGGCGGAAACAGCAACATGATGCGACGGTCAGGAAAAGCCATGCCATAGGCCAGCAACAAGCCGAACACGCCGCCCGATGCGCCAACGGTCGGCACGCCCCATCCCTGGATGACACCAACCAACAGTTGAATCATCCCGGCACCGACAACACAGGTCAGGTAATAAGTGAGAAAACGACGCGGCCCCATCAGGCGCTCGAGATCGCGGCCGAACATCCACAGCATCAACATATTAAAGAGGATGTGCATCAGTGAACGCGTGTCGTGCAGGAACCCGTAGGTCAGCAGCTGCCAGGGCATGAACGATGGAAACGAATAACCCGGAGGATCAGCCAGCGGCTGCAGCGCAAACAACCTTTCCATCAACACCGGCGCAAATTGCTGCAGCGCGAACACCAACCCGTTCGCAATCAGCAGGACGAAAATAACGTCAGGTATGGCGCTGTTGTTGACAGGTCTTCGACTATAAATTTGTTGGCTCATTGCATCTCCGAATTACCAGCCACCACCACCGCCACCACCACCACCGCCGCCGGACGAGCCGCCGCCGCCACCGCCGGACGAAGATCCCGGCGGACTCACTGACGAACTAACGGCCGAACCCAGGCTGCTGGTCATGCTGCTCGTCGCCTTTGCCAGGTTTGAGGAGTTCCACTTGCCGTGGTACCAGGACGGACTGTAAGGGCTGCCATCCGGCCCGCGTATCGAAGCGAGCAAGCTCGCGAAGCGCTCGGACCATTGCTGATCCACCCCGAGTGCCAGTGCAAAGGGCAGGTAGGCTTCAAACAATTCCGGCGTCTTCTCCGGAGGATTCCTCAAGTTGAGTTCCTCCTTCTCTGCGATCTCAAGGTAATCCTTGAAACCCAGCATCTCATCGAGCAATTCCCGGCCACGCATCGTCGGGCGTTTCATGATGATCGCAAAAAAGACGACGGCCACAAACATGAGTATCACCGTGACGATTACGGCGGCCGTCGGGCCATTGCCAGAGGCCAGCGCAAAGGCCGACGCCGCCAGGACGATGATTACAGCGGGTATGTTGAGCGCGCCGTTGGTGCGAAAATATTTTTGCTTGTAGTCCAGCACAAGTGACGCCCGGTGAGCGCTGCGTGCCTTACCCAGCAACTCATGATTCTCCTGCTTCAGCATCACAGTATCACCCTCGCTAAAGAGTGCCGCATAGAGTTCCTGCTCACCTGCTGCCAGCGCCGGTCGCCGAGCATCCGAATCAATCCGGCTCAGGGAGTGAGTCTTACCGTGTTTACTGATCTCGAGGTACCCTTTGACTGCAAGATTGACGATCGCCGCCGTCATCGCTTTGTCGTCGTAATACATCTGCCGTATGTAGCGCAGAGACGCCGGAGAAAATCCTTTCGGCGCCTCGTAACGAGTGACGATCACACCTTCATCCGGATCCTTGCCATGACTACGCCAGACAGGGATGTAATACGCGAACACCAGGAGCAAGCCGATGACCGCGATCAGAAGATTGCGATTATCGCTGAGCAGCCACATCAGCCGTTGCCATTGTGTCGGCTCGGTCACCAGCCCTTTCGGCCAACCCACGACGATGGTCAGTCCATGCGACGCCGGCAGAGGGCGGTCGGCACTGAAGTGCACTGCGCCTGCCTCGTCCATATGACGGCTGTAATCCTGCGCTTTGGATCCCAGCGGTCCTGTGTAAGCCTCAACCATAATCTCGTCGCGCGGCGCATCGAACATCAAGGTCACGGTTGCACTCGCTTTGTCGATTGGGAAGGCCCAGCGATTGCCCGTGACATTCCAGTACAGCTCGTCGTGTTCGTCAAAAAAACCAAGCATGCGGTTCGCGCGATACCGGTAGGTATAAGTGTGCACGCCATGAGGAATGTACCGGCTCGCATCGCCGAAATAGGTTCGAATATCGCGCCGGTTGCGAACCGTGTGAAACGACTCCGGCAAGTCGTTACGCATGACTGCAAGCGGCTGTACCGTGATTTCGTAGCTGTTGCCGATGCTGTCCTCATACTCGACAGGGAAATCGCGGTAGATACCGCGCCGGATCTGCTGGCCCTCGGCCCGCACCTCGATGGTCTCCGTGACTTCGACCATGCCGTCCGTGTACACGCGAATGTCGCTGTGGAAGCTCAGGATGCGTTCGTCAGACTGCGCCGCTGCCGCAAACAGCAAAGCGAAAACGGTTATGAGTTGTTTCATTCCACAGTTCCGAATTTGACCAGTGGCACATTGGCCGCGTCATCTGAGGATTTTTGAAAGAAATCCTTTTGCGCGAAATCGAACGAGCCCGCAACGAAATTGTTCGGCACCGTCTCGATCAGCGTGTTGTAGTCGCGTACGGAGCCATTGTAGTAACGCCGGGCGAACTGCAGGTAGTTCTCGGTCTCGACGAGCTCGCGCTGCAAGGCAAGGAAGTTCTCATTCGCTTTCAGGTCCGGATAGTTCTCGGCCAGCGCAATAATTCGGTTGAGACCCTCGCTGATCTTTTCTTCCAGTTCGCCTTTGGTGCCGATGTCTGCCGTACGCATGGATTCGCTACGCAGAGCCGTGACGGCCTCAAGCGTGGCTTTTTCGTAGCGGGCATATTGATCGACCGCCGTAACCAGCCTCGGAATCAGGTCGTGCCGGCGCTGTAACTGGACATCGATATCGCTCCACGCCGTGCTGACGCGATTACGGCTGCGAACCAGCCGATTGTAAATAAGGACGCCTGCAACAAGGATCAGTAGCAGACCGGCAATGACGATCTGGGTCATGGGCGAGGATCTCCGTTTGATGCGGAGCTCATCGTAACATCACCGAATACGGAGGCCGAACACTTAATACCAGAAGGAGACAAACACCTGGTAGATAGTGGCGTCGAGCTGGTACAGCGGCTCGGAACCTATTGGCGCCAGTGCCCTGAGGTCAGAGAAATCGTCGTAGTCGATATGCAAAAGATCGACCGACGCAGAAACGGAGCCCCTCTTCAGGAAGCCCCAGTCGTTACCGTCGTCATTCAGGAACTCGTAAGCCGCTTTGAGTTTGAACGTGTAACTTGTCAACGGACTCAACTCTTTGTCGCGCCCGCGAAAGTTAGTCGCTTGCGGCCCGGAGAACAGATCGCGGTAGAAATGCGCGCCGGTTTGCGTGTGATAGCGAAACTTTCCGGTAAACGTAAAATCGTTCCAGGGATGCGTATACGATAAAGAGCCCGTATGCCCTTCAATATCCCAGGTATCGATAAAGTAGCGATACTCGCCCTCGAGGGCTGCACGATACGGCAAGTAATAGCGCGCACGAATGCCTACCGCATTGCTGGTTCGCGTATTCGGATAAAGCTCGGGCTCGAAACTGTACCCGAGCGCGCTGCTCGAGTCGGCATAGCGCACGGAACGATAGGGGTTATTGAGAAAGCCCTCTTCCGTTATCGTTTCGAAATTCAGTGTTGAGATCAGGTTCTTGGTCAGAATCTGCGTCACGCCGACGCTGTACATCTGCTTGTCGAGATCACGCTCGAAAAGCACATCATCCGATCGTCGCACCAGGTCGTTACCCAGCGCATAACCGAAAGTCAGTGTCGTGAGGTCGCCGAACATATCCTGGCTGACCGAAAAACCGACCGTTTCGGCGTCGTAATCGGATTCTTCACTGCTCGTATAGTTGACGCGCATCGTCGTATTGCCACGCAGGTAGTCCAAACCCAGCGACCATTGTTTGCGCTCTTCGGTGTACGGACTCGCTGTCGTGACGACATCGATCGAGGCCGAAGTCACCATGTCGACGTAATAGTTGCCGACGACCGAAACACTCTTGCCGACCTGCTTGCGTATCAGTATCGACGGACCGTCAATTTCGACGCCGCCGCCATCGTAAAGGTGATACAGGACGTCCGCGCGGTCTTCAGGTAATACGCCCGCGAAGGCATTACCGGTAATGGCCAGCAGCAGAGCAGTGAGAGTGATTCTTTGCAACATCATCGGGGTCGCCAGGATCAATTACAGCCGCAGCCGCCGCCAGCGGCGCCTTCGCCACCACGTGCGCCTTCGCGAGCCTCGTAGACATGCTGAATATAGGATGTCGAGACAGGGTCAGAGTCCAGAGCCATGATGGGATCGGCAAGCCTGTCACGCTCGTAAGGCTTCACCCAGGGCTCAATCGGCCCGCAGGCGGACAGCAACAGCAGGCCCAGCAAGGGCAGCAAAATTCGTGTGTTTGGCAGACTATCGTTCATAGAGTTCCTACCTTTCATTGTCCTACTGTAGCGCCGCGCATTGTCCTGAACCGTGACCGCTGCCTCAGAAGAACACCGTAAAACCGAGATGGCCTTCCAGATTGTGAGCCGTCTTCTCCTCACCCAGTAAATCGATATCGAACAGGTGATCCCGAAAATCGATGTGCAGGGCAACCGAGTCAGTCAGAAGAAAGCGATAGCCTGCGCCCACGTTTACGGTGAAGCGGTCGTCGCCGGCAAAGGTCGTCGAACCGAGACCCGCGATCAGATACAGGTTGGTGTTATATGCACGCCCCTCACCCATGAAGACTTCGCCCGGCAGGATGTTGTAGCCGACGTTCAGGTTGTAATAGGTCAGGGTACGCTCGTCGTCGGTAATCAGCCGAGCGCCACCGGACAACACTTCAAAACTGGTCAGGCCGCCTTCGGACTGGCCAACCGTAGCTTCGACGAAGAATCCTTCGGTGATGTGGTAAGCAATGCGCAAGCCATAAGAGACGTCGGAACCGAAGTCCTCAATACTCATGATGCCAACATAGCCGCCAATCTCGAAGTCCTCGCGATCGATCGCAGGCTCCTTGATTTCCCGACGTGCTACTTCGGGGTCAACAACCTGGCCCGGCGGTTCAGCGGACGGCGGCGGCGCCTCTTCCGGACCAAATCCGAACAAATTTTTTGTTGCTGCGCAGCCCGACAGGCTGACGGCCGCAACAATCAGAAAAAGAACGCGAAACCGACTTTCCATTCTTCCACTTCCTCATTTTCATCGCGGCTTGTGAAAACCACATAGCTTTTATATTCAGCTCGCAACAGGAATCGTCGTGTCGCATAAACACGGAAACCGCCGCCAACATGCCCGACCTGATCGGTCCTGTCCTCACCCTGGATTATGGTCGTTTTTGGGCTCGTGTGAATAAAACCGGCACCCAGGGTGAAAAACGGTGATACGCGCCAATCAGGAAATGCTTCGTGAACAACATTGACGCTGCCCATCCAGCCATTCGAAAAATTACCCAGGATCTGCGAGCCCCATAGCTCAACCGAAACATTGGGATTCAGCGAGTAACTGCCGTACAACGACACGATGTTCGCACCGCCAAAATCACCTGCGAGCAAACCGGTTTCCCACTTCGCGTTGGTGAAGTCCTCGATTCCCGCCTCTTTGAAGCTTACCGGCGTACCGTCCGGCTGCAAGGTCAGTTGCATTTGAGCGCGGTCAACCCAGCCTTCCTTGCCATTGTCCGCTCGCACCAGATACCAATCGGTGCGCTGCTTGATGACGTCGACCGACTCACCGCGATCGACAACGTTGAAGATGGGATAGCCACCGCCCGGACCGGTACGCATCTCGAGATAGGGATCAGCGACCGTTACAGAGCGATATTCATCCTCGGCAAGCGCGGGCGCCGCCAGAATTAACAGCGAAACAACGATTGCCAGGCATGCCAGCCAAGCGCTGCTAGTTGGCCGGGGCGTCGAAGGGATTGTTGTAATACTGGGCTCCGACATCCAACCATTCCGCGATGAGGCGTAGCTCCGCTTTGGACAGTATATTGAAGTGAGTCTGATCGTTGGGATCATTAAAACGGTCAAAGAAATCTCTCGAAGCCCTAGCACTGCCAGCGGTGGCCGGCGGTGCATACGGTATCGGTTCAAGGATATCGTTGCCATTTGCATCCTGACCTACGACCTGAGTCGCATCGACCAACATACCGCCAGCGTCCAATATCTGAAGGTTATCAGTAACTAACAGCTCGCGATAGGCATTAAAATGATCCGGCTCATCGATCGAAAGACCATCCTGCAGCTCGAGTTGGCCAGCGGGCACGCGCGGGGCGTTGGCGTTCAACGGATCCATTGGCGTGTGGCACTGCAGGCAGTTGTTACTGAGCTGCACGCCGTTTGCATCAAGAACCGGATCTCCTGCGGCATCGACCACCAGGCGCGGCTCGTTCCAGAGCGGATGGATGATCGTTTCGTAATTAATGACGGCACGACAACGCCATGACCAGTCGGTCATACACGCCGACGACGTCGGTGAGCGCGTCGTCAGGTCCTGATAGCGGTAGTCGATATCGACGTTATTCGCTGCCACCACCGGATCGGCCGTCCACACGTCCCGATAAATGACATTCATCGACGGCTGTATGGACGCGAACGGCGGCAGAGTTGAACAGGATGGATTACAGCTGACGCGAGCACGAACTTCGGCCATCGTTTCACCTACCTCGGCGATGGTCCAGGTACCGAGCGTATTCGGGAATGGCCCGCCAACCTGGGCAGCGGTCGCGCCTGCGTAAGCCGATTCGAAGGCGTCGAGTCGGCCATGAGATACGGTTGCGTTGTCGTCGTGACAGCCCGTGCACTTCAGTTCCTGGCCTGAAGCCACTGCTATCCAGTTCTGGTGGCGCTGCGTGATGCGCATGCCATCCTCGTCAACAACGCTGAGCATCAGGGCGGCGTTCGCGGGAACTTTCGTAACCACGGAGCCGTCCGGCTCGATCATTGCGTAACCGACGATCTCTTTCATTCCAAATGCAGTGGTCACGCCGAAGGCGGTATCGTCGATATCACGAAGGTCGTCGTCCGGCTGTGACACGGCCTTTTCGATTCGCAGGAATCGTGCGGGCCGATTGGCAGCCGGCGTTTGCAGGGGATCCGCCATGGCGGCGATATTGACACCCGGCAGTATCGCGCCGTCAAAGTCGTAGACATTGCGAATATTCAGAACGCCTTCGTCTTTATCAAACAGCGTTGCATCGAGTGGAAAATTGTTCAGTCCGTCCAGCACTACCGGCGGTGTCGGGCGTGAATCACCCGAGACGACTTCCGTGAACATGAAACCCTCTTCACCGGCTACGATCGGCAGTTGCGTGTCGTTTCGAGGATCATATATCCAGATTCCGTACAACGGCGGCGCTACCAGGAAATCACCGGCGACCGGGATAGGCGGTGTGTCATCATCCGGATCGATGATCAAAACATTCGCCAGGTTGTCGGGTGTGCACGCGACTATCCTTTCATCGACCGTATTCGGATCGCCGTCGTCGGGAAGAACCTCTAGCAAACGACACTGGGACCAGCTGACCATGAGTCGGCTGGTACCGTCCTGAATGGGAAATACCGAGAAATACCGGCCGCCGACGGACGGCGCGCCTGGAATGGTCGATACGTTATTAATCGTTGCGTCTTCCTGTGCGGGACCCGCCAGGATGCCGATGTTGTCTTTTGTCGGCTGCGTATTCTCCAGGTATTGCGCCGTATCGATAAAAATGAGTTCGCCACCACCCTCGGTGTCCGTAAACGGCTTGGCGAGCACCATGACCCTGCCGTCCTCCACCTGCCGCGGCTGAGTAAACTGGATAACTGTGCCGTTGGCGCCCGTGTCATGACTGCGCTTGCCGTACAGCAATTCGAGATTCGAACCGTCGGGGTTCATGCGATACAGGTCAACTGCGTCATTCGACTGATTGCGGTCCCAGCGGCTGAAAACGATCTGCCCGTTGTCGAGGACTGACGGGTCCAGATCGTGGCTCTGGTTGAATGTGACCTGCCGGATGTTGTCGCCGTTGTCGTCCATGACATGCAGATTGAAGGCGAACTCATTGTCGTCCTCATCCTGGGCCGAAAATCCGCTCTTGCCCTCGTCCAGCAGCAAAGCCTGCGACTTCTTCTGGCGGGTTGAGGCGAATATGATGCGACCGTCCGGCAGGTATTTCGCCATGATGTCGTGACCGATCTCTGCTGTCAGCGGTGACTTGATAACGCGCTCGAGCACTCCCGTTTCGAATGTGTATTGCCAGATATTCCAGGTTGCAACCTGGTCGTCGATATCGACACCCATTTCAAAAGGCACGCGCATGGAAAACAACAAACGGCTGCCGTCGAAGTCCATCTCGACATCGCGAATAGCGGCGAGGCCCTGCGAGACACCTTCCGTAATGTTCACCGGCAATGCACCCACGGAGGCGCGATCACGATAATAAAGGTCAGCGCCAAAATCGAAAGTAATTTGTTCGCGAAGGTCCTGCTGCTGAAAGACGCCATTGTCGTCCGTCGGCAACGGAGACTTGATGTAGGCAATCGGAAAATCGATAATAACCGGATCCGGATTTTGCCCCGTACCGATCTGCACGCCGTCGCCCTTACTGCAGGCAACAACTAAAATACTCGCCATCGACAACGCGACCATCCTGGTCACTATTCCGGCAATTCCATTTTCGTACTGTCGCGATAGCTTATTCATAGCTCTCACCTCGAATCATCCTGGCAGGGTACGCTGCCGGGCGGTTGATATACCGTTAACACGATCACAAACAGCATCGCTGTGTTGCGTCCATGCAAAAAAAGTAACACGAGCCGAATTATAGGAGAGGCCGTCGCAGCGATGTAATGTCTCAAAAGCACGACAACAAATTTCGCAAGTGACAAAAATCTGCGTAAACGCTGGCGCATAAGGGTTTCAATCTTCGAGCGCGACGAATCAGCTGCGACATTCGTCCTCACGAAAAACGCAATGTTGCCGACAAGCGTCACAAGCAGCCCGGACCGTCTCCTTTCAGCGACGCATGCGGACCCCTTTATAATCAGTACCTTAGCGGTTCAGGACATAATCCGTGTGCGGTACTGCAGACAGTCGCTTGACATATCCTTGTCTCGGAGACTACCTACAACAGTTATGTAACGATCTGTTTTTATTACTGTTTTTCTCAGCATCGCGCCGTCCTGTCAGGACTGGCACGGCACTTGCTTTGTATCTATCGGGACTGTGAGTCCACCGCAATTCGACAACAAGCAACATAAGGATTGTGAGTGCCTTCACGGTGATTCCTGCCGAACTTCGGCAACATTGAACGACCACGCTGAACAAACACTGACATTACGAGCAGAAACGATATGAATAACAGGATGTGGAAAAAACACATGGACGACGTTTTCGGAATCTTGTCTCGCTTCGCTTTAGCCGGACTGCTTTGCACAGCGTTTGCCTTGCCGGCAAACGCGGGTGATCGCGAACAGGCCAGGCGCATTCATGATCGTCTTGCCGGCGTTCCGCCGAGCGCTGCGGTTATGACGGAACTGGAAAGCGCGATGGCCGGTACCAATCCGGAGTGCGCCAACTATCAGCTTACAGGCACCGATCCCGGCGCCGAGTGCGCCGCGTATATCGCGATGAACGACGTGAACTTCTACAACGTCACATTGAAAAACTTCGCCGCACCCTGGACGAATCGCGATCGCTCGATATTCGTACCTTTGAATGATTACATTGCGACCGTAATCGGCCTGATCCGCGACGATGAGCCATTCAACCAGCTGCTGTCCCGTGACATTACCTACCGGGGACAGGGCAACATTGTTCCGGCGCAGCCTTCTGCGAACAATAACGACCATTATGAACAGCTGGAGCGCAACAACATCAACTTGCGCGACCAACTCGTTCCGACAACGCAATCGTCAATTAACAATATTCCGTCATCTGCAGCTGCAGGCGTTTTAACGTCGCGCGCTGCCGCCGAAGCATTCTTTGTCGCCGGTACCAACCGCGCAATGTTCCGCTTTACGATGCTCAATCATTTCTGCACCGACATGGAGCAGTTGCATGATCCTGCCCTGCCGCCGGACCGCATCCGTCAGGATGTCAGTCGCAGCCCGGGTGGTGACAGCCGCCTGTTTCTGAATAACTGTATTGGTTGTCACACCGGAATGGATCCGATGGCACAGGCTTTCGCGTATTACGACTACGATGAAGTTAACAGCATGTCGATCCAGTACACGCCAGGCGTTGTTAATGACAAGTACTTTAATAATGACCTGACATTCCCGCAGGGTTACCGCACACCGGATGACCATTGGGACAACTACTGGCTGCAGGGACAAAATTCCTACCTGTTTGTCAATTCGCCCACAACGGGGTCCGGTGATGGTGCGCAATCGCTGGGCGTTGAACTCGGCAACAGCGCGGCGTTTGCCGCCTGCCAGGTCAAGAAAGTATTCCGTACGGTATGCCTGCGTGAGCCGGACCTTCCGGATCAATCCAAGGTTAATCAGATAATTACTACGTTCCGCAATACCGGCCATCGCATGAAGCAAGTCTTCGCCGATACCGCCGTTTACTGCATGGGCCAGTAGGGAGACATGATAATGACCAATGCAATCGGAATTGCTACCCATGCGTGGACGGCCAGATTACTGCGCAGCGGTGTTGCGCCCCTGTTTGCCGCGCTTGTGCTGACAGCTTGCGGCGGCGGTGCACAAACCACCGCCAACCCGGCGGCTCAGGCACCGAACAATAACAACAACTCGACCTATGCCGGTCCGGCCGCGCGCGACGCAGACGTACTCAAATTCCAGCAGGAATTCTGGAGCAATGCCAAAACCACAGATCGTTGCGGCAACTGCCACAACGAGACAGTCGGCCAGCTTCCCATGTTTGTACGCAACGACAATGTGAACATGGCTTACGAC
>Ga0224496_10001873_pt1 | contig 12829 bp, 11 predicted proteins | sample SF_Jul11_sed_USG_2_FD_168127 | JGI IMG/M metagenome (GOLD analysis project Ga0224496, IMG submission 168127) | Sediment microbial communities from San Francisco Bay, California, United States - SF_Jul11_sed_USGS_8_1 | ecosystem: Environmental > Aquatic > Marine > Sediment | place: USA... | reverse complement strand
CCACCGACACCATCCGGGCACTCAGGAGAGAGGGGCTCATCAACAGCGTGGCGTACAGGCCGTCCAAGGCCGCAAGGATAGCCCATCTTGAATCCCTCGCAGACGGAGCGGAAGGGATACTGAGCGTAGCGCTTGATGTGGGCTCGGGCGATGCGGGAACGGAAGTGGCGCTTGACCGCACTGACCTCACTGAGAGGGACAGGGCCCTCGCGCTGGATTTGGCCGCAGAGTACACGCTCCATGAGTACATGCGTGGCAGGCTACTGCAGGACACATACAGCGCCAGGTACCTCGAGACCCTCTCGGCCAGAAGCACGCTCATGAAGAGGGAGTACAGTATACCTTCCCCTCCTTCGCCCGAGACCGGCCACGGCACGGCAAGGGTCACGATCGGGGCAGGCAGGCAGGGCGATGAGGACTTCGAGCTTCTGGGGTTCCGGTTCTCCTACCACGGGCTCATGGACCCGCTGCGCGGCTACACTCCGGGGGCTGCCATAGAGGTGCTCAAGGCGGAGGCAAGGCATTACCATGATACCGGTGAAACTCTTCTAGAGAGCTTTACGATGTTCGAGATAACATCCCTCTGGCCGGGGGGCAACCTCATCAGGCCGCTCTCGTGGCATATCAGGGCCGGAGCCTGGCGCGAGTTATCGCCAGAGGGGGAGCGCACGCCAGCAGTGCTTGAGGGCGGGGCGGGACTTGCAGCAGGGCTAGGCAAGAGCGGGCTGGGGTATTTTCTCATAGAGCCGTCCCTGAAGGCGGGAGGCGGCATAAGGGAAGACTACGCTCTCGGGGCAGGGCTTTCCATGGGGGCTTTTTTTGAGATGGGAGGGGTATACAACCTTATGCTCGGCGGCAGGGCTTTCTATTACCCTGCGGGCCACCGCCACAGCCAGCGCTCTGTATCCCTGAGACAGGGCATGAGGCTATCTCAGAACACCGCCCTCTTGCTAGATTACAGCCGAAGCATGATTGACGGGCTCCACATGTCCGATACCTCGCTTGGGCTTCACCTGTATTTCTGATGGGCAAGGCGCCCCTGGCCCTGACGAAGCCTGATTGGATATAATATTCACCATGCTTGGAAGGATCAAGAACCCCGCAACCATCAACAAGGTGAACATGGCGCAGGCCGTGGTGCTCTCGGCCACTATTGCGGCCTTCGATTTCTACAGCCTACTCATCAACCACAACAACCATACCGGTCTGAGGACCGACTATATCGTCTATGTCTTCGCGCTTGCCTTCTTCATCAACCTGGCGGACCACGCAGCCCAGAGGCGCAGGCCAGTGCCGGGCGTGGACAGGCGGCTCATCCTGATAGTGGCCGTTATAGCGGCCCTAGGGGCCCTGAACGTTTCCTTCTTCAAGGAGTACAACGTGATGATGGAATACTCCGCCTGGGTCGAAAAGGGCATGCCCCCCAAGCCGCTCTTCTTCGATATCTTCAGATAGGCAAGACAGACACGCGCAGACAACATCCCTGGTCAATGTGATGCCTGTTCGAGGCAGGACGGCCCTAGTCCTCGGAGACTATCTCGTATGTTACCGTGTGCTCCATGTCCGGTCGGCAGGTATGGTACACGGAGCAGTACTTGTCCTTTGAGAGCGAGACCGCGCGGTCCATCTTCTTCTGGTCTATGTTCTTGCCCTTGATGGTGATATGCAGATGCACGGCCCTGAAGTACTGCGGCGGTTCGGGATTGCGGGTGGCCTCCGCCTTCATGCTGAAGCTGCTTATCTCGCAGCGCATCTTGCGGAGGAAGGAGACCATGTCTATGGCCATGCAGGCCGCTATGCTAGTCAGCAGGGAATCCGTGGGCATGATACCCCACTGGAGTTCCGCGTCGTATTCTATGGTGTAGCCGCCCGAGGCGCGAGCCGTGAACTGAAGCTCCTTCTCAAGGTCCACATAGGCCACCAGGTCGGTCTTGACCTTAGTCTTGTAGTTGTCAAGGTTTTTTTCCAAGTCTTTGGCTTCGTCGGACATTTCTTTGGCTCTCCTTCTTGTTTATATATGTAATGTATGAGGCGGATACTGCCAGGACTAAAGTATAAGGTCCATCTGCTCCAGGTGCTCCCCGGGGAAATGAATGGGATAACAGTTATCAAAGCATGCGGTGCAGTAGCTCTCGGGCTCGGGCACTATGCCCTTTATGCCTTCAAGCGAGATGTATGAGAGGCTGTCCGCTGTTATGTACTTCCTTATCTCCTCCACGTTATGCGTATTGGCTATAAGCTCCCCGCGCGTAGGAGTGTCTATCCCGTAAAAACAGGGCGCCAGGGTGGGAGGCGAGCTTATGCGCATATGCACCTCCCTGGCCCCTCCCTGCTCGCGGAGCATCTTTACTATCTTCTTGCTGGTCGTGCCCCTGACTATTGAGTCGTCCACCACAACGACGCGCTTGCCCTCAAGAAGTTCCCAGACCGGGTTGAGCTTTATCTTGACCCCGAAGTGCCGGATGTTCTGCTTTGGCTCGATGAAGGTCCTGCCGATGTAGTGGTTCCGGACAAGGCCGAAATCAAAGGGTATGCCGCTCTCCTCTGAGTACCCGATTGCCGAGGGGACACCAGAGTCCGGCACCGGGATGACTATGTCGGCCTCCACGCCGGACTCCCTTGCCAGCTGTTTTCCGAACTCCTTGCGGATACGGTTGACGTTATGGCCCCCGAAGATATAGCTGTCCGGGCGGGAGAAATATATGTACTCGAAGACACAGAAGGCACGGCGGCTGCTGCGCATTATCATCTGAGAGGAGATGCCGTCCTTTGTTATATGCACCATCTCGCCGGGGGCGATGTCGCGTATGTATTCTGCTTCAATAAGGTCCAGGGCGCACGTCTCGGAAGCAACGACAAAACCGTCCTCCAGCTTGCCGATGCAAAGGGGCCTTACGCCAAAGGGGTCTCTGACCGCAACCAGCTCGCTCTCCCTCATTATAAGCAGGCTGTATGCGCCGCTTACCCTGTCCAGCGCGTCAACCACCTTGTCCTTGAAGCTCTGTTTCCTGGACTTAGCCATCAGGTGTAGTATCACTTCGCTGTCCGAGGTGCTCTGGAATATGGCGCCGTCCGCCTCAAGCTCGTCCCTGAGTTCGTCCGCGTTCACAAGTGTGCCGTTATGGGCTATGGCAAGTGAGCCCTGGTAGAAATTTGCCACGATAGGCTGGACGTTCTTGAGCCCGCCGCCGCCGGCTGTTGAGTAACGGTTATGCCCTATTGCCATGTCGCCGGGGAGACGCTTGAGGCGCTTCTCGCTGAATATGTCAGCAACAAGCCCAAGGCCCTTCTCCGAGAAGAACTGCTTGCCGTCGGAGGATGTAATGCCAGCGCCCTCCTGTCCTCGGTGCTGAAGTGCGTAAAGGCCAAGGTAGACAAGATTGGAGGCCTCGGGGTGACCAAATACCCCGAAAACACCGCATTCCTCGTGTAATTTGTCCGACTCCATTTAGATTACCAGCCCGATAGTTTTATTGAGAAAGGACCTGTACCCAGTGTTTCTAGTTTAACATAATCACTTATGGCATTGAGACATCGGTTTATCAGAGCTCGCTCGTACCCGAGGGTCCGGCAAAGGGGCTGAGGCCCTGGATTTCCAAAAGCTTGGGAACCCTGCCGCTGATCACAAAAACGGCTTTGCCCCTATCGGATACTACGGGGCCCTCGCCACTGAGGGTCCATTTGCCGCTCCATGCTACCTGGACCTCCATGGTGCCGTCTTCCTTTATATTGACCCAGTTGTTCTGAAATTCCAGAGTAACAGACCTGAACTCCTTGATATCCCGCCTGAGGGAAGCATACCCGTCCCCAGTGCAGAGGCTCTCCAGCGCGTTCATGTCCCTTGCGCTATAGGCATTGCGCAACCGATCCAGAAGCACGAATGCATCCTTGGCAAGAAGGACGTCCTGCGAGGGCCGCTTCTCCTGTGTGCCGCAGGCAGACGGAAACAGGGCAAGCGCCAGCAAGAGAATGAGAAATAAGGAATTTCTTAGCATAATTAATATTATAACCTATCGGCAGCTTCCCGGACATCTTCCGGACATCTTATTGACAGACAAGGGAGCCGATTGCCAGGCAATAACCCGGAAAAAGGTTGACATAGAAGATATAAATGAGTTAGCATTTATATATAGGCACTGGCTATATCAAAGAGCATGCATATCCCTCGGACAGGGACCTTAAAAATGTATGCATTTTATCTCGGAATAGTCTATACTATACTCAGTTCAAAGAAGATTAGGTCTACCGGCACTCTGCCGGTTTCCCCCCGGGGCGGGTCGAAAGACCCGCCTTTTTTTATGCTCACGGAAATAACGAATCAATGAGCCATTCCTTTTTCAGTGGAATCATGTATTTCTCCCATGGGCCCTGTTCCCACCTGCAGCAGCATGCCATCCCCTTTATGTCTAATTCTGTTCCCGCTCATCCTGTGGCGTATGCGTTCACGCCTGACTTTACTGGGATCCATAGAAAACCGCCTCCCCTGTTAATTGGAACACGTTGTTATCTGTTCAGATGGATCCCATGCACCGCGACATGACAGGGTCGAGCTCTCCGGTGTATAAAATCACTTTCTTGCCGGAGGACTTGGGTTATAATTATCCCTATGCCGGAAGACAGCAAGATATTGATAGTGGCAGACAGGTACATAGACATGGTGAGGCAGCAGGGTAATTTCCTTGCGCGCGGCGGGCTTCATGTCTACTCCGTCAAGACCAACGCCGAGGCCCTGGAGCTGCAGCGCAAGGTAAAGTCGGATCTCATAGTGACGGGGCTTGACCTGCCGGGCATGAGCGGCGAGGCGTTCTGCGAACATGTAAGGCGGGACGAGGAGATAAGGAATGTCTCCATAATAGTCATCAGTCACAAAACACTTGGCGAGGCAAAAAGATGCGCTCAGTGCAGGGCCAATGCCTTTCTTTCCATAGATTCCGCTCCAGAGGCATTCGCTATGACAGCGCGCAAACTGCTTAACGTCTCCGAAAGGGCTGGTATCCGCGTTGCTGTCAGTGTGCGAGTGGACGGCAAGGATAAAAGGGGCAGGCCGTTTATAAGCTATTCCGAGAACATCAGCGCCACAGGGATGCTCATCGAGTCTGAGAGGGAACTGACCATGGGGGAAGTGGTGACATGCTCCTTCTATCTGGACGACAATACGAAGATTATCGCCAACGCAGAGGTGGTACGAAGCACCATGCAATCCCTCAGCGACCGCAGCAACCAGTACGGCCTCATGTTCTCGGGCATGTCGGGCGGCGTACTTGAGGCTATAGAGACGTACATAAAGAGATACAATCGTACCGGGGAAGCCGGCCCTCAACAGTAAAAAACTACTTCCGCCCAGAAGTGCGCCTTATAAAATACCGGAACGAATGAATGCATGGGGAAGCGGGGCCCGGACTCTGAGGCGACCTGGACGTAAGGGCCTTACCTGAAGCCTTGCGTGGCGTCAGAGACAGGCATATCCTGCTCCTTGTAGATGCTCTCAAAGGGTTTGCCGTCATTGCCGTATGCCCAGGCAGGAAGTCGAGGTCTGCTCTTCAGGTCCACAGGCAGCATCAGACCCCTCTGCTCCATGGCGCCGAAGCCCATGAGGGGCGTAAGCTGGTCTCGCCCGTTGTTTATGCGCAATATGGCGAAGAAGAAGGGCTCGCCATTGAAAAGGTACAGAAAACTCACGTGCTCCGCCTCCTCGCACAGAACGCCCTTGACCATAACTCCCTCCACCTGGTCAAGGTTCTCCACCTTCTTCCCTGTGCAGACAAGCTGGCTGCCCCGGAGGTCAATCTCCTTCAGGTCAGATTCCACTATCTGGGCCACAGTCAGTTGGGCCAGCGGCTTGGCGCCCATACCGGCGCATGAGGAAAGCAGCAGACCGGAGATGATGACCACGGCCAGAAGGCTTGAGATATTTCTTATCACTCTTTGATGTCTCCCATATGAAGCGCAGATAAATGGATGTTAACAGGAAACTCCTTTTGCGTCAAGGGGAGAGGGGAATGATCTCTATATGTACCTTCGGATTGACTGAGGCATGTGCAGATTGTTATGGGATGCAAAAGGCCCTGCCATAAGAGGCCGGGGTTCAACTCATGATGGGTCATGATCATCAGGAAATGTAATGATGAACCTCGCCCCGTCCCGCTTTTCAATGGAGACCTTGCCTCCGAGCTGCTTTGAGAGCAGCCGGATTATCTGCAGGCCGAAGCTGTCCGGACTGTCCGGAGTTATACTCTCGTCTATGCCGCAGCCGTTGTCTGCATAGGACAGGGTAGCAACGCGGTCCCTGACCTCAAAGCCAATGGATATCTCAGGCCTTTCAACATCGGCAAAAGCATGTTTTATGGAGTTTGTCACAAGCTCGTTCAGTATCAGGCCGCAGGGTATCATGGTGTCCAGCCCGAGCACCTCGTCTCCCATCTTCAAGTCCAGATCCGGCCTTACTCTCTCTCCGCCGTACACGTTGATAAGATAATTTGCGAGGTCGCTTACGTACTCCTCGAACCTTATGCTAGAGAGCTCATCTTTCTTGTAGAGCTTCTCGTGCACCAGCGACATGGCTCTGATCCTGCTCTGGCTGTCCAGTAGCGCATCCCTGGCCTGTTGGCTTTTGAGGCTCCGCGACTGCAGGGTGAGCATGGATATGATCGTGGCCATGTTGTTCTTGACCCTGTGGTGGACCTCGTGGAGGAGGACCTCCTTCTCCTGCAATGACTTCTTCAGCGCCGCCTCTGCCTGTCTCCTTGAAGTGATATTCCGGACGAACTCTATCACTCCCGACGGCTCGGAGGCGCCATCCTCGAAGAGCGGGAATGTATATAGCTCAAGCCAGCCTTTCTGTCCATCCGGGGTTCTGTAGGGTACAATGTCCATGGCTGTTTTCATCTCATTCAGGGACCGGAGGCTCGGACACGGGTCGCATACCCTGTCAAGACCGTGGTAGGCTGCGTAGCATTTATTCCCGACAAGCGGCATGCTCTGAGAGTACCATTCCTGCATCGCCTTGTTTACACGGATTATATTCAGATCCCTGTCCAGGATACTTATCCCATCCTGTACGCTGTCGATGATGTCGGCGAGGAACTTCTCGCTCTTCCTGATCTCATCCTCGGCAAGCTTGCGACGGGATATATCCGTCCAGCACCCCACCATCTCAAGGGGCTTTCCGTCCTGCCCGTAGACGAGCCTCAGTTCGTCGCTTACCCATTTATATTCCCCGTCCTTGTTCCTGAAGCGATACTCGTGCGTCATATGGCCCTTCTCGAAAAGCTCATTGAAGCTTTCCTGGATAAGGGGGGCGTCGTCCGGATGGAGCCCGTCCTTCCAGAAGCCGGGGTTTGCAAGGCATTCCTCAGGACTGTATCCTGTCAGGGTTATGACATTATCGCTGACAAAGGTGGAACCGAAATCCCCGTAGGCCCGGCAGGAGTATATTACGGCTGGAGTTGAGGCGAGCAGGTGCTCAAGTCGCGCCTGTATCGTGCGAAGCTCCTGTTCCGCTCTCTGGCGTCCGGTTATCTCGATGGAGAGGCTCTCGTTGGTCTGCACGAGCTCTTCATTGGCCTGCACCATCTCCTCATTGGCCTGGTCGAGTTCCTCGTTGGCCTGTGTCAGTTCCATGGTCCTGTCCCTGACCTTCACCTCAAGCAGATCGTGGGTTTCCCTCAGCTCCCTCTCGGCTTCTTCCAGCTTCGCGATGGACGGCAGCCATCTGACCAGCCCCAGAGCGAGCAGAAGGAATCCGGTCATGTAACCCAGGACATTCTCCAGGTATGACACCAGGGCGGTACTGCCGGTGAAGACCTGCCTGTCAAAGAAGGGGAGCTCTTCGATCATGTCGACGATGGTCCCGAACAGGATCAGCGAGAAACCAAGGAGGATATACCACCACCCCCTTGCCCTCCTTAAACGCTCCCGTTTACCGGTCCTGTACAGGTAGAAGAGGACCACCAGAGCAAGCAGCGCCCTCAAGGTCTCTATAAAAGTGTCCAACCTACCTCCGTCACTTTCGTAGAAATAAAACAGCAAGCATATGAAAGCAGCCCGTTAAGTATACATCATTTTCAAGACCAGCATCGCCGCATGCTGAAAATCAAGAAGAAAGGCCGTGGCAGCATGATGGTCAGACTTTATAGCGGTTTGTTATGGGAACGCGCCAGTCCTTGCCAAAGGCCCGGGAGGTTATCTTGATGCCGGGGGGGGACTGCCTTCGCTTGTACTCGCTCCGGTCCACCATGCCTATGACTCGCCGTACCGTGGCGCGGTCCGCGAGGCCCTGCTCCACCATCTCGTCAAACCCCATGTTCCTCTCTACATAGGCCTCAAGTATGGGGTCAAGCACTTCGTAGGGCGGCAGGCTGTCGGAGTCCCGCTGGTCTTCTCTCAGCTCCGCGGTGGGCTCCCTGGTGATTATCCGCTCGGGGACACACGGTCTCTTTGATATTGAATTTCTCCACTTTGCCAAAGCGTATACCATCGTCTTCGGGACATCCTTTATCACTGCGAAACCGCCTGCCATATCCCCGTAGAGCGTGGCGTATCCCACGGACATCTCGGACTTGTTCCCTGTGGTCAGAACGATTGAGCCGGTCTTGTTGGATAGGGCCATAAGCAGATTCCCCCTTATGCGGGCCTGCAGGTTTTCCTCTGTCACGTCGCGCTTTCTCCCCTTGAAGAGCGGTCTCAATGTCTCGTCATACTCCGCCATAAGCTCGTCTATTGGGATTACATCGAACCTCACCCCCAGATCGTCTGCCAGCCGCTCCGCGTCCTCGCGGCTCTCCACAGAGCTGTAAGGGGAGGGCATGAACACGCATCTGACCCTCTCCGCCCCGAGCGCGTCTACTGCAATTGCCGTCACCAGGGCGGAGTCTATGCCGCCGCTGAGGCCGATTATCACGCCTTTGTCAAAACCGTTCTTCCGGAGATAATCGCTTACCCCTAGCTTCAGGGCCTCGTACACCTCCGCCTCGCGCTCCAGGAGCCGGGCCCTTTTCATGCCGGTCCTCGGGCGCGGCCTCCCGGACGGCTCGGCTGAGGGGATATCTATTATCTCCACCTCCCCTCTCTCCATGAGGGCGGCCCGCCTGTGGCGCTCGAGGGTGTCCTCGCTCCTTCCAGCCTCTAAGTCCACCAGCAACAGATCTTCCCTGAACTGCCCTGCCCGGGCCAGCACATTCCCCGAGCTGTCCATTACCAGGCTTGCTCCGTCAAAAACTATCTCGTCCTGCCCGCCAACCGTATTCAGGTAAGCCACAGCCACAGAGTTCCCTTTTGTCCGCTCAGTGAGGACCCCCATCCTGGCCGAAAGCTTTTCAATTGAATATGGAGAGGCGTTGATGTTCACTATAAGCCCTGCCCCTGCCAGTGCCTGAAGCCTGAGTGGGCCCTCGGAATGCCATATGTCCTCGCATATGTTTATTCCCAGCGTGATATGGCCTATCCTGTAGACAGGACAGCGAGACCCAGGTGTAAAATATCTGTGCTCGTCAAAGACCCCGTAGTTGGGGAGGATTATCTTGTGGTATATATCAAGAACCCTGCAGCCGCTGATAATTGCCGCTGCGTTATAAATGCACTCAGAACCCTTTTCCGGACGATCGACAAGACCCACCACAACTGTTATGTCTTTTGACGCGGACTCTATTCGCTTCAGCTCCCTTAGGCTGTCGCTTATAAAACGGGGTTTCAATAGGAGGTCCTCGGGGGGGTAGCCTGTGAGGGCGAGCTCGGGGAAGGCGACAAGGTCGGCTCCCTTCTGCCTCGCCTCGCCGATGTAACTGATTATTCTGTCAGCGTTGCCCCTGAGGTCACCCACCGTGGGGTTCATCTGAGCAAGGGCCAGCCTGAGCTTTTTCATGGCTCTATGATACCACGATATTAAACACATCCAGTAACTGTCGGGTGTCCGGGCGGCAGAGCAGACCACCGGTCATGGCAACCCCGGGGGCGTCCATACTCGCAGATCATTCGGAGAGTGGGGAGGTTTCACTTCAGGACGGACTGGACAGCCCGGTTAAAGCGGTCGAACGGGGCGCTCAGCCCGCCATATCATTCAGGTTCTTGCCTTCCCTCAAGACCTTCTCACAGTTCTTTGCCGGCAAGGGGAAACTGAAATAGAAGCCCTGTATCTCATCACAACCCTCGGCGACAAGGAAATCGAGCTGTTCCTTTTTCTCAACGCCCTCTGCGATGACCGTCATGTCGAGGTTATGAGCAAGGGATATGATGGAGCGCACAATGGCCTCGCCGTCCTTTCCCTTGCCGATGGCATGGACGAAGCTGTAGTCTATCTTCAGCTTCTCGACGGGGAAGGTCCTCAGATAGTTCATTGACGAGTAACCAGTGCCGAAATCGTCGATCGAGAGCATTATGCCCATTTCCTTAAGGCGGTTCATCTTCTTGACCGCAACGTCCGTGCTCTTCATGAGCACGCGCTCCGTAAGCTCCAGTTCAAGGAGGGCAGGGTCGAGCCCGCTGCTTATGAGCGACTGGGAGACCCTGTCCACAAAGTTCGGCATCTCGAACTGCAGGGCCGAGACGTTGACCGCCATCCTAACAAGCGGGACCCCCGAGGAGAACCACTCCATGGCCAGCCTGCATGACTCGTCAAGCGTCCAGTTGCAAAGGTCAACAACCAGCCCCGTCTCCTCGGCTACGCCCATGAAGATAGCAGGCGGGACGAGCCATTCCTCCTCCTGCCTGCGCACAAGCGCCTCAACTCCGATTATCCTGCCGGAGCGGAGTTCCACCTGGGGCTGGTAGTAGAGCACCATCTCGCCATTTGTCAGTGCCTCGCGAAGGTTCTTCTCAACCCGGATGCGCTCCTCCACCCTCTCCTTCATCTCCATGGTGAAGAACTGGTAGGTGCCCCTGCCCTGGTCCTTTGCGTGGTACATGGCGATATCGGCGTTTCTCAGCAGGGCCTCTCTGGTGTCGTTGTCATCGGGGAACATGGTAATCCCGATGCTGGTGCTCGTAAGTATCTCGTTCTGGCCCACCCTGAAGGGCTCGGACATGGCCTGTACTATCTTCTCGGCCACGGCTGCGGCGTCGTTAGGGGTGCGGACCTCCGGCACGATGACCGCGAACTCGTCTCCTCCGAGCCTGGCCACGGTGTCATTCTTTCGGATGGCCCCCTTGAGCCTGCTGGCCGCCGATTGCAGGAGTTTGTCCCCGATGTGGTGGCCGAGGGTATCGTTGACGTTCTTGAAATGGTCCAGGTCCAGAAACATGAGGGCCATGGAAAGCTTGTGGCGCATGGAGGACAGCATGTCGCGCTCCAGCCGGTCATTGAAGAGCAGGCGATTGGGGAGCCGGGTCAGGCTGTCGTAATGTGCCAGGAACTCATGGTATTTCTCGGTCTCTTTTATGGATGTTATGTCAGAGAATATGCCTATGTATTTCTCCACTTTGCCTGTGGGCCCCTTGACGGCGTTAATGGCCAGCCATTTGGCGAATACCTCCCCGTCCTTGCGCCTGTCCCATATCTCTCCACGCCAGTTGCCGCTCTCCCGGAGGGACTTCCACATCTCGGCGTAGAAATCGGCATCATGCTTGCCGGACTTCATCATGCCGGGGTTCTTCCCAAGCACCTCCTCCCTCGTATAACCAGTGATCTCGGTAAAGGCGGGGTTAACGTCCAGTATTCGTGCGGAGGCATCGGTAATCTGTATGGCCTCATTGCTGGCCTTGAAAATCATAGGGGCCAGGGGGTCTGACTCTGCAGGTACCCCTGTTTCACCGGAAGCCTTGTCCCTGAGGCTGATGAGAAGAACTGAAGCGGCGGCAAAGGAGATAAGAAAGGCAAGTACGAAGGCGGCGCGCCTGTCAATGGCTGCCGCAAGGTAAAAAGCCGCAAAGGGTGCCAGCGCGCAGAGAAGCGCGGCGGCAACTGATACGGCCAACCTTCTGACTGTGATCCCGGATCCCATTGTTCCCCCGTTTCGAACGTCTTGCTGGGCCCTTAATCTCTACGTTTGATTATATTATACAGTGGTTTCTCTGGTATAATTAAGCCCACCATGAATAATGCCATAAAACAATTCCTGCTGACCGCTGCCGCCCTGTCACTTTTAATAGCACTCCCCCATGCGATCGGTGCGGCGGGCAATGGCATCTTCGACCTTAAAAGCGTGGACCTGGGCAATATCACTGACAGCGGGAGCACGGAGGTCGAGATCGAACTCCGCAACATAACCGGCGCCCCTATAAATATTGAGAAAGTGGACACTTCCTGCGGCTGCACAGTGGCCAATGCCACGGATCAGACAATCGCCCCGGGAGAGACCACAAAGGTGCGCGTAACGATAGATACCAGGGGCAAGATGGGTGAGATATCAAAGGAACTGAAGCTCTTCACCTCGAACTCAGGAGACCCGCACGTCCTTACGCTCACAGGCAAGGTGGAGCATTTCAGCGACAAGATGCCCGACCCGAGCGTTATCTTCGAGGGCGACTGCGCCAGCTGTCACGTAGGCCAGAACGTGGAGGAGAAGGAGGGGGAAGTGCTCTATAATTCCGTATGCTTCCTCTGCCACAAGAATGGCATCGGCCCGGCGGCAGCGGCCTCGGACGACCTTGCAGCCGTAATAGCCAATGGCATACCAGGCACATCCATGCCCGGCTTCTCAAAAGAGGCAGGTGGACCGCTTGTCATTAAGCAGGTCAGCTCCCTTGCCTCATATGTAAGCGGGAAGTTCGGCAGACCCGGGCAGTAACTCTTCCAGAGCTTCCCTGGAGGACCTGCAAAAAGGCCCTTCCCCACCTGAAAACAATCAGTAGCGCGGCAGTATTGCCAGAGAATGCCTATTTGGCCGAATCAAGCATG
>Ga0224496_10001872_pt1 | contig 12839 bp, 13 predicted proteins | sample SF_Jul11_sed_USG_2_FD_168127 | JGI IMG/M metagenome (GOLD analysis project Ga0224496, IMG submission 168127) | Sediment microbial communities from San Francisco Bay, California, United States - SF_Jul11_sed_USGS_8_1 | ecosystem: Environmental > Aquatic > Marine > Sediment | place: USA... | reverse complement strand
GTAAGCGGTCATACGGATAACCTGCCCCTGAAACGGGACGCCGATTATGCCACCAACTGGGGATTGTCCACGGCCCGGGCTGTGCAGGTGGTGGAGTATTGGACCGCCAGGTACGGAATTCCGGCCGACAAGCTGGCCGCAATCGGTCTGGCCGACGGCCAGCCGCTGGCGGCTAATGACACGGCCGAGGGGCGGGCCCGCAACCGGCGGGTGGAGATATTCATCCGGACGTTGAAAAATGCCCCGGCCTTCCAGGGGATTAAGGAAATCCTGGATACCGGGCAACAATGAGCTGAAGGGATGGAATCATGAGTGACGGTAATCTTGAGGGCGAGAGCCGGCGGCAGGCGGTAAGGGTAACGGACCGCGTTCTGATGTCGGTCAACGAGGTTACGGCCGAGCATCTCGCGCGGCTGCGCGCGGATTTCGAGCGGGGCATCCCTCCTTACAACCAGGAAGGGCTGACCGAGGTCCAGGTGTATATCGGGGCCCAGACCGCCCTGGCCCACATTCGACAGCGCGACGAGGATCTGGGTCGCTTCTTGCAGCATCTGGATACCAAGATCAACATGCTTCTGCAAAAGGCGGAGGGCGGCAACTCACCCTTTGATGCCCTGGTGGCCCGCGAGGTGTCCATCAGTAGTACCGGCCTCTCCTTTCCCGCCGATGAATCCATGGCCAAGGGCGTTATCTTGGAGCTCAACCTGGTGTTGTTGCCGGATTACGTGCATATTTATTGCCTGGCCGAGGTGGTCGACTGTCGTCGGCCCGACCCCGACGAGGGGAGTTATGCCAACAATGTCTGCTGTCGCTATGTCCTGATCATGGAAGAGGATCGCGAAAAACTGGTGCAGCATAACTTTCGCCAGCAGAGCCTGGCGCTGCGGAATCGACGGCTCGGTAAGGCCGCCGATGGTAATTAGACTCCCCCGGGCTTCCGATGCGAGAACTATCTGCTGAAACAGTTACCCTGGCGCTTCGCGACCTGGCCATGGCCGCAGCGTGGGATCTGGAGGAAGACATCTCTGCCGCCCTGGCGGCGGCCCGGGAGCGGGAGACCTCTTCCCTGGCCCGGGATCTGTTGGGCATCCTGCTTGAAAATGCCGAGATTGCCCGGCGCGAGCGGTTGCCGATTTGTCAGGATACCGGGGTGGGCGTGGTTTTCGTGGAACTCGGGCAGCAGGTGGTGGTGCGGGGTGACCTGATGGCGGCCATTCAGGAAGGGGTGCGTCTCGGCTACCAGGAGGGCTTTCTGCGCAATTCGGTGTGCGATCCTCTGACCAGAAAAAATACCAATACCAATACCCCGGCCGTGGTGCATGTCGAATCGGTGCCCGGCGACCGCCTGCGCCTAAGTTTTCTACCCAAGGGTTGCGGCAGCGAGAACATGAGCAGTCTGGCCATGCTGCCGCCATCTGCCGGGGTGGCCGGGATTGTGGATTTTGTCGTCGATCGGGTGGTGGCCGCCGGCTCCAATCCCTGTCCGCCGGTAGTGGTGGGCGTCGGTGTCGGCGGCACCTTCGAGAAGGCGGCCTGCATTGCCAAGCAGGCCCTGTTGCGCCCCGTGGGGCAAAGGCACCCGCGGGCCGACGTGGCCGCCCTGGAGGCGGAGATCCTTGCCCGGCTTAATCATATCGGGCAAGGGGTGCAGGGCTTGGGAGGCAACAATACCGCCCTGGCCGTCCATCTGGAGGTCTACCCCACCCATATCGCCAGTTTGCCAGTGGCGGTAAATATTCAATGCCATGCCCATCGCCACAAGGCGTGCCTGTTATAGTGAGTTCAAGGCGTAGGTTAGAGTAGAATTCTTGTCTCCGGAAAAAAGGCTGAAATTCGCTGGGACGCAGATTTGCCATGGATCGCCAATGAGATGGTTTGCCAGACGTGTTTGATCAATTACGGAAAATAACCCTGCCCCTGGATGAAGAGGTGATTGCCTCTCTGCGCGCCGGTGATCTGGTGAGCCTTTCCGGCTCTCTGTATACCGGCCGGGACCAGACCCACCGACGCCTTTGCGCCCTGCTCGACGAGGGTAAGCCCCTGCCCGTGGATCTTGCCGGTCAGCTGCTTTATTATGTCGGGCCGAGCCCTGCCCGGCCCGGGCAGGTGGTCGGCGCGGCCGGGCCGACCACCAGTTATCGCATGGATGCCTATACGCCGCGCCTGATTGCCCTGGGGCTGCGGGCCACCATGGGCAAGGGGGCCCGGGCCATGGAGGTGCGTCAGGCCATGCAGGCGGCCGGCGCCATTTACCTGGCCGCCATCGGCGGCGCCGGGGCCTTTCTTTCCGGCTGCGTCAAGGCCTGTGAGTTGGTGGCCTTTGCGGATGCCGGGCCCGAGGCCATGTTTCGTTTCGTGGTGGAGGATTTTCCGGCCGTGGTGATCAACGACGCCCAGGGCCGGGATTTTTATGAAATCTTGCGGGAAGCGCGGCAGTCGTAAGACCGGCGCCCCTGCTCTACCGGTCCGGCGCGATCGCGCAACCGGGAAAATAATTCAAGAGGTAGGGCGTGGCGGATTTTTTAAACTATATTGATTCCATCCTCTGGGGACCGGTCACCATCATTCTGTTGGTGGGTACCGGCATCCTGATCACCGGCCTGGTGGCCGGAATCCAGGTCCGTAAGTTCGGCTATGCCTGGAAGCTGATCAGCGGCAAGTTCGACAACCCCGAGGACCACGGCGAGATCACCCATTTCCAGGCCTTAAGCGCCGCCCTCTCCGCCACCATCGGCACCGGCAACATCGCCGGGGTGGGCACGGCCGTGGCCGTGGGCGGACCCGGGGCGCTCTTCTGGATGTGGGTCACCGCCCTGTTCGGGATGGCCCTGAAATATGCCGAATGTCTGCTGGCCCTGAAGTATCGCTACATCCACCCGGACGGCACGGTAAGCGCCGGGCCCATGTATTACCTGGAAAAGGGGTTGGGCCAGAAATGGCTCGGCATGTTGTTCGCCTTTTTCGCGGCCACCGCCTCCTTCGGAATCGGCAACATGGTGCAGGCCAACTCGGTGGCCCAGCCCATGGAGGCCTATTTCCACATTCCCAAACTGGCCACCGGTCTGATCATCGGGGTGCTGGTCTTTGCGGTGATCGTCGGCGGCATCAAGCGCATCGGTCAGGTAGCCAGCCGGCTGGTGCCCTTTATGTGCGTTTTTTACATTACCGGCGCCCTGGCGGTAATTGTGTTGAATATCGAGGCCATTCCGGCCGCCTTTGCGCTCATCTTCCACGACGCCTTCAGCGGCTCGGCCGCGGCCGGCGGCTTTGCCGGTTCCGTGGTGGCCCAAACCATTCGCATGGGCGTGGCGCGGGGCGTTTTCTCCAACGAGGCGGGACTGGGCAGCGCCCCCATCGCCCACGGCGCGGCCCAGACCGAGGAGCCGGTCCGCGAGGGGTTGGTGGCCATGCTGGGACCGTTCATCGACACCATTGTCATCTGCACCATGACCGGGTTGGCGATCATCACCACCGGCGCCTATCGTAGCGGGCTTACCGGTTCGGAGTTGACCGCCCAGGCCTTTAACACCGGTCTGCCCGGTCCGGGCGGCTATATCGTGGCCATCGGTCTGATCATCTTTGCCTTTTCCACCGCGGTGAGTTGGTCGTACTATGGCGATCGCTCCATCGAATACCTGTGGGGCCCCAAGTTGGGGCCGCTGATGGTGCTGCCCTACCGGATCCTCTACTGCATTCTGCTACCGGTGGGGGCCACGACCGAGCTCAGCATGGTGTGGACCATCTCGGACATCTTTAATGCCCTGATGGCCTGGCCCAATCTCATCGGCCTGCTCTGCCTCTCCGGGGTGGTGATCAAGGCCAGCCGGGAATACTTTGATGATCCGGAAAAGGTTTATCCCAGCCGGATACGGCGTTGAGTTTAGAGCAGCGGCGGGCTGTGGTGGATAAAGAGCTTTAGGGTGGTGGGGCCGGTGTTCCTGATGCCATGCTCCACGGTGGCCGGCACGAAGATGTAGTCGCCCGGGGCGATGGGCCGCCATTCGCCGTTTACGTAAGCCTGGCCGCTCCCTGCCATGACAAAGATGGAATCGGTCTGCGGCTCATGGGTGTGGATGGGGATCTCGGTGGCCGGCGCGATCAGCAGCTGGCTGACGCTCACCGCGTCGGTATCCGTCTGGCTGACCAGCACGGCCAGTTTGACGTTGGCGAACCTGGGATGGTCTGTGAAGGTGATCTTGGCGCAGTCGTGAAAAATGGTCTGCATCTTCTTCTCCCTGGGTGAAATCAAGTAGTTATCGGGTGGCGTGCAACTGATTTGCGGCGGATCATCTTACCAGAATCATCGAAAAATGCACGAAAAGGCCCCGGATGATCGGCGGGATCCGCTACCGGTCAGGCAATCGTTGACTTTCCTTGATCGGCGAAATTATAATAAATGAGTAAAGTTAGCAATAAAACCATGCCGCGGAAGGCGCGCCGATTTACGGCGAGGAGGGAAAATGGAAAACAGGGAAAATCGGATTGACGTGGCCATGACATCCACCATTTCGGCCGGCAAGTTCTTCTTTGAAGGGGTGGTGGCCAATGTTTCGCGCCAGGGACTCAAGATGGCGGAGCTGCCCGGCAAGTTCGACGCGGTCATGTCGACCTGCACGGCCATTGTCACCGGCGAGGGTAAAAGCTTCCGGCTGGTTCTGCAACCCCGCTGGTCAAAAGGGAAGGGGTATTACCGCGAAGTCGGTTTTATGATCGTCGATTCGCCCGCCGGCTGGGCATCTTTTCTGGACCAACTGGACGGGAATGACGCGGATGACGATGATGCGTGGTGGGCACAGGCCTGACCCCGGTCCGGCAGGTTGACCACTCCCCCCTGGACAACGAACGAAGGTAACATGTCGAATTCTCCACGGATGCCGGCGGCGGGTTCCCGCCCGACCAATCCGGCATCCGATTCCTGGTTTGTCTACATTGTTCAATGTAAAGATCAAAGCCTTTACACCGGTATCGCCAAAAATCTGGTCAAGCGTCTCCAGGCCCATAACCATGGCCGGGACGGGGCCAAGTACACCCGGGCGCGGCGCCCGGTGAGACTGGTCTATCTGGAAATGTTCTCCTCGCGTTCGGCGGCGGCCAAGCGGGAATACGCGCTCAAGCAGCTGCGGCGCGTCGAGAAGCTGCGGCTGATTGCGCGCGGCTGAACATGCTGTGGTCCGGCTATTCGGCCCGGGAAGAATCGTTTCCCCTGTGGGATCGAATATGTTATAGCAACCATAGGCCTGCGATGGCAGGGCGGGCGGATGCGAATGACCTGAGATCAAAAACTGTTAGTGCTCCCATGGATGCAAGGCGGACCATAACCATTGAGCGTCGGCGGCGGCAGGATCGCCGCGGTGAGCAGCGGCGGCAACTGGCCCCCGTTGTCGGAGTCCGTTGTCCAACCTGGCCTGAGCAGCGCGTTCAATTTCTCACCCGCTATCTGTTTTGGTGTTTGGCCCTGCTTTTCTTCAATCTGACCCGGGACGGGGCGCCGGTGTGGCTGTCCATTACCTGGATAAATCTGACCCTGCTGGTTTATGGGTTGTGCAACACGCTCTTTTTTCTCCACGCCCGCAAGCATCCCAGTAGCCCGACTCGTTATCGGCTGGCCATGTGGACCGATATCGCCATCGTCTCCTTTGCGGTGCTGAATGATCCCCATTCCCTGCCTCCGTCGATGTTGGTTTTCATCGTGGTCGTGCTGGGGAACGGCATGCGTTACGGCATGCGGATTTTTGCCGAGGTGCTGGCCGGTTGTCTGGGGGCCTTGATGATCACCTTCAGTCTCCGGTTCTTGGGCGATATCCGGGACTTGAGCCCTGGCTTCCTGTTTCTCAACCTGTTCGGGGCGATTATTCTGGTTTACAGTCGCATCCTGATGGGACGGGTCGAGGATGCTCATCGGCAATTGGAAGAACAGAGCATGCTGGATTCGCTTACCGGCATCATGAATCGGCGCGCCTTGTTCAAATTCGCCGAGCATCTGGTCGGCAACGCCAGGCGGCACGGGATCCCGGTGGTCATAATGTTCATGGACCTGGATCGGTTCAAGGAGGTCAACGATTCGCACGGCCATCGGGTCGGGGATCGGGTGCTGCGGGATGTGGCCTCGACTCTGCGGAAAAGCCTGCGGGCCGCCGACATTGTCGGTCGGTTCGGTGGCGATGAATTTGTTGCCCTGCTGTCCGATGTTGATCTGGACCAGGCCGAGCAGGCGGCCCGGCGGATTCAGGCCAAGGTCGACGACTATGCCCGGCGACGGGGGTACAATATCAGCATTACCATTGCCCTGGGCGAGGTGCCCAGGCATGGGCTCAACCTGGGCGAGCTGTTGGACCGGGTGGACTCCGCCCTTTACCGGGCCAAGGCTCGGCCCGGCGGTAGTATTGAGCGGGTTGGCGACGAGGTTTTCGCCCCCGCCGCCGTCAGCTAGGGGTTACCCCGATATCTTCGCCGGACGGCGTAAATTGTTAAGCCACCATTGTCAGGCATGTCAAACGATCCCCGCAAAATTCTAAAACAGATCTTCGGTTACGACCAGTTCCGTCCCCATCAGCAGGAGATTATCGAGGGGCTGATCAACGGAGCGGATGCCTTTGTCCTGATGCCCACCGGCGGCGGCAAGTCGCTCTGCTACCAGATTCCGGCCTTGTGTCGTCCCGGGGTGGGCATCGTGGTCTCGCCGCTGATCTCCCTGATGAAGGATCAGGTCGACGCGCTTAATGCCTGCGGGGTCCGGGCCGCCTTTTATAACTCCTCGCTCGGCGCGGTTGAGGCTCGGCGGGTGCTGGCCATGCTGCACAACCAGGAGCTGGATCTGCTCTATGTCGCGCCGGAACGGTTGCTGGCCGATGATTTTTTAAGGCGACTGGCCGAGATTCCCATCGCCCTGTTCGCGGTTGACGAGGCCCACTGTATTTCCCAGTGGGGGCATGATTTCCGACCGGAATACAGCAAGCTCGGGCGGCTGCGGGAGCTGTTTCCCGCCATCCCCTTGATCGGCCTGACCGCCACGGCCGAACCCCACACCCGGGGGGATATCATCAAACGCCTCGGCCTGGAGCAGGCCCGCTGTTATATTGCCGGCTTTGACCGGCCCAATATCCGTTACACGGTGCTGGAGAAACACAAGCCGTTCGAACAGCTCACCGGGTTTTTGCGGGGCAGGGCGAGCGAGGCCGGGATCGTCTATTGTTTGAGCCGCAAGCGGGTCGAGGAGGTGGCGGCCAAGCTCAGGGCGGCCGGCCTTGGCGCGGCCCCCTATCATGCCGGGTTATCCGACGCTGAGCGCAAACGGGCCCAGGATGATTTTTTGCGGGACGAGATTCGCATTGTCGTGGCCACCGTGGCCTTTGGCATGGGGATCGATAAATCCAATGTCCGCTATGTGGTCCATTACGATATCCCCAAGAATATCGAGAGCTATTACCAGGAAACCGGCCGGGCCGGACGCGACGGCCTGGCCTCCGAGGCGCTCTTGCTGTTCGGCTATGGCGACATTGTCGTGGCCCGCGGCCTGATCGAAAAATCGGACAACCCGGAACGCAAGCGCATCGAGCTGCACAAGTTGAACACCATGGTGGGGTTTGCCGAAACGTCCAGCTGTCGGCGCCGGGTCCTGCTGGGTTATTTCGGCGAGCGTTTAGAGGCGGATTGCGGGAATTGCGATATCTGCCTAAATCCGCCGCGGTTTATCGATGTGACCGAGGACGCCCGCAAGGCCCTGTCCTGTGTCTATCGCGTGGGGCAACGGTTCGGCGCCGGGCATGTAATCGACGTGTTGCGCGGCTCCCGCAAGGAACGGATCCTGCAATTGGGCCACGACCGACTCTCCACCCATGCCATCGGGGCCGATCAGAGCCCGGAGTACTGGGGTAGTGTGCTGCGGCAGCTGGTGCATCAAGGTTATCTGGAGCAGGACGTGGGCAACTATTCGGTGCTGAAATTGACCGACACCGCCCGGCCCCTGTTGCGTGGCGAGGCTACCCTGACCATGGCCGCCCCCCGGGTCAAACCGGTGGCGGTCGTTAAAACCGTCCGGCGCCGGCCCGGGGATATTGATTACGATCCCCGGTTGTTTGACCGGCTGCGCGGCCTGCGGAAAAGAATGGCCGACGCGGCCGGGGTGCCGCCGTTTGTCATTTTCAGCGATGCCGCCCTGGCCGAGATGGCCGCCGAGCGGCCGGTGGACGAGGCGGGCCTGCTGCGGATCCACGGGGTCGGCGCCCATAAACTGGCGCGCTACGGCCCGGATTTCTTGGCCGAAATCCAACGGTTCGGGCAAGGGGATGATTTATAGGCGTCGGCATTCAGAAGTCATGATCAATCAACGGGAAGCAGATGGCACCTAAAAAATATTACGCGATTGCCGCCGGGCGTAAGCCCGGCATCTATACCAACTGGCCTCAGGCCCAGGCCCAGGTCAAGGGTTATCCCGGGGCTCGGTTCAAAGGCTTTCTCTCCCGGGCCGAGGCCGAGGCGTGGCTGCGCGAACCGCGGGCCAGTTCCCCCCGCCTCCATGCGTCCAAGGCGGCGGCCCCGGCCATTAACGTCACCGCGCCCCGGGACGGCGAGGTGACGATCTATACCGACGGCGGGGCCCGGTTTAATCCGGGGCCGGGCGGCTATGGCATCGTGCAGATCTATAACGGTGAACGCAAGGAGCTGGCCGGTGGTTACCGATTGACCACCAACAATCGCATGGAACTCATGGGCTGTATCGTGGCCCTGCGCCAGTTGGAATATCGGGATAAACCGGTGACCATCTATTCCGATTCCAGTTATGTGGTCAACGGCATCAGCAAGGGCTGGGCCCGGGGTTGGCGGCAGCGGGGTTGGATTAAGTCCGACAAGCAGCCGGCCATCAATCCCGACCTGTGGGGCCAGTTGCTGGACCTGGTGGCCGAGCTGAATGTTACCTTCAAGTGGGTCAAGGGGCATGCCGGCAATCCCCTCAACGAGCGGTGCGACCAGCTGGCCGTCGCCTTTGCCAATCGCTCCGATCTGCCCGAGGATCACGGCTACAAGGGTTGAGTCGTCTGGAGGCGGGTCACCAGTGGGGCTGGTTGCCGATCCGGTAGTTCATGACCTCCAGGGTGTCGCTGATCACCACGAAGGCGTTGGGGTCAATGCTCTGGACCAGGCGCTTTAGTTGCCCGATCTCCGCCAGGGTGATTACCGCGTAGAGGATATGCTCCTCATTGCCGGTATAGCCGCCCTGGCCCTTAATGATGGTGACCCCCCGTTTGATATCCTTGAGGATTTCATCGGCGATCCGTTGCCATTGCGGCGAGATGATGAAGACCGTCTTCCGTTGGCTGAGCCCGGTAACCACCACGCTGACCACCTTGGAACTGGTATAGATGACCACCAGGGTATAGAGTAACGCCTCCAGGGAAAAGTAGTAGGAGACCAGCAGCAGGACCACGACGTTGGTCGTCAGGATCGTGGCCCCCAGGCTGATGGAAAAGCGCTTCAGCAGCATGATGGACAGGATGTCTACTCCCCCCTGGGAGCCGGAGGAGCGTAGGCTGATTCCCGCCCCGCTGCCGATGAGCAGGCCGGCCAGCAGGGCATTGAGCATCTTGTTGTCCAGGTTGATCGGGATGTGGATTAAAGCCAGGGCCAAGGTCAGGGCCAGGGCGCCGATGGCGCTGTAAAAAAAGAAACGGCGGCCCACCGCCATCCAGGCCAGGGCAAAGAGCGGCAGGTTGATCGCCAGGTAGATCCATTGCAGGCTGAGGGCGGGGAATTGGCGATGGATTACCAGGGAGATGCCCGAGATACCGCCGGTGGCGAAATGTTGGGGGATCAGGATGCCGTTTATGGCCATGGCGCAGAGAAAACTGCCGACCCCGATAAAGAGCAGATCGCGGATTACCTGTTGGGGCGAGATGAAGATGGCTTGTGGTTGGGGGGCCGCTGGCATGGGATGTCCCGTCTTGGTTGTCGGCAATTTCGACCGGTGTTTGTTAGATTCCCGCCGCTCAAGCGGCGGCTGCGGGCTTCTCGTGGCAAGCTTTTGAAATAACAGTAGATTTTTACAACTAATTGGGTAAAATGTCAATTTTTAATCCCGGATTGGCCAAGGGGTACTGGAAACCCTGACCATGGCAAGGAGGCACGATGCGGCAGAAACCCTCGGCCATTAATGTAATCTGGCTGGGCATGGTGGTGATCGCCACGGTGACCGCCGCCTATACCGGCAAGATGGATGCGGTCACCAAGGCCTCCTTTGATTCGGCCAAGGCCGCCGTAACCCTGGCCATTGGTCTGGTCGGTCCCATGGCCCTGTGGCTCGGGATCATGAAGGTGGCCGAGGCCGGCGGGCTCTTGCGGATCATCGCCCGGGGGGTGCGGCCGGTGATGGTGCGCCTCTTTCCCGATGTGCCCCACGATCATCCGGCCATGAGCGCCATGATCATGAACATGGCCGCCAATGCCCTGGGGCTTGGCAACGCCGCTACCCCCATGGGCATCAAGGCCATGCAGGAGCTGGAAAAACTGGCCCCGGAAAAGGGCACCGCCACCAATGCCATGTGTCTGTTTCTGGCCATCAATACCTCCAGCGTCACCCTGCTGCCCCTTGGGGTGATCACCGTGCGGGCCGCGGCCAATGCCGCCAGCCCGGCGGCCATTCTCGTGCCCTCGCTTATTGCCACGATCTGCTCCACCCTGGTGGCCATTTCAGCGGCCAAGCTCATGGCCGGCAAGGATCAGGCCGGGCCGGGCGTGGCGGGTGCCGCTGCCCGGGCGTCCGTGGTCGAGGCCGACCGGCCGGCCGAGGCCGCCGACCTGTTGCCGCCGGGGCCGGCCGGTCGGCTTTTTATTGGGCTGCTGCTCATCGCCTTTGCCGGGGGAATCGCCTACCGGCTGGCCGGCGGCGGGGCGGTATCGCCTTTTTCCCCCCAGGGGCTTAACGCCATGTCCAGCTGGTTGGTTCCCATCCTGATCTCCGGACTGCTGATCTTCGGTTATCTGAAGGGGGTGCGGATTTACGAAACCCTTACCGACGGCGCCAAGGAGGGGTTCACCACCGCGGTACGGATCATTCCCTTCATGGTGGCGATTTTCGTGGCCATCGGCATGTTCCGCGCCAGCGGCGCCATGGAGATTTTGGTCAACACCCTGTCGCCCATAACCTCGGCGGTGGGCATGCCGGCCGAGGCCCTGGCCATGGCCGTTATGCGTCCCCTTTCCGGTAGCGGCGCCTTTGGCATCATGAGCGAGATGGTCAACCAGGCCCCGGATGGTTTCCTGGCCTTTCTGGTTTCGGTGATGCAAGGCTCCACCGAGACCACCTTTTATGTTCTGGCCGTCTATTTCGGCGCGGTGGGCATCCGGCGCTCCCGGCACGCCTTGCCCGCCGCGCTATGCGCCGATGCCATGGGAGTGGTTGCCGCGGTGGTTGTCTCGCGCCTCTGGTTCTAGGAGTCTTAATCGCCGGCCCTGGTCGCCTCGCTTGCTTCATTTCCACTCTGCATGATAACTTAATTATAGGCCTGGTGGTTGGTGGAGGATGGTTGGCGTGAGTCTGCGTCATTGTCGTTGGGAGACCGGGAGTGAACAAAGCTGAGAACCCCAAGCGGGAAGCCTCTTACCTGAAGATCACCATCAGGCTGTCATTGGCCCTGGTGGCCCTGTACACCACGGTGCTGGGCGCCATTGGCCTCTGGGATAACGGCCGGCGGCTGGAACATCTTCGCATGCAGGTTCTGGAAACGGCGCGGGCCTATTACAACCTGGTGCAGGTCACCCGGTTGTGGAATGCCAAGCATGGCGGCGTTTATGTGGAGGTCGACCAGGATACCCGACCCAATCCCTATCTGGTTACCCCGGACCGCGAGATCGTCACCCTGGCCGGCCGGCAATACACCAAGATCAATCCGGCCTATATGACCCGAATGTTGGCCGACCTGGCCGATCAGGGCGGCGGTGCGACCTTCAGGCTGTCGAGCCTGGCGCCGATCAATCCGGCGAACCAGCCCGACTCCTGGGAGGCCGCGAGTCTGCGGGCCTTTGTCGCCGGGAAGACCGAGATGTACACCGAGGCAACGTTGGACGGGGTCCGCTACTTCCGGTACATGGCCCCGCTGCTTGCCAAGCCGGAATGTCTGGTTTGTCATCCGGATGACGCCCAGGTTGCCGGCCGAGTGAGAGGCGGGCTCACCGTTAATATTCCGTTGGCCCCCCAGGAGGTGTTGCGGGATCGGTTGCAAAACCAGAGTATCATGGGGTTGTCGATGATCTGGTTGGTGACAGTAACCCTGATGGTGCTGGTGATCCTGGGATTTTCTAGGCGCCTCGCCCGGATGATCCGGCGCGATATCGAGGTTGAGAAGCTGGCAACCGCCATGCAGTTGGCCGCGGCCGCCGCCCATGAGCTTCGCCAGCCCCTGTCGGTGATCATGGGCTACTCGGAAATTCTGGACGAGCTGGTGGCGGAGGGCGTCGATGCCGAACAGACCAGTCGCGCCACCGAGGCCATCGCCAGTCAGTGTCGGCGGATGAACGAGATCATCAAGAAGATGCTGAATATCACCACCATCAAGACCAAGTCCTATGCCAATAATATTGACATCATCGATCTGCAGGAAAGTTCCCGTTCCGATTGAGGCAATCCGGCCCGACCTGGCAAATCGTCAACCCATCCGCGCTTTCCCTTGACATCCCGGGCTGAATGTTTTTATCAGCTCCATACGGGTTGCGGCTTTTAGCCGGCCCGCCATCATTTTTGCAGGAGATCAAATGGCACACATGGACGCTTTATCATCCCGACCGGACCGGGGAGCCAGGGATGACGGGCAGGGGCCGCACCGGCGGCGGCAGGTTTCCCGTTACAT
>Ga0224496_10001871_pt1 | contig 12841 bp, 10 predicted proteins | sample SF_Jul11_sed_USG_2_FD_168127 | JGI IMG/M metagenome (GOLD analysis project Ga0224496, IMG submission 168127) | Sediment microbial communities from San Francisco Bay, California, United States - SF_Jul11_sed_USGS_8_1 | ecosystem: Environmental > Aquatic > Marine > Sediment | place: USA... | reverse complement strand
GTTTCAAAAACTCCTTTTTCTTCTTTTAGTGGTTAAGGGTTGCATATGCAACCGTGACCCGCTGGTGAAGCGTGGGGGGTGCAACTGCAAGAGCAGAAGAAAAAAGTTTTGTTGCGCGAGTAATGCCCGAGTAGGGCAGGGGAAAAGTTTTTAAAGCTGGGCACAGCCTTCACCCTTGTGGGCGCGGGGGGGCAAAGCCCCTGAGTTTTCTTTAAAAAACAACACTATTTACAATAGCGTCATTTATAGTTACTCTTGACGTAACTCGTAACCAATGCTATCGTTGAAATGATAAGAAGTTTTAAATGCAAATATACGGAAAAACTCTACAACGGCGAGTTCGTAAAGCGTTTTTCTAGTATTGGGCGGCAGGCCGAGCGACGTTTACGATTGCTGGATGAGGCTGAAACATTAAAAGAACTGGAAAACTTCCCCAGCAATCGCTTTGAAAAACTGATTGGCGACAGAAAAGACCAATATAGCATTAGCATCAATATGCAATGGCGTATTTGTTTTAAATGGGATGATGAACCGTATGACGTTGAAATCGTCGATTATCATTAGGAAGTAAAAAGTATGACAAAGAAAATAGGCGACCCCATACACCCCGGTGAAATTCTGGCTGATGAGCTTGAATTTATTGGCATCAATGCGGCTGAGTTGGCCGAAAAAATCGGTGTGCCTAAAAACCGCATATATCAGATTGTAAGTGGTGAGCGTAGCGTTACGGCTGATACCGCTTTGCGCCTGGGAAAGTTCTTTGGCACAGGACCTAGAATCTGGCTCAACCTGCAAAAGGCATATGAATTGGATGTCGCGTCAAAACAAATGGGTAACACGCTTAATGGCATTATTCCGTATGATCATCAGACAACACCAACAGACCAGCCACGTCCCTAACGTGATCTACCATCCCCGGATCGGCTAGTGAAATTTTGGAAAATACACAAAGCTGTGAACAGCTCAGATAATTCATAAATAATATATACACGCGCTATCACATTACGTTTATGCTGGACATTCAGGAATACGCTTCAAGCACTGGTGGTTTCCATGAATCTAACCGAACATTTTCATAAAGCCCGCATTCCACAGCGGCGCTATGGCCACAAATTTACATCGCCTAAATTTCAATCCTGTTTTTCGGCCAGTGCACCGGCTTTCCCCACGGCCAAAATGGATGCGGTAAAAAGTAAAATGGGAATATAGAAGAACCAAAGCCTAATTGAAGTATTTCTCGATACTTTGGCCGGGACCTATCAGACCAATAATGTTAACGTCACCATTTGGTGCAATCATATAAAAAACAGTGTGGCTTTCATGCGGAAAACTGTAGTAGCCCTCTTTGATCTCATCACGCTTTAAGCCCATTTCTTCCGGGTATACCGTCCGATATTCTTTAAATCATCCTTCGCTCTGGGCGCGACAATAAAGCGTGGCATCACCCCTCACGATCAAGTTCTTGAATGATGGTATCCATTGAAAAATTTTCAATCCCTTCACCTCGAGCTATTTGTTGCTCGCCTTCAGCCAGATGGGCACGCAAAACCTGTAATTTCTTTTCTTGCTCTTCCATGCGCCTTAATGCATCACGAACGACTTCACTGGCTGAACCGTAACGGCCACTGGCAATTTGGCTTTTTATAAAAACCTCCCAATGCTCACCAAGCGTTAAACTTGTATTTGCCATAGCAAACCTCCATAACATTCATTACTACTATATATGAACATATCAAATATTTTGATATATTGCTATGCATCAAAAACCCGCGTGTGAAGCTAAGCAAAAAAGCTTTCTGGTGTCCCGGATCGGCTGCATATTTCCACACAGGCAACGCCTTGAAATAAAGCTTGTTCCTAAGCTTTAACGCCCGCATGCCTACACGCATTACAATAAGATTGTCACTGCCGGGGCTTAAGAAACGCTTAATTTGATCGACATCCATAATAGTCACCTCACGGTAAGATTTTTTACCTGTACGGATAGAATCGTCAAAACCATCGATGGTGGTTGATTTTCTCCTGTTGATCCATGTGAAAACGTTGGCCTAAATATCTGCATCAACTAAAACAGACTTTTTTTCTCGTTTCTACTACTATATCGCTACTTTTTTAATATGCGTGAACGCATGAATGATTTTATCGTAGGCCAGCGCTGGATATGTGATGCGGATTTACAGTTAGGGTTAGGTACTGTCATGGCCGTCGAAGCGCGGTTGGTCAGTATTTCTTTTATTGCAGTGGGTGAAACACGTACTTACGCAAAACGATCCGCACCACTAACACGTGTTATTTTTTCTGCTGGCGATACTGTAGCCAGTCATGAAGGTTGGACGTTAAAGGTTGCATCCGTTAAACAGTATAATGGTTTATTATCGTATATCGGTACCGATCAAGATGGCAACGAACAGGAACTGACTGAGCAGCATTTAGCGCATTTCCTTAAACTCAGCCGCCCAACTGAGCGCCTGCTCAATGGCCATATTGATCCTGATCAATGGTTCCAGATTCGCTACCAAGCTTTGCGGGAATGCAGTCGTCTAGCACAAACAACGATTCACGGGCTGACCGGTTGCCGAACCAGCCTGATCCCACACCAACTTTATATTGCGCATGAGGTTGCAAATCGATACGCGCCACGTGTGCTACTGGCCGATGAGGTTGGTTTAGGAAAAACGATAGAAGCCGGATTGATTTTGCATCATCAGTTATTAACTGAACATGCTAAGCGGATACTGATTGTTGTTCCAGAATCACTGGTGCACCAATGGCTGGTAGAAATGCTACGGCGCTTTAATCTTCATTTTAGTATTTTTGATGAAGTGCGCTATGCGACCCTGAAACAAAGTGACGATCAGGAAAATCCATTTCATAGTGAACAGCTGATACTCTGCGGTCTTGATTTTCTGAAACAAAATCCACAGCATTTGCAAGCGGCGCTAGCGGGTGACTGGGATTTACTGGTTGTTGATGAAGCCCATCATTTGCAATGGTCTGAGCGTGAGGTTAGTCCGGAATATTCAATCATCGAGCAATTGGCAGCACGTACCAAGGGCGTGATTCTGCTGACCGCTACGCCTGAACAACTAGGGAAAGCCAGTCATTTTGCGCGTCTACGACTGCTTGACCCAGATCGGTTTGCCGATTTTGACCACTTTATTGAAGAAGAACTATCTTATCAGCCACTTGCCAAAGCAGTAGAAGCGCTTCTTAATGGAGAAGCGCTGGATGACGCCATACACCAAATGATGTCTTCAATTATTCAAGAAGAAGATACACAACGGTTACTGACTTGCCTGAGAAACACCCCCATTAACTCGGAAGAAAACAACAAGACACGAAAAACATTAATCGCGTTATTACTTGATCGGCATGGTACGGGGCGTATTTTATTTCGCAATACACGCGCAACCATCAAAGGATTTCCAGCCAGAAAATTAATCGCTGCGCCGCTAACGATACCCCAACTGTATCGCGACTGTTTGACGGCATTCGAAGTTGCGGATGTTCAAGAGCCACAATTACTGCTTTGTCCGGAACAATTGTACCAAGTGAGTGCAACATCCGAGGATCCACACTGGACACAAATCGATCCACGCATCGACTGGCTGAATCATTGCTTAAAGCAACTCAAACCTGAAAAGGTGTTGGTCATCACTGCTAATATGCAAACAGCGCTTGATATCGCTCAGACATTAAAAATTCGGACAGGATTGCATGTGCCCGTATTTCATGAACATATGAACCTAGTCGCCCGTGATCGGTCCGCCGCTTTTTTTGCAAATCAGGATGAAGGTAGCCAAGTACTTATCTGTTCCGAAATCGGTAGTGAAGGACGGAATTTCCAATTTGCTCATCACCTTATCTTGTTTGATCTGCCATTAAACCCGGATTTACTCGAACAACGCATCGGCAGATTGGATCGAATCGGTCAGACTGAAACGATACAAATTCATGTCCCGTATATTGAACATACCGCACAGGCCGTCATGTTTCATTGGTATCATCAGGGGCTGAACGCGTTTAAGCAACCCTGTCATGCGGGTCAAGCGGTATTTCAGCAGATGAATACGGCACTTAAACAAGTCCTCCAACACAGTCTTAGCGAGGAAATGCTGTCACAGCTGATAAATACAACACAACATGCCAATCAAACGCTTAACGAAACCTTGCACCAGGGCAGGGATAAATTATTAGAATATAATTCCTTTCGGCCAGACATCGCCAACAAATTGATCCAACAAGCGATGCAAGAAGATATGAATTCCGACTTGCCACTTTTCATGGATGCTATTTTTGATTGTTTTGGTGTAGATATCGAGGATCACCGTACAGGAAGTTATAAGATTCAACCTAGTGAACGTATGACTGCGCCATTCCCTGGCTTGGCCGATGAAGGTATGATCATTACCTATGATAGAAATACCGCACTAGCTAATGAGAATTTTCATTATCTTACCTGGGTACATCCCACAGTGGTCAACGCGATCGATAGGGTCGTGAGCAGTGAATTTGGAAACGCGTCAGTAAGTACGATGAAATGCAAGCAAGCAAAGCCGCCAGGCGCATTATATTTAGAAAGCTTATATGTTCTTGACACATACAGCGATAACGTTCAACAAAGTAACCGCTATCTACCCCCGACCATCATCCGTATTTTTCTTGACGAACATGGGAATAGCGAACATCCGGATTTAAATCATGAGACAGTTAACCAATATCTGTCGCCGGTATCCTCAGAAATAGCAAAACAGGTCGTTGAACTGAAGAAAACGTCCATTAAAGAACTGGTGTCAACGGGTGAGCGTCTTGCCCAGGCACAAGTCCCGGCAATCATCAAGCAAGCCCAACATCAAATAAACCAATTTTTCACACAGGAAATTAATCGGCTTAAAGCTTTACATAAGATTAATCCCAGTGTACGCAAGGACGAGGTTCTATTTTTTGAACGGCAATTAGAAAGCTTGTCAAAAAGGCTTGAATCAGCCAATTTCAGATTGGATGCAATCAGAATTATTGTAGTAACTTAAAAGCTTATATTTTGAATTGCTTGACTACATTTTTTACGATTTCTTCGGCAATTGCTAAACAAGCGGTTGCCGCAGGTGAAGGCGCATTAAGCACATGAATGCTATTATCTTTATATTCAAACCTAAAATCATCTCTGGTATCGCCATCTGATGCAAGCAATATCGCCCTAACACCCGCTCTTCCCGGTTTAATGTCTTCCATAGTTAGGCTTGGAATCATTTTTTGTAATGTTTCAAGAAACAAACGCTTTGAAAAAGCTCTTCTATATTCATTTGCGGCAAACTTTATATTACCCAATAAAAGCTTCCATGTGCCACTGTAACTTAGAGCATCATAGGTGTCTTTCCAATCAAAGTCAGTTTTTCCATATCCTTCACGTTTGAAGGAAAAAACTGCATTTGGTCCACACTCAATCTCACCATTGGTCATTCTTGTAAAATGTACGCCTAAAAATGGAAAATCAGGATTTGGGACAGGGTAAATGAGATGCTTTACCTTATGTTTCCCTTTTTCAGTGAGTTCGTAATAGTCACCTCTAAAACCAACCACCTGTTCACTAAGATTAATACCATCCTTTCTAGCCATTCTATCAGCCTGTAATCCAGCACAAAATATTATTCTTTTAGCTATGAATTCTCCTTTTGAGGTTTTTACAATAGAAATATCGCGTTCATTTTTTATCGATATCACCTCATGTTGCGTTAAGATTTTTGAGCCTGGATTGATAATACTGACTAATTCAGCAAGTTTGTTGGTCAACGCCACAAAGTCAACAATCCCAGTACAACCCACTCGTACCCCTTTTATGCCACTGCAATAGGGTTCAATTTCTTTAATTTGTTGAGCAGTAATATATTCTGTTTCTTCCACGCCGTTTTGAATACCATTTTGGTATATTTTATCCAAATGTGCCAATTCACTTTCATCGGTAGCCACAATAATTTTTCCACATAGGTCATGTGAGATACCATGTTCTTTAACAAAAGCAACTAGCTCTTTTCTCCCTTCGACACAATTATTGGCCTTACGGGAACCCGGCTTATAATAAATACCCGAATGAATAACACCCGAGTTATTGCCGGTTTGGTGTGCAGCAAGATGGTCTTCTTTTTCAAGAACCAGTAGTTTTAGGTTTGGGAATTTTTTTTGCAACTTATATGCTGTTGCTAAACCAACAATTCCTCCACCAACTATTATAAAATCGAAGCTATTATCCATGTGGGAAGCGTGTGCAAATAGGAAATTTGAAAGGTACTACCAATAAGATTTTATTTCAGGGTCAGGCGCGCTTATTCCATATATCAAGCCAATGATACTTCTTTAAATTAGGTCAGTGTTTCAATTCGTTGTAATAATGCATTTTACACCTCATTGTATCTTGCAAAAACAAAGCGCAAGATACAAAAAACGCCATCTAACTGCGGTTTTTTAAGATTATGAGTGAACATATCCAACATTTGGTTGTATTAGTTATCGCGGGCATGGTTGTCACATTCTCGGTGGTACTTCACTATGAAGCGTTACGTTTTCTCGGGCGAATACTAGGAAAGTATGTGCATAAGCGCATCGGCATGTTGCTGGTGATGCTGGGACTATTATTGGCCCATATACTGGAGATCTGGGTATTTGCACTCGGTTATATGATTTTGCAGCATGGTGCTGGCCTTGGTTATATCACGGGGATGGAGAAAGGTAATCTCATGGATTATGTATATTATTCGTCAGTGGTGTATACCACGATTGGCTTTGGCGATTTATTGCCGGTTGGCGCGATGCGGATGCTGACAGCGGCTGAAGGATTAGCGGGTCTAGCATTGATCACTTGGTCTGCTTCGTTTACTTTTCTGGCCATGCAGCGTTTCTGGCCGCATCCGATGGAAGATTCGGAAGCTAATAAACATCACAAGCGTTAGTCATTAAGCGCATTAATGAGTTGGTTTATTCGCATGACACGTTTTTCAGTTTCCGGAATCGCTACCTGAATTTTCAAGCGGTCAGGCCCGGAAAGCGTATATTCACGGTTTTTTTGTATCAAATGAATGATTTTTGCCGGATCAATGGGTGGATTTGGCGCAAAATTTATCTGAATGCTATTCGCACTCGCGTCAATGCGTACAATTCCCAGCGGCTTGGCAACAATACGCAGGCGGTGACTGTCCAATAGGGTTTTGGCGGGATCTGGCAGGAGACCAAAACGATCTATTAATTCCCGATGCATATCATCCAGCTGTTCATTGTCGCTACAATTTGCCATTCGTTTATAAAGCACCAAGCGTTCATGGATGTCACTACAATAATTGTCGGGCAGCAGAGCGGGTACATGCAAATTAATTTCAGTGGCAACACCCAGAGGTTGCTGCATGTCCGGTTCGCGCCCTTCTTTTAATGATTTGATGGCACTATCCAACATGGCGCTGTAAAGACTAAATCCGATTTCATGCATTTCGCCACTTTGAGATTCGCCCAATACGGCACCTGCACCGCGAATTTCCAAGTCATGCATAGCCAGGTAAAAACCGGCACCTAGTTCTTCCATGGCTTGAATCGCTTCAAGGCGTTTTTTTGCTTGTGATCCCAGTGCTTCTTCTTCCGGTGTCAACAGATACGCGTATGCCTGATGGTGAGAACGGCCCACCCGGCCACGTAACTGATGTAATTGCGCCAAACCAAATTTATTAGCCTGGTTGATGATAATGGTGTTTGCGCTGGGGATATCGATACCCGTTTCAATGATCGTGGTGCATAGTAAGATATTGAATCGTTGCTGATAAAAATCCCGCATGACATGTTCCAACTCACGTTCACGCATTTGCCCGTGCGCAAAGTTAATGCGTGCTTCTGGCAACAATCGAGTAAGTTTGTCATGCATGTGTTGAATAGTGTTAACTTCATTATGCAGAAAATATATCTGCCCACCACGTTTTAGTTCGCGTAAACAGGCCTCCCGAATAGTCCCTTCAGAAAAGCGGCTGACAAAGGTTTTGATGGCGAGACGCCGCTGCGGTGCTGTCGCAATAATTGAAAAATCTCGCAAGCCTTCCAATGACATGGCAAGGGTGCGGGGGATGGGTGTCGCGGTCAATGTCAGCACGTCAACTTCCGCGCGCAGTTTCTTTAACTGCTCTTTTTGACGTACGCCAAATCGGTGCTCTTCATCAATGATAACCAATCCCAGGTTTTTAAACTTTACACTTTTTTGGATCAGTTTATGAGTACCTATGACGATATCAACTTCTCCTTTGGCTAACCCTTTTAACGCCTGGTTCTGCTCCTTGGCCGAGCGAAATCGTGACAGTTCAGCAATTTTTACCGGCCATTGATCAGCAATCAAACCAAAACGATCCGAGAAATTTTGAAAGTGCTGTTCTGCTAATAAAGTAGTTGGCACCAGAACGGCTACCTGCTTCCCATCTGCAACAGCTATAAAAGCAGCGCGCAGCGCCACTTCTGTTTTGCCAAATCCCACATCACCACAAATAAGTCGATCCATTGGTTTGACGGAAGTTAGATCTTCAATAACTGCCTGAATTGCGGCAGCTTGATCCACAGTTTCCTCAAAACCAAAACCCTCGGCAAACGCATCGTAATCATGTTGTTGGAGTTTGAATGTATAACCCTGGCGGGCAGCGCGCTGGGCATAAAGATTGAGCAATTCCGCTGCGGTATCGCGGACTTGTTGCATGGCCTTACGGCGAGCTTTGTCCCATTGACCGCTACCAAGTTTATGTAGCGGCGCAGCTTCCGGGGAAGCGCCACTATAGCGCCCGATTAGATGTAGTTGCGTTACTGGCACATAAAGCTTGTCACCACCCTGGTATTCCAGTGACAAAAATTCGCTGATTTGATCAGGGTCTCCTTCACCCAGATCCATGCTGACCAGACCCAGGTAACGGCCAATACCATGTTGCTCATGGACGACCGGATCGCCAGGTTTGATTTCCGATAAATCACGTAATATAGCGTCTGAAGATGTCGTTTTACGAGATTCTCGTTCACGCCGCCCATGAAAATGTGTGGCGTAGAGCTCACTTTCGGTAATAAAAGCAAGACATTCTTTGGAGAGAATAAAACCATTATGCAGCGGTGAAACACCCAGCATAAAGGGATTTGTATTTGCCATAAACTGGGCATAATCTTCGCAGTTTTGTGGTCGCAGATTATATCGATTCAAATATTCAGCAATTAATTCCCTTCTGCCAATACTTTCCGCTAGTAGCAGTACGCGTCCGCCGGTTGCGACAAATTCATCAACAAATACGGCGAGTTTTTCTACTGGATTATCGGCATGACGATTAACTTGAATGGATGGCAGTGGAACGGTATTTTTTGTTGTTTCAGTTTTTTTATCATGTGTACTGGATTGAATTTCAATGCGGGCATAGGGTTTTAGTTTGCCAAAGAAGCGATCATTGGTAAGAAACAATTCACTGGGTGGCAGGAGTGGACGTTCTATGTCACTGCGTAATAGCTGAAAACGTGACTGCGTATCGCGCCAAAAATCGTCAATGACAGAACGAATGTTTTGATGCAAACATAGCAGCGTATTTTGTGGTAAATAGTCAAATAAGGTGGCAGTATCGTCAAAAAACAATGGTAGATAATATTCAATCCCAGCCGGCGCGATACCTTTGCTCACATCCTTGTAAATACGCCTTTTAGAAGGATCGCCTTCAAATTTCTCGCGAAAATTTTTCCGAAAACAGGAACGCCCCGCTTCGTCAAGTGGAAATTCGCGCGCGGGTAGCAATCTAACTTCATTAACTGGAAAAATACTCCGCTGCGTATCCACATCAAAAGTACGAATGGTATCAATTTCGTCATCCATTAAATCGATGCGGTAAGGCAGTGGATTACCCATTGGGAATACATCAATCAATCCACCTCGTATGCTGTATTCCCCCGGTGAAAGGACCTGCGTTACATGGGAGTAGCCTGCCAGCGTCATTTGATTGCGGAATCCTTGTAGATCAAGCGTTTTTCCTTGCTTTAGAAAGAAGGTATGGGCAGCAAGGTATTCGCGTGGCAACAAAGGGTAAAGCGCAGTGGTTACTGGAGCGATTAATATATCGCAGAGACCGCCCATTACTTGATACAGTGTTGCAAGGCGTTCAGAAACCAGGTCCTGGTGCGGAGAAAAGGTATCGTAGGGCAGAGTTTCCCAATCGGGTAACAAATGTGTTTTTAATTCTGGCGCAAAGAAAGGAATTTCTTCAAGTAGCCTTTGGGCATCGAGTGCATTTGCTGTGATAATGGCAACAGGTTTTGATTGTTGCGCAAAATGTGCCAGTGCCAGGGAGTCACTGGAGCCGGCAAAATCTGTGTACCGCGAGAGGGTACCGGCTGCAGGTGGCGTAAACGTTGATTGCATTTCGTAGATAAATGGCCATTTGGCCTTAAAAAAGTCGTGCGATGAATATCAAATGCCGGGTATTATATGATAGTTTTTATCCTGAAAAGACCGGTTGGCATTCTATTCATTTGTTTGGTCTGTTGAGGGACTGCCAGACAGAAGAGACGAAAACCGATAGCGAAGACTAACGCTTGCTCTGAGCGCTACCCGGAATCCCAGGTAATCACTAAATACAATTTATAAGGCAACCCATGAAAACCATTACTTCCATCATTATCTTATCGAGCATTCTATTGACAGGTACCGTTTACGCGACCAATCAAACGCCATTTGGCAATCAGGTAAGTGCTATAAAAAATTACAACCGGGCAACATCCCAGATAGCTACATCAGGCGTTATCGGTGAAAATGGCGCAGAGACACTGGCTGAAAAAGGGTTTAAAACAATCATAGATTTGCGCACCCAGAGAGAAGGAACCAATGATGAAAAACTGGCCGTAGAAACTGCTGCCATGCGCTATATTAATATACCGGTTACCGGCGAAGGAATTAATGAAAAACAACTTGCCACCTTTATAGAAGCCATTGAAAATACAGAAATGCCCACGTTGGTGCATTGTGCGTCTGGCAATCGGGCAGGTGCAATGTGGGCCGCTTATCGTATTAGCAAAGGAGTATCGCCAGAAATTGCGTTTGAAGAGGGCAGAGCTGCCGGTATGCAACCTGAACTGGAACAAAAAATAAGCGCCACTTTTGTGGATTGAATTCAGGGTCAAAACCCGTATCGGATTGACACGTAAATATTACTGTTGTCTTGGAATTGGCCGAAAAAGGTATGATTTTTTTTGCCGCCAAAAATATTGCCACCTAGCTCTGTTGCCCAATGATCATCAATGCGGTAATTAACTTTTGGCCGCAGATAGTAATCTTGGTCCGACGGAGAATAGTAGGTGAATAATGACCACGTTGCATTTTGGTTATGTGTCAGGAATGTCAATCGGGCAGTTAATAAATGCCGGTTCTCATCGCGTGCTGGCGACCCAACGGGTAAGGTTCGTAAGTAATTATTATGGTCGAACATATGTTCCAGATAATATTGTCCGCCTAGTGTAAGATTCTTAGCAATTTCCTGTTCATAACCGGCAAGCACGCGAAATTCGCTGTTATTGATAAATGGGTTGTTACCTTTGTTATCATCGTATGAGTCATAGTAGCCTACTTCGACATTCCCGATTCCTTTCCCCAGCGGGCCGCGAATACTGCCGCCTGTTACACGCAATTTAGGAAACAGTGCAAGACCGTTGGTTGAATCAAAACCGCCGGGACTTTTCCAATGACCGTTATAAAAATAGGCGGCGACTTCATAAGTGCTTATATTGCGGTGCAAACGCAAGGCTAGTTCGCCATCTCTGGGTCTGTTAGTGTGGACGATGGCATTGCGGCCAGCAATCGCCCCCAGTTGTGGTGAAAAATAAGAAATACGGCGGCCATCGATAAACCGGTCCGCATCAAATTCCGGGGTGTAGATTATATCTAGATTGGCCCAGTCGCTAAATAATGATGCTTTGACCGCATCAGATGGCGCTTTTAAATAATCCTCATCACGGCCGATGAAAAAAGCATTCCAGTCTTTGGGAAACAGATCGTTGATGAATAACAGATCACCGGTACCCCAGGTTAGTATTTGCCTTCCCGTTTTGATGTCCATAAAATGGGTTGGAGAAAAAACCAGATTTGCGCTACGCAGGTCAATCCAGCCACGCCCGGTATTTAGATCAATATGGTATTTATCGGCAACGTCATCGTAAATGAAATCGGTGATTAGGGAGAACGACGCCAGGTTAAAATTTTTTTCTATTTCTAATTGCAGACGCGTTTCCGCAATGGATGTTTGCCGTTCATGCGCGTCATTAACGACCCGGGTACCACCTCTTGCTTCCCAAAATCCAGATAACTCAAAGGGTAATTTCTTTTTCGCCCAGAAATTTCTCAATGTTCTGGCATGATCCGACACATCCGGGCTTTCCGGATGTTCGGCTTCCACGTTACCAAGCCCACTCGGTAACATAGGCTCATTACCTTGGTCATTGGGTGGCATGGATTTCTCTGGAACAAGCCCGGTCGGCAGGCCTGGCTCCTTGCTGTCACTGAGTCCCGCAGGTAATGCCGGTTCTTCCGCTGCGACTGGCAGTATTAACAAGCAATAGAAAACAAGCGTAATACCAAAAGATTTCATTAACCAAATGAATTATAAGTGCATATTTCTAGTTACATCGTTTGCCATGTTGGCGAATAGCACGATTGATTTGATCGTACACCGCCACCATTTATCCCTGTTAGCATTGTAATTTGGGTTCATCCGGCAAGTGCGTACATGTTAGATAAAATAAATGTTGCAAGACAGTGAAAAAGAATTTGAAATCGTTATCGGATTTTAATGACGAGGCTTTTTCAACATGT
>Ga0224496_10001870_pt1 | contig 12843 bp, 14 predicted proteins | sample SF_Jul11_sed_USG_2_FD_168127 | JGI IMG/M metagenome (GOLD analysis project Ga0224496, IMG submission 168127) | Sediment microbial communities from San Francisco Bay, California, United States - SF_Jul11_sed_USGS_8_1 | ecosystem: Environmental > Aquatic > Marine > Sediment | place: USA... | reverse complement strand
TTTTATCCAGCCTGGTTCCCGACAACGTGGACCAGCCAGGCGGAAATGTCCCGGATCTCTTCCGGTGTCACGGAATGCCCCATGGCATAGCTATGCCACGACAGATCGAGTCCGCGTGCCTGCATCACGCCGCGTGCGTGCAGCGCCAGTTCAAACGGTACCATGCTGTCGTCCGTACCATGCGCCATGAATATCGGGACGGCGGCATTCGCCGGGTGGATCTCGGTCATCAGGTAATCCACATCGGGGACGGGTGCGGACAGCGACAGGATTCCGGCCAGACGGAGGGAATAATGCAACCCGGCATGCAGCGCGATCGCTCCACCCTGGGAGAAGCCCGCCAGGACGATGCGTTCAGCGGAAATGCCACGCTGAATTTCATGTTCGATCAAGCCTTTCAGGATTTCGACGGATTCGCGGATATGCCCGACGTTATGTTCGAATCCGCGCTCCGACATGGCGATGTCATACCAGGCGCGCATCACATATCCGCCGTTGATGGTCACCGGACGAAAAGGCGCATGCGGAAAAACAAACCGGATTCCCGGCGTGGGCGGCAAATGCAATTCGGGCACCAGGTTCTCGAAATCATGGCCGTCGGCACCCAGCCCGTGCAGCCAGATAACGCTGGCGTCGGGCCCTTGCCCCGTTTGCCGTTCGACGGCAGGCTCGTGGCGCGGCGAAGTATCCATCCGCTGTTCAGTCTTCTCCCAGATAGACACAACCGGCGGTGCAGGTTTCCCGAACAACCACCTTGGACAAAACCGGCAATGCCGGTTTGAGTTTGCTGCATACCCAGCGGGCCAGGTGTTCGCTCGTGGGATTCTGCAGGCCCTCAATCTCGTTCAAGTAACGATGATCGAGCTGTTCGTAGATCGGCTGGAAGGCCCGCGACAACTCGGCGAAGTCCATGATCCAGCCGGACTTCTCCTGTACCGGCCCGGAGACGTGGATTTCAATATGGAAGGAATGTCCGTGCAACCGCCGGCACTTGTGATTTTCCGGAACATTCGGCAGGAGGTGCGCCGCCTCGATGGTGAAGATCTTGAATATATCCACGGGAATAGCCGGACAGAAAGAAAGAGTAATCAAGTGTAGCGGCTTTTCCTTGTCCCGGAAACCGGCGGTGCTTTCGCAGGACCGGCGATAGCGCGTTAGAATAGCCTGCGCTCCGATAATTCATCATGACCATTCGAGGATCCATGGCGCAAACTCTCCTGCCGCTGATTGTGGAACCGGCGGAACTGGAAAAAAATCTGGGCCAAGATCAGCTCCTGATTGTCGATCTTTGTCGCCCCGAAACCTTCGTCCAGGCCCATGTTCCCGGAGCGGTTCATATCGATTACGCGCAAATCGTCGCCGCCCGCCCCCCGGCCATGGGCGTACTGCCGGACGCCGCCCCTTTGAGCGAAACGCTCAGCACCATCGGACTGGCGCCCGAGCGCCACGTCGTGGCATACGACGATGAGGGCGGAGGCCGGGCCTCGCGCCTGCTCTGGACGTTGGACGCGATCGGACACCATCGCTATTCGCTGCTGAACGGCGGCCTGCATGCCTGGCTCAACGAACGGCATCGCGTCAGCAGCGCGCCCGCCGGAAGAACGCGCAGCGACTACACCGTCAAGTTTGACAACAGCGTGGTGGCAGACAAGGCCTATATCATGGAACGATTGGGCGACGCGGGCGTTGTTATCCTGGACACACGCACGCCGGCTGAGTTTCGCGGCGAGACCAGGCGCGCGGAACAAGCCGGTCACATCCCCGGGGCGGTGAATTTCGACTGGATGAACGCCATCGACCAGACGCGCAACGTGCGCCTGAAGCCGGCGGAGGAATTAAGGCGGGTGTTGACCGGGCTTGGCGTGACGCCGGACAAGGAAGTGATCACGTACTGCCAGACCCATCACCGTTCGGCGCATACATATATAGTATTGAAAAGTCTGGGCTACCCGCGGGTGCGGGGCTATCCGGGATCCTGGTCAGAATGGGGCAACAGCCCCGACACGCCTATCGAATGAAAGGCCAGCCGGCGTCACGGCGGTAATTCGATCCGTGATCCCGGGATTGCGCCTGGCGTCGCGCCAGGCGGTCACGCAAGAGCACGGCGTAGATGTCCCCCACATAAACCATCGCCGCCGTCTCCTGCCATGACACGTCCTCCTCCCTGACGGATGAGGGCGTTGACAGCCTTGCTTTAACACTCTTGAACCAATTTCTCATTTTTCTGCTCCCCCTGCCCCGGTGGTTCGGGTCTCCACGATACATTAAGGCAAATCCTGTGCCATTCATTGCATGAACCCGGAGACGAACGCCGAACATGTTGAATCGAGGATTATTTATTGGAAATCAGCCCGCAGAAGAAAATGTTCATATCGGGATGAACGGTTGCAATGTAAAAGACACCTTACACATTCCTGACGATAAATATGGTTCGGGCCGGCATTTTCTCATTGCCGGCAGCTGACGAATGAAGATCTTGCCGAGACCGATCAGTTATTTAGCCCTGATGTAAATACGGCTGCCGCCATCGCGGGGCATTCTCAAAGATGTAAAAAGCTTCGACAAGATTACAAACGGTCCAGTTGCAGACAAGACTGGCCACGCCCAGGGCTGTCCTACCTGCCTGAACATCCGGCGATGATCCTCCGGCTCAGGGGGCGCAGCCATCCGGTCGTGCTCCTTTTCGCGCTGAAATACCGCATGAATGCCTTCCTGTCTGTCACCCCCGGATTATCCGGGAAAAAGCAAACTACAATTTAGATCGAAGCCTGCTTGCAGGCACAGCCCAGACACGCATGCACCCGAAGCTGAGTCGCGAGGACCTCCTGCTGTTACGTCAGAGGGCCTCGAAATATGCGTTATATGGCGTCTATATCGCCAGCGCCAGTGTTGTCATCGCGACACTGCTGGTGAGCTATGTCATGCAAGGCGCCATCACCGTGGAGGGCATCATTCTTGCCCAGACCAGCAACATCGGGTTATGGACCGTGGACTGCATGCCACTCGTGTTCGCCATGTGGGGGCAATATGCCTCGTACCACATGGCGCGCGCTGCCGATGACTATGTCAAAACCAAGACCCGTTCACTGCGCGACGCGCTCACCCGGGCGGATTTCACCAGCAAGGCAAAAAGCGATTTCTTCGCCAAGATGAGTCACGAGTTGCGTACACCCATCAATGGCATCATCGGGATGAGCGACCTGGTGCTGGAGACAAATCTGACGTCCGAGCAGCGGCGCCACGTCGATATCATCAAGTCCTCGGCCAGCGGCCTGCTGACCCTGATCAACGACCTGCTGGATTTCTCGAAGATAGAGGCCGGAAAGCTTGAGCTGGAAGAGGTGGAATTCGACTTGCGTGAGTGCATCGAGAAATCCGCCACCCTGCTGACGCAACAGGCGCAGGTCAAAGGGCTCACGCTCACCAACCTGATACAGAACGACGTTCCCGGCCGGCTGCTGGGTGATCCGGGCCGGCTGCGGCAGATCATCATCAATCTGCTCGGCAATGCCATCAAATTCACGCACGCGGGCGAAGTCGTCCTCAGCGTCAAGAAACTGCCGGATGAATCCGCTGACCGTGTGAGATTGCACGTGGAAGTGGCCGATACCGGCATCGGGCTGTCCGCGAAGGCCCAGGCCAGTCTGTTTCAGCCCTATAATCAGGCCGACGTTTCGACCTCCCGCCGCTACGGCGGCACCGGTCTCGGCCTCACCATCAGCAAGGAACTGGTGGAGGCCATGGGCGGGAAGATTGGAGTGAACAGCCAGGAAGGCAAGGGCAGCCTGTTCTGGTTTACCGCCAATTTCCGCAAGGCCGTCTCGGCCGGCACGGCGCGGCCGTCCGCGCGGGTCGATCTGAGCGGATTGCGCGTTCTGGTCGCCGATGGAAACACACCGGCACGCGCCAGCCTGGTGGATCAGCTGATATCACTGGGCATGGAAGTGCAATCCATCAGCAGCGGCACGGACGCGCTGCAAATGATACGTTCCGCCGCCGGCACGGATCTCCGTTTTGACCTGGTGCTGACGGACATGTTTCTCCCGAACCTCAGCGGAGAAGAACTCGGGCGCGAACTCAAATCGAATGCGGAGACTCGCGATACCGTCCTGGTGATCCTGACCTCCGCCGGTGTTCGCGGTGATGCACAACGATTGAACCAGCTGGGTTTCGCGGGATATTTCGGGAAACCGATCCCACCGGAAGACCTGCGCATCGCCATGAATGCCGTCATGGCGACGCGGAACATGGATGAACCGGAACGCCAGCGCGCGGGGTTGATCACCCGATACACGCTCCCCGGCGTGCACCGCAAGCTGTCGCGTCTGCTGGTGGTGGAAGACAGCCGCGTCAACCAGGAAATCCTGCACAATATGCTCTCCAGGCTGGGTTACTCGGCCGACCTGGCGGACAACGGACGCGCCGCCATCCAGGCGGCGTCACACCTGGATTATGGCCTGATCCTCATGGATCTTAATCTGCCGGACATCAGCGGCGTCGAAGTCATTGAAGCCATTCGCGCCCTGCCTGACGCGCGCGCGATGACGCCCCTGGTTGTCCTCACGGCGGGCGCCACCGATTCTGAAATAACCCGATGCCGCGCACTGGCGGTGAATGATTTCATGATCAAACCCGTCGAAAGCAGCGTTCTTGAAGACATGCTCAAACGTTATCATCTTTCACCGGGCTCGCCGGCAGAAAACCCGCCGTCACCGGTGAGTCCGGCCATGCCGGATTCCGGGGAAGAACGCGGTGGGCCGGACGCCAAACTGGTAGAAATTTTCGTCCGCGAGGCCACCCAGCGACTCGATTCGCTGCGCGCGGCCATGGCGGCGAATGACACGCGGCGTGCGGCGCGTGAAGCCCACACCCTGAAAAGCTCGAGCGCCTATTTCCAGGCTCATGCCATGCATGAAGCCGCGGCGCGCCTGGAGGAAATGGCCGACCACGGACAACTCGAAGATGCCAGGCCCGTGCTGAGCCGGCTCGAGGAAGCCTATGCGCAGCTCCACGCCAGACTGACGAAGACCGGGACCTAGAGAAAATTCCGCAGGCGCATTACGCCCTCTTGGAGATTTTCCAGCGTGTTGGCATAGGAGAAACGCACATGTTGCGCCGCCCGGTGGCTGCCGAAATCGAGACCCGGCGTTATGGCGACACCGGTTTTTTCGAGCAATTCGAGGGCGAATGCCTGACTGTCGCCGGTAAATCGCGAGCAATCCGCATATAAATAGAACGCTCCCTGGGGGATGAGAGGTATTCCGAATCCCAGCTCACGCAAGGCCGGCAACAGATAATCCCGCCGGGCGCGGAAAATTTCACGACGTTTCACCAATTCCCCATGTACTTCAGGACTGAAAGCGGCCAGGGCAGCATATTGCGCCGGCGTGCTGGCGGCGAGAAAAATATTCTGGGCCAATTTGTCGATGGCCGGCATGGCCGGCGTGGGCGCCACCAGCCATCCCAGGCGCCATCCGGTCATGCCGTAGAATTTGGAAAAACTGTTCACGACGAACAGATTCTGCGAGTGCGCCAGCGCCGTGATCGCCTCTTCGGCATAGACGAGCCCGTGGTAAATCTCGTCGACCACCAGCACCCCTCCCCGCGCTTCCACGATCCGGACCATTTCACCCAGATCTTCCGTCGGAATAACGGTGCCCGTGGGATTGGAGGGCGAGGCGAGCAGCACGGCCACGGTGCGGGGGGTCCAGTGCTTTTTTACAAGTTCGGCGTTCAGCTGGTATCCGGTTGCGGCATCCACCGGAACCGGCACCGGTTCGCCTTCAAACAGGCTGACAAAATGCCGGTTGCACGGATACCCGGGGTCGGCCATGAGCACCTGATCCCCGGGATTGATCAGCGCGGCGAAGACCAGCTGCAAGGCACCGGAGGCGCCGGGGGTAATCGCCACCCGCCCGGATTCCGGACGCGCCGGTTCCGGGTAATTTGCGGCAATCGCGGCGCGCAATTCCGCCAGGCCCAGCGCGGGGGTGTAGTGGGTACGGCCGTCCTGCAACGCCGCGATCCCGGCCTGCACGATGGCCGGGACCGTCGGAAAATCCGGTTCGCCGATCTCCATGTGGATCACGGACCGGCCCTGCTGCTCCATCATGCGGGCACGGGCGAGTATGTCCATCACATGGAACGGCTCGATTCTCGCAAGCCGTTTGGCTGCGGGTCTCATGGTTCTGAGAGCAGGCGCCGGATCAGGGGGAGATCGAGCATCTCGGCTCCGTTCAGGCGCGGTCCGGACAACACCCGGCAGGCCATGCCGGGCTCGCCGAGCTGGTCCAGTACGATCGCGGCACCGTGAAAATCGTGTGTGCGCGTATAGTCATTGATGGTGATGACGGTCTTCAGCCCCGCCGACTGCGCCGAACGCAGTCCATTTTCGGAATCCTCGAAGGCCATGCATTGCGAAGGCGGCAGGTCAAGCCGTTCCAGAACGTAATGATAAATATCCGGCGCGGGTTTTTTCGCCGCGACCACGTCGCCGGCGCCGATGACTTCGAACCACGACTCGGCATCGGGAGAGACCGAGTTTCGCAGCAAGGCGGTAACATTGGCCGGCGTGGTGGTCGTGGCGATCGCCAGCCGGATGCCCGCGGATCGCGCCTCGTCGAGAAGACGGCGCACACCCGGGCGCAGCGGGATGACGCCGCGATCCAGCAGCTCCGTGTAATGACGGGTCTTGGCGGCATGCAGACGTGTTACCAGCGATTCGAAATCGGCGGGTTTCACGTAATCCGGCCGGTAGTTTGCGACATAATGGAACATGCGTTCCTTGCCGCCGGTCACCCCCAGGAGCTTGCCGTACAGGCCCTCATTCCAGTCCCAGTCAAGCCCGGCCTCGGCGAACGCGCGGTTGAAGGCCAGCCGGTGTCCGTCACGTTCGGTGTCAGCCAGCGTTCCGTCAACATCGAATATCAATGCTTTCAGCAACATGGTTTTATCCGCAAAATCCCGCACAATTCCTGCCAACTGGACCCGGCGCCATCCGCTTCTATACTCTTTCTGTTGCGGCACCGGGGGCTTTCTGGTATAGATTCGCGCTTATTTTTTTGCCCCCCACCCTTCAGGGGACACATTATTGCAGGAGTAGCAGCATGCCGGCCAGAAAAAAGAAGGAAAAGGATCAGTCCATCTCGCCTGTCGCGGGCATCAAGCCCTACGTCGCGAAAAAGGGCGAGAAGTACATGAACAAAAAACAGCAGGAACATTTCCGTGCTGTTCTGAACGCCTGGAAAGGCGAGCTCGAAAACGAAATCACGCGCACGGTGCAGCAAATGCGCGACGTCCCGGAAAATCCCCCGGACCCGAACGATCGCGCGAGCCAGGAGACCGACATGTCTCTGGAATTGCGCTCTCGCGACCGCGAGCGCAAGCTCATCAAAAAGATCGACGAGGCGATTGAGCGCATCGACACGGCTGATTACGGCTACTGCGAAGTCTGCGGTGTCGAGATCGGCGTGGAGCGCCTGGAAGCCCGACCCACGGCGGAACTCTGCATCGACTGCAAAACGCTCGATGAGATCCGCGAGAAACAGATGGGTTAAGTCTGTTTCGCCGCATAACTATCCCGCGTAATCTTCCATGACGATGCCTGTGGCCAGACAGGCGCGGCATGGCCACGAATCGAAGTCCGTCGCTGTGCCCGCCAGCGTCTACACTTATTCGCATATCAACTGATCTGCTGCATGGAAATTCCTCTGATCATCAAGGCGGTCATCCTCGGCATTGTCGAGGGGCTGACCGAATTCCTGCCGGTGTCCTCCACGGGGCACTTGATCATCGTGGGAAACTTTCTCGACTTCAATGATGAGAAAGGAAAAGTATTCGAGATCGTCATCCAGCTGGGTGCCATTCTCGGCGTGGTCTGGGATTACCGGGCACGCGTCGGACGCCTGATCACGGGCTTGAACACAAGGCACGAACAGCGTTTCCTGCTTAATCTGTTCATCGCGTTTCTTCCTGCCGCCATCGTGGGATTATTGCTGCATCAGCAGATCAAGACCTATCTTTTCAATCCGATTACGGTCGCGGGCGCCCTTATCGTCGGCGGTTTCGTGATCCTGCTGATCGAGCGACTCCCGCTGCGCGTGCGCACCACCAGCATGGAGGACCTCGGACCGGGGCAGGCCCTGAAAATCGGGATTGCCCAGACTTTCTCACTCTTTCCGGGAGTATCGCGCGCCGGGGCCACCATCATGGGTGGTTTGCTGGCGGGCTTATCACGCACCGCGGCCACTGAATTTTCCTTTTTGCTGGCCATGCCAATCATGTTCGCGGCAACGCTGTTCGAGCTGGTGAAAAATTACGCACTGTTCGAGACCTCCGACATCCCGGTATTTGCCACCGGTTTCGTCGCCTCGTTCGTGTCCGCGCTGATCGTGGTCAAACTGTTTTTGCGTTTTGTCTCGAACCATACCTTCACGTCTTTCGCGCTCTACCGTATCATCTTCGGAGCGCTGGTACTCGCCTACTTCTGGGGTTGACCGTGTTCCGACCGCTGCGCCGGCTCTATGACTGGGTGCTTTCCTGGGCGCATCATCGGCATGCGCCCGTGGCACTGTTTCTTCTGGCCTTCGCGGAATCGTCATTCTTTCCGATCCCCCCGGATGTGCTGTTGATCGCACTGGCACTCGGCATTCCGGCGCGCGCATTCCGTCTCGCCCTGATCACCACGGCCGGCTCGGTCCTGGGTGGTCTCGCCGGTTATGCCATCGGCTTCGGATTCATGGCCAGCATCGGTCAGTGGATTCTCGATTTGTACAACTTTCACGCCCAGTTCGAGAAAATCCGGAACCTGTATCTCGAATATGATATCTGGGCCGTCGGCATTGCCGGTTTCACTCCCATACCCTACAAGGTATTCACCATCGCCGCGGGCGCCTTCGACATGGATGTCTGGCGGTTCACGCTCGCCTCGCTGGTTTCCCGCGGGGCGCGTTTCTTCCTGCTCGCCTGGCTGATTCACCATTACGGCGCCTCGATCAGGGAATTTATTGATCGTTATTTCAACACGTTGACACTGGTGTTTATGGTGCTGCTCGTGGGCTTTTTTGTCCTGATCGCGATGTGGTGAAAACCGGCAATCGAGTCATCGTCCCGCCTGTGGACGTGCCTGCCGTGATCCAGCCAGCTGCCGCCCGGCACCGTATCGTTGCCGCCACAAGACCGGTATTCCTGCAGAAAACCACGAACAATCATGACTTTGAATGTGTCCCGGGGCTGCGCTATGGTTATTTTAATGGATACACAGACACCCGGTGCCGGCAAAGCCATGCCGAACGCCAACATCCCGTCAAGCCAAGTCAAGCAAACGGCGCCCGCGACCGACAAGGTGCGCGTGCTGGTGGCGGATGATTCGCGCGTCATCCGCAAGGCCATCAGCAAGATCCTCAGCAATGAATTCGATCTGGTTGAGACCGAGGACGGCGAGTCGGCCTGGGAGCTGCTGCAGAAGGACAGTTCCATTGAAGTGCTGGTTTCCGACATCGAGATGCCCAAGCTCGACGGCTATTCGCTCATCTGCCGGATTCGGGCCACGGAAAATGAGCGCGTGCGCAGTGTCCCGATCATCGTCATTACCGGGGCCGATGATGAACTGACGCGGGAGCGCGCTTTCGCCTGCGGTGCCACCGATTTCATCATCAAGCCGATCGACGGCGTGCAATTGCTTGCGCGTACCCGGGCCCATGCCAAGCTCGACCAGACCACGCGCAAACTGGAAGAAACCGAAACGGCGCTCGAGGACCAGACGGCAGTCGATCCGCTGACGAAACTCCACAGCCGGCGCTTTTTTCTCCAGCGTGGCGTCCAGGATCTCGCCTATGCCAAACGTCACAACAGTGAATTGTCGGTTATTCGCGTAGACATCGACAATTTCCGCACCATTATAAAAAGCACGGAGACCATGTCAGCGATCAGATCCTGATCTGGCTGGCAAAAATCCTGATGGCCACCAGCCGCACGGAAGATACCGTAGCGCGCATCGGCGGCGGCGAATTTGCCATCCTGGCGCCCTCCTCCGGGCGCATGGAAGCTGCCGTGCTCTGTGAACGCGCGCGCGTCGCAGTCACCGCCGAACCTTTCAAGAATGAAAGTATCTCGCTCCCGATGACGATCAGCCTCGGCCTGTCCACGCTCGGACGCGATCCCGGTGAATCCATTGATGAATTGCTGGTGTTGGCCGAACAGCGCATGACCCTGGCCAAGGCGGCCGGCGGCAACCGCCTCGGTGTCAGCTATCAGGAAGAGGCGCCGAAACCGGAAGAAGCCATTATCGAACAGCCCGATATGGAAACCGCGCTCAAGATGCTCGGAGCCGACGAGGGCGGGAAGCTGCTCCCCTTTTTGCCCGACCTGATCAGCCGCTGCATCCCCCTGCTGGAATTCTGCAACAAGAAACTGGATCTGGGACTGGGATTCGCCATCGAATCACTTAAGGACAAGCTCTCCGATATGCGATAATGGTTTCTCCGGCCGGGACCGGCAGGGGCCATGAACAAGAGTCGATCGTTTCACAAAGCATTCCGCGGAAATTTCACCAGCCTTTTGAGCTGGCAGCAGCTCGATGAATTCTGGGACATCCTGCGCCGCAAGGCCGGCGCCGGATGGTACATTTACGCCGTCGGCACGCCGGTTCCCGTCCAGCCGTCGCCTTCCGACAACGTCCTGAAGTTCATCGATGAAGTGGATGCACTCCTGCGCAAGGATCATTACGAGGATTATTGCGGAATTGTGTACACCGACAGCAAGGAAGATCCGGAACTGATAAAAATCTTCGATCCGGACAATCTCGGCGTCTCCTGCGGCTTCAGCGACAATCCGCCATTGCCGGGATGGGTGATGAGCCTGATTCCGCCACAGCCGCTGGCAACCAAGCGTCCGCTACCCGCCGGCCGTCAGCGCTGGTGGCAGGCACTTTGGGACTGAATATCCTTTCTCGCCTCTGAACAACCGCTCATCCATGGATGGAGGCTTTCAACCCGCGTGGTGGTGCCGCAATCCCCACTCGCAAACCTTGTGGGCACGTTTGGCCAGGCGGTCCCCGAAGGTTTCATTCAGGCGTGAACGCCTGGAACTTCCGGACGGCGACTTTCTCGATCTGGACTGGACGGAAAACGGCGGCGGACCGATCGTGATGGTATTGCACGGTCTCGAAGGCTCGTCCCATTCACCCTATGCGCGCGGGATCATGCAGGCAATCGAACGCCGCGGTTGGCGCGGCGTGGTCATGCATTTTCGTGGCTGCAGCGGCGAACCCAACCGACTGGCACGCAGCTACCATTCCGGAGATACCGGCGATCTCGCCTACGTGATCACCACGCTCCAGCAGCGTGAACCTCGCACAGCACTGGCCATAATCGGTTATTCGCTGGGCGGAAACGTTCTGCTCAGGTGGCTGGGCAAGACCGACAGCGCCGCGCCGGTGCGCGCCGCTGTCGCCGTTTCGGTACCGTACGTGCTGCACAGTGCAGCGGATCGTTTGAATCGGGGCTTTTCGCGGGTGTATCAATGGCAACTCATGCGCTCCCTGCGTTTTACCGTGGCCGAGAAACGCAAGCGCATCACGCTGCCGATTCAGGTTCAGGATCTTTCAATTTTGAAGAGCTTTCGCGATTTCGATGAATACGTCACGGCCCCCCTGCACGGTTTCGACAGCGCCGATCATTACTATACGGTGTCGAGCTCACGCCAGTACCTCGGTGGAATCACCATCCCGACACTCCTGCTGCACGCGCGTGACGATCCGTTCATGACGGATACGGCCATCCCGCGGAAAAACGAGTTACCCGATTCCGTGACGCTGGAAGTGTCGCCGTGTGGAGGCCATGTAGGATTTGTCACCGGGGCCTGGCCGTGGTGCGCGCGTTACTGGCTGGAAGAACGCATCCCGGATTATCTCACGGAGTATCTCTAGGACGACGGTTTACGTTTTGCCGCCCTGGAAATATTCCCGCCGCCACCAGGCGTACAGCGCGAAACCCCACCAGCCCAGAACGAAGAGCACGATCAGCAGCACAAAGGCCTGCGCTACCATGGCCTTTTCAATCCCCGGCATCGAGGCCTGCAACTGCTCTTGCAACTGCGTGATCACGGCATCCATGGCCGGCTTGCTCAGCAGCAATTGCACTCGGTCCAGTGTGTACAGGGCCACGCCGGCCACTATCAGCGCCAGGCCCCAGGATTTCGCGGCCCACAACCCCAAGCCCAGGGCGACGAACAAGACGGCATACACCAGGTGATAGGCCATGGCGCCGGCGCCTTCGCGGATTGCCCCGAACAGCGGCACCGGTGTCCCGGCAGCGAGCAATTCGAACAAGGCGGAGATGAAGAAGAAGACCGCCGCGGTGCGAAAGGTGAACTGGCCCTTTGTTCTGCCCGTTTCCATGTGACCGCCCTCCTTGTTATACAAAGCGTCAATGTACCCGCGCCCGTGTCGCTGTCAATCTCTCCCGGATCACGGCGGCTGCGCCGAAGGACATTCTCCGGCCAAGATACAGCTTCCGCAGCGCGGGCGCTTTTTACAGACATCCTTGCCGTGGACCACGATCAGGGCGTGGTATTCATTGAACAGCGGTACGGAGGACTCGAGCGCGCTCTCGAACAGGCCGCGCAACGTTTCGTAAGGCTCGTCGCCGCCGATCAGCCCGAGGCGCGAGAAAATGCGCCGCGTGTAGGCGTCGATCACAAACACCGGCCGGTCGAAGGCATAGAGCAGGATATCATCGGCCGTTTCCGGCCCGACTCCGTGAACTTTCAGCAGTGCGTGACGCAAATCGTGCGTGGAGAGCCGCGCCAGCGCCTGGTTGCCGCCTTGCGCGATCAGCCAGCCAC
>Ga0224496_10001869_pt1 | contig 12846 bp, 10 predicted proteins | sample SF_Jul11_sed_USG_2_FD_168127 | JGI IMG/M metagenome (GOLD analysis project Ga0224496, IMG submission 168127) | Sediment microbial communities from San Francisco Bay, California, United States - SF_Jul11_sed_USGS_8_1 | ecosystem: Environmental > Aquatic > Marine > Sediment | place: USA... | reverse complement strand
GAATCCCGCGACCATCCATAGCCAGCCATGCAGGCTGCCGCTGGCGATACCACCAAGCATTGCTCCAATGTTGCAGCCGAAGCCCAGCCGCGCTCCGTAGCCAAGCAACAAGCCACCCGTTACCGCCGTTAACAGGCGCTTGCCGCCCAACCTCGATGCCGGCGCAAACTTGCCGGCAAGCGCGGCGGCGAGCAGTGCGCCCAATATGACACCAAAGTCCATCACCGACGTTGTATCAAGCAACACACTGCTGTTGAGCGAGAGGTTCGGGTAACCGCTGCTCCAGTAACTCCAGCTTGCAGGTTCGCCGCCCAGTGCGCCCCATATCTTCGCGCCCCACAATCCGAATGCATAGGTAATGCTCCATGGATAGCCAGCAAGCAACAGAGTCGCCAGGCTGAGTATTGCCAGGCCGAGCACACCCCACCACAGCGGCCAGGGACCATGAACAAGTCGTTCTGTAAAGCCGGTGCTTCCAACCCGCCAGTCGATTGCATGCACGGAACCCTTGCGTCCGGCTTCCATCCGCCGCACCAGCAAATAGAGCAAGGACAGCACGACAAGCTGCATCAGCAGGCCCTGCCACCAGCCAAGGTTCTCGATAAGGGAGATGCTGTCGTAGCCCGGCAGCGACAGCCACCAGTGTAAATGTGCCGTTCCAAGCGTGGCGCCGACAACAAAAAATACCAGTGTTATCAGCATATCCACCTGCCCCTGGCCCGCGGTGTACAGGGTACCCGAGCCACAGCCCCCGCCGAGCTGCATGCCGATACCAAACAGGAAGGCCCCGACCATCACGGCTGTGCCGACCGGTGCCAGGGCGGCACCTGCCTGTATGGCGGGAAATAATTCGCCTATCAGGGGAAAGAACAATATGGATGTGATAGCGAGAAGCAGGATCTGCGCACGAACACCGGCGCTATCCCTGTCCCGTATGAAGCGGCGCCAGCCGCCACTGAAGCCGAAGGCAGCGTGCAGAAGGGTGATGCCGAGACCCACGCCGACAATGAATAACAGATACTGCCTTCCGGCCAGCTCGCCACGCAGGAACAGGCTGATAACCAGGATAGCGGCGCTGGCCATCAGCGCCGGAAAAAGATCTGCCTGTCTCTGTTCCGCAACCTGGTTCATCTGCAGGATGATCCTGAATTACGCCCGGGGAATCAATGGGGTCAGACTCGATTGATCACAGGATTAATACCGGGGTAATAATAATCAGCCGGGCCAGAGCCTTTGACACGCCAGCTTCATGTCCAGTCAATGGTGTCTGTCGCATTCAGATTCCAGCAGCTCATCCAGCCCCGGCATGTCCTGCCGTAGCTGATCCAGGTCAACGGGTCTTGCCTGCGCGTCCAGTGCATACACGCCCTGAGGTCCGCATACGATCACGGCTACCGGCTCAATTTTCCCCAATAGCTGGCAACCGTATGCAAAATTGCTGCACTGTACATCGACAGACTCGACGGCAAGCAGTCTATATCCGTACTCATTGCATATTTCTCGGCTACGCAAGCTACTCATTTACTGCTCCACCCTGCGCATACGCCTTATCCCCTGCCAGAATGACGGCGACAGGAACAACGCAGCCGAGAGATAAATCATCTGCAATGGAACTATCCGTATACGGCCGCTGCTGTCCAGTTCGAGGGTCGTATCGATGAATTCCGGCTCGATACTGATCGATGCTTCCCGGACACTGGCAAGCAGCCCGGCGACCGGTCCGACAATGGCCCATAACTGTCCCGTATCCGCCGGGTCGCCAAGCCCTACACGAACACGCAGGCTGACGTCCTTCTTGTGAACCGCACGCCACATTGCGCCGATGTACCTGGCGATCCGCCGACGGAATCTCCTTTGCCGGATTGCGGCCAGCACATGCAGCTGCTTCCCGGGCGAACGCCCGGCAGGTTTGATTTTCTGTTCGCGCCCTTCGTCTTCAGGCGCCGGCGCACCGTCTTGTGATGGGCTCAGCCGCACACGCACCAGGCCAAATGCCCAGTGCAGTCGGATATCGTTGCGGAACTCCTGCTGCCAGGACACCCTGAAGGTGAGCGTGAGGGGAACTGCCAGCAGCGCAACCAGCATCAGCAGGAATGCCACCACCCCGGTCAACATGGGACTGGCCGGTTGTTAAACCGCGGTCTTTTCACTCTTCGCGGTGGCCGCCTTGCCTATCGTGTCAGCGACCTTCTCCAGTACCGATGCAGTACCGGACTTGATCGGCTCGACCCGGACGCCGTCTTTATTGATGATGACAAGCGCCACCGGCTTCACACCGCCGCCACCGCCAGTGCCGCCACCGTGACCGCTGCATTTTTGCGACTCTGTACCCTCGCCTCCACCAACGCCAAAGCCGAAACCGACATTCACGAGTGGAATCAGGGTATTGCCCTCGACAGTGATGGGATCGCCAACAACCGTCTTGGTATTGAGCATGCGCTCGATTTCACCAACGGCCTTGTCAAACAGTTTCTCTATGTCGTCCATAACCGCCTCCACAGATAACCCTTCTGGCACGTGCTGCTTGTTTAATATATAGCACATATACCGGGAGGGTCAGGGCCGGCTGACAGTACAAGGGGACGGAGGGAATAAAAATTAATCCCTCCATCCCCTTTTATCTATCTGACATAGCCGATGACAGAAATGAAGTGGCATATGGAACCGATAAGAATAAAGAAGTGCCAGATACCGTGGGCGTGATCCAGCTTCTGTAGCTTACCCAGTATGTAGAAGACCACACCCACGCAATAAGCCAGGCCACCGGCAACAAGCAACTGTAATCCAGTCGCAGGCAGCACTGCCTTGAGGCCCGCATAGTCAAACGAGCAGGCCCAACCCATGGCAAGATAAATAACCAGTTGACCGACCTTGACGACCCGGCCAGATAAAAAGACCTCTGTCAGTATGCCCACCCCGGCCAGCGCCCAGACGATGCTCATAATCAGCCAGCCGTTGCCATCACGCAGACTGACTAACATATAGGGTGTATAGGTACCCGCAATCAGTAGATAGATCGCGATATGGTCCAGTAACTTGAAGGTGCGTTTTAATTTTGGCGGGTGAAAACTGTGGTAGAGGGTCGACATGGTGTAGAGCAAAACCATTGTTATGCCAAACACCGTGAAACTGGTGATGATCCACGGATCGCGTGTCTGGATACCAATGGTAAGCAGGGCACCCAGGCCGACCAACGCAAGTACCGCACCTACCAGGTGGCTGATGCTGTTGAGCCTTTCACCGTAGTACATCGTGCTCCGTCCGTTTTGATTTTAAAACCAGTGCCCGGAACCCTGTTTTCTAAATTTGATTCGCGGGATTTCTGGCTTAACCCTATGCCCGTTTACTGAAGTCGGTCAAGCGCGCCTGCTGCACATAAGCAAAAAGGGGGCGGAGAGATTAATTTTTATTTCCTCGTTCCCTTTTATCCTGATATTTTCACGATCACGGTGGATTGTGGTTTATTCTCCATTACAGTGGTTCACCCGCCGCGATAACAAGGAGTACGCATGCCCGCGCCGAGTCCGTTGCTGCTGTGGTTGTTGCTCTGCCTGCTGCCCCTGCAGGCATTCGCTGGTCCGCCGGTCGATCTCGAGACGGCGCTAAAGTCCATTCCCGCTTACGCGCCTGACCGGGTGCTGGTGCGCTTCAAACCCGGCACTGCCGCTGCCAGCGTCGCCGACCTGCACCGGCAGGCAGGCGGCCAAATGCTGGAAACCATCCCGCACATCGACGTGCAGGTGATCAGGATACCGCCCGGCAGGTTGCAACAATCACTGCGAAGATACCGTGCCAACCCCAACGTTGAATTTGCCGAACCCGACTATCACCGCATACTGGTGCTACCCACCGAAGGTACCGATCCGCCACCACCGGACGGCACCGGCGCCGACTTCTTTCCCGAACAATGGGGACTCAACAATACCGGGCAACTGCTGATCGATCCGACATTCGGCCTACCCTTATTAACCGGCACAGCCGATGCCGACATCGATGCACCGGAAGGCTGGGACATCAGCACCGGTGATGCCGGCGTGAAAATCGCGATCCTCGATTCGGGTGTCGACTGCAATGCGGTGGACCTGGCCGGCAAGTGCGTCGAGCAAATGAGTTTCGTTTCCGCCTACAGTGCCACGCTGGACGACATCACCGCACATGGCACCCACGTCGCCGGCATTGCGGCGGCCAACACCGATAACGCCAAGGGCACCGCCGGTGTCGGCTGGCAGGCCTCCATCGGTAACCTCAAGGCCTGTTACGAATTCCAGATCGACCTGTTCCCGCCCTTCGGTATTTACATCACCGTCGGCGTATGCCCGGTGTCCGCCTCGGCCGCGGCCATCACTTATGCCGCGGACAACGGCTATCACGTCATCAACATGAGTTACGGCAGTGATGTCATCGACCCCCTCGGTGAACCCGTCGGGCCCTCCGTGCCGCCCAACGCCGAGACAGCCGCCATCGCCTATGCCTGGAGCCAGGGCGTGGTCATCGTCGCGGCGGCCGGTAACGATGCCAACACCACCCAACTCTATCCTGCGGCCTATAACGAAGTGATCGCCGTGGCCGCCACCGACCGCTACGATAACCTCGCGTCCTTTTCCTCCTTCGGTAATAGCTGGGTGTCGATGATGGCACCGGGCGAAAACATCATCTCCACCGAGCCGGACTTAAGTTGCGTGCTGCTCATCCCCGGTTACGTACCCGGTGTGGACGATTGCCTGACCTGGAAGTCCGGCACCTCGATGGCGAGCCCGCACGTCGCGGGCGCCGCGGCACTGCTGTGGGCGCAACTCTATCCCGGGCAGGCGCCATCCGGCTGTGTCGCCTCCAACGGCATGCCCTGTAACAGCGTGGTGCGCAGTTTTCTTGAAAACGGCGCCGATGCCAGCGGCGCACTGGGGCAGAACTTTCTCGCCTGGAGCCAGAACGGCCGGCTAAACCTGTTTAACATGCTGTCGGACGGCGACGGCGATACGGTGACCAGCCCCGCTGACAACTGCCCGGACATTGCAAATCCAGACCAAACCAACACGGATGGTGACATTGAGGGTAATGCCTGCGATAAGGACGACGACAACGACGGCCTGACTGATGCGCAGGAACAGGCCCTGGGAACCAATCCCTTGCTATCGGATACCGATGGCGATGGCCTGGGTGATTTCGATGAAGTTAACGCCGATGGAAATCCGTCCACCTACCAGTTCGGTGTAGATACCGATCCGAACAATCCCGATACCGATGGCGACGGTGACACGGATGGATTTGAAGTAACCATAGGCACTGATCCACTGGATGACCAGTCCACTTTCCTGGATGTTGCCGGCGATATCAATGGCGATGGCCAGGTCAATACCGGTGACCTGGTGCTGGGTGTGCGCATCCTGACCGGCTTGCATTCAGCTACCGTTCCGGAACGTACACGCTTCGACATAGCACCGCTTTCAGGTGGACTGCCATTGCCGGATAACACTATAAATATTGGTGATTACCTCATTCTGCAACGCCTCGTGTCAGGCAGCATTAGTTTCTGATTCAGTAATGAATAAAAGAAAAAAAGGGGACGGAGGGATTAATTTTTAATTACTCCGTCCCCATTTACAAAACCGGAAATCCAGCAAATGTAGGGTGCGCCGTGCGCACCAGTTGCTACTGTATGTATCCCGGTGCGCACGGCGCACCCTACGATGTTTCTTTAATTAACGGGAGTGCCGTAGCCCGGATGTAACGCAGTGGAATCCGGGGAGACACTCCCGGATTACGTTTCACTCCATCCGGGCTACCGGTTGAGGAACCGTAGTGCGGGTTGCTGTAGGTGCGCCTTGCTTTTTAAGCCTGCTTCTGGCCGGATGTGTGCGTACAGATGGCATGACGGGAACGTCCGGAGTTGCGTCCAACCCTTAGACACATCAGCCCCAGCAACAACAATATCCATGCGCCCGCCTGCCTTACCGGCACATATTGATTAGCGACACTGCAACCGCCGCCACCACCGCCCGTTGTTAAATTTGCATTGGCAATTGCCGTGGCCGGACCACCGGGGTCAGCAATGATGCCGTTCGCTGTCAGGTCCGCATCGCCTCGCTGCCCGTCAACAAAATGCAGGGTGACAATATTGCCGTTAATAACCGCGCCGGTGGTACCGTCGTAATCAAACCTGTACCAGTGGTCAAGCGCGTTGCCCGGCTCGGGTCCATACATGAAATAGGCATCCGGAGCAGCCCCCTGCGGCAGCGTGATCTGAATTTCAGCCGCACCGCCCGGGGCTACACGGGTGACATGTATCTCGAAGAAGCCCTGCTGAAAATTGAAACCGTTCAGCACCGAAGACAGATTCAGCGTTGAGCCGTCCAATGGACGTACGTAGTTGAGCGCCTGGCCAGCGATCTTCGATTCGATCGTTACGTAATCATTTACGGGCACGGGCAAAACAGTAATGAATGTAGCAACATCTCCTTGTTGGCTGTCCGGCACCGTATCATTGTTGCCATCACCACCATTCGGACCACCGTCTTCAACAGCGGCATCGACGCCATCCATATCAACCGGCACAAGGCCGGCACCGCCGGGAGAGACGGTGATAACACCATTGGCAGTCAGGTCATCATCACCACGCAAACCATCGACATAATGCAGCGTGATAACGTTCGCGGAAATCTGCGCCCCGGTCGTGCCGTCATAGTCGAACGGGTACCAGCCGGCCACGGCATTTGAGGGTGTCGGGCCATAGTTAAAGAACGTATCCGGTGTGTCGCCTGGCGGCAATGTCATGGTAGCGGTACTGGCGCCATTCAGTCCAACGCCGGTAATTTCATAACCGGCAAAACCACGCCTGACTTTCATGCGATTGGCAACCGCAAGGGTCAGCAGGTCATAGGTGCTGCCGGGGTTGGCGAGATAGAACGACATATCCATATGCGATAGTGACTGCAGCGGATTTGACACGGGTGCAACCAGCACGACAGATTCACCGCTTCCGGCCGGGTAGGTCGCCACGTGTTGTTGCAGGCTATCCGGCACAGCATCCGAATTGCCGTCTCCCCCGTTCGGCCCGGCGTCTTCCAGACGGTCGATGGCACCATCCTGATCACCGTCAGCGCCAACGTAGATGTTTATCAGGGTGGTGTCATCAAGGCTACCCGAGCCGTCGGCCAGCGGAAGAGCACTGGAAAATGGCTGGCTACAAACGAAGAACGGTGCGACATCCGGGCAAGTCGGCAGTGTCGCGATGGCATCAACAACATTCATGCCAGTTCCAGTGACCTGGGAGAAAACAGTAAAGCCACCGTTTTGTGCATCCAGGTTGGCCGAGTTGTCTGCCAGGTTGAAGAAGAATTCGCTGGTGGCGCTATCCGGATTACCACCAAGCTTGGCCATCGACAGCGTAGCGCGCAGATTGGACAGGTTAAATTCATTAACTACAGGCGGATCCTCGGGTATATGGGTCGTACCGCCACTTAAAAAGCCACCGGGGATACCGTCGAAAATGTAACCGCCTCCCTGGATAATGAAGCCCGGGACAGATCGGTGCAGAAACGTTCCGTCATAATCACCGCGATTGACGTAATTCATGAAATTCGCAACCGTGAGCGGCGCAACTGAATCCAGCATCAGGAGATCGATGGCGCCAAGGTCGGTCTGCATACGCAAGTTGAAATCAGCCACAGTCGCTGAAGCAGCGGTGAGCAGGCCCGCCGCGACAAGCAGGACCGAAGGTATCCGGATGCGATTATTACAAGACATTTTCATTGAATTACCGTTAGTTATAGTGGATAGCATAATCTTCACAGGTGAGCAGCTTACATTCTAGCCGTCCGGGTTGACCATGCCCTAGTGTACCAAAGGGCACGTTTTACAGAGGCTTCGTTACCACCCTATGCCCGTCTCTAACAAATTCATGGATAACAGCACTTTATAAAGCACCCTGGCGGACAGGCCCCGCCTCCTGTACCCATAAATCCGCCTAATTGACTGAAAGTCATGGGAATAATCACATACTAATTACTAAAGTTTACGCCCCGCGGCCCGATTCAAAGTGATAGACGAATGCCTTCGGCCACACGCAGTCATGTACAGGCTGCTGCAACCGTACCCGTGGACATTCGACTCAAACCAGCTGGCGTCGGGGCATGCACGAAAATCAGGACAACAACAAGCAGGCTACCGGCCAGGGATCCAGACAGGACGGTAGCGGATACCGTGAACAGCGCTCCATGAACCGCTGGCAGTACCGTGCCGACCAGGTACAGCTGCGCCAGCAACAGGTTCAGTCCGAAATGAGCGCCAGCGTGCAGGTCGCAGCAATTGTGGTCGCTGTCTTCTGGAACTACGCCCCGCATGCACTCATGCTCGGCTGGGCCTTCGCCGTCGTTGCTACCGTCGGCATCCGTTCACTGTTTATCTCCGCCAGTAATTCATTGGAACGGCGTGATGATGTGGATGTCTGGGGCAAGCAGTACATCATGGGTTCCTTCCTGTCAGGTGCATGCTGGGGTTCCTTCGGCATACTCTCGGTCATTTACAGTGACCTGATGCACCAGTTATTTGCCATGGCCTTACTCGTCGGTATGTGCCTGACCGCATTTGCGTCCATGCAGTTTTCACCGCGAACCCTGTTGGCATTCGTTATACCCGCCCTGCTCCCCATAACCGCCTGGTTTATATATACCGGCGGCTCAATGCAATACGCCATGGCAGGGCTTAACGCGATATTTATCTATGTCATGCTGGGCGCGTCACACGCCATCAGAAAAGTACAGGCAAATACCATCGGCCTCGGCCTGCATAACACAGAACTGATCACGAACCTGATCAAAACACGCGAAACTGCCGAGGAAGCGCAGAAGTACGCCGAGCGCGTAAACCTGCAGTTACAGGAACAGATGGAAGAACGGCAACTCGCCGAAGAACGCATTCGCGCGTCTGAACAACGGATGAGCGCTATTTTCGAAAGCATGCAGGACACGATTTACCAGACCGACCTGGATGGCATCATCCAGTGGGTGACCCCGTCCATAAGACAATTACTCGGTTATGACGCGCATGAAATGGTTGGCAGGAGCATCAAGGAATTTTACCTTGTTTCGGGAGATCACGGTGAGCTCAAACATGCGCTGAATATCAATAACGGTCGCTTGCAACATTTTGAAACACGCCTTGTACACAAGGACGGAACGCATATCTGGATTTCGGAAAATTCGCATTATCGCTACGATACCGCAGCCAACCCGGTGGGTATCGAAGGCACAATCCGTGATACTTCCGCGTTGAATCTCGCCAGGGAAGCCTTGCAGAAGGAAAAGGACCGTGCCCAGGTCACGCTTGGTTCGATCGGTGATGGCGTCATCACTACAGACATGAATGGCAATATCGAGTACATGAACACAATCGCGGAGCAGTCCACCGGCTGGAAACTCAGCGACGCACGCGGCAGGTCCATGATCAAGGTCTTCAAACTGGTCGACGAAAAATCCCAGGAAGAGCCGCCCAACCCGGCCAGCCAGTGCCTTGAGTATGGCAAGAGCATCATGCTGGCCGGCCACCTGCTGCTCATCCATCGCTACCGCGAGCAACACATGTCTGTCGAGGTCAATGCCTCGCCAATTCTCGACGGCAATGGCGACATTACCGGCGTGGTACTGGTATTCCACGACGTCACCGAATTACGCGGCCTGGCCAAGAAAATGTCATACCAGGCAACTCACGATTCATTGACCGGCCTGCTCAACCGTCGTGAATTCGAGAACCGGCTGAAACTGGCAATCAACGATGCACGCCAGGAAAACAATCGACATGCCCTGTGCTACCTGGACCTGGACAACTTCAAGGTAGTGAATGACACCAGTGGACACATCGCCGGTGATGAACTGCTCAAGCAACTGACAATCAAGCTCCGCATCGAGCTGCGCGAGGCCGATACGCTTGCCCGGCTCGGTGGTGACGAGTTCGGCATCCTGCTGGAGGGCTGTTCGATTGAAAATGCAACGGAGCTGGCCGAGTCGCTGCGGTCAATCGTCGAGGACTTCCGTTTCGTCTGGGACAATAACTTCTTCAGGATCGGCGTCAGCATCGGCCTGGTCCCGATCGACCAGGACTGCGGCACACTGTCCGACATCCTGAGTGCGGCTGATTCCGCCTGCTATATTGCCAAGGAGCAGGGCCGTAACCGCGTTCATATCTACGAACCCAATGACGAGGCCGTTGCCGAACGTCATGGCCAGATGCAGTGGGTACAACGCATCCAGAACGTACTTGAAGAAGACCGCTTCCGGCTGTTTTTCCAGCCAATCGCCAAATTGTCACGTGATGCGAACGAGGAGAGCACCACGCATGGCGAAGTGCTTATCCGTATGCTGGATGATAACAACCGGATTGTCGGTCCGGGTTCATTCATTTCATCGGCAGAGCGTTACCAGCTGATGCCGGCCATCGATCGCTGGGTGGTATCCAACACGTTCAGGATGCTGACGCTGGACAAGCAACACATCAAGGACCATGTCAGTGCCTGCTGCATTAATTTGTCCGGCCAGTCACTGTCAGACGAGCGCTTCATGGAATTTCTTGTCAGCGAGATACGCGAGAGTGGCGTTTCACCGGAGCTGCTGTGCTTTGAAATTACCGAAACAGCAGTGATTGCGAACCTGTGCAATGCCTCCAGCCTGATCTCCAAGCTGCGCGCCATGGGCTGCCGTTTTGCGCTTGACGACTTCGGCGTGGGCCTGAGCTCGTTCGGCTACCTGAAAAACCTGGCCGTGGATTATCTCAAGCTGGATGGTTGCTTTGTGAAAAACATGGTGCACGACAGGATCGACCTGGCCATGGTGGAAGCCATCAACCAGATCGGGCACAGCATGGATATCAAAACGATTGCTGAATTCGTTGAAGACGAAGCAACACTGGAAGCCGTGCGGAAAATCGGCATCGATTACGCACAGGGTTACGAGATAGCCAAACCGGTACCCATCGAGATCGGCCTGTACGGCAAGCCGATTGACTACAGGCAGGCAAATGCCGCGGAGATAAAGGTAGTCTCAAACAGCTAACAACCGGTTACCGCTTGTTTTCCTCTGATTCGATCCGGTCAAGCTCTTCGTCCATCTCTTGCTCACTGAGCGGACGATAGGCCTCTTCTTTCTCGCCGCGTTTTTCGAACCAGGCGGAAAATATCACACCAAGCTCGAACAGTATCCACATCGGCACAGCCAGCAATGTCTGTGATATGACATCCGGCGGCGTCAGCAACATACCTATAATGAATGCACCCACAATAATATAGGGGCGCTTGCTACGCAGCCCTGCGCGTGTCGTCATCCCTGTCCATACCAGTAACACGGTGACAATCGGCACTTCGAACGCAGCACCGAACGCAAAAAACAGGGTCAGCACGAAATCGAGGTAACGACTGATATCCGTCATTACCGACACACCTTCCGGTGCCGTGCTGGTAAAGAAAGCAAAAACCAGCGGGAACACCACGTAGTAGGCGAATGCTGCACCGGCGTAGAACAGTACGGTACTGGATGCCAGCAATGGCATGACCAGCCTGCGCTCGTGCTTGTACAGGCCCGGCGCAATAAATGACCATACCTGGTACAGCACAAACGGTATGCTGATAAACAGTGACAGGAATAACGTCAGCTTGAACGGAATCAGGAACGGCGACGCCACTTCGATGGCAATCATGTTGGTACCTTCCGGCATGTGCGCCAGTAACGGGCCGGACAGTTTCGTGAAGAGCGTGTTGGAAAACGGAATCAGTACAACAAACACGACTGCAACGACAAGCACTATACGCAGCAGGCGGTCACGCAGCTCGATCAGGTGAGAGATCAGTGGCTGTTCGGTATCATCCACGCTTTCCGGTGTTTTATCCTGCATGCTTGTCCGGTTCTTGCGGGGTTTCATCCGCCGGTGCCGGCAGCGGTTTGTCAGCGCCGGTTTTTTCAGCAACGCGTTCGCCGGCCTTGACCGGTTCGCCCGTTATCTCGTCAAGCAGCTCCTCGAGTTCGGGCACAGCCGCCTGTTTCTCGAGCGCCTTGCGCAGCTCCTCGGTTGCCAGCTCACGGTCGATATCTGCCTTGACGCTGGATACAAAGCCGCGCATCTTGCCGACCCAGAGTCCGGCAGTACGCGCAATGCGCGGCAAGCGTTCAGGCCCGACCACCAGCAAGGCAATCACCATGATAAAGAGAATTTCCGAAAAACCGATATCAAACATGTCAGGTCGGCACGGTTGCGCTACCCAGGCCGGTCAGCTTCAGGCCTTGTCCTTGTCCTTGCGGGTAACTTCAGCGTCAATGACACGGCCCTGGTCCTTGTCTTCCAGGCTCTTGTCAGTCTCGTCCTCGCCCTCACGCATCGACTTCTTGAATCCCTTGATGGCACCACCCAGGTCGGAACCGACGTTCTTCAGGCGCTTGGCGCCAAACAACACCAGCACGATCGCCAGGATAATCAATAATTGCCAAACACTAATACCCATCATCACCTACTCCACCTGTGACTACACACAGAATCAGTTTAACCCTATTTTTTGCGCGCGGCCTTTTCCTCGATTCCGGACATGCCGAAACGCCGCTCCAGTTCGGCCAGCACGGCATCCGGGCCCAGCCCGCGCGCGGCCAGCATCACCAGCGTGTGAAACCACAGGTCTGCGGTTTCATGGACCAGTTGTGCATCATCCGCTCCCAGTGCGGCCATGATTGTTTCCGTTGATTCCTCACCGACCTTCTTGAGAATACTTTCCATCCCCTTGTCGAAGAGACCAGCCACATAGGAGCTGCCGGGGTCCGCGTCTTTACGCGCCTCGATTACAACTGCCAGTTTTTCGAGTGTATCGCTCATATT
>Ga0224496_10001867_pt1 | contig 12859 bp, 12 predicted proteins | sample SF_Jul11_sed_USG_2_FD_168127 | JGI IMG/M metagenome (GOLD analysis project Ga0224496, IMG submission 168127) | Sediment microbial communities from San Francisco Bay, California, United States - SF_Jul11_sed_USGS_8_1 | ecosystem: Environmental > Aquatic > Marine > Sediment | place: USA... | reverse complement strand
TGCTCCGGCCTCACCTCCCTCATCTTTTTCTTTTCAGATTCTTTCTCAGAAAAAGCTGTCTTTTCGCCTTATTTCCCCTGGGACATCTGCCGATAGATATCGGGTATGGAGGCCTATGCACATGATGGCTATCTGACCACCTGATTGATGTGCTCCTGAAGCATGTCCTGTGTGAAGGGTATGTGCGGTTTTCCTTCCTTGAGACCTTATACATGCGAATTTCCGATCTGTTATGGGGAGTGGTGTTGGTCGGCATGACGGTGGCTTATGGAATGACGTTCATGGGAGTGCAAGCGGCGAAGCGGCACGATGTCGCCTCGCATAGAAAATGGATGACGATTGCCTGCACGATGGTCGGTATTTGGCTGGTTGCCTATGTGACGAAACAACTGATTTTCGGTCGTGATCACTTTGGGGGTTCACCTGACCAGTATTGGTCGTTCTATGTCCCGTTGCTTCTTGTGCATACGGGGTTAGCCATCATGACACTGGGTCTGGGTGGGACCAATATGGTGATGGGAATTCGTCGCTTGCGCTATGGGATTGGAGCTGGGGCGATGGTAGCTGGGGTGACGATCCATCGCAAACTTGGTCATCTTTTACAGTGGACGTTCGGCGGTACCCTTTTGACAGCCTATGGTGTCTATTTGATGTTGTTTTATTGGTTTCCAGCGGGGTAAGTGAAAAGGAAAAAGTTAGAAGTGAAAAGGAAATACGAAAAGGGCGTAGGTATCGAAATAAAGAGATTCTTCCTTCTTCCTTCTCCCTTTTTACTTCTTCCTTTCTACTTTTCCCATTTTACTTTTAACTTTTTTAGGGCCCACACATGAGTGCCACGCTAACGGACAAAGAATTTGAGCAGTTTCAATCACTGATTTATCAGCAAGTGGGAATTACGCTCGATACCCCAAAAAAGAGTTTACTGACGTCTCGTTTAGGAAAACGATTGCGGGAATTACAGCTCCCTTCCTATCAGGCCTATTATGATCGCGTGAGTGGGAGGGGTGGCGAGGAAGAACTCACCCAACTGGTTGATCTGATTTCGACGAACAAGACGGATTTTTTTCGGGAGCCGGTTCATTTTGATTTTCTTCGTGAACAGGTGATTCCTCAAGTCCAGGCGACTCGTTCCTTACGTATTTGGTCCTCGGCTTCTTCTTCGGGAGAGGAGCCGTATACGATTGCCATGACGTTGACTGATGCGATTCCTGATCGCTCCAGATGGGATATTAAAGTTTTGGCTTCAGACATTTCCACGCGGGTATTGGCCAAAGCGGCGGGGGGAATTTACGAAGATGAGCGAGTGGCTCAACTGCCACAGGATGTGGTGCGACGCCACTTCCTCCGTGGTAAAGGCGAACAGGTAGGAAAATTAAAGGTGCGAAAGCATCTATCGGAGATGATCGCGTTTCGTCGTATCAATTTGATGGCTCCTGCTTTCCCAATTAAAACCCCTTTAGATGTCATTTTTTGTCGCAATGTCATGATCTATTTCGATCGACCTACCCAGGCCACGCTCATGGGGAAATTTTTTCGCTATCTTCGTCCGGGAGGATATCTTTTTATCGGGCATTCGGAAAGCTTGCAGTGGATTGAACATCAGTTTACATATGTGAAGCCAACGATCTATCAAAAGCCAGAAGCGTAAGGCATGAAGCGTGAGGCGAAAGGATCTGCAAAGGGAAAGTTTTTCTCACCTTACCCCTTACGCTTTACGCCTAACGAAAGAATTTAGGGAAATTTTGAAGAAAAGATCTTGTTTATGTCATCATCAACCTTAATGGAGTTTAGCCATATTCGCCGGATACAGGATACTCGCTTCCCGTATGAAGTGGCCGTCATCTTACCAGGCGAATATTTCGTGAGCGAGGAACCCAGGGTGGTGTATACCGTCTTGGGTTCATGTATTTCCGTGTGCTTACGTGATCCGTTTGTCAATGTCGGAGGGATGAACCATTTTATGCTGGCGGCTCCTTCGAATACTGAAGCCCACGATAATTGGGCCGACTCCGGGCGTTATGGCAGTTTTGCCATGGAAATGTTGATCAATGAAATTCTGAATCGTGGTGGGAAGAAGAACCGCCTTGAAGCCAAGGTGTTTGGTGGGGGGAAAATTTATGATGGAACCATTGATATTGGCGCGAAAAACGCGGCCTGGGCTTTAGACTATCTTGACCGAGAGGGCGTCCCCCTCTTGAAAGCGAATGTCGGGGATGTGTGCCCGCGGAAAGTGTATTTTTTTACGGATTCCGGAAAGGTCTTATTGAAGAAACTTGACCGCGTTGTGGCCCAAACCATTGCAGCGGAGGAGGGGCACTACCGAGCAAAGCTGCAACAAGCTCCTGTTGAATCCGAGGTGACACTCTTTTGATGACGATTCGTAAGGCGTGAGGGGTTAGGTGTAAGGGGTGAAGAGAGTAAAAGAAGAGCCTTTTATTTTTTATCGCTTCTCGCCTTACGGTTTACGCTTCACGGTTTTTAGAATTTAAGGAGATGGCGATGAGTGGAAAAAAAATTCGAGTATTAATTGTTGATGACTCCGCGCTAATTCGTGGTGTGATGACGGAAATTCTTTCTGAAGATCCGGAGATTGAAGTGGTTGGAGTCGCACCGGATCCCTATATTGCTCGGGACAAGATCAAGCTTCTGCAGCCAGATGTTTTGACTCTGGATGTGGAAATGCCAAAGATGGATGGGTTGACCTTTCTGCAAAAGTTGATGGCAGCACGTCCGATGCCAGTGGTGATGGTCAGTTCTCTGACGGAACAGGGGGCTGCGACGACCATGCAAGCCTTGGAATCCGGGGCCGTGGATTTTGTGACCAAGCCGACAGTCGACATTCAACATGGGTTGGAAGAACTTTCTTTTCAGATTATAAGTAAAGTCAAAGCGGCTGCTCAAGCGACGGTGAAAAAACGTACGACTCCGGCTGATTGCTCTGAGCGTATCAAAGCCTTAGCAGCCCAATCTGCAATGATAAAAACCACGGATTCGATCATTGCCATTGGATCATCTACCGGCGGAACAGAGGCGCTTCGAGAACTGCTGGAAGTGTTGCCCCCCAATACGCCGCCTATTCTTATGACACAACATATGCCGGAACATTTTACGAAAACCTTCGCGGATCGATTGAATGAACTCTGTCCAATTCACGTCAAAGAAGCGCAAGAAGGGGATAGTGTGATTCCCGGACAGGCGCTTTTGGCCCCTGGAAATTATCATATGGAACTGCGGCGGAGTGGGGCAAAATATTATGTCACGCTGAATCAAGAGCCACAGGTGAATCGACACAGACCGGCGGTGGATCCGATGTTTCAATCTGTGGCGAAATATGCCGGAGCGAATAGTGTCGGGGTGATTCTCACCGGCATGGGCAATGATGGCGCGGCGGGCATGCTTGAGATGAAAAAGGCCGGTGCCTTTAATTTAGCCCAGGATGAAGCCTCCTGTGTGGTTTTCGGTATGCCAAAAGAAGCGATCAAGGCGGGCGGGGTCGATAAAATTCTTCCGCTGTCGGACATTCCCTCGGCAATTCTTGCCCATCTTAAAATGATCTCTTCTCGTTAAAGAAAAGATCTTATCTCACCGAAAAACAACAAATCTATGAAAATCTGTTGAAATTCCGGACGATTCATCAGGTCTGTCCTGTTTGCCTTATTGGCATAAACAGCTCACGGTATCGGCGCAGTAACAACTTGTGGTCGAACTAACGTGGAGTCATTATGATTATTGCAGTGGTGTGTCTGATTGGCGGCGGCCTTCTGGGCTCTGGCGCCGCTTCGTATTTCCTCCAGCAAAAAAGCTGGCCTAAACACATTCAGCAAGTACATCAAGAAGTCGAACGGGAGGTGAAACAAGAAACATATCAGCATAGTGCTGATATCGTTCAACCGGTGGGCGATCAGGTCGTTTCACACGTGCAGGCAGTGGGCACTATTGTTGAAGAGTCGGTGCTTGAGCTGATCGTCCGCTTCCAGGAGATTACTGATGCTGCCATCCAGAAGGCCAATCAGACTGCGGCCGAATTAGGGACTGCGGCTGATGGAGAGAATAAAGATGATTCGTTATTGGATGAAGCCAATCGAATCATTGGATCTTTTGCGCAAAGCGTCGTGGAATCTTCTCAATTGGGTATGGACGGGGCGATGGTGGTTGAGGAAGTTGAGGACAGTACTCAACGTATTACTCCCTTGTTGGAAGAAATTGAATTTATTGCCGATCAAACACGCTTACTCGCGTTAAATGCCGCCATTGAAACTGCCAGAGCCAAAGAGCATGGACGAGGGTTTGCCGTCGTGGCCGAAGAAGTAGCCAAGCTGGCCAAACGGTCACGCGTGTCCGCTTCTAATCTTAAAAGTGTGGTATCGAAGGTGAATGTGAGTACGGATAAGGCGATTATCGCGCTTTAAGGTTTTGCTTCGATCGAATTAACTGGAGCCTTACAAACCAAAGAACGCATCGGGGAAATCAGGAAAATTATAGAAGACAAAAGTTCCAAAATGCAGGCGGGAGTGTTGCATGCGACGTCTTCTGCACAAAAACATGCCAAACAGGTGACCGATATTGTCATGTCCATGCAATTTCAAGACATTTCCCGCCAACGAGCAGAAAAGGCGATTCGCGAATTGAGCGGGATTCGGGAAGAAGTTCAGCGATGGAGCAGGGTGCAATCGGAAGTGTTAGAAGACGTGAACAGCCATGCGTGAAGCGAGAGAAGACGTGAAGCGTAACGTGAAAGGCCTTCATGAACTCTTCGCCTTACGCCTCACCCCTGACGATGTGTTGCGTGGAATAGGAAAGGGAATCATCTATGGGTGAAATGGATGCGGCCATACAGGAGTTTCTCGTAGAAAGCGACGAAAACCTCAGCCAGGTAGAACGAGACTTGGTTGATTTTGAAGGCCATCCGGAACAGCGGGAAACGCTGGCCAGTATTTTTCGGGCTATTCACACGATAAAAGGCACCTGCTCATTTTTGGGGTATTCCAAGCTTGAAAGCCTTGCTCACACCGGTGAGACCCTCTTGAGTTTAGTTCGTGATGGAGATTTGGCTCTATCGGCTGAAATTGCGAGTGCCCTATTAAGTATGGTTGACGCGGTTCGGCAAATGTTGGCCGCGATTGAACAAACCGGAAATGATGGTGCAGAAGAGTATCAAGATCTCAAAAATGTCCTGTTGGCTTTGCAAAAGAGTGAACAGGCTTCGATAGCCACCGAAGAGACTCAGCGATCAGTCAGAGATTCTGAATTTCTTGTTGTTGAAGACCCTTCTGAATATTCGGTCGTGGACCAAGGGTCCCCATCAGATGTGGAAGAATCGTCTTTCAAGGACAGGTTGGCGCCTGTCCTTCAACCCTCGTCATCATCGGATAAACCCAAAGCTGAGCTCTCTGCTCCAGTTGGAGAAGCTCGGGGACCATCAGCCACTGACTCGTCAATTCGGGTGGATGTCGGATTGCTCGACAAGCTCATGAACATGGTAGGGGAACGTGTGTTGACTCGGAATCAAATTGGGCAAGGGCTGTCAAAATTTGAAGACCCTTCCTTGTTATATGCTTCACAGCGCTTGAGTTTGATTACCACGGAATTGCAAGAAGGCATTATGAAAACCCGGATGCAGCAGATTGGCAATATTTGGAGCAAGTTTCCCCGAGTGGTGAGGGATTTGGCCATGTCCTGTGGGAAAGAAGTGCGTATTGAAATGGAAGGGAAAGAGACGGAACTGGATAAGACCTTGATCGAAGCCATTAAGGATCCGCTCACTCATTTGGTTCGGAACTCGGTGGATCATGGCATTGAAACGCCGACGGTTCGTCTGGAACGTGGGAAGCCCAGAGAGGGACGACTCTTGCTTCGAGCCTATCATGAAGGCGGTCAGGTGAATATTGAGATTACGGATGATGGGGGCGGGATCAATGTCGAGCGGGTCGTTGAGATCGCCGTCCAAAAGGGTGTGGTAACGGCAGAACAAGCGTCAAAGATGCCAGAATGTGAATTGTTGGGCTTGATCTTTCAGCCTGGGTTTTCAACTGCAGAGCAAGTGACCAACGTTTCAGGGCGCGGCGTGGGAATGGATGTGGTCAAAACCAACATCGAAAAAATTGGGGGCACCATCGATATTACCTCCGAGTCAGGACGGGGCAGCACCTTTAAACTCAAGGTGCCGTTGACGCTCGCTATTATTCCTGCGCTGATAGTGACCTCGGCTGGGGAACGGTTTGCGATTCCTCAGGTTAGCTTATTGGAACTGGTTAGGGTCGATAAAGAAAACGGATCGCAACATATTGAATGTATTCAAGGATCTCCCGTGTATCGATCCCGTGGCCAACTCCTGCCGCTGGTCTATCTCAATAAAGTGATCGGATTGGGCAATCAATTGATTCAAGGCGAGTTAGGCCATGTTGTTCCCACAGCCTCCAATATTGTGGTCTTGCAAGCAGACACGAGGCGGTTTGGATTGGTGGTCGATGAAGTGAATGATACGGAAGAAATTGTGGTGAAACCGTTGGGCAAGCAACTCAAAGGAATTTCCATTTATGCCGGAGCCACCATCATGGGAGATGGGAAAGTGGTGTTGATTTTGGATGTTCTCGGTTTTGCGCAAAAGGCCCATCTTCGAGATCGAGAAAAGGATCAGGCGGAAGCCCATGACCGGAGTGCGTCGCTCACGACGGTTCAAGCTCTCCAAACGCTTCTCCTCGTCAAAGTTGGAAGACAGGGGCGGGTCGCCATACCGGTCTCGCATATTGCTCGATTGGAGGAAATGCCTGACACGGTCAAAGAAACAGCAGGAGGGCAGGAGGTGGTCCAATATCGTGGAGCCATTCTGCCAGTCATTCGCCTGAGCATGCTTTTGGCGACCTGTGGATATGACACAGAAGAACAAACCGGGACGTTTCAAATGGTCGTGGTGAAGGATCGGGGGCGTCAGGTCGGCATCATGGTTGATCGGATCCTGGATATCTTGGATGTCACCTTGGGTCCACTCACGCGGTCTGAACAGCCGGGTATCCTAGGATCGGCCGTCGTACAAGATCGTGTGACGGATTTATTAGATATTGACATGGTGTGGCAACACACGCCGTTGAGCGACGCTGAACCCGAATCAATAGATTGCGTAGGAGTCTAATCATATGGCTGCTCAACAATTTTGTACATTTTATGTGGATCAACTATTTTTTGGAGTCAAAGTGCTCCAGGTGCAAGAGGTGATTCGGTCGCAATTCATGACCGTGGTGCCTCAGGCCTCGTCCATGGTTCGGGGTTTGATGAATTTACGAGGACAAATCGTGACAGCCATTGATTTACGCAGGCGACTCAATCTTCCTGATCGAGACAATTGGAAGCCCATGAATGTCGTTATTCAAACGGATGAAGGGGCCGTCAGTCTGTTGGTTGATGAAATTGGGGATGTGTTGGAGGTGTCCGACGATGTGCTGGAGCCACTTCCGACAACTATTCAAGGCAAGGTCAAAGATGTCGTTACCGGTGTGTATAAATTGGAAGGCCGGTTGTTATTGGTCTTGGATACCACCCAAGTTATTTCTGTACCTGATTCAATCGGCAAAGGCAAAGAAGATGCGGCGGCGTGAATACGTTAAAAGTAAAAAGTAAGGAGTGAGAAGTGAAAAGGGAAACGAGAGAAGACGAAAAGGTTGAGGCATAAGGCGAATGAGGAGAAAGAGGAGTGTAAGGGTAAAGTGATAACGAACTGCAATAGGCTTCTTTCCCTTCTTCATTTTACTTTTTACTTCTCACATTTCACGGGAGAAGGTCATGAGTTTGAAGGTTGAGTTACTCGAAAAAAGTTTTCAGTCAGTTTCCCCGAAAGGTGAAAAGTTGGCGGCGTGGTTTTATGAACGCCTCTTCCAAAAATACCCGGCGGTTCGGCCGTTATTTGCGAAGACCAATATCAAACAGCAGCAAAAGAAATTGTTGGGCTCTTTGGTTTTGGTTGTCAGCAATCTTCGGAAGCCTGAAAAGCTGAAGTCTGGGCTACTGGAACTCGGAGCCAAGCACTTGGGATATGGAACGAAACTAGCCCACTTGCAGCAGTTGGAGAAAATTTATTAGCGGTCTTGGAGGAATTTGCGGGTCCTGCCTGGACGAGGGACGTTCGACAGGCTTGGGCCGAGGCATTCGAATCGATCAAACACACCATGTTGGAGGGGGCCCAACAGGTCACCTCACAAAAATATCCTCAAGAATGCGCGACCACATCAACCATGAATCTAAAAAAGACCGGATCACATAAAGGAGGAGAAAAGGCCATGGGGGGGATATCACAGAAAATTATCAATTGGGGCATAGCGACAAAATTATCGATCGTATTCTGTCTGTTTGGGTTGATGCCGATTCTGGCCTTAGGGTGGATGGCTTGGCAGGCCGGACAGGACATGGAAGTCAATATCGGTAAACAATTTGAAAGCTACGCGTTAGCTATTGCCGATAAAATCGACCGAAATCTTTTCGAACGCTATGGAGATGTTCAGGCCTTTGCACTGAATGATGCCGTTAAGCAGACCACTCAATGGTATGACACAAGCGAGTCCAGCACGTTGGCGTCCGTCATGGATCAATATATCTCCATCTATGACATCTATTATTTGGCCTTACTCGTCGATACCAAAGGGCGATTGGTGGCTACGAATTCCCATGATGCGCAAGGCAAGCCAATCAATTATCAGGGCCTGTTTGATAAGGATTATAGCCAGGCGACATGGTTTAAAGCTCTGGCCAAAAAGGAATTTACGAGGGCTATGCCGTTTTCCGCGCCTGAAAACCAAGCATCAACAGGGACCTATATCGAAGACCTTCATATTGATGAAGATGTGAAGCAAGCCTACCCTGGAGATCCGGGAATGACCATTGGATTTTCTGCCCCGGTGTATGGCTCCGATGGAGCGCTCATTGGATATTGGTCAAATCGGGCCAAGTTTAGTTTGGTTGAGGAAATTGTCGCGTCTTCCTATAAGGAATTAAAAGGGAATGGATACCCGGGAGCGGAGATTACACTGCTAAATTCTGCTGGGCAGGTCCTTGTGGACTATGATCCGCTTGAACATGGGAAAGAAGCTCCGAATCATAATTTTGATACGGTGATTTTGAAACTGAACCTTGCTGAAAAAGGTGTTCTTGCAGCTCAGGAAGCCGTCTCTGGCAAGACCGGGAATGCCAATGCTCTTCATGCGCGTAAGAAAATTATGCAGGCCTCCGGCTATACGCACCTAAAAGGAGTTTTGGGTTATCCGGGTATGAATTGGAGCTTGATGGTACGGATCCCCCAAGAAGAGGCAGCAGCCGAGTCCCGGACCATGATGCAACGGGTCTTGATGGTGTCTGTCGTATGTTTGGTCTTGATTCTGCCAATCGGCCTATGGATTGGACGGAAGGGGGCCGGTCAGGTCAAAGTTCTTCAAGAGGCTGCTGGCAAAATGGCTAGAGGAGACTACGAGGCACGGGTGGCCATTTCTTCTGGAGATGAAATCGGTCAATTAGGAGAAGCCTTTAACCATATGGCGCAAGCAATTCAGTCGCAAACAATCGAAGTGTCTCGGATAAAAAACATGATGGAAAATGCGCCCGTCAATGTCATGTTTGTGGATCTTGATTTGGTCCTTCGTTACATGAATCCTGCGTCTACGAAAACGTTGAGAACGCTAGAACACCTGTTGCCCGTGAAGGTCGATAATATGATTGGGACGTGTATTGATGCTTTCCATAAAAACCCGGCCCATCAACGAAAGTTGTTGGCGGACCCCAAAAACCTGCCCTATCAGGCGAATTTTCAATTGGGGGAAGAATCTCTCGACCTTTTAGTGAGCCCGATCTTTGATGATAAGAATACCTACTTGGGTGCGATGGCAACGTGGGAAGTCATTACGACCAGACTTGAACACGAACGCCAAATAAAAGAGGCCAACGAACGAGAACGAGAGCAACAGCGGAAGTTGCAGGAAGGTGTCGAGGCAATTGCACAAATCGGATCGAATTTAGCCAGTGCCTCGGAGGAGCTGACATCGGTGAGCTCGACTATGGGTTCCACGGCCGAAGAAACCTCAAGTCAGGCGAATGTCGTGGCTGGGGCGGCGGAACAAGTCAGCAAGAATGTGCAATCCGTTTCGACCGGCTCGGAAGAAATGACTGCCAGCATTCAAGAAATTGCGAAGAATACGACGGATGCCGCGAAAGTGGCCGCTCAGGCCGTGAATGTGGCGGAGTCGACGACCGCGACCGTGGCCAAACTCGGGCAGAGCAGTGCCGAAATCGGTAGCATTATTAAGGTGATTACCACGATTGCCGAGCAGACTAATCTCTTGGCGTTGAATGCTACTATTGAAGCCGCTCGAGCTGGCGATGCGGGTAAAGGATTTGCGGTTGTGGCCAATGAAGTCAAAGAGTTGGCCAAAGAAACGACGAAGGCGACGGAAAATATCAGCCGAATGATCGAAACGATTCAAGAAGACACCAAAGGGTCGGTGGATGCCATTGAGGAAATTTCCACCATCATTAGGCAAGTGAATGATTATATGAATACGATTGCCAGTGCAGTGGAGGAGCAAACCGTGACCACTAATGAAATGGCGCGGAATGTGACCGAGGCCTCGAAAGGCAGTATGGAAATCGCGGGGAATATCGTGAGCGTGGCAGATGCTGCCAGAGGTACCACAGAAGGTGCGACGCAAACACAACAGGCTTCGGCTGAATTAGCCAGAATGGCGGCAGACTTACAAAAAGTCGTGGCGACGTTGACGTAAAAAGTTAGAAGTAAGAAGTGAGAAGGAAAAAGTTGAAAATTAGAAGTTAGAGGTCAGAAGTAACGAGTAAAGGGTTGAGAAGCAAGAACATATTTTCTTGCTTCTCACTTTCCACTTCTTACTTTTTACTAAGGAAAAGGAGGAACTATGCGTGTATTAGTGATTGATGATTCAAAGGCGATGCGGATAATTTTAAAACAAATCCTGCAATCCGTTGGCGGCACCACCGTGGAGGAAGCCGGTAATGGCAAAGAAGGGTTAGAGAAATTGAAATCAATGGAGAAACCAGACATTGTGTTGGTGGATTGGAATATGCCCGAGATGAACGGCTTAGAGTTTGTTCGTGCAATTCGGGGAAACCCTACCTATCGAACTTTGCCGCTCATGATGGTGACGACTGAGACGGAATCGTCTCAAATGGGTAAGGCTTTGGCCGCCGGGGCCAATGAATATGTGATGAAACCCTTTACCAAAGATGTGATCCAGGAAAAGTTGAAAATACTAGGAATCAAATAAATCTCGTAAAGCGTAAGGGGTGAGGCGAATTAGGATTTATCCCACTCACGCTTTACGCTTCACCCCTCACGGGAGTTTTTGAGGAGTTGTTGATGCCAAAAATTCGTGTTCTGATTGTCGATGTTTCGGTGGTGATCCGACGCCTCCTGACGGATGAATTATCGAAAGATCCGGATATTGAAGTCGTTGGATCGGCAGCCACCGGGAAAATTGCTCTCTCCAAGGTTGAGCAAACACTCCCTGATGTCGTGACGATGGATATTGAAATGCCGGAAATGGACGGATTGACGGCTGTCACGGAAATTCGGAAAACTCATCCCAAGCTCCCGATCATTATGTTTAGCACGCTAAGCCAACGCGCGGCCAAGGAAACCTTGGAAGCCCTGTCTCGTGGGGCCAATGACTATGTGACGAAGCCAGGGAATGTGGGTAGTGTGGCGCTCGCCATGCATCGTGTTCGCGAAGAACTCATCCCCAAAATTAAAAGATTAGCCAGGCCACCAACGCCGTTTCTTCGTCAAGATATTCTCTCATCTTCTGGGGCGGCATCTCCATCGGGACCTCGATCCTTGAGTTCTAGGAAACGGTTCAAGGTTGATATTGTGGCCATTGGCGTGTCGACTGGTGGCCCGAATGCCTTGGCCGAAGTCATGCCCCATATTCCCAAGGATTGCCCTGTCCCGATACTGATTGTGCAACATATGCCCCCTGTGTTTACAAAATGCTTGGCGGAACGGTTGACAGCCAAATCCCAGATTCCTATTCATGAAGGGCAACCGGGCGATGTGGTGGTACCCGGTCACGCATGGATTGCGCCGGGCGACTACCACATGGTGGTGGAACGGAAGGGACCTCAAATTGTATTAGCCACGAACCAAGATCCGCAGGAAAATTCCTGTCGACCAGCTGTAGATGTGATGTTCCGGTCTGTCGCCGAAGTGTATGGTGCTGCCGTGTTGGCTGTGGTGTTAACTGGGATGGGACAAGATGGCATGCGTGGGGCAGAAGTGATTCGGGAAGCGGGCGGTCAGGTCCTGGCGCAAGATGAAGCCTCCAGCGTGGTATGGGGTATGCCCGGGTCGGTGGTTCAGGCCGGGTTTGCTAACTCGATCTTACCTCTCTCTCAAGTTTCTACAGAAATCATGAGAAAAGTACGAGCCGGACAGGCACCGCCGGTGACGGTATAACGGAAAGGAAGAGGATGGGCGAATCTGCTTTAAGTCCAAATGACTTGGACTATGTCCGCGATTTGGTCCGCACCCGATCGGCCATTGTATTGGAACCGGAAAAGGCCTATTTGGTGCAATCGCGGTTAGAGCCTCTTGCGAAAAGCGAGGGCTTAGGGTCTCTCACGGAGTTGGTTCAGAAATTACGGCCTGCATCCTATGGCGCCTTGCATAAGAAGGTGGTCGAAGCCATGACTACCAATGAAACCAGTTTTTTTCGGGATCTGATGCCGTTTCAAGTGCTCCGGGAGCAATTGCTTCCAGAAATTATTGCGCGTAAAGGTCGGTCGAAACGTTTAAATATGTGGTGTGGGGCTAGTTCCAGCGGGCAAGAGCCCTATTCCGTCATGCTTACGATTT
>Ga0224496_10001865_pt1 | contig 12874 bp, 12 predicted proteins | sample SF_Jul11_sed_USG_2_FD_168127 | JGI IMG/M metagenome (GOLD analysis project Ga0224496, IMG submission 168127) | Sediment microbial communities from San Francisco Bay, California, United States - SF_Jul11_sed_USGS_8_1 | ecosystem: Environmental > Aquatic > Marine > Sediment | place: USA... | reverse complement strand
TGGCATAACAACTCCTGGGTGTTGATGGAATTATCTTCAGGCTATCTTATATATTTATTACGTATTTAAGTACTATGTCGCGGCGAGATTATACTCCACCTACGGCAGATGTCAAATTGCAAAAAAATGTAATTTGGATGGAGGAAAGGTAATCGAGGCAAGGAGCGAAGCGCAGTCGGCTTTGTTTGTCTAACTTGTTGTTTATTTAAATGGTTGGAGAGAGCAAGTTGCCAACAGAGGGTATTTTTAAAAAATGGACAGTTATTCGGGGTGATAAGGGTAACATACTAGAAATATTGGTTTTTATAGGTTGACAATTTGTTTGCTTGCTCCTAATATGTGTTAGCTTGGAAAAAGGCAAACCTGGAGCGATCCGGGGGCGCAAAGCCACGGGTCAGATTTTTATTCTGACAGCCGGGCTGCCGAAGAGTTGGGGGACTTTTCTGATCTAGATTTATTGATTAAGCCCATCTTCGGTTTGGAGATGGGCTTTTTTTTTATGTGTGAGGAAACCAAGTGAAAAAAATACTGCTTTTAATTTTTCTCCTTTTGCCATCTGTAGTTTTTGCAAGTTGGGAGACAAGAGAGTGTGTAATAACGCGTGTCCCACCTTTATATCCATACACAAATAGCAATGTAAGGGCACGAACTTACGTTTGGCTTGACACCTATTACAATCCTCCAATTATAAAGTTTGATAATTATTATTGGGGGCCCCATGAAAAGATTTGGTATTTATGGGGAAAGGCACAAGCGTCTTATTATGATGAAACCGGAAGACATTCCCTTGAGCTAGCTTGGCAATATTCTAGGCAAGCCATCACAGATGAAGCACTGCAAGCGTTTCTCGCTATTGGTGATGTCAATTACGAAAATATAGGCTACTGGCCAATTTCTTGCAGCGAAATTTGTGACATGGTGGATAAGGATAAGGATGGTTTGAATCTTTGCGATGATCCGGATGACCACTCACCCACGCCAATTAATGCAGCCAACAAAGACACCGGCAATCCTAACTGCAATCAGGTAGATTTGAAATAAACATTGGATTCATGAATGCAGAAGAAAAGACAGGGGGCAGGTCTTGAAAAATAATATTTATCCTGGTGTGTTGAACCATGGCAAGGCCTTTAGGTATAGATTTCCCCGGCGCGGTATATCATGTAACGGCCCCGTGGCTGCGTGGCAGGATATTTAACTGGATGATGCTGAACGCCGTTTTTTTGAGGATCTAAGCCCGTGCAGGGGATATTGAAAAAAAAACAGTTATTCGGGAGGATAAAAGTAACTTGTTAAAAAGATTGGTTTTTTTAGGTTGACAGTTTACTTGCTTGCTCCTAATATGCGTTAGCTTGGAAAAAGGCAAACCCGGAGCGATCCGGGTGCGCAAAGCCACGGGTCAGATTTTTATTCTGACAGCCGGGCTGCTGAAGAGTTGGGGGACTTTTCTGATCTAGCTTTATTGATTAAGCCCATCTTCGGTTTGGAGATGGGCTTTTTTTTATTGAGGTGGGAGTAAGTGATTGATAATAAAGTAAAAAATTCAGTGACTTTAATGCGCACTTTGGAGGTTTTTCTTAGAAAAATACACAACAAGAATTTAATTTTTTTGTTGTTAGGCCTTTTTTTTTACCCGTCTCTTTCATTTGCAACCTGTGATTGTATTGTCTTAACAAAAGATCCAATGTTTGAAGGTGGCCATAATGGAGTTTTTGGCAATATTCATAGCGAGTTTTCTTTGACAGATTCCGGTAATATTACAGGTTACTCTCATACAGAGACAGCTAATAATGTTTATGTAAATAAGAGATACATGAGCGCTTATTGTTGGATTAGTTCCCGCTGGGTACGTATTTTTTCTCGACGTTATTATAAAGTTCTATTTTTTGAGTCGGCGGTAGAAGATTATTTTGCTTTAAAAGAGACTTCCGGAGGTGTTCCTGTTTTTCGCCTGCCTGAACCAAGTAAGGTGTCAGATTTATATCCAAATGGTTGTGAAGACATTTCTGGGCAGGAAAAGGGGATTCAACATTTTGCAAATGGTGATACAGGAAAAAAGTGTCCACTTATTCCGGCAGAGACCAATTAATAAATTACCCTATGGCAACTGAGGTCTAATTTGAACAACTTTATTTTATACTTTCTAAGTTGCTTTCTATTATTTTTTGGTAGTTCTATTTCAAGCATAGCTGAAGCAATTGACCTTTCAGAGCCTATTCTTGTTGGGCAAACATTTTCTTACGGTGGAGATAATTTTCTTATAACGGGCTATAGTAGAAGCTACCCTGTCAAGTACTGCACAACAGTTAATCCAAGCAATCAAATTGGCAGTAAATTTTTCTTTTTTAACTGTGGGTCGTTATCTCTATATACTCCTACTACTCATACCGCAGTGTGTCCTGAGCCTAGAAAATGGTTTGAAACAGAGACATGGTATCTAGAAAGAATGGAGATGCAGTACGTAACGCCACTTCAGCTCGGAGGAATAGTCTCACTCAGTGGGAAATATTACAAAATAACAAGTCATCATGACTCTTATCCTGGTCAATTTTGCTCCACTCGTAATTTTGAAGATCCGAAATATCATGATTTGGACGGAAACAATAAGATGTATTTGTCCAGGTCAGGCAAAATATTAACAGTTACCTCGCCCGTTCCATCATCTATCTGCCAACCAAAGTGTCCTTCTCCACGTTCGTGGTATTGGAATGATGCTTGGTATGTTGAGGAAACAGCGGCGCCTAATCAAATAGATAATATTGTTAACCCACACCCTGGCCAGCAATGTCCGCTTGTTCCCGTGGAGTAGTCATGAAGAGAAAAAACAGCTCATTTTCAATATGGGTTGTAATTTTGTTGAGATGTTTGTCGGGAGAACTATCTGCACATGCCAGTGTTGACTGCCAAGTTGGCAATCCAAAACATGGGAAATGGACATAGTTAGGGCGAGAATGCCTTTCTATGTTTCAAGGAAACATGACACCGGAAATCCTAGCCAATGCTATAAAAGATCAATTTTAGGTAAATGAGAATTAGGAGAGTGGATGAGAGGTAACTTAACGATTGGTTTTTGGGTGTTTTTGTTTGCCGTGTGTTGCGAATCCGCATTAGCTGCCACAGGTGAAATTGAAAGACTAGATATCAATTGCCATGATAATAAAATTATTGTTTCCGGTTCATATATTGTTACCGAGGACGAAACTCCTCGATTGAATGTGCCGGATTCCCCATACTGTAGTTTTGTCAGTGAGCGTTACCCCGCACATTATGTTCCTTTTGTAGTGCTTCCCATGTCCAACAGGACGCATGCCTACCTGCAATACACACTTGATGGTTCGGATCCGCTTATAATATCAAGGGTTGAGTCAAGCTATCTTTCCGGGTGGAGTCAAATTGGCCACAGCCGATCTTTTTCCAGGGAGATTAATGTCTCTTCCCTGAGCGCAGGTGATCATGATTTTTCAGTCACACTTCAGGACTGGTTTGGGGTTTCTTGTTACAGCATTTGGAGTCGCTCTTATGGATACTTGGGTGGACATTGGGGGGATGTGATGGATACGAGAAGTATTGAGGTAAATATTTCCGGGCAAGGTGCAATAACCTGCAGTATATCAGGAGATCCTCCGTCTGTGAGTTCAGAGAATGAGGCTAATCCGTCCGTAGGCGATCCCAACTGCAATCGGGTTCCATTGGCATATTAAAGACAACCAAACATACCATTTTGATTTTATATAAATTTTTCGAGGAGGGGAAAATGAAAAGGATTATCACATCATTTTTGGTCTTTGTGGCCATCAGTCTGGGAGCATGGCAACCACTCCACGCCGCCTCGGTCAACATCGCCAACGGCAACCTTTACGATCAGGTCAGCGTTTCTCCGCTTTCAAAATTCCCGGTGACCATTGCCTACAATTCCAAGTCTGAGCGCGAAAGCGTTTTCGGTTACGATTGGCAGGCAAGTTTTGATATTCGTTTGCTGATCAACTCCGACGGCTCCTGCGTGTTGATCGATTCGGACGGCTCCGAGGAGCTGTTTACCCCCAATGGCGACGGTAGCTTCAGCTCTGCCGCCGATGTGCATGATTTTTTAGAAAAACTCGGGGACAACTATCGGCTCAACCGCAAACAAGGCGGCTATGTTGGGATCGATGCCAACGGCAAGCCCCTTGAAATCGTTGATGCCAAAGGTAATGCCACTACCTTGGCCTATGACAATGACAACCTTTCCATGCTCCACGGCCCCAATGGCGAAGAGTTGGCTGTTGCCACGGACAGCGATGGCCGTATAACCTCCCTTACCTCTGCTGACAATAAATTCTTCTCCTTCACCTATGATAGTAATAACAACCTCACTTCCATCACCGACCCGGCCGGGCAAACGACCCAATATGGCTATGATGACAACCACAACCGCATCTCCAAAACCGACCCGGCAGGGCAAACCAGTCAATATCAATACGATGACAAAGATCGGGTTGTCTCAACCGTTAACAGCGCCGGGGAAACCCGGACCATCGAGTACGTGAGCGACACCGTCACCAGATTTACTGATCCGGCTGGAAATGCCACCGAGTACACCTTTGACGAAGAGCAAAACATAACCCAAAAGCAAGATGCGGCCGGTAACATCACCTCCAGCACCTGGGATGATGCCAACAACCGTACCTCCAAGACCGATGCTTCCGGCACCGTGGCCATGACCTATGACGATAAGGGCAACATGCTCACCCGCACAGATCAGCTTGGCCATACCACCACCTACACTTATAACGAGCTTGGCCGGGTGATCAGCATTACTGACCATAGCGGGGATGTTACCCTTTTTAGCTATGACGCCAACGGCAACCTGCTTACCTCCACCGATGCCATGGGCAATACCACCAGCTACGGCTATGATGCCAAAGGACAGGTCATCACCATCAACGATGGCCTGGGCCGGGTAACCACCCTTGGGTATGATGAGTTCGGCAATGTCGTGTCCATGACCGACCCGGCCGGAGTTGTCACCACCATGAGCTATGATGCTTCCGGCAACATGGTGAGCATGACCGATGCCTTAGGCAATGTTACCACTTTTACCTACGATCTCATGGGCCGGATGCTCACCATGACCGATCCCAAGGGCAATGTTACCGCCTATGAGTATGACGTCCTGGGCAACCGGACAGCGGTGATCGATGCCAACGGCAACACTACCCGTTATCAGTATGATCATAACCAACGGGTAACCCAAATCATCGATGCCCTTAACCAGGCGACTGCCATCTCCTATACCTCGGCTGGTTGCGGGACTTGCGGCGATAGCGGCAAGAACCTGCCCACTGCCCTCACCGATGCCAACGGCAATACCACCAGTTTCAGCTACGACGCCCTGGGCCGTCTGGTGCAGGAGAGCGATCCTCTGGGCAAAATCACCTCCTATCAGTACGATGCCAAGGGTAATTTGATCAGCCGTACCGACGCCAATGGCAAAACCATCAGCTATACCTACGATGCTCTGAGCCGACTGCTGACCAAGACCTTGCCGGGCGGTAGCAGTACCGCCTTTACCTACGATGAAAAGGGCCGCCTGATTACCGCGGCCAACCAGCATATCGCCTATGCCATGACCTACGACGTGTTGGGCCGTTTGCTCACCATCACCGATTCCAACGAACGCACCTTGAGCTATGAGTATGATCAACTCGGCAACCGGACACAAATGACCATGCCGGACAACGAAAAGGTTGCCTATAGCTATGACCAGGCTAACCGCTTGGCTTCAATCGATTCATTCCTGGGCGAGTTTGTCTTCACCTATGACGACTTGGGCCGCCGCACCGGCTTAAACTATCCCAACGGGGTGACCACCAGCTACAGCTACGATAACGTGGGCCTGCTCACCGAGATCATCACCAACGGCGGCCGCCGGGATGGTATGATCTCCGCCTTCACCTACACCCACGATGCAGTGGGCAACAGAATGAGCAAGGCGATTGATACGGGCAAGGGCTATGGTCATGGTCACGAATACCAACACAAGGCCGACCGTTTTGATTACACCTATGACGCGGTCTATCAGTTGGTCGAATCCCTGGCCGTGCGGGAGAATAAGCGGAAGGAAAAAGAACTGCGCCATAAATCCGAAACCTATGAGTACGACCCGGTGGGCAACCGGTTCACCGGCCCGAAACTGGAGGATATCTATACCCACAACGAGGCCAACCAGATGCTCTCCAGCCGGAAGTACGATTATCTTTACGATGGTAACGGCAATCTTATCCAAAAAATTGAGACCGGTTATGATCAGGACACCTGGACCTATGAGTACGATTACGAAAACCGGTTGATCAAAGTGACCAAGGCAGAGGAAGACGAGATCAAAACCGTCTCTTTTAAATACGATCCCTTTGGCCGGAGGATTGAGAAACAGGTGGAAGAGATCGAGGATGGCCGGGTTAAAACCAAGGCCTACACCTATGTCTATGACAACGAGGATATTGTGCTTGAACTGGTTGGCAACGGCTCAGAGTCTGAACCGGAACTTGACCGCAAACACCGTAAGCACCACCGCCACCAGAGAAAGCAAAACGGAGTCTCACGTTTTGTCCACGGGCCTGGGATTGATGAGCCCTTAGGGCTTGAGCAGAAGGGGAAAACCTATTTCTACCACGCCGACGGCTTGGGCAGTATTGTGAGCCTTACTGATAAAAGTGGTAAAGTGGTACAATCTTATGAGTATGACTCCTTTGGCAACATGCGGCATCATGGTAACCATGTGAAGCAGCCGTTTGGGTTTACAGCAAGGGAATGGGATAAAGAAACCGGATTGTATTTTTATCGGGCAAGATACTATGATCCTAAGGCAGGACGTTTTATCTCTAAGGACCCGATTGGGTTTAGTGATGGACTAAATGTTTATATTTACGTACAAAATAATCCAGGTGGTTTTATAGACCCTTGGGGACTTTCAACAGTGGAATATAACCACAAAACAGGAACGATCTCTGTTCAAGATAGTACTGGTAACGTTGTAGGCACATTTCCGGCCACAAACAACAGCCAACGCTCAAGCAAAGGGCCTTTCCCTGCTGGCACATACAATTTTTCATATTATGTACCCCATCCTGAGAGTGGGCCAAACGGTTTCTTTGGAATAGGAAATTTTGTTTTTGATGTTCCTGGCAGGCCAGGAATGGGGATTCACGCAGGTCGAAAAGATAAATGTGATAGAGCTGGTCGTTGTGGAGAGAATTATGCTACAGACGGCTGTGTCAGGACTACGGATGAAGCTATACAGTTTATGAAAGACCTCCATAGCACTGACCCACTTGAGTCAATCACTGTGATCCGATAGGGGAGGAACCCATGCGACAAATGATTTTTGTTTTATTTTTTCTTATTTTTAACAGCGCATGTGTTAGCGCTTCACCTGACCGAAACTGTACTCAAGACGAGGCAAGGAAAGCCGAAATAGAGACCTCCATGATAAAGGATATTCAGTCTCTTCTTGAGTCTTTTCAAAGATACGGTCATTGTGATGACGGGGCTATAGCAGAAGGATATAGCGCTGCCGTTGTTCGTTTACTAACCGTGGGTTGGGATAAGCAAATTGTGGGTATCTATCAACTCACCGAGTCCAACAGGGCTTTCAAAGCGTTTTTTCTTCATCACATTGACGAACTTATGACTATGGACGAACAACAAGAAATTTTAAATAATGTCAAACTCAAGTGTCCTGAAACAGCGAGAACACTCTGCACCGCGATAGAGAATGCTGCAAAATAAGAAAGCATAAAAGTCATTCTTTGCAAAAGGTGGTTGGTTTATGACAACCGCCTTTTTTGTTTTTTGAAAACCATACACATTCACAGCCAGGGAGTGGGATAAAGAGACCGGGTTGTATTTTTATCGGGCAAGATATTATGATCCTGAAATGGGGAGGTTTATCTCCAAGGATCCGATTGGGTTTGCCGGTGGGGATGTGAATCTATTTTCTTACGTCAAGCAAAATCCCCTTAACTGGATAGATCCTAGCGGTTTAACTATGGTTGGCCCTGTATGGGGTGGCGATAGTCGCCAGGATATCACAAAGCAATATGGCAGAAAACCTGCAAGTTCTGGCGGATACTTGGGAGCTGGGGGGAATATTACAGGTCATATTGGGCCAGCAGGTGTGCATGGTCATGCAGGTGCCGTTTATGGCTTCGGTGATAATACAATTTGCCTTTATGCCACAGGCTGTTATCGTGTAGGACCTGGTCTTTATAGTGGTGCTGGTGGTGAACTGGTCGGTGGTATAGGTGACTGTGGCTCGACAGAGGAACTGCTGGAGGGAATGACCTACGGAGCAGGCGGTGATTATGGAACCTTTGCAACGGTTGGTGGTTCTATAACAGGTAATGAAAACGGTATGTCAACAGCTGTCGGTAGGGGTGGCGTTGGCCTTGGAGTGTCTACTGGTATAGATGTTTGCAGGACAGCAGCATACTGTTTCTAAAAAAACTATGAATTTGGCCCGCACTATCATGACTAAAAAAAAGTTTATTTTCTCAATAGCTCCCTGGCGTGGCATGAGAATTTTTGCCACTGGTTTTTGTGTTCTACTTGTAGGGGCATTTTTTAAGTACATTGAGTTCTCCACCCTGGGAGTGTTAATTTTTTTCATCGGCTTAATAATTGCTGCTATTGGAATGATCGATCACTATAGGTTTTTCCTTAATCAGGATAAGGCAGACTACTCTAAAAAGAAGTAGCTGAGGAGTGCGGTTGTTTAAATGTGCAAAGGCGGCGGATGCATAAAGCATCATCCGCCTTTTCTTTTGGGAGCCCCTGGGGGCGGATGGGAGCGCAGGTTGTAGCGGAGTTGGCCAGGGGCACAGGGAGCGGAGCCTTCGGGAACTCAACATAAGGATTTATGTTGAGCGAACAAGGGCAGGTTGGCGGGCGGACAGCTTGCCTGCTTTTCTCTCTTAACTGCAAGCTGTATGACCGTTAAGCCACGTCGCATAATGGCGCCATTATGCGATGTGCCGCAGAGAGCGTAGTTTCCCGGAGGTGGAGCGACCGTAGTTCCTTGGCCGCCGAAGCTGCTACCTGCGCGGGTGGGCCGGGGATCAGATAAAGACGGGCTGAAGGATGCGGAAAAGGAAGGACCGGAACGGGCCTGAGCCGCAGCCGAAGACCCTCCATGTCTCTCTTAGGGGAAATAGCGGTAGATGTCGCTTCGGTGCAGCACCCGGACGAAGGTGGCGGTCTCGCTGTCAATGATCAGGCCGACTCGGTAATCACCGGAGCGGATGCGGTAATAGAAGCCTTCGGCCTTCATTTTTTTTAAATTGTTGATGTCGGCAAGGGAGGCGGCGTCCTCTACTTCCTGGATGATTTCTCGGACACGCTGGAGCAGCTTTTTGTCCCGGCTGTGCTTTTTGAGATCCTTGACAAAGCTCTTCTTAAACTCAACGATCATGCCTTGCCTTCCAGCACCTGAAAGATCTCGTCCCGGCTGGCTTGGCCTGAGTCCTCACCCTGCTCGATGGCATGGATCATTGATACGTCTTCCATGACCTCGACCAGCAGATCGTGAACCACCTCTTTTTTCTCTTCCATGGCCTCGATGATGGCCTGCTTGAAGAGATCTTTTAGTTTGCCGTTATCAATCAATGTTTCCATCGTAAACCTCCTTGGGCGTTATGCCGCCTCAGTGCCTGCCAGCTCCTGAAAACGGTGCTTTAAAATGACGAGATCAAGAATCTCCTTGGCAAGCTCCTTTTCCTTTTCGGAAAGTGTGTCCACCATCTCGAAGCGTCTTAAAAGCTCCCGGTCCTGCACATTGAGCTTGGCCGGGCGGCCCTTGGCCTCAAAGGCCAGATAGTCCAGGGTCACGTCAAATGCCTCGGCCAGCTTGATCAAAATATCCGTGGATGGCAGGTTAACTCCCCGTTCATAAGCGGAGACCTGTTTCTGGTGTATCCCCAGCCTTTCGGCAAGCTCTGCCTGGGTCCAATGCCGCTCCTGTCTTAATTGCCTGATTCGTTCCGCAATAGTCATATCATTACCCTCATGCGTGAATAAAATAACCTTTGTTGGCTATTTTACCTTATCGGTTGGAGAAATTCTAGGTTGCAAGGAGTTTAGGTATTGACTATGGTCGTGAGTAGGGTATACAATATCCAACAATTTGGATACAAATATTTTCATAGAGAAAGAGAAAAGAGATGATCGAACAGTCAAAGATCGATGCTTTAAAGCAATCCGTTGACCTGGTTGCCCTGGTGAAATCACGGGGCGTAGGCTTAAAAAAAACCGGCAAGAGCTACAAAGGGCCTTGCCCGTTCCACGATGACAATGATCCCTCCTTTACCGTGAACCCGGAAGAAAACCTGTGGAACTGTTTCGGCTGTAACAAGGGCGGCGATGCGATCCGCTTCGTGGAGCTGATCGACAAGGTGAACTTCAAAGAGGCGTTGAAACGACTGGAGTCCGATCATCCCGCCCCAAGGCCGAGCAAGAAAAAATCCGCAACTCCCAAGAAACAGGCAGTCTTAGCGGTTAAAGATAAAAAGCTGCTGGCCCGGGTGGTGAGCTATTACCAGCATACCTTTACCGAGGATCAACAAGGGCTGAACTACCTTAAAGACCGGGGCATCATGGATCTTGAAAGCATGAAGGACTTCGGCACGGGCTATGTGAACGGCTCCTTGCTGGAGATCCTGCCGGATGACGAAGAGGTGGTCACGAGTCTCAAGAAACTGGGCATCCTCAACAGCAAGGGCAAGGAGTCCTTTTATCAATGCGTGGTCTTCCCGCTCTTTGACCAGTCCGGCAGCGTGGTCAGCCTGTACGGACGAAATATCAACGAAGAAAACGAGGTGAACCACCTCTATCTACCCGGCCCCAGGCAGGGGGTCATCAACCGGCAGGCCGTGAAAAGGTCAAGCTCCATCATCCTTACCGAATCGGTGATAGATGCCCTGACTCTCTATGACCAGGGCTTTAAGAACGTGGTCCCGGCCTATGGGGTGAATGGTCTGACCGAGGATCATCTTTTTATCTTTAACAGCAAGGTCAAAGAAATCTATCTTGCCTTTGACTCGGATCAGGCTGGAAAGGATGGGGCTGAAAAAATATCTGAACTTCTCCTTTCCAAGAGCATCACACCCTACAGGGTGCATCTGCCCGAGAAAGACATAAACATCTACTTCAAACGGCACACCCCGGAAGAGTTCGAAAAGCTCCTGAAAAAGGCCAACCCTGAGAGCGTGGAGCAATCCGAAAAGGTGGAGAAGCGGGCGCAAACCCTGTACCGGGACGAAGAACACGGCTTTAGCGTGGGCTACGGCCACAGACAATACCAGATCAAGGGCATCCAACGGGGAGACACCCAGCTTAAAGCCACCATCAAGGTCTCAAAAGACGTTGCCAGCCCCAAGGAAAACTTCGAACTGACCACCATCGACCTCTACTCGTCGAGATCCCGGCACTGGTTCGCCAAGCTCTGCGCCGACCTTTTGCAAGAGCCGGAAACCCTGGTCAAGGAAGACCTTGCCAAACTCATGATCCTGGTGGAGGAGTGGCGGCCCACAGAGGCGGAACAGGAATCAATCGAGATCAGCAAGGCGGATGAAAAGCTGGCTCTGTCCTTCCTGAACTGCCCGGACATGTTCGGGGTGCTGCTTGCCGACTTCGAGACAATGGGCGTGACCGGCGAAGAGGTGAATAAGCTGGTGGGGTATCTGGCGGCAACATCAAGGAAGCTGGCCGACCCCTTATCCGTGCTCATCCAATCAAGAAGCGCTGCCGGCAAGTCCACCCTGCAGGATGCCATCCTCTCCTTGATCCCTGACGAAGATTTTATAAAATATACCAGAGTCACGGACCAAGCCCTGTTCTACAAGGACGAAGACTCCCTGGTGAACAAGATCCTGGCCATCGAGGAGGCCGAGGGCATGGGCGGTGCTGCCTACTCGATCAGGAATATCCAATCCGCCAAGAAGATCACCGTGGCAGCCACGGGCAAAGACCCAGGCTCGGGCAAGATGCGCACCGAGGAGTATACGGTAAAAGGCCCGGTCTGCGTGATGATCACCACCACGGCCACGGACGTTGACCAGGAAACGGCAAGCCGGTTTATCTTCCTGACCATTGATGAATCGGCCGAGATGACCCAGGCAATACATGAGATGCAGCGTGAGGCCGAAACCCTGGAAGGGCTGGTCAAGTCAAAGAAACAGGATGTCATTACCAGAAAACACCACACGGCCCAACGGCTGCTCAGATCCCTGGCCGTGGTCAATCCTTACTCCAAGTATCTGAGCTATCCAAATCACTCCCTCAGGTCCCGGAGGGATCATAAAAAATACCTGGGTCTGATCCGTTCGGTCGCCTTCCTGCATCAGTATCAACGGGAGATACAGACCGTTGAGGTGGAGGGAGAGCCGGTGGAGTATATCGAGGTGACGTTAAGCGACATCGAGACAGCCAACCGGCTGGCAAACGAGGTGCTGGGTCAATCCATGGATGAGCTTGCCAAGCCTTCAAGAACCCTGCTTGCCCATATCCTGGCCATGGTCAAGGAGATGAACGAGGAACAGGAAATCTCCGTGGAGGAAACCTTCTTCACCCGGCGGATGATCCGGGAATACACCGGCTGGACCGACTGGCAGGTGAAGACCCATATCCGCCAGCTTGAGGATCTGGAATACCTTTCGGCCCGGATCGGCTCCAAGGGCAAGGAATACTCCTATGTTCTTAACTACCACGGCCAGGCCGGGGAAGAACAGGACAAATGCTACCTGGATCTGACCCCGGTTGAGGAGATCGAGCGGCGGATACACTCTCACTTAGAGGGCAAATAGATAACTTGGTGGTCTCTTGGAGGCACTTCGAGGGAGCT